>OEKU01000234.1_pt3 | contig 9203 bp, 8 predicted proteins | sample 1503311 | NCBI WGS metagenome assembly OEKU01 (sample SAMEA104379587, study PRJEB20068) | metagenome | biome: 1000743; feature: 77; material: 1998 | place: USA | collected 2012 | depth 25 m | reverse complement strand
GGTGAAGATCAGCTCCTTGGCGCGAGCCAGCCCGACCACACGCGGCAAGAGCCAGGTGCCGCCGCCGTCGGGCACGAGTCCGATCTTCCAGAAGAGCTCCCCGAACTTCGCGCGGTCGGAGGCGACGATCAGATCGCAGCACAGCGCGAGGTTCGAGCCGGCCCCGACGGCGTAGCCGTCCACCATGGCGATGGTGGGCTTCGGAAAGTTCACGAGCCGTTGCACCATCGCGTTGAGCAGCTCCACGCGCGCGCGTCCTTCGGCCGCCGTGTGCCGCTTCTGCCGCATCGTTTTCACGTCTCCCCCCGAGCAGAAATGCCCGCCGGCGCCGGTGAGGACGACCACGCGCGCGCCATCGTCGGCCTCGATCTCGTCGAGCACGGCGAGCAGCTCGCGGCGCATGACGATGTCGAGCGCGTTGCGCGCGTCCGGGCGGTTCAGCGTGATGGTGGTGACGGCATCGTTCTTGGCCTGGAACAGCGTCTGGTAGCCCACGGCTGACTCCTTTCGGACAACGCGTCGCGCAGAACCACCGGCGCTGACGCGGATGATGCTACAATTTCGCTCGACTGTCATGCGGCTCATCGGCATGGTCCATCTCCCTCCGCTTCCTGGCAGCCCCCGCTGGGAGGGCTCGATGGAACGCGCCATCGCCGCCGCCGTCACCGATGCCCAGACGCTGGTTGACGGCGGCATGGACGCGCTCATCGTCGAGAATTACGGCGACGCGCCGTTCACGCCGGGTCGCGTGCCGTCCTCGACGGTGGCGGCGATGACCGTCGTCGCCGCGGAGCTGCGGCGGGCGCTGCCGGCCACGCCGCTCGGCGTCAACGTACTCAAGAACGACGCACGCTCGGGCCTCGCAATCGCGCGCGCGGTGGGTGCCACGTTCATCCGCGTGAACGTTCTGGCGGGTACGGTGGTGGCCGATCAGGGTGTCGTGCAGACCGAGGCGTTCGACCTGCTGCGCGACCGGCGGCTGCTCGGCGGCGAGATCGCCATCTTCGCCGACGTGCAGGGTAAGCACGCCGTCCCGCTCGTGCCCGTCGAGCTCGAGCAGCAGGCGCGCGATCTCACGTACCGCGCCCTCGCCGACGGCCTGGTCGTCTCCGGCCGCGCCACCGGCGAGGCGACGCCACTCGAAGACGTCAAGCGCGTGCGCAGCGCCGTGCCCGACGTGCCGATTCTCGTCGGCAGCGGGGTGACACCGGAAACAGCGGCCGAGCTGCTGTCCATCGCCGATGCGCTGATCGTCGGGACCTCGCTCAAGCGCGACGGAGACGTCAGCCAGCCCGTCGATCCCGCGCGCGTGCGTCGGCTCGTCGACGCCGTCGGTGGTCGCTAGCCTCCGCCGCGCGGCGCTTCTCACCCTTCTTCTGCTCATCGCCTCCGGCTGTCGCACCGGCGCCGACGCGGCGCGGAACGAGCGCACCGCTGCGCGGCTCGCCCCACGGCTCGGCGAGCTGCTGCTCGTGGGTTTTCACGGCACCACGGTCGAGGACAATCCGGACGTCGAGCGCCTGCTCTGCCGCGTGCGCGTGGGCGGCGTCATCCTGTTCGGCCGCAACGTCGTCGACGCCGAGCAGGTGGCCCGACTGACGCGGGGGCTCGCCGAGCGGGCGCGCGAGTGCACCGGACGCCGGCTGCTCATCGCGGTGGACGGCGAGGGCGGCCGCGTGATGCGCCTCGGTCCCGGCGCGGGCTACACCGCCACGCTCTCGCATCAGGATCTGGGCGACGCCAACGACTTCGCCCAGACCGAGCTCGAGGCGCGCCGCATCGGCAGCATGCTGCGCGAGGCCGGCATCAACTGGAACCTGGCGCCGGTCGTCGACGTCGGCTACAACCCCGCGAATCCCGTCATCGTCGGCGAGGGCCGCTCCTTCAGTGCCAACCCCGCGCTGGTGGCCGCGCAGGCGCGCGCGTTCATCACCGGCATGCACGCGGCCGGACTGCTGACGGCGCTCAAGCATTTCCCCGGTCACGGCTCGAGCGTCGCCGACTCGCACCACGGCTTCGTCGATGTCACCGACACCGCCAATCCGAAAGCCGAGCTCGCACCATATCGTCTGCTCCTGGCGGAAGGCGTCGTGGACAGCGTCATGACCGCGCACGTCTTCAACCGCCGGCTCGATCGCCGTTATCCCGCAACGCTGTCCGAGCGCACGATCACCGGTGTCTTGCGCCACGGTCTCGGCTGGCGCGGCGTGGTCGTCAGCGACGACATGCGGATGGGCGCCATCGACCAGCACTACGGCCTCAGCGACGCCGCCGTGCGGGCCGTACGCGCCGGGGTCGACGTCGTGCTGATCGCCGACGATCGACTGCCCGGCGGCGCGTCGGCCGCCGATGTCGTGCTCGACGCCTTGCGCGGCGCCGTCGACCGCCGGCGGATCCCGGTCCGGCGAGTCGGCGAAGCTCTCAGTCGGATTGAAGCAATGCGCGCCAGGCTCCCGTAACTAAAGGAGATATCTGCTGCCGTAGAAAATTGACCAGGGCCCGGGGCGGACGATACGCTGAATTTCTGTGAGAACCGCCCCGGTCAGGTTCCGACTGCCCCTCAAGGTGAAGCTGAGCCTACTCATTACCGGTCTCGTGGTGCTCGCTGTCCTGCTCGTCAGCGCTTCGCTGCTGCGCAAGCAAGCCCAGACGCTCACCGACGCCGTGACCAAGCGCGGCCTGACCATCGCCGCCAATCTCGCCGGCGGAGCGAAGAGCGCGCTCGTCTCGAACGACGACCTCACGCTGAACATCCTCGTCAAGGAAGCGATGCACGACAAGGACGTCGCCTACGTGATCTTCGTCGACGAGGACGGCATCGTACGCGCGCACTCGAACGTCTCCATGATCGGCAAGCGGCTCACGCGACCGGCGTCACTCACCGCCCCGACCGATCGCGCGCTGATCCAGACCTATCGGCCCGAGGACGGCGACGCGGAGATCATCGATTTCGCGACGCCGCTCGTATTCAGCAAGACGCCGATCGGCACCCTCTACATCGGCTTCAGCAAGCTCGCGGTAACGCACGCCGTCACCGAGGCACGGCAGCAGGCGCTGTACGTCACCGCCTTCATGATCATCCTCGGCGTGGCCGGCGCCGTCACCCTGGCCACCGTGCTGTCGCGGCCGATCTTCCACCTCGTGCACGCCACACAGCTCATCGCCGCCGGCAATCTCGCGGTGGAGGTCCCCGTCACCACGCACGACGAGCTGGGCGTGCTGACCGCGTCGTTCAACAAGATGGTGCGTAGCCTGCGTGAGAAGGAGATGATCAAGCGCGCCTTCACGCGCTATGTGGCGCGTGAGGTCGTGGAAGAGGTGCTGAAGGATCCCGAGCACCTCATGCTCTCCGGCGAGCGGCGCCAGGCGACCGTCGTCTTCTGCGACATCCGGGGCTTCACCACGCTGTCCGAGCGCCTGACGCCGGAACAGGTGGTGAGCCTTCTGAACGAGTTCTACACGACGGCCATCGAGACGACCTTCCGGTACGACGGCACGCTCGACAAGTTCCTCGGCGACGCCGTGATGTGCGTCTTCGGAGCGCCGATCGCGCATCCCGATCACACGGCGCGCGCCGTGAAGACCGCCATCGACATGCGCACGGCGCTCACGGCGCTCAGCAAGGCGCGGTCCATGCGGGGGCTCGATCCCTTCGAAGTCGGCATCGGCGTGGCGCTGGGCGAGGTGGTGGCCGGCACCGTCGGCACCGAGGAGCGGATGGAGTACACCGTCATCGGCGACAGCGTCAACGTGGCCGCGCGCCTGCAAGGGCACGCCAAGGCCGGCTCCATCCTGCTCTCCCGTCGTACGTACGAGGCCGTGCACGACCTCGTGGAAGCGCTTTCGCGCGGGCCGCTGAAGGTGAAAGGCAAAGAGGAAGAGGTCGAGGTGTACGAGGTGGTGGGATTCCGCCGTTGAGGTCGGTGCTCGCCGTCGTCGCCGCCGCCGCGCTGCTGGCCGGTTGTGCGACGCTCACCTCCTTCGAGCGGCGGGTGAAGTCGGCGACCATGACCGAGAGCATCGTCGGTCAGTCCGACGACTTCATCGTGGTCTCGGCCAAGAGCGGTGACACAGCGGAGAGCCTCGCGCGTACGTATCTCGGCGATCCGGCCAAGAGCTGGATGATCGAGGACTTCATGGGGGGCCGCAATTTCGCGCGCGGGCAGGAAGTCGTCATCCCCAAGAAGCCGTGGAACGTCTCCGGCATCGAGGCCACCGGATTCCAGCTCGTCCCCGTCCTCGTCTATCACAACATCGGCAAGGAGCCGCGCGGACGGCTCGTCCTCGGCGTGGACGCGTTCACCGAGCAGATGCGCTACCTCAAGAGCAACGGTTTTCGCGTCGTCAGCGTCGCGGAGTTCACCGAGTGGCTGCAGCTGAAACGGCAGCTGCCGAAGAAGACGGTGGTGCTGACGTTCGACGACGGGTATCGATCGTTTCGCGAGTATGCCTATCCCGTGCTGAAGGAGCTGCGCTTTACGGCCACGCTCTTCGTCTACACGGACTACGTCGGCGCCGGACGCAACGCGCTCGGCTGGGACGACCTGAAGGCCCTGGCGGCGGAGGGCTTCGACGTGCAGGCGCATTCGAAGTCCCACGGCGACCTGCGCCGCGGCGACCACGAGAGCGACGCGCAGTATGCGCGCCGGATGCAGGCCGAGCTCATCGACGCCCCGCGCACGCTCGCGCGCAGCGTGGGCCGCCCCGTGAGCTTCCTCGCCTATCCCTATGGGCGCGTCGACGACGCCGTGCTCGCCAGGGTGAAAGAGCAAGGCTACCAGGCGGCCTTCACCGTCCGCCGCGAGAGCAACGCCGCCTTCGTCGATGTGCTCCGCATCAGCCGCAGCCAGGTCTACTCCGAGATGACCCTCGAGCAGTTCGCCAAGAACCTGAACGCTTTCCATCCCGAGAACTTGCGATGAGAGTGGCCGCGCTGCTGCTCACCGGCGCCGCCCTGCTGGCCGGCTGCGCGACGGCGCCGCCGCGCGCGGAGCTGGCCACCACGCATCATCAGCGGGCGCGGATGCTCGAGCGTGACGGCCAGCTTCGCGCCGCCCTGCTCGAGTGGAAGATCGCTCGCACGATCGATCCCGCCGATGCCGAGGCGCGAGCGGAGGTCGGCAAGCTCGAGGCGCGGATCCAGCGCCGCGTCACCGAGCGGCTTGCCGAAGCGCGCGCCGCCGCTGCTCGCGGCGCCCACGGCGAAGCGCGGCGTCGCCTGCTCGCCGCCCTCGCCCTCGAGCCCGACAATGCCGCCGCCGTCGCGCTGCTGCGCGCCTCCGGCCGCGAGGGCGAGTTCATACTCCACACGGTGCGGGCCGGCGAGACGCTCGGCGGCATCGCCGAGCGTTATTACGGTGACCGCTCCCGGAGCGAAGTCATCTGGGAGACCAACCGGCTGCCCGCCGGCCGCCCGCTCGTCGTCGGCAGCACGCTGAAGATTCCGGAGATCTCCGGACTGCCGTTCGCCGCCTCCGGCGCCAAGGCCGCCGCGGTCGCCGCCACCCCACCGGCGCCGCCGCGACCGACCACCGAGCGCGGTCCCGAAGAGCCGCCCGAAGTCAATCCGATGCTCGCGGACATCCGGGACGCCATCGAGCGCAAGGATTACTCGGTCGCCCTCGGGGACATCGATCGGTACATCGCGCTCAATCCCGGTGACGGCGAGGCGGTGGAGCTGAAGAAGCTCACGCTCTACCGTCAGGGCTATACGCTGCTCGAGCAGAAGAGCTACGACGAGGGCTACAAGACCCTGCGGCAGCTCGTACGCCTGCAGCCCGACTACCTGGACAGCTCGAGCCTCGTGCAGCAGGCACGCCGCCAGGCCATCGATCATCACTACCAGGAGGGCATCCGGCACTTCCGCGAAGAGCGACTGCAGGAGTCGATCGCGCAGTGGCGCATCGTGCTCGACATGGAGCCGCAACACCCGAACGCGCGCCGGAACATCGAGCAGGCCGAGCGACTGCTCGAGGCCCTCGAGCGCCGCAAGATCCGCTAGGCGCGCCGCAGTCGCTCCACCTCGTCGCGCGCCGGCAGCGACGTCTGGGCGCCGCGTCGCGTGCACGTGATCGCCGCCGCTGCGCAGGCGAACCCGACCGCGGCCCCGAGCGCCGTCCCCTCCACCAGTGCCACGGCGAGCGCCGCGTTGAAGCTGTCGCCGGCGGCGGTGGTGTCGACAGCCTCGACCTGGACGGCGGGAACGTAAAGTGGAGCGCCTGCGCCTTGGTCGCACGCGAGCACGCCGCGCTCGCCGAGCGTGACCAGCACGCACCGCGCGCCACGGCTCCGCAGGGCCGCGGCGGCGCCGCGTTCTTCGGCGACACCGGACAGGCGCGTCGCCTCGCCGGCATTCGGCGTGAGGTAATCAACGAGGTCGAGAAACGAGAGCCCCTCGTCGGGGACCGGCGCCGGGTTCAGGATCGTCGGCCGGCCCCGTGCGCGCGCGAGCGTCAGAGCCTCGCGCACGGCATCGAGCGGGATCTCGCACGAGGCGAGCACGATCTCCGCCCAGACGAAATCCTCGGCGCGCGCACGCACGTGCTCGACGGTGAGCGCGCGGTTGGCGCCGGGGGCCACGCCGATCTGATTGCGGCCGTCGCGATCGACGAGGATGAGCGCCGTTCCGGTCGCCGCGCCATCGCTCGTCATCAGCCCTGCGGCGTCCACGCCTTCGGCGCTCAGCGCCCCGCGCACCGAGCGGCCGGACGCATCGTCACCGACGCAGCCGATCAGCCGCACCTCGGCACCGAGACGTCGCGCCGCCACCGCCTGGTTGGCGCCCTTGCCGCCGTGGTTGACGAGCAGCGTGCCGTTGGTGACCGTCTCGCCGGGCTGCGGCAGGCGCGGCAGCGCCAGCGTGAAGTCGACGTTGGCGGAGCCGACTACGAGGACACGCGGCACAGCGCGGCCAGAAACGTCTGCATGAAGCGCGGGCAATCCACCTGGCGGGCGACGCGCACGTTCGCCGCACCCGCCACCCGCCGCGTCTCGCCGTCGGGGCCGACCTCGAGCCGCATGGTCTCCCACGTGCTGAGCGACCGGTCGGCGGCCAGCCCCACCGCCAGCGGGTCGTGCAGCGCCATGCTCCGCGCGGCGCCGAACGAGTGCGCCGTGAAGCGACGCACCCGGTCCGCGTACGCCAGCGGTGTCGCGGCGAGTGCCGCATCCAGCGCGCCTGGCTCCAGCATGGCCTGCCGCGTGGCGTCGAGCGGCACGAGGTCGAGCTGCAGGCCGGCCTCGACAACGCGCCGCGCCGCGTCCGGATCGACGTGCATGTTGAACTCGGCATCGGGGGTGATGTTGCCCGCGACGTCGACGGCGCCGCCCATCACGACCACGCGGCCCACCGCGCGCATGGCGACGGCATCGGCTTCGACGGCGAGGGCGACGTTGGTGAGCGGGCCGAGCGCGATGAGGGTGAGTCGCGGGCCGTGACGCCGCGCCGCGGCCAGCATGAGAGCGACGCCGCCCGCCGGCGCGAGCGTGGGATGCGCGGGCGGCCAGTCGTCGAGATCACCGAGCCCATCCTCGCCGTGGTGATACGTGGCGGTCACGAGCGGCCGCGCCAGCGGCGCCGCCGCGCCCTGCCCGACCACGGGCGCCGGCCGCGGATCGCGAAGCGCCAGCAGTCGGAAGACGTTCAGGGTTCCCGCGGTCACTGGCACGTTTCCGGCCACGGTCGTGATGACGTCGACGCTGAGCGACGGCGTGCCCCACGCCTGCAGCAACGCGAGCGCGTCGTCGACCCCCGGGTCGGTATCGATCAGGACCGGTGGCATCGAATCCTCTGGAGGACTGGCGCACTCTTATACAATGAGGTCGAGACCTTCCGGGAGGAGGTGCGCGAATGGACGTCGAGATCCTGTACTGCGGCGAGTGAAACTACCTGCCTCAGGCCTCCAGTTTGCAGGCCGCCATCAAGGAAAAGTACGGCATCAGCGCCGAGCTGCGCGAGGGCGCCGGTGGGATTTTCGAGGTCTCCATCGACGGGCGCACGGTGTACTCGAATCAGGAGACATACCGTTTCCCCGAAAACGAGGAGATCTTCAGCAAGATCGACGCGGCTAAGAAGTGAGCTCACGCTCGAGCTCTTCCCGATAGCGCGGGTGGGCCACGGCGGTCAACGCCTTGGCCCGCTGTCGCACGCTCAGTCCCCGTAGCCGCACCGCTCCGTACTCCGTCACCACCCAGTCGGCCAGATAGCGCGGCGTGGTCACCGCCGCTCCCGCCGCCAGCCGCGGCACGATGCGCGAGACGCCGCCGTCGCGGCCGCCCGTCGACGGCAGCGCGATCACCGAGGCGCCGTCTCGAGCCCGCGAGGCGCCGACGACGAAGTCGAACTGACCGCCGACGCCGGCCACCTGCCGAGCGCCGAGCGTCTCCGCGTTGACCTGGCCGGTGAGATCGATCTCGAGGGCGGAGTTGATCGACACGAACCGGTCGAGGCGCGCCACCACGTCCGGGTCGTGCACGAAGGCGGAGGACTCCATGTTGACGCGCGCGTTGTCGTGCAGGAAGTCGAAGAGCCGGCGCGTGCCCATGGCCTCCGCGATGTCGAGCCGGCCGCGATGAAACGGCTTCCGCGCCGCCGTCACCACCCCGCGCTCCATCAACGTCACCGAAGCGTCGACCAGCAGTGAGTGGAGCGCGAGATCGCGGTGGTCACCGAGCGCTTCCAGCACGGCCTGGGGAATCGCCCCGACGCCCACCTGCACCGTCGCGCCCTCCGGAACGAGATTGGCGACGTGGCGTCCGATCGCGCGCTCGACGTCGCCGACGACGGGCGGCGGATACTCCACCAGCGGCGCGTCCACTTCCACGGCGACGTCGATCTGGCTCCCGTGCAGCCAGCAGTTGCCGCGCGTGCGTGGCATGCGCGGATTGATCTGGGCGATGACGAGCGGCGCCGTGCGCGCGGCCGGTAGCGCCACGCCGACGGCGACCCCGAGGCTCAGGTAGCCGTGCGCGTCGGGCGGCGCGACATGGACGATGACGCAATCCGGCGCCCACGCGCCGCCGCGCGCGAACTCGCTGATGACCTCGAAGTAGCGGACGGGGACGAAGTCGAGGCGCCCACGCCGGCGCGCGTCTTCGAGCTCGCGCGACATGTGCCAGGTGGCGGCGGCCAGCGGTGAGCGCTCCGGCCGGGCAAAGCCGAAGTCACCGAGGTGAATGCCGCCCAGCACGGTGAGATCGCGCAG
>OEKU01000613.1_pt1 | contig 9225 bp, 5 predicted proteins | sample 1503311 | NCBI WGS metagenome assembly OEKU01 (sample SAMEA104379587, study PRJEB20068) | metagenome | biome: 1000743; feature: 77; material: 1998 | place: USA | collected 2012 | depth 25 m | reverse complement strand
CCGCCGCTCTTTGCGCGGGCGGTGGTGGCCCCGAGCGAGTGCTCGAGAAGTCGCGCGTCCTCGGCGAGCACCACGCGGCCTTTGTCGCCGTCGTCGACGCGGCCGCGTACGATGATCGGCTCGCGCCCGCGCAAGAACGGCGCGGCCGCCTTGAACGGCTCCGGAAAGACCGTGACCTCCACCGTGCCCGTCATGTCCTCGAGCGTCAGGAACGCCATTCGGTTGCCGCTCTTCGTCGCCGTCTCCTTCAGCGCGGCCACGTGGCCGACGAGCGTGACCTTGGCCCCGTGGCCCTTCGTCGCGAGGTCGGCTGCGGTCGTCACCCCGAGCGATTCGACGACGCCGGCGTACTGCGCGAGCGGATGGCCGGAGACGTAGAAGCCGAGGACTTCCTTTTCGTACGCCAGTCTCTGGTCGTCGGGCCACTCCTCGAGGACGGGGGCCATCGGCTCCGCGCGGGTTTGCACGGGGGCCTTCGGCAGCAGATCGTCGAAAAACGACGCCTGTCCTTCCGCGCGGTCGCGCTGCACGCGCTGACCCGCCTCGAGCGCGGCGTCGGTCTGCGCCAGCAGGTGCGCGCGCGTGAGGCCGAGGGAGTCGAAGGCGCCGGCCTTGATCAGGCTCTCGATCACGCGCCGGTTGACGAGCCGGAGGTCGACGCGGACGCAGAATTCGTCGAGCGTCTTGAACGCGCCCTCCTCTGCCCGCGTCTTGAGAATGGATTCCATCGCGGCCTCGCCGACGTTCTTGATAGCAGCCAAGCCGAAACGGATCGTGTCGCCGGCGACGCTGAACTGCACGGCCGACACGTTGACGTCGGGCGGCGACACCGTGAGCCCCATCGCGCGACACTCGTCGATGTACTTCACGATCTTGTCGGTGTCACCCATTTCCGAGGTGAGCAGCGCGGCCATGAACTCGACGGGGTAGTTTGCCTTGAAGTAGGCCGTCTGGTACGCGACCAGCGCGTACGCCGCCGCGTGCGAGTTGTGGACGGCCACGCCATTGGCGATGAAGCTGTGGGCGCCGGGCACCTCGAAATCGTAGGTCGGCTCCTCGCCCTCCAGCACGAACGACACCGGTGTGACCCACGCCATCGGCGTCTCGCTGACTTCCGTGGGCTCCCCGCGCCGGCGCGCTTGCACGCGCCGAAATGCCGCCGTCGCCACATCGAGGATGGCCACCGCGTCGCCAGGCTTCAGGTCCTCGGCGTTGATCCATCCGCGCTCGGTGAAGATGGGATGGTCGGGCGTGCACCGCAGCGTGGAGCCGTTTTCGAGCGTCAGTCGTCCGACCTGACGTACGCCACTGGGCCGCACCCGTCGGGCCTTGTGCGGGCCGTCCTTCGTGAGCACGAGGTCGCCTTCGCGGATGGCGGTAATCGGCTTGCGCGAGCCGTCGACCATCTCGATCCACGCGTCGGCGGCCAGGCACTTGTTGAAGCCGTATCCCGCGAACTTCTCCATCAGCTCCCAGACGCGCTCGGCCTTCGCGTTGGCGGTGCCGCGCTCGGCGCAGCCGGCGAGGAACTTCTCGCGCTGCTTGGCCATCAGATCGCGGTCCTTCTTGCCCATGGCCCGGCGGAGGGTGTCGGCCTCGCCCATGGTGAAGCCGGCCATCTCCGAGGCGATCTGCATGATCTGCTCTTGATAGACCATGATCCCGTACGTCTCCCGCGTGAACTTCTCCATCGCGGAATGCTCGTAGGTGACCTTGGCGCGGCCGTGCTTGCGGTTGATGAAGTCCGGGATGAGCTCCATCGGACCCGGCCGGTACAACGAGACCATCGCGATCACGTCCTCGAGCCGCTCCGGCTTCAGGCCGCGCAACGCCTCGCGCATGCCGGAGGACTCCAGCTGGAACACGCCGAAGGTCTTGGCCTCGGTGAGCAGCGTATAGGCCTTCGGATCGTCGAGCGGCAGGGCGTCGAAGTCGATCTCGATCCCCCGCGACTCCTTGATCAGCGCCGCCGTGTTGGCGAGCACCGTCAGCGTGCGCAGCCCGAGGAAATCCATCTTCAGCAGGCCGAGCTTCTCGATCGGCCCCATGGCATAGCCGGTGATGAGCTCTGGCCGCTTCGGATCCTTGTAAAGCGGGATGTAGTCATCGAGCGGCTCGTCGGCAATGACGACGGCAGACGCGTGCACCGAGGCGTGGCGCGTGCAGCCTTCCAGCGCGCGCGCAATATCCCAGAGCTCGGCGACACCCTCCTGGCCCTTTACCATCTCGGCCAGCGGCGGCGACTTCTGATAGGCGTCGTCCAGCGTGATGTTCAGCGGGAAGTTCGGGACGAGCTTGGCGATGCGGTCGACGTCCGCATAGCTCATCCCGAGCACGCGCCCGACGTCGCGGATGGCCGCCTTGGCGCCGAGCGTGCCGAACGTGATGATGTGCGCCACCCGATCGCGGCCGTACTTGTCGGCGACGTAGCGGATCACCTCGTCGCGGCGATCGTCCGCGAAGTCGATGTCCATGTCGGGCATCGAGATCCGCTCGGGGTTCAGGAATCGCTCGAACAACAGTCCGTAACGGACGGGGTCGACGTTCGTGATGCCGAGACAGTAGGCGACGAGAGAGCCGGCGGACGAGCCGCGGCCGGGGCCCACCGCGATGCCGTGCTGCCTCGCATAATGGATGAAGTCCCACACGACGAGGAAATAGCCGGCGAAGCCCATCTTCTCGATGACCGACAGCTCGTGGGCGAGCCGGTTCTCGATGGCGTCGCCCGGGCTCGCACCATAGCGCCGCTTGAGGCCCTCACGCGCCAGCTCGGTGAGGTACGTCTCGAGCGTGTGCGTCTCGGGCACCACGTACTTCGGCAGGTGAAACCGTCCGAAGTCGAGCGTGAGGTTGCACCGCTCGGCCACGGCCAGCGTGTTGCGGCAGGCGTCCGGGAGATCGGCGAAGACCTGTGCCATCTCCTCCGCCGACTTCACGTAGAACTCTTGCGTCGAGAATTTCCAGCGCGTCGGATCGGCCAGCGTCGATCCCGTCTGGATGCACAGCAATGCCTCATGCGCGCGCGCGTGACCGGCCTCGAGATAGTGCGAGTCGTTGGTGCCGCAGATCGGCGCCCCGATCGCCTTGGCGATCTTCACCGTCTCCGCGGTGACCTTGACCTGCTCCTCCATGCCATGGGCCTGGACTTCCATGAAGTAGTGGTCGCGGCCGAAGACTTCCTGGTACCAGCCCGCCGTCTGTCGCGCCTTGTCGAAGTCGCCGGCGCTCAGCGCGCGCGAGACCTCGGAGTTGAGGCAGCCGGACAGCACCAGCAGGCCATTGGCATGCTGAGCGAGCAGCTCGCGATCGACGCGGGGCTTGTAGTAAAAGCCCTCCAGATACGCCTTGGAGACGAGCTTGATCAGGTTGCGGTAGCCCGTCGCATCACGCACGAGCACGGTCAGGTGGTTCGCGCCCTCGTAACCACCGTCCTGCGAGGCGCGATCGGTCCGCTTGCCCGGCGCCACGTAGAGCTCGCAGCCGAGGATCGGCTTGATGCCCGCCTTCTGCGCGGCGAGATAGAACTCGATGCCGCCGAAGAGATTGCCGTGGTCGGTGAGGGCGATGGCCGGGAACTTCAGATCCTTCGCTTTCTTGACCAGCTTCTCGAGCTGGGCCGCGCCGTCGAGCAGGCTGTACTCGGAGTGAACGTGCAGGTGGACGAACTCGGCGTGCTGCATCGCCGCGCGCTACTCGAGCTCGATGGTCGCGGGTGGCTTGTTGGTCACGTCGTAAACGACTGCGTCGACGCGAGACAGCGTCGCGAGGGACTGGACGATATCGCGCACCGCGACTTCAGGGAGCCGCGCATATTCCGCGGTCATGCCATCGCGCGAGTTCACGGGCCGCAGCACGATGGTCTCGCGACCGGGTGCGGCGCCCAGCGGCAGCATGCCCACCGGGAATTGCCAGATGCTGTCGTAGACGCCGTGCGCACGCACGACCTTCGTCACCCGCGCGTCCGCCTCGCGTAGCAGAGCCACGCGCTCTCGCGTCAGCGTCGCCGGCTGAATCGCCAGCGCATCGAACGGCCGATCGTCGCGGCGATACGCCACGTCGACGACCCGGTTGATACTGCGATGCTCGTTCGTCACTCGGCGAGCGAGCGTGGCCGCGGCGTCGACGCCGCCCGTGCCCTCGAGCGCCAGAAGATTGGAGTAGCTGCGCTCGTCGCCCTGCACGCCGACCGTGCGCACGGGGACGACGAAGCCCGTGACCGCACGCGGCAGCCCGAGCGCCGCCGGCTCGACTCGCGCGCTCGCGTCTGCGCACACGCACCGCACGGCGAGACCCGGGCCCGGAAACGGATGCCGCCACACGACGTCGTGGGGCAAGCCCAGCTGCTCGCCCAGCACGCGGACCTCGTCCTTGTAGAACTCGACCAGCGGCTCGATCACGCGCCCGGCGTCCAGCAGCGCCTGGATGCGCGGCGCCCGGTTGTGGTGCGTCTTGATCTTGGCCGCGTGTCGCGCGCCGCCCGATTCGATGGTGTCGGGATAGATCGTCCCCTGCCCGAGGACCCAGTCGCGCCCGCGCAGGCCGAGCCGGGCGAACTCGTCCTCCTGGACGTCGACGAACGCATCGCCGATGATGGCGCGTTTGCGCTCGGGATTGGTCACGCCGTCCAGCGCGGCGAAGAAGTCGGCGCTCCGGTCGGCCACGCGCACGGCATCGCGACCGATGGTCGCCTCGAGATAATGCATGGCGTCGGCATCGCTCTCGCGCATGAACCCGGTGTCCACGTAGAGACCGAGCACGCGCCCTGGGCCGAGCGCCTTCGCGCAGAGATAGAACGCCACTGTCGAGTCGACGCCACCGCTGATCAGGAAGAAGACGTTGCGCTCGCCCGCGCGACTGCGGATCCCCGCCATCACCTGCTCGAGCCGCGCGCGCGGATCCCAGTCGGCCGCGCAGCGGCAGACGTCGGTCACGAAGTTACGGAGGATCTCGAGACCATGGTCGGTGTGCACGACCTCCGGGTGGAACTGCAGGCCGAAGAGCCGTCGCGTCCGGTCTTCCATCGCGGCGACCTTGCAGTCGTCGGTCTCGCCCACGATCGAAAAGCCGGGGGGGATGTCGACTACCGTGTCGCCATGGCTCATCCATACTCTGAGCTCCCGCGTCGGGATACCGCGAAACAAAAGGCAATCACCGGCATGGAGAGCACTGTGACCGTACTCCTTCGTCACCCCCGGCTCGACGCGGCCCTCGAGATCCCGGGCCAGCAGCTGGTGGCCATAGCAGATGCCGAGCACGGGGACCCCGAGCCGATAGATCGCGGGATCGACCGAGGGGCTCGTGGGCTCGACGACGCTGGCGGGACCGCCCGAGATGATGACGCCTCGCGCTGCGCCGAGCCCGGACGCGGGCGTGTCGATGTCGGCGACGGTAGCGTGGACGCCCAGCTCTCGGATACGTCGGGCGATGAGGTGGCAATACTGGCCACCCGCGTTGAGGACGACGATCTGACTCACGGCGCCGCGGCCTTTACCGCGGCCGCCCCAGCTTCTGGGCCTGCTGGAAGACCTTGCCCTCCGTCTTGATCGTCGGAGCGATGATGAGCTCCGTCTGTTGCAGCTCGCGAATCGACTGGGCGCCTACCGAGCCCATGCACGTGCGAATCGCTCCCACCAGGTTCAGCGTGCCGTCCTCCGTGAAGGCGGGCCCGAAGAGAATCTGCTCGAGCGAGCCCGCGATGCCCACGCGGATCCGCGTGCCGCGCGGCAGGTTCGCATGCGGGGTGGCCATGCCCCAGTGATAGCCCTTGCCCGGCGCTTCGTTGGCGCGCGCAAAGGCGGAGCCGATCATGACGGCGTCGGCGCCGGACGCGAGCGCCTTGCAGACGTCGCCGCCGGTCGTCATTCCGCCGTCGGTGATGATCGGAATGTAGCGGCCTGTCTTCTTGTAGTGGAAGTCACGCGCAGCCGCTGCGTCCGCGGTCGCCGTCACTTGTGGAACGCCAAGGCCGAGGACTTCGCGGCTCGTGCACGCCGCACCGGGCCCGACACCAATCAGCAGCGCGTCGGCGCCGACCTCCATCAGCTCGAGGCACGCCTCGTACGTGACGACGTTGCCGATCACGAGGGGGATGGCCAGCTGCTTCTTGAGCTTGCGGAGATCGACCGGCGTGTACTCGGTCGCAATGTGGCGGGCGGTCGTCACCGTCGACTGCACCACGAAGATGTCCGCGCCGGCTTCCTGCGCGATCTGCCCGAAGCGCTCGGCGCGCTGGGGAATCGAGGAGACAACGGCGGGACCGCCGCCCTTCTTGATCTCGCGGATGCGCTGGTGGATGAGCTCTTCCTTGATCGGCTCGCTGTAGATCGACTGGATGATCTTGGTGGCCTCATCCTGGCTGGCGGAGATGATCCGCTCGAGCACGTCTTCGGGATTGCGGTAGCGGGAGAAGATGCCTTCCAAATTCAGCACGGCCAGACCACCGTGCTTGCCCATCTCGATCGCGAGCCGCGGGCCGACCACGCCGTCCATGGCCGCGGCGATGATCGGCAGCGAGTACCGGTGGCCGCAGAGCTCCCACGAGATGTCGACCTCGTTGGGGTTGACGGTCAGGGCGCCAGGCACGAGCGCGATGTCGTCGAAGCCGTACGCGGCCCTTGCCTTCCTGCCTCGCCCTACCCACATGCCCATCGATTCGCTCCTCCTCAGGACCGCCGGTCGATGCTAAATATAGGGATCGGCCACCCACCCAGCCACTAGATTTGGTGCAGTATAACGACGGCACCGCGGGGCGTCAAGGCGCTCGGCGCTCGTACAGAAGCCGCAAACCCTCGAGCCCGAGGTCCACGTTGACATAGTCGATCGAGCGCGCGGCTTCGGCGATGAGCGTTGCGTACCCCCCTGTCCCGATGACCTTCGCCTGCCCCGCCATCTCTCCCTTCATACGGGCGACCAGGCCGTCCACGAGCCCCGCGTAGCCATAGACGACCCCGGATTGCATGTTGGTCACGGTGTTGCGGCCAATGGCTTCCTTCGGCCGCACGAACTCGACGCGATAGAGGCGCGCGGCACGGGCAACCAGTGCCTCGGTTGCCGTGGCGATCCCGGGGGCGATGGCGCCACCGATGAAGGCGCCCGCGGCGTTGACGCAGTCGAACGTCGTGGCGGTGCCAAGGTCGACGACGATCAGCGGCGGCCCGTAGATTGCCGCCGCCGCCACGGACTTCGTGATGCGGTCGGCGCCGACCTCGCGCGGATTCTCGACGTCGAGCGGCATCGGCGTGTTGACGCCGGGCTCCACGGAGTACGGCGTCAGCCCGAAGTACTTCTCGCACATCAGCTCGAGCGTCTGCTGCACGGGCGGGATCACGTTGGAGATCGCGATGCCGTTGATGCGGCGCGGGTCGATCCCGCGTGTGCGAAAAAGTGTCTCGACGAACAAGCCATACTCGTCGGCCGTCTGCTCGCGTCGGCTCGTGAGTCGCCACGACACCTGGAGGCGCTCGCCGTCATAGACGCCGATCTTCGTGTTGGTGTTGCCGACCTCAAGGACGAGCAGCATGCTCCGTCTCTTCGAACACCTCGCCCGCCATCACGCGATGGCGGCCTCCGGCCCCCTCGAGCACGAGCGCGCCGTCGAGGTCGAGATCGACGGCGACGCCGGTGACGCCATCGATGCTGACGCGGCGACCGATAGTGTCGGCGAGCGTGAGCCAGCGGCCGCGCACGGGAGTCATCCCGTCGGTCTCCAGGCGGCCGCGCCACTCGTCGAAGGCCTCGAGCAGCGCGTGCAGCACGGTGTCGCGATCGATCGCACGTCCGGCCTCGATGGCCACCGACGTCGCGCGCGCCGCCAGCGCCGCCGGAAACGCGCGTTGTGCGAGGTTGATGCCGACGCCCACCGCGACCACCGGCGTGGTGGCCTCGGGCACGATCCGGCTCTCGAGCAAGATGCCGGCGATCTTCCGTCCCGCGATGAGGACGTCATTGGGCCACTTGAGCCGCGCGGCCAGCGCGGCTGTTCGCGCCAGTGTCTCGGCCACGGCCACCGCGGCGACCAGTGAGTAGGCGGGACACTGCGCCGTTGGCAGCCGCGGGTGCACGAGGATCGTCGCGAGCAGGCTCTGTCCGGGCGCCGCTTCCCAGGCGCGACCGCGCCGGCCGCGCCCGGATGCCTGGTAGTCCGCCACGACGGTGGTGCCATCCTCGGCACCCTCGGCGCCGAGTGCGAACGCCGTCGTCTGCGTCGAGTCGACGCGCTCCAGACGGACGATGCGCCTCATCCGACCCAGCTCAAGCTCGCCACGAGCTTGTCGCGTAGCGCTTCCTGCTGCGCCACCTTCTCACGCTCCTTGTCGACGATCTCCGCCGGCGCGCGCTCGGCGAACTCCGGACGCGCGAGCTTCGCGCGGCCAAAGGCGATCGCGTCCTCGGCGCGCTTGATTTCTTTCTGAAGCCGCTGCCGCTCGGCGCCGAGATCCACCACGCCTTCGAGCGCCACGTACACCTCGACGTCGCCGACCACGCCGAGCGCGGAGTTACGCGGTCGGCTCGCCTGCGGATCCACGGTCACCGTGGCCCGCGCCAGCGTCTGGATCAGCGGCGCGTTGGCGCGCACGAGCGTCGTCGGCGCCTCGGGGCCCGGTTTCACGATGGCCGCAAGCGTGAGCCCGGGCGCCAGGTGCATCTCGCCGCGAATGTTCCGGATCGCCGTCACGACGCCCATCACCACGGCCATCTCGCGCTCGGCCTCGGTATCGACGCGTCGTCGCCCCAGCTTCGGATACGGCGCGATCATGATCGAGTCACCCTCGTGCGGCAGGCGCTGCCAGATCTCTTCGGTGATGAACGGCATGAACGGGTGCAGGAGCCGCAGCGTCGTCTCGAGCGTCGTCACCAGCGCGTGCTGCGTCGCCAGCTTTCGCGCGCGATCGTCCGCGCGGTAGAGGTCCAGCTTGGCGATCTCCAGATACCAGTCGCAGAATTCGCCCCAGACGAACTGATAGATGGCGCCGGCGGCGTCGTTGAAGCGATAGCCCTTGAGATGCGCGCGGACGGCGCCGATGGTCGACTGTAGGCGGCTCTCGATCCACCGCGCGGCCAGGTCCGGCTTGGTCCGCCGCGCGGCGCCGGCATCGTAGCCGTCGAGGTTGGACAGCACGAGGCGGGCGGCATTCCAGAGCTTGTTGGCGAAGTTGCGGTAGCCTTCCACGCGCTCGTCGCTCAGCCGAATGTCGCGGCCTTGCGCCGCGAGCGCGATCAGCGTGA
>OEKU01000191.1_pt1 | contig 9278 bp, 9 predicted proteins | sample 1503311 | NCBI WGS metagenome assembly OEKU01 (sample SAMEA104379587, study PRJEB20068) | metagenome | biome: 1000743; feature: 77; material: 1998 | place: USA | collected 2012 | depth 25 m | reverse complement strand
TACTCCGCGCGCGGCCGGATGAGCCGGTTGTCCGCGTACTGCTCGAGCGCGTGCGCGCACCACCCCGCCACGCGACCCGTGGCGAAGATCGACGTGCAGAGATCGGCAGGAATGCCGAGCGCGTCGTAGACCACCGCCGAGAAGAAATCGACGTTCACCGGCAGGCTGGTCCGCGCGCGCATCGCGTCGTACACCGCTTCCGCGACCGCGAACATTCGCGTCCGTCCGGTGGCCTCCGCCATCGTCTTGGCCATGCCGCGGAGCACGCGCGCCCGCGCATCGTCGATGCGATAGACGCGATGGCCAAAGCCGGGCACGCGCGCCTTGGGATCCGCCCGCTCCGCACGCGAGCGGCCCTCTCGCGCGCCGAGGCGTGACTCGACGAACGGCTCGGCGCGGGCCGGATCATCGATCTCCTTCAGCATCAGCAGCACGTCCTCGTTGGCGCCACCATGACGCGGCCCCTTGAGCGTCGACAGCGCGGCCACCACGGCCGCATGCAGGTCGGCCAGCGTGGCCACCGCCACGCGCGCGGCGAACGTCGACGCGTTGAACTCGTGATCGGCGTGCAGCGTGAGCGCGACGTCGAGCACGTGCGCGACCTCCGGCGTCGGCTCGTGCCCCTCGAGCAGGCGGAGGAAGTACGCGGCGTGCGAGCCGTCGGCGCCGGCGGTGATGGGCTCGCGCCCGGTGCGGATGCGATGCCAGGCCGCCACCACCTCCGGGATGCGGTTCATCAGCCGGAACGACTTGCGGAGGTTCGACTCGGGGTCGTCACGCCGCACGTCGGGGTCATAGGCGGCGCTGAGCGAGATGGCCGTGCGCAGCGCATCGAGCGGATGGCAGTCATGCGGCAGCGTGCGCAGGAGGTCGACGATCGGCTGCGGCAACCCGCGCGCGCTGCGAAGCCGGGCGTGGAACGCGCCGCGCTCGCCCGCCGTCGGCAACTCGCCGTGCCAGAGCAAGAAGGTCACGTCTTCGAACGGCACCGACCCCGCCAGGTCGCCGATCTCGTAGCCCCGGTAGTACAGCCGGCCCGCGGCGCCGTCGATGGCGCAGATCGCGGAGCGAGCGGCAATGACGTCCTCGAGCCCGGCCTTGAAGGCGGTGTCCATGGCATCCTCCCAAGTTGACGAATCTTGATTTATATTGATTTAACTTGATGGAGGATGCAAGCCCCTCGACCGCGACGGGGGGCCGCTGCTAGCGTGGACGCCGTGGCGAGGATCGTGGATGGCGAGGAGTTCCTGACGGTGGACGAGGCCGCGCGCCTGCTCGGCGTGAAGGCAGCGACCCTCTACGCCTATGTCAGCCGCGGCGTGCTCCGGTCATATCGCGAGGGCACCAAGCGGCAGCGCCTCTACCGGCGCGCCGAGGTGGAGGCCCTACGCCGGCTCGAGCGCGGCGCGCCCCCCGAGATCCCGCCCGCCGACTCCTGGATCAGGGATTAGGCGCCGGAGCGGCGGCGTTCGGCGGCGCGCTCGGCTTCGAGGCGCTCGAGGTCGACTTCGGAGTGATCGGCGAAGGCCATGGCGGCGGCGATGGCGCGGTGGCCGGCGCGCTGCTCGATCAAGCGATGCATGGTCTGGGCGATGCGCCGGTACGACGGGTGCCCCTGTGGGGCGCTGCGAAGCTCGATGAGGTGCATCGCCTCGCGCGCGTTCATCTCGAGATAGAACCGCACGCGGAACGCCATCGCGACGGCATACGGCGCCACCTCCGGCAGACCCGCGGCGACGATGGCGTCGTGCAACGCAGCCGAGGCATCGAGCGTCCGCTGCCAGTCGTCGCGACCGCCGGCGTCGGCGACCGACTGCGGCATCACCGAGCCGTGGCGCGGCGACAGCCGCTGCCACTCGAGCGACAGCAGACGGTGGCGCTGCAGATCGCGGAACGCGCCGTAATCGGCGAGCACGTCGAAACGGTAGCTCGTCCGCTCGAAGGCCCGGCCGGGCTTGTGGCGGCGGTTCGTTCGCTTTCCGACGTAGGCGGCGAGCACCGCCGCGCGCTCACCAGTACTCATACGGCGCGCGCGCGCCAGCAACTGATCGTCGGGCAGCGCGGAGACGGCGTACAGCGCGGCGGCAACCACCTTCACTTCACCGTCGGGATCGAAGTCCGTCAGGGTCACCTCGTCGCGTGGCTCCGCGGTCGTGTCGCCGAGCGTGTGCTCAGCCGCGCGCTCGATGGCGGCACGCGCGTCGCTCAGATACGCCGACCATGCACCGCCGCGCTCGGGCAGATCGACCCGGCGGAGAAACGCCGGGATGACTTTCCGGAGCTCGACGAGCATCAGATCGGCGTAGCCGCGAACCTCGCGCAGCGGATGGGCGCGCATGCGCAGCAGCAGCTGCTCGTAGCTCTGGCCGGTCCCGAAGATTCCGACGTTCGACACGGTCGCCGCCGGCAGCATCCCGCGGAGCGTGTCGAGCGCCTTGGCGCGCAGGCTCAGTCGCCAGACCGACTCGGACGTCGCCGCATCACGCGGGAAGCGCTGCTCGAAGTGTGCGCGCATCCGCGGCAGCCAGGCGCGGTACGTGTCGAAGGCGGCGTCGAGCGTGGCGACGTACCGGTCGCACAACGGGCCCGCCAGCTCGGCGGGGACGTGATAGCGATAGCGGCCTCCCGGCCGATCGTCGTACGGAATGTAGCGCGTGGACTGCTCGAGGTAGGCCATGAGCCGACCCCACTCGAGCACCTTGGTCAGGATATTGGACGCGCCCTCGCAGGCAAGATGCACGCCGCCAAGCTGCGCCACGGAGTCGTCACCGTACTCGAGGAACACGCGCTCGTAGAGCTGCTCGGCGCGCTCGGTGCCGGAGGTCGACGTCACGACGGGCGCGGCGCCCCGAGCGAACTCGTCGAGATAGAGGCGTCGCAACGACTTCGGCGAGCGGGAATAGCGCGCGAACAGCGCGCCCTTGACCACTTCGGGAAGATTCACCAGCGCGAAGACGGGGCCGTCGAGATTCGTGAAGTACGGCTCGAGGGCGGCGCGCTCCTCCGGCGTGAACGCCTCGCTCATCCGGGACGATCTTAGCCGACCGCGCGAAGCAGCGCCACCACGGTGACCGCGCAAGTCACCGAGACGAGCAGATTCACGCCGCGCGCGGCGAGCACGAAGACGACGACGGCGCCCCAGAGCGGCGGATGCGCGAGGCTCGCGGCGAGGCGACCGTCGCGCACGACGATCAGCGGAATGGCGAGCGCGGGCAGAACGGCGAGCGGCACCAGGCGCAGCCAGAGGCGGACGCGCGGCGGCAATGGCCGGCGCGCCAGCGCCAGGAACATCGGCGCGCGCGTGAGGTACGTCGCCAGCGCCATGCCGACAATCGTCAGCCAGACGTACGATCGCACGTTGCCTCCTCTCTGCTCGGCAAGAGCAGCGCCCCCACTCCGCTCGCGACGAGTCCGGCGATGACGATGTGCCAGTTGCCTCGAAGCACGAGCGCGAGCGCCACTGCGAGCACGGCGGCGCCGATGGCGACGAGCCAGTCGCTACGCCGGCGCAGCTGCACGGCCACCAGGGACAGGAAGACGGCCGGGAAGGCGAAGTCGAGGCCGTAGCGCTCGGGATCGTCGACGAGGCCACCCAGCAGCGTGCCGACGAGCACCCCGGCCACGAACGAACCGGAGATGGCGGCGGCGCTGCCGAGATAAACGCCCGCGTCGGGCGGCTGCGACCGCGCCACGGTCACCGCAAACGACTCGTCGTTGATCAGGTGAGCGATCAGCGCCAGCCACCGAGGGCGAAAACCGCGGAACGACGGCGCCAGCGTGGCCGCCATGAGGTAATGACGCATGTTGATCACGTACGTCGTCAGGACGACGGCGAGCACCGGCGCGCCCGCGGCCATCATCGGCACGGCCACGAACTGCGAGGCGCCGGCGAAGACGAGCACCGACATGCCCCACACCTCGATCGGGCGCAGTCCCGCCTGGACGGCAAGGCCGCCGAAGACCGTTCCGTAGACGAAGACCGACGGCACGAGCGCGAGCGACGCGACGAGGCCCTCGCGCGCCCGCGCCCCGAGCCCGATCTTTGCCGTCAGCGTTGCATGTACGTCGGCGCGCCCGTACCGGGGAAGAAATCCTCCCGCGGCGGCGCGAAGACGTCGATCAGCTCGGCGTCCTCCGGAAACCACGCCTCGTGCTCGACGTTGCCCGGGATGACGCCGATGTCGCCGGGCGCGCACATCCGGCGCTCGCCGCCCATGCGAAGGTCCATCCGCCCCGACAGCATCCAGAACGCCTGCTCGTGCGGATGCTTGTGCGCGGCGGCGTGGGCGCCGGCCTTCATCGACCACCACACAATCATCGTCTTGTCGCCGATGAGCACGCGGCGCGAGATCTTGTCGCTGATCTTTTCCTCGGGCAAGTGCTTCAGGGTGTGAAAGCCGGCCATGCTGGACATCGGGACCTCCTTCGATCGCGCTCAACCGTAGTGAGGCGCGTGAGCACTGTCAAGGGCGCTACAATACGCAACCCTGCGGAGGAACGACAGCCATGGCGCGACTGAAGATCGGCTTCATCCCCATCGAGGGCGGTCACTACTATAAGGAAGCGCTCCACGAGGTCATCCGGGCCGAGGAGCTCGGCTTCGACTCGGTGTGGATGGAAGAGCACCATTCGGTAACGAACCACTACTGGCCGTCACCGTTCATGGTCTTGGCCGGCTTCGCGACGCGGACCTCCCGTGTCCTCCTCGGCACCGACATCGCGGTCGCCGCCTTTCATCATCCGGTCCGGCTGGCCGAGGACGTCGCCCTCCTCGACATCATGTCCAACGGACGTGCCGTGCTCGGCATCGCCATCGGCTACAAGCCCGACGAGTTCGCACTCTACGGTGTCGATCTCGAGAAACGCGGCGCGCGCTTCGAGGAGCAGCTCGCGATCGTGAAGGGCTTGTGGACGAAGGAGCGCCTCTCGTTCAAGGGGACGTACTACACGGTCGACGGTCGGCTCGAGCCGAAGCCGCTGACCAGGCCGCATCCGCCGATCTGGATCGGTGGCTGGGGCGACATCACGCTGCGCCGCGCGGCGACGCTCGCCGACAACTGGATTCCGGGGCCGACCGCCGATCTCAAGCGGCTGCTCGCCGGCAAGCAGCAATTCCTCGCCAACCGTCAGGCGGCCGGCCTCACGACCCCGATCGCGGAGTGGCCGCTCACGCGCGACGTCATCATCGCGGAGACGAATGGGCAAGCGCGCGCGCTTGCGGAGGAGCACATCATGGTCGCGTATCGCCGCGAATACGCCGGCGGCTGGCGGCATCCGTTCATCGATTCGAGCATCGCGACGGACCTCGACAAGCTCATGGAGGATCGCTTCATCATCGGCGGGCCCGATCAGGTGATTCCCAAGATCCGCCGCTTCGTCGAGAGCTACGGGATGACGCACCTGATCTGTCGCACGTTCTTCCCTGGCATGCCGCACGCGCACATCATGAAGGAGCTGGATCTCCTCGCGAAAGAGGTCATGCCGGCCTTCAAATAGGCGTCAAATTTGAGCAAAACTGGTCGGACCAAACCCCGGCACGCGTTCTAAATGGCTGATATAATGACGCTCGCTCGTGTGATTTCGTGATTTCGCCTTCGGGAGTGAGACGGCCATCGCTCAGACCGTTTATCGTGTTGATCGTTCGTACTCGTGGAACTATAGCCACGCTCCGACGCTCCCGCGTGTCCGTCGACTCCCGCTCGGTCGCGGCGGCAAGCTCTTCGATCGCCAGCTGAACTCCGGTCTCGGTATCGCCTCGGGTCCGCTGCTCAACTCGAAGTGGATCGAGGGTTACGCGCGGCTCGGTTACGACGTGCTCACCTACAAGACCGTCCGCTCGATGGAGACGCCGGCGCACGCGCTGCCGAACATTCGTCCCGTCGAAAACCATGAGCACGCCGCGGTGGCCACGCGACGCTCGCAGACCAATGGGCACCCGACGCTCGCCGTCTCGATGGGCATGCCGTCCGTGGAGCCGGATGTCTGGCGCAAGGACGTGCGGCGCGCGAAAGAGAAGCTGGGCCCGGGACAGTTCCTGATCGTCAGCGTGTTGGGCACGCAGGTGCCCGGCGGCGACGCCGACCAGCTCATCAACGACTACGTGCTCTGCGCCGTGTGGGCCGCCGAGGCCGGAGCCGACGCCGTCGAGATTCATCTGGCCGTGCCTGATCCGTTCTCCGAGCAGCCGCAGATGATCTACGAGAACATCCCGCTGGCCGCGCAGATCCTCTATCGCGTGCGAACCAACGTCAGCAGTCCGCTGCTCACGAAGCTGGGCGTCTTCCGGACGCCACGCTTGCTGCACGACACGGCCACCAAGCTGGCGTCGTGGTCGAACGGCTTCGTGATGGTGCACGGCATCCGCCGTCGCGTGATCGATGAGGCGGGCAACAGCGCGTTCGAGGGCGCCGGTCGCGATCGCGCCACCATCGTCGGCGCCGACACCTGGCCGCTTGCCTCGCGCCAGGTGGAAGAGATGCTGTCATGGCGCAAGGCCGGCGCCTGGGATCGCGCCATTCTCGCCGTCGGCGGCATCACCACGCCCGAGCGGGCGGACCACCTGCTGCGCGAGGGCGCCGACGCGGCGCTCATCGCCACCGCCGCGCTCTTCGATCCGCTCTTCGCCGTTCGCTTCCGCCAGCTGCGCGCGACCGCCGTCGCCTGACCGAGCGCGGCTCCACGCCGTCGCCTTTCGTACCGTGACAAACGGAGCCCGCGCGACCGCTCCAGGGCGACGCGTCTTGACAGCATTGCGGGCGGCGACGATACTCGCGGGCGCGTTCGGTTAACGCCTGTCCGATGGGAAAGGGGGCGAGGTCGGTTCTTCGTTGATCGGAGGTATCGGAAGTATTCGAGCAGCGCTGTCGTCTTACGACGGAGGAAAACCATGAAGCGCTCGGTTGTTGTGGTCGCTGCGGCTGCTCTCGTTCTCGGCATGGTCGTATCCGCGATCGCCCAGTCTCCCGCCGGCATGACGATGTATGCGTTCAGCTCAGGTCCGCTCACGATTGCCAAGAGCGCCCTGCAGGCCGGAGCGCCAAGCACGCAGGTCCAGGTCCCGGTCGGATTCTTCGTGATCAAGCATCCGAAGGGCAACTTCCTCTTCGACACCGGGAATAACGACAAGGTCATCAACGACCCGAGCTACTGGGGGCCGATGGCGCAGGCGCTCCAGGTCGTGCGCACCCCGGATATCGCGATCGACACGCAGCTCAAGAAGATCGGGCTGACGCCGAACGACATCAAGTACGTCGCCGTGGGGCACATGCATCTGGACCACGGTGGCAACGTGTGCAAGTTTCCGAACGCCATCTTCCTCGTGCAGAAGGATGAGATGAAGAATGCCGCCTGGCCCGAGCCGGGGACGGCGGGTCCATACATTCCGGGTGACGTCGCGTGCCTGCGCAACGGAATCGGTGAAGCGCTCCCGAACAAGTTCAAGATGGACATGCTCGAGGGCGATCTGGACGTCTTCGGCGACAAGAGCGTGGAGATCAAGCGCTGGCCGGGGCATACGCCGGGCAGCCAGATGGTTGTCGTGCGTCTGCCCAAGACGGGCACCGTCGTGCTGACCAGCGATAACGTTTACTTCTCGGAGAACGTCACGAAGAACCTGTTGCCCGACGTCTCGCTCGCGTACCTGCCGACCGGCATTTTGACGGCATACGAGTTCATTCGCTCGCTTCAGGCGCGCGAGAATGCAAGCTTCATGACGGCGCATGATCTGGACGGGCCGGCCGCGAAGGCCGCAAAGAGCCATGATCCGCAGAAGTTCGAGTAACCACACCCTGACGAGTTGAACGTGACGTGGCGGCCGGGGCGCTCACCCGCCCCGGCCGTCGCTGTTTCATGACCCCCGTCGTCACCGCTGACCGTCTCACAAAGCGCTACGGCAAGCGGGTCGCCGTCGACGGCGTCTCGCTGAGCGTCGAGCGCGGCGAGGTCATGGGGCTGCTCGGCCCGAATGGCTCGGGAAAGACGACCTTCCTGCGCGTGCTCGCGGGCTATCTGCACCCGACGTCCGGGACCGCGCGGATTTCAGACCTGGATGTAGTCGCCGACTCGCTCCGCGCACGGCAGCGCGTCGGCTACGTTCCGGAGCACGCACCACTTTATCCCGGCATGGAAGTCGCGGAGTTCCTGACGTTCATGGCGCGTCTGAAGGGACTTGCTGCCGTCGGCGCCCGCGCCGCCGTCGAAGCGACGGCCGAGCGCCTCGACTTGCGGGCCGTCTGCCGCCTTCCGATCGGCCGGCTCTCGCACGGCTACCGCCAGCGAGTGGCCATCGCGCAGGCGCTGCTCGCCGAGCCCGACTTGCTGATTCTCGACGAGCCGACCAACGGGCTCGATCCGCGCCAGATCATCGAGGTGCGGGGGCTGATTCGCTCGCTCGCCGGCGAGCGTACGATCCTCGTGACCTCGCACATCCTGACCGAGATCGAGAAGGTCGCCGATCGCGTGGCCATCCTCCTCGACGGCCGGCTCCTGGCCGTGCACACGCTGCGCAACGCGGACTCCGGCCCCCGCCTCCGTCTACGCGTCAGCGGCGACGCCGAGAAGATCCGGACGTGCGCCCTCGCGGTGCCGGGAGTGACTGCGGTGGAGCTGGAAAGCGCCGCGGACGTTTCGGAGGCAATGGTCCTCGTCGCCACGCGCGGGTCCTCGGTGGCCGAGTCACTCGCACGCGCCCTCGTGTCCCAGGGCTTCGGACTGCGCGCCCTCGAACCAGCGGCCGGCGATCTCGAAGCATTTTTCCTTCGGCTCACCGGCGGCGCCGCGCCGGCAGCGCCGTGAGCCGGTTCGTCGTGTTGTTGTGGAAAGAGGAGAAGGCGCTCTTCTCCTCCCCGATCGCATACGCGATCATCGCGGTGTACTTGCTCGTCATGGGGTTCGTCTTCACGCTGATGCTCTTCATCAACCGGACGGCGGAGCTCGTGCGGATCTTCTTCCAGGGCGCGATCCTCTTTCTGCTCATCATGCCGGTCGTCACGATGCGCCTGCTCGCCGAGGAGCGGCGCAGCGGCACGCTGGAGCTCTTGCTCACGTCGCCGGTCCGCGAGATCGAGATCGTGGCCGCCAAGTTCGTTGCGAGCATCAGTGTCATCCTCGCCATGCTGGTGCTCACGGCGGGACATGCGGTGGTGCTCGGCATCTACGCGGAGCCGGACTGGGGGCCGATTTACAGCGGCTTCGTCGGTCTCCTGCTGCTCGCGGGCGCGCTCGGGGCGATCGGCCTGCTGATCTCCGGGCTGACGACGAACCAGATCGTGGCCGCGGTG
>OEKU01000035.1_pt1 | contig 9341 bp, 9 predicted proteins | sample 1503311 | NCBI WGS metagenome assembly OEKU01 (sample SAMEA104379587, study PRJEB20068) | metagenome | biome: 1000743; feature: 77; material: 1998 | place: USA | collected 2012 | depth 25 m | reverse complement strand
GCCCAGCGCGTCGAGCAGATGCGCGGTGCTCGGCTGCAACACCTCGCCGCGAAACTCGCGCTCGAAGTCCTCGTGACCCTCGAGCACGAGCACGTCGGCGCCGCGCTTGGCGAGCAGCACGCCGAGCAGGAGCCCGGCCGGGCCGCCACCGACGATGCAAACGTTCGCGCCGACCGTCGTCACTCGCGGTCGAGGTACTCGAGGACCGAGCGAATGGCGATGGCGCCATCGGCAACGGCGGCGGCCACGCCGCGGGGTGAGCGGTGGCGGACGTCGCCGGTGGCGAAGACGCCGGGCAGGCTCGTCTCGAGCATGTAAGGCTCGCGCTCTTCCTCCCACGCCGGCGTGCGCTCCTCGCCGCGTTCGACGTGCCGGCCGGTGAGAATGTGCCCCTGTGCATCTCGCTGGACGACCTTTTCGAGCCAATCCGTGTGTGGCCCGGCGCCGATGAGCACGAACATCGCCGCGCCGGCGAGCCGCTCGGTCTCACCGGTGGCGGTGTTCACCACGTGGACCGCCTCCAACCGCCGGCTACCCTCGACGCGGATCAGCTCGGTATCGAGCCGGATGTGGATGTTCACCGTACGAGCGATCTGTCGCACGAGATAGTCGGACATCGTCAGCGCGTCGCTGCGCACGATGAGCGTCACCGTGCCCGCGTACTTGGCCAGATGCACGGCGGCCTGGCCTGCGGAGCTGCCGCCACCGATGACGAAGACGTCACGGCCGGTGAACGCGGGCGCCTCCGCGGTGGCGGCGCCGTAGAACACGCCTTTGCCAGCCAGCGCGGTGACGTTGTCGACCTCGAGCCGGTTGTAGGCGACGCCGGTGGCGATGACCACCGCCCGCGCGCGCACCTCGATGCCTTCGTCGAGCCGAACGACCCGCTCGGCGCCAGCCGGTTCGACGGCGGTGACGCCGCGGGTCAGGATGAACTCCGCGCCGAGCGATGCCGCCTGCTCCATCGCGCGCTGCGCGAGCTCGGCGCCCGTGATGCCGCGGGGGAAGCCCAGGTAGTTGCGGATCATCGAGCTCGTCCCGGCCTGGCCGCCGACGGCTTTGCGCTCGATGACGAGCGTGCGCAGCCCGTCGGCGGCGCCATAGACGGCCGCCGCCAGCCCCGCCGGTCCGCCGCCGATGACGACGAGATCGTAGACACCACCTTCGGGATGCGTCCGGGCGCCCAGCATCTCGGCGATCTGCACGTCCGTGGGATTACACAGGCACCGATCGCCAAAGATCACGGCCGGCAAGCTTCCCGTGTGCCCGGCGCGCTCGAGGAGGCGTCGGCCGTCCTCGGAATCGTGGGCGTGGAACTCGTACGGCACGGAGCTGCGCTCGAGCACGTCGCGAAGCTCATGGCAGCGCTGTGCCCATCGCTCGCCGACCAGGTGCAGGAGCGCCGCGCGCGGCCGCGTCGTCCGCGTCCAGCGACCGAGGATCTCGGCGACGACGGGATAGAGACGATCCTCGGGATCGACCACGGGCTTGAGCAGATAGGTATCGACCTGGCCCAGCCCGATGGCGCGGCGGACCGCCGGATATGCGGCGCCGTCGCCGTAGCGGACGAGAGCGCACCGTGATGCGCGGGAGCAGATCTCGTGCACCCGCCCCAGCCATTCGAGGCTCGTCGCGATCACCAGCGCCACCTCGCCGCCGCCGTCGCAGGCGTCGATCAGCCGCGCCTCCGCCGCGCCGGTGTCGCCCTCCGCGACGATTCGATAGTCGGCGGCGAAGCGCCGCTCGAGGGCCGACGTCAGCGCCGTTCGCGTCTGCGCATCCTCGTCCACCACCACGATCATTGGCTCACGCATGGACGACTCCCGCGCTCATCGTCGCGAGCGCCACGAGGGGATAGCCACGGTCACGCCAGGCGCGATAGCCACCGGCCAGTGGCCGGACGCGCTCGATTCCACGCCGTCTCAGCAGCAGCGCCACACGGGCGCTCGACGCCTCGCTCGGTCACGTGCAGTACAGGATGATGTCGCGATCGCGCGGAATCTCCAGGTGGCGCGCCTCGAGCTCCTCGGTCTGCAGATGGAGCGCCCCGGGAATGATGAACGGCTCGCGGTCGAAGTCCAGCCGGTCACGCACGTCGACCACCATGGTGGCCTCGCCGGTGTCCAGCTTGGCCTTGAGATCCTCCGGCGTGATCCGCCCGATGCGAATCTTCCGGAGGAACCGCTGCCGCGCCACGTACTTGTAGCCGATGTAGCCGGCGACGGCGAGCCCGACCAGCACGCCGAGCCCGTCGCCGAGCCGCGCGGCGTAGGAGGCGGCCATCTCGAGCTGGGAGCTGAACACGAAGCCGACGCCGATCCACGCGCTCGACCACACCACGGCACCGACCGCGCTGTAGCCGAGGAACTGTGACAGCGGCATGCGCAGGACGCCGGCGAGCGGCGGCGCCGCCGTGTTCAGGCCCGGGATAAACTTCGCGATGACGAGCGAGCTCGGGCCCCGACCGGCGAACGCACGCTCGGTGCGACGCACGCAGGAGTCGGGCTCGAGCGTGATCCGGCACAGCCAGCCGATCACGCGCATTCCGGCGAGCCGACCGATCCAGTACCACATCGTGTCGGCGATGAGCGAGCCGGCGGATGCCGCGAGCAGGATCAACGGCAGGCTCAGCCGACCGGTGCCGGCCACACCGCCGGAGGCAAGCAGGAACGGCTCGGCCGGCAGCGGCAGGCCAATCTGCTCGGCGAGCACCCAGCCAAAGACCACGGTGTAGCCGTGTCGCAACAGGACATCGATCAGGCTCTGCATGCCCTCATCCTTTCGTCGGCCACTGCCTACTTTCGGGATCGGATGTCGCGGTGCTACCGGACGACGTGCGCCCTAGGTGCGATTGCCGTGCCGTATCCGTAGGAGGGTGGGGAGCGGACGAAAGGTTCGTCGCGACGGTGAGTTAGCGCGCGCTCGGCGGCGGCGTACGGGCTGCGCGGAATTCGACAGCTGTCTGGAACCACGCAGCAGCCGCCCGGCGGCCGATCACACTCCCAGGTAGTACTTCTTCACGAGCTCGTTCTCCCGGAGGTCTCGCGTGCTGGCGCCCTCGAACTCGATCTTGCCGTGCACGATGATGTAACCCCGGTCGGCGATCTTCGTGGCCTGGTTGAAGTTCTGCTCCGCCATCAGGACGGTGAGCCGGTACTGCTCTTTCAGCTCCTTGATCTTGGCGATGACGCGGCTCACGAGGATCGGCGCCAGGCCCACCGACGGCTCGTCGACGAGCAGCATGCGCGGCGAGGACATCAGGGCGCGGGCCACCGCGAGCATCTGCTGCTCGCCGCCGCTCATGCTGCCGGCGAGCTGACGGCGCCGCCCGCGCAGGACGGGGAACGCCTCGTAGGAGAAGGCGAGGTTACGCGCGATGTCGGCGCGCGCGGCCTTGCGATAGGCGCCGAGCAGGAGGTTCTCCTCCACCGTCAGCTTGGGAAAGAGCCGGCGGCCCTCGGGCACGAGCGCGATGCCGAGGCCGACGATCTCCTCCGTCGACTTGCGCGTGAGGTCGACGCGGACGCCGTCGGTCTCGAGGAAGACCTCGCCCGCCTCCGGCGCCACCATGCCCATGATGCACTTGATCAGCGTGCTCTTACCGTTGCCGTTGGTGCCGAGCAGCGCGACCGTCTCGCCTTCGCGGACCTCGACGGAGACGCCGTGGAGGACACGCACAGCGCCGTAGCCGGCGTTGACGTTGCGGACGACGATCCTACTCGCCAAGGTAGGCCTTCTCGACGGCGGGGTTCTTGATGATCTGCTCGGGCGTGCCCTCGGCGATCCGCTCACCGGCGTCGAGGACGACGATCCGCTCGGAGAAGCGCATCACCGCCCGCATGATGTGCTCGATCATGATGATGGTGATGCCCTGGGCGTTGAGCTTGAACAGGATCGCCAGGATGTCGTCGACCTCCGCGCTCGACAGCCCCGCCATCGCCTCGTCCGAGATCAGGAGCTTCGGATGGGCCGCCATTGCCCGCGCGAGCTCGAGCTTGCGCATCTCGATCTGCGTGAGGCCCGACGGCCGCGCGTCGGCCTTGGCGTCCAAACCGATGTCGCGCAGGAGGTCGGCGGCGATGGCGGCCGCGGTCGCCTCGCCGCGCAGGCGGCCCGTGTACTCGAGCGGAATCCCGAGATTGTCGCGCACGCTCATGCTGCGGAAGGGCTTGGGAATCTGGAAGCTCCGCGCGATGCCGAGCTGCGTGCGGCGGTGCGGCGGCAGGGCCGTGATGTCGGCGCCCTCGAAGAGAATCTGACCCTCGTCGGGACGCAGGGTGCCGGCCACGCAGTTGATCAGCGTCGTCTTGCCGGAACCGTTCGGGCCGATGAGGCCGAAGCGCTCGCCGGCCTTGACCTCGAGCGTCACGCGGTTGAGCGCCGTGAAGCCGCCGAACCGCTTCACGAGCCCGCGCACCGCGAGCATCAGCGCCTTCGCAGTCGCCGCGTGAGGCCGAGGATGCCCTCGGGCGCCAGCACGACGAAGGCGACGAGGACGACGCCGACGATGAAAAGGTTCATCTCCGAGGAGATGGTCACGATTGCCAGTTGCTGCGCGCTGCCGAGCAGCACGGCCCCCAGCACCGGTCCGATCCAGCTCGTGGTGCCGCCGATCATCGGCATGGCGAGGGCGTTGACGGCGTAGTCGAGGGCGAACGCAGAGTTCGGCTCGACGAAGGTGACGTAGTAGGGGAACGGCGCGCCCGCCACGCCGAGCAGAAAGCCGCTGACGGTGGTGGCGAACAGCTTGAGCCGCAGCGTCGGCACGCCCATGCACTCGGCCGCGTCCTCGTCGTCGCGCAGCGCGGCCAGCCCGCGGCCGATCCACGAGCGCTCGATGAAGCGGGCGGTGGTCACCGCCCCCACCGCCAGCGCCAGCATGACCGTGAACAGAAATATGACGTAGCTGCCGAACGGCGGACCGGGAGGCCGGATGACGCTCAGTCCCCGCGAGCCGCCGACGAACTCCCAGTTGATGATGATCGTCTGCAGCACTACGGCGAGGGCGAGGGTGGCGATGGAGAAGAACACGCCACGCAGCCGCAGCGTCAGATAACCAATGCCGAGGCCGAGCAGCGCGGACACGAGGCCGCCGGCGACGATCAGCACTGGCAGCGGCGCGCGGAGGGTGAGAATCAACCAGACGGCCGTGTACGCGCCGAGGGCGAAGAAGGCCGGCGTGCCGAAGTTCACGTAGCCGGCGTAGCCGCCGAGGATGTTCCACGCGGTGGCGATGACGACATATTGCAAGATGACGTAGCCGGCGAAGTAGAGATACGGGTTCACGCGCACGTAAGCCACGAGGACCCCGACGGCGATGACGGCCACGCCGACGCCGAGCGTGCGCGCCGTGGACGTCATCTAGCGTCCGAAAAGCCCGGCCGGCCGCACGGCGAGCACGACGAGGAGGATGCCGAAGGAGACGGCGAGCGACCACGACGGCCCGAAGAAGGTCGCCATGAGGCTCTCCACGACGCCGAGGACGATGGCGGCCACCAGCGTTCCGAGAATGCTGCCCATGCCGCCGAGCACGGTGATCGCGAACATCCGCCCGATGTAATCGCGATCGGTTGACGGCACCACCGGCGCGATGGTGACGAGCAGCGCGCCGGCCAGGCTGGCAGCGGCGATGCCGATGCCGAAGGCGATCGTCTTGATGTGGATCGGATCGGCGCCCATGAGCCGCAGCGCCACGCCGTCCTGCGAGACGGCCATGATGGCGCGCCCGTAGAAGCTGCGTCCGAGGAACAGATAGAGGACGGCCGTCATCGCCACGCCCACCAGGCACGGGACGAGCAGGCGATAGGCGACGCCAACGCCGCCTCCGAGATCGAACGACTTGCCGATGTAGGGTGCCTGCACGAGCCGGTAGTCGACGCCGAACTTCAGGCTCAGGCACACCTCGACGATGAAGAGAATGCCGAAGAAGAACACGAGACCGCGCAGCGACTCGTCACCGCGGCGCTCGAAGCTCGCGTAGTAGACCCGATAGACGATGGCGCCGACGACGAAGAAGACCGGCGTCAGCAGGATGCCGGTCAGGATGGCGTCGACGCCGTACGCGTTGTTGAGCACGTACGCGGTGTACGAGCCCAGGATGACGAAAGCCGGTTGGGCGATGTTCGCGATGTCGAGCAGCCCGAAGATCAGCGAGACGCCGAGGCTGACGGCGGCGTAGAAGCCGCCGAGCAGCACTCCGGCGACGAGCGCGTTCGCCAGCAGGTCCCAGGAGAACACGGGCCCGAGCTATTTCAGCGCAGCGGCGTACGGATAGATGATGCTGCCCGACTTGAACTCGTCGGGATAGAGCACGACCTTCTTGCCCGGTCCACGGAACTGGTCGACGCTGTTGCCGCTGATCTTCTGGTACTGCACCATCAGCGTCCGGCCCTTCGCCCACTCGCCGTTCTTGCCGAACTTCACCTTGCCGACGATCGTGTTGAACTCGGTGGCGCGAATGTAGTCCGCGATCTTCTGCTGATCGAGACCCTTGGTGGCCTCGACGGCCTGGCCGAGGACCTGCACGAGCGCGTACGAGTAGGGCGGGAGGTAATAGCCGAGCGGGTCGACGCCGGCCTTCTCCGCGCGCGCCTGGTATTCCTTCAAGAACTCCTTGACGCCGGGGATGGCGAGCAACGTCGGCTCGGGCGCCCAGAAGTCGTAGTTGACGACGCCGTTCAGCAGCGAGCCCATGCTCGTCATGACGGTCGTGAACATGAGTCCGACCATGCCGCCGCCGAAGATCTTCGGCTGGAGTCCCACCTCGTGCGCCGCGCGGAGCATGCCGACCGAGTCCGGCGGATAGGAGGCGACGAACACGATGTCGGGATTGGTGGCTTTGATGGCGCGCACGATCGGCGTGTAATCGACCGTGCTCGGCGGATACGTCTTGTCGTAGACGCTCTTGAAGCCGAAACGCTTGATGAGCTCGCGCGCGCCGACCAGCGCGTTCTGCGGATACTCGGCGTCGGCGCCGACGATGGCGACCGTCTGCGGCTTGGGATTCTGCTTGGCGGCCAGCTCGAAGAAGCCGATGGCCGTGCTGATCTGCGGGTCGGGGCCGGCCGGCTGGATCTGGAAGTAGTTCGGGTACTGGTACTTCTCGTTGTTCGCGAGCCCGAACATGCCCATGAGCGTGAGCTTGCGCTCCATGGCGATGGGCAGGAGTGGCGCGATGAGGTTCGTGCCGTAGCCCGAGATGATGAGGTCGACCTTGTCGACGTCGAGCAGCTTCGTGTAGATGCCCGGCACGGTGGCGGGATTGGTCTGGTCGTCGTAGAAGACGAGCTCGACGGGCCGGCCGAGCAGCCCGCCCTTCTTGTTGATGTCGTCCTTCCAGATCTGCACCGCGAGGAGCGCCGGCTTGCCGTTGGCCGACAGGCCGCCGGTGAGCGCCATGCCGAATCCGATCTTGATCGGATCCGCGGCGCGAGCGCCGCTCCACACACCGACCGACGTCACTGCGACGACGGCGACCACGATCCACGTCATGGGCCACGGCCGGAGCTGCTTCATCGCGTCCTCTCTCTCTGCGCCGACGGCGCGGGCGGGTGCTGCGGGGCCCAAACCTGCGCCGGCGCCCACGGGTTGTCAAGCGCGGCCGAACCGGCGACCATGGCGGCCGCAGACGAAAGGACAGGGCCCATGGACACGGTGTCGCGACGGGGGTGGCTGGGCGCGCTCAGTGGACTGGCGGCGTTGGCAACGGTGGGACGCGCGGAGGCGCAATCGCGTCCGGCGGACGGCCTCATCGCCGCCCTCAAGGCGGCGAAGCTCTACGATCTGTCGTTCACGTGGAACGAGCAGTCGCCCCTGCTCGGGCTGAACCCGCCGTACTCGTTCGCGCTGAACCGCACGCACAAGATGACCCACGAGATTTTCGGGCAGGTGCCGGGCAGTCGCGTGTCGTGGGCCTCCGAGATCATGTACTTCAGCGGCCAGCACGGCGCGCCGACGATCGACGCGATCGGTCACATCGGCCGGGATCTCAAGCTCTACGGCGGCGTCGATGCCGTCGCCGCCACCTCCACGCCGGGCGGCATCGGCGCCAATCTCGGCATCGACAGCTTTCCGGTCGATCTCATGGTCAATCGCGCGATCTTCCTCGACGTGGCGCGCCACGTCGCCGGCGGCGCTTCCGATCCGCTGCCGCCGGGATTCGAGATCACCGCGAAGCATCTCGACGACACCATGGCCGCCCACGGCGTCAGCGTCAGCAAGGGCGATAGCCTGCTGATCCGCACCGGCTGGGGGCAGTTCTTCGGCAAGGACAACGCGAAGTACCTCGGCGAGCAGTCGCCCGGGCCGGGGCAGGACGCGGCGAAGTGGATCATCGGCAAGGGCGTGCGGCTGGCCGGCGACGACACCGCGACCTTCGAGAAGCGGCCGCCCGCGTACGGCAAGGAGCTGTTCAGCGTGCACATGATGCTGCTCGCGGACAGCGGCATCTACATCGTCGAGAACGTCAACCTCGAGCCGCTGTCGGCGGCCAAGGCGTACACGGTCGCGCTGGTGATCACGCCGCTCCGGATCCAGGGCGCCAGCGGCTCTCCGCTCCGCGCCATCGCGCTCGCGCCGTAGCCGTCATCCGGCTGACGGCCGTGCCGTTTCGCCCGCCTCGACGGCGCACGGCCGTCGCGCTTCGCGGGCCGAAGCGTTAGGCCGCGCGGACTTGCGCGCGTGCGACGGCGCCGTCGGATCGGCAGCGTCGTTGCACTGTCCGCCCCGGGAAACTCACATCCGCGGGGAGGCCACGATGAAGATTGCTCGACTGGCGGTGCTCGTCACCCTCGCGCTCGGCGCTCACGCGGTGCCGATGGCGCAGGCGCAGCAGGCCGCGGTTCCGACCCGGCCGGCCCACATCGAAGCGACGCAGACGTTCCTGATGACGTGGGGCTCGGAGCGCTGGGACGCCCTGCGCACGGTGAGCGCCGACCGGGTTCCGGTGAAGGTCGGCGACAGCACGTACACCCTCGAGCCCGGGGCCCAGAAGTCGGAGGTGCGGCTCGCGCTGCCATTCCGCGGACTGTCGACGGTCCGTACGGACGGCAAGATCACCGGCGTGAAAGTCGATGAGCTCGCGCTCAAGATGGGTGACACCGAGCTCCGCGGGCCGGGCACGATCGACCTCGCCGAGGACAACGGCGTCTTTCGCGTCACGGGTGTGACCGCCACCCCGCGATAGCGTTTAGACCGCGCCCTCCTCGACGGGGGGCGCGGTCGCCCGTTCGCTGGCCGCGGTCCCCGCCGCCGGCTTCTCCAGCCGGATCCGGCGCATGAACGGAAGCAGCAGCGTCATCGACGCGAACATCACCGCCAGCAGCCAGAAGTCGTCCGCGTAT
>OEKU01000217.1_pt1 | contig 9346 bp, 9 predicted proteins | sample 1503311 | NCBI WGS metagenome assembly OEKU01 (sample SAMEA104379587, study PRJEB20068) | metagenome | biome: 1000743; feature: 77; material: 1998 | place: USA | collected 2012 | depth 25 m | reverse complement strand
GGGCGAGGCCCTCGTCCACGAAGCGATGTCTCGGAATCCGGCGCATCGCCTCCAGCACGCGCGCGTCGGTGATGCCGCGTCGCGCGAGCTGCTCCTCGACCATACGCTCGCGCTCGCGCGCCAGCCGACCCTCGAAGCCGCCCTCCATCCTCACCGACCCCGCGTCTTCTTCGACGGCCTGCGCGCGCGCGGGGGGCGCGCGCGCAGCGCGGCATTCAGGGCCGGCTCCCAGTCCGTCATCTGCGCCAGTGCCCGATGATGCGTGAGGTCCAGATGCAGCGGCGTCACGGCCGCGAAGCCCTCGTGGAGTGCACCCATGTCGGTGCCTTCGAGCGCCTCCCACGCCGGCGGGCCGGCGCCGATCCAGTAGTGCGCGCGGCCCCGCGGATCGGCCTGCTCGACGATCTTCCCCGAGTACACGCGATGACCGAGCCGCGTGAGGCGAATGCCCTTGACCACGCCCTGCGGCACGTTGACGTTGAGCAGCGTCTTCGGCGGCAGCCCGCTCACGAGGACGCGCATGGCGACCTGCCTGGCAACGCGCGCCGCGTCGGTGAAGTCGACGCCCTCGGCGAGCGAGACGGCGAGCGACGGTACGCCCAGCAGCGTGCCCTCCATGGCGGCGGAGACGGTTCCCGAGTACGTGACGTCGTCGCCCAGGTTCGAGCCGTGGTTGATTCCGGAGGCGATCAGCACGGGACGCTCGGGCAGAAAGCCGAGCACGCCGAGGTTGACGCAATCCGACGGCGTGCCGTTCACCGACCAGCGGCGCTCGCCCCAGCCGTGCGTGCGCAGCGGCCGGTGCAGCGTCAGCGCGTGACCGCAGGCACTCTGCTCGCGCTCCGGCGCGATCACGTGAACCTCACCGAGCTCGTCGAGCGCACCGGCCAGCGCAGCCAACCCTGCCGCGTGAATGCCATCGTCGTTGGTCACGAGCAACAAGGCCATGCGGCTGAATACTACGCGGGTTTTCGCGTCCGCGGGAACGCAGCGCTATCGGAGGGAGCGTGTGTCGTCGATGGGTACGACGGCCCAGCCGCCGTCGCGGAGTTGTTCGGACACGTTGCGGCGCCGACGGTCCGCCTGCCGCCGCTCGACCGGCTGCGCGGCATCGGCACGGCGCCGATCACGGTACCGGCGGTCGATGATCACGGCTACCAGCGAGGCCAGGCCGCTGAACTCATCGCGTAGATGGGCGGCCACCGGCGCCATGTCCCGCCTGATGATCACCGCGATGGAGACGGACTCGCGCCGGGACTGCCCTTCGCCGCCGCCGGCGCTCTGGCCATGCGGGTCCATGGCTTCTTATAGCCACGTCGCGGGTCTCGCCGTGCATGTTTTTTTGGCGCCGCATCGGGGGGGAATCTGCGCCGCGCCCGCGGGCGCACGTCCCGCGGGCACGGACAGGGAGGAGTTGGTCGGGGCGACTGGATTTGAACCAGCGACCACCGGACCCCCAGTCCGGTGCGCTACCGGGCTGCGCTACGCCCCGATATCAAGAACGACGTTAGTTTATACCACGCACTCGGCGCGTCATCGTCTCGCTCTGCCGGTCGTCGTGCCCGCAAGCTTCGCGCTGAGGCGGCGTGCTAACATCCCCCTCGACGAGCAAGAAGAGCGATAGAGCGTCGGCCACGTATGCACACGCAGTATGCACGCTACTGTACATGGACTCTGCTGATAGTCGCTGCCGTCCTCATCCTCGCTTCCTCCGTTCGTGACGCTGCGCTAGTTCCTTTCAATCACGACGAAAGTGTAAGCTTCTCGATTTTCGATTGGAATCCGAGTGCGCGTTTCCTCGCCAACCACCACCCGCTCAACACATTCCTGATGCGTGGAGCCTCCATTCTCTTCGGAAATTCCGAGCTTGCCTTGCGGCTGCCAAACGTTCTCGCCCATGCGCTGTATCTCGTTTGCACGCTGTTGTTGATGCGCCGCTTCCGCAACCTCGGGCTCCAGATCGCCGGCTTCGTCCTTCTCAATATTCATCCGATAGTGTTGAACTACTTCGCGGTTGCCAGGGGATACGGCCTCGCGCTCGCGTTTCAGGTGGCCAGCCTCTATTTCCTTTTCCGCATGTATGAACGCCTGACAGAGCAATCGCGCTCCCCCGCAACCGGTGTGCTGCCCGCCGTCGCAGCTATGGCTGCCGTATTCGCACTGAGCGCGGCGCTATCCGTCCTGATCGTGTTGCTGTTTCCTGGTGCACGGCTCACCGCGCTTGTCGTGGCTTCGTTGCTGCTCGCCTTGCCAGCACTGCGATCGCTCGCGCGATACCACGGACCAGAACCATATCTATATCTGGCCCTCGCGGCGGCCGCGCTATCCGTCCTGTCGAATCTTACGTTCTTGAATTATTTCTTGCCGCTGCTCGGGTTGTGCGTCTGGGTGCTGCTCACTGATACCGCCCGTTTACGGTTCGGACGAGACCATCCCGCCGTCCAGGTGGCACTCTGCCTGGCTACCGGCGTGTTCCTCATGGCTGCCCTCACCGAGGTGGTCAGACTCAGGCGTGCCGGCGAGCTCTACATCGGTGGACAGACGAGCTTCATGCATGACACAGTCGATGGCCTGATCCGATACTCGCTCTTTGCAGCCGTATACTCTCCGCGAACGGCGGCAGCGATCGCCGCGATTGTCGTGGGGGCGTTCGCCGTGATCCTGGTCGTTGCCGTCAGACAGTTCTTTTGCGAAAGACCTGACTGGTCGTTCGTGGCGGTCGTCTGGATTCTTGCGTCAGCCGTGGCTCTCGCGCTCCTGCAGCACCACGTGCTGGGCAATCCCTATCTGGATCCTCGCGCGGCGCTCTATTATATTCCGCTGTTTTGTCTGTTGATCGTCCACGCTGCCGACAAAATCCTCCAACGGCTGGCCGATCGAAACTGGCACACCATCGCCGGCTTCGCGTTCGCTGCCAGCGCAATCGTTGCTGGCGCGTGGACCGCGTACAGCGGGGCACTCACGACGGTGTACAGGTGGACGCAAGACAACCATAACCGCGAGGTTTTGGAAATCATCGAGCGCGACCGTACGATACACGCGCCTCGGAGGGTCGTGAATCTTCATTCGGACCGACTGCTCGAACCTTCGCTCAATTTCTATCGCGTGACGCGCAAATATACCTGGTTGAAACCCGTGCCTCGGCTGAAGCGGCCGTCCCCGGACGCGCCGGCGCCGCCGATCACCGGAGAGGATGCCGATTACGTCTACATCTACGAGCACGATCTCGCCGACCTGGAGATCGACCACGTCAGGCTGGCGTCGTACCCGGACATCGGGACGGTGTTACTCAGAGTTTGTTCAGGAGGGTGCGATGGAAGGCAAATGACCCGGTGAATCCAAGGTTCATTTGAAGAGGTTGTAGCGGACGACGTACCAAATCGCCTTGAAACCATCCCGCCAGGTGATCTTCTTGCCCTCGGCGTACGACCGACCCCAGTATGAGATCGCCACCTCATAGACCCGATATCGACCACGTGCGATCTTCGCGGTGACCTCCGGCTCGAAGCCAAAGCGTTCTTCTCGAAGCTCGAGTGTCTGGAGGACGTCGCGCCGGAAGGCCTTATATCCCGTCCACACATCGGAGAGGTTGAGGTTCGTGAACATGTTCGACATCGTGGTGAGGAGCCGGTTGCCGACGAAGTGCCAGTAGAGTAAGACTCGATGCGGTCCCGAGAGGAACCGCGATCCATAGACGACGTCGGCCGCGCCGCGCTCGATAGGCTCGATCAGATGCGCGTAATCACGGGGATCATATTCGAGGTCCGCATCCTGGACGATGACGATGTCGCCGCGGGCCTCCCGGAAGCCACGATGCAGCGCCGCGCCCTTTCCCCGGTTCACCGGCTGGAGCACGATGCTCAGACCGTCGGTCAGCGGCAAAGCCTGCAGAATCTCCCGTGTCCCGTCGGTCGAGCAATCGTCCACGACAATGATCTCTTTGTCGAACTCGACCTCTCGGATCCTCGTGAGGACTTCTTCGATCGTGTTTCGTTCGTTGTAGACAGGAACTACGATCGACAGCCTGGGACGTCGTTGCATCGGCGTGTTCATCTTTCCCAACACCCTCCGGTAAATTCTTGATTTCCCGAAGGGCGTTTGGAGCGCCTACTGGAGTGTCGGAGAGACCCTCCGGCGCTTCACGGCGCGAGGCGCGTGCGAAGCGTCGAGAGCCGCTCGCGAATCCGGCGCAGCGCCTCCGCATAGGCCGCCTCGCGGATACCGAGCTCGAGCTGAGGCGTTGTCTTGCCGCGGGATTCGGCGAGCAGGCGCTTGCGCGCGCCCTCGAGCGTGAGCCGCTCGTCGTAGAGGAGTGACTTGATCCGCTGCACCAGCTCGAGATCCCGGCGGCGATAGAGGCGCTGCCCGGCCGGGTTCTTCTTCGGGCGCAGCAGCTTGAACTCCGACTCCCAGTAGCGCAGCACGTAGGCCGGCACGCCGGCCAGCTCCTCGACCTCGCCGATCCGGTAATAGAGCTTCTCGGCGACTTCGAGCGTCACGGCGCGGTGGAGGGCGTCGTGCTGTTGATGCGCTGCTTCAGTCCCTTGCTCGGCTTGAACGTCAGCACCTTCCGCGCGGTAATCTCGATGGAGTCACCGGTCTGCGGATTGCGCCCGCGCCGCGACGCCTTGCGGCGGATGCGAAAGTGGCCGAAGCCGACGATCTTCACGTCCTCGCTTTTCTCGAAGCATCGGAAGATGATGTCGAACACGGATTCGACCACCGACGACGATTGCCGCTTGGACAGGCCGTGCGCGGCCACGGCATTGACGAGGTCGTTCTTCGTCACGGTGAAGCCTCACCTCCTCGTGAGAAACGGCTTGTAGCCCTTGCCCTCGAGCTCCTTCAGCGTGGCCATGGCCGTCGCCTTGTCGGGAAAGCCGCCGACGCTCACGCGATGGAGCGCGTCGCCACTCGGCGTGCGCGCGGCCGTCGCCGTGCTACCCCCGGTCCGGCGCACCTGCACTTTGAGTCCGTCGACCGCGAGGTCCTTGGACAGGGCCACCGCATCACGGAGCGGCAGGCTGGGCTTCACCACGGCGCCATTGCCGGCCGCCTCGGCCGAGAGTCCCTTCGCCGCCAGGCGCGTGTTGATCTCGGCCGGTGACTGGCCGGTGATGATCACGTCGTACTGATCACCGCTGTCGCCCGGCGACGCAATAGTCGTCTTGCCGACCGTCGCCACGCCCGCTGCACGCGACGAGTCGTCCTCTACCTTGTAGTTGTCCTCGCGCAGCTTCGTCGCCACGTTCTTCGCCGTCGCCGCATCCTTGAATGCGCCGACTTGCACGTACCACTGCCGACCCGTCGCCTTCACCGTCTTGGCGGCCGCCTTCGGGGTCGCGGTCGACTTCGGCGTCGTCGCGGCGACCATCGCGTCTTTCGTGCCGCCGGGCTTCGTCCTCGCGCTTGGCGTGCCCTCGGCGGGCTTGAGGGTCTCAGGTCCACTGCTGTCAGCCAGCCGGCCATCGCCGAGCGGCTTCGTGTCGCTGAGCTTCGTGTCGCTGGGCTGCTCGGTGGTGATCGGGGGGACGGGAGTCGCGGGCACGGTGGCAGGCGGTGACGGCGGTGTCGCCGGCGCCGGCGTCGCTGCAAAGGGCGGAGCCGGTGTTGCGTTCCCCGGCGGTGCGCTCGGCGGCGTCACCGGCGTCACCGCCACGGGCGGTGGCGTCGCGGGCCTGCTCGCGGGCACCGGCGTGGGAAGCTTGGCCGTCGCGCTCGGCTTGGGCGCATTCATCGCGTCGAGGATGTACGGCACCGCGACGGCGCCGATGACACCCAGGACGATGAGCACGAGAACGGCACGGAACCACGTCGCCGCGAAGATGGAGCGTGGCGCAGTTTCGTCGAACAGATCGTGATCGGAGCCTTGATGACGGTCGTTCGTGTCGGCCATGCGGGCTATCGTAGCACGATGCTTGGGATTTCAGCCCTTCCTGCGGAGGTCTGAGAGAAAAAAAGATCACCCATGAATGCCTCGGCCTCGCTCCGGGTGTCGTTGGAGTCGATCATGAGCGCGACCTTGCCCACCCGGGGTGCGGGCTTGCCGAAGAGCGCCACGTAGTCCTCGGCCACGTTACGTTGATAGCGCTGCCAGCGATCCAGCGCCCCCTGGCCAGACTCGACCACGATGATCCGCACGTTGCTGGCGCGCGGATGCGTGAGCTGCGTCCCGGCCGGTGCGCGACTATCCCAGACGTAGCCGATGACGTCGCTCGATGTGCGCGGCGAAGGCCAGCGCGGAAAGACGACGTACAGCTGCGCCGCTTCGTCGTCCCGGGCGCTGTCTCGAATGTCGCCGGCAGCGGGCAGCCGCGTGACCTTCCACGTCCACGTGAGATACGGAAACGTCTTCAGGTCGACGACGACGTCATGGTGGACGGCGAACGACGAACGCTCGCTGCGCAGCCGCATGGCCACACGACCGTCCGCTCGCACGACCTCGACGGCTGCCTGTCCCTCGAACTCCTTGAGCTGCCAGCCGCGCGGAACGCCCTCGGCGGGCAAGCGCGCTGGCACGGGATCGGCGACGGCGACACGAATGCGATTCGCCGGATCCGCGGGCCGGCCGTCGGTCGCCGCCGTGCGCGCCACGGTGGCCGCCGACGGCGGCGACTTCGGACTGAGCAGCATGACGCCACCGGCGCCGGCGACGACGATCACGGCGGCCATCAGGAGCCACAACAGCGGGTGCTGACGGCGGCGCGCCGGCGTCACCGGCGCGCTCGCGGCGCCGTCGGCTTCATCCCGGCCGCCTTTCGGAACGACAGCCGCAGCGGCGACCCCTCGAAGCCGAACGCGAAGCGGAGCGACTTCGCGAGATAGCGCTCGTACGAGAAATGGATTCCGTCGGGCCGGTTCACGCGCACGGCGAAGGTCGGCGGTGACACCGAGACCTGCGACGCCGACTGGATGGCGAGTGGAACGCCGCGTAGCGAGACCGGGCGGCGGTCGAGCGCCTGCTGCAGGACCGTCGTCACCTCGGCGGCAGGAACGCGACGCCGCGCCTGCGCCGCCACCCGGTCGATCGTTGCGAACACTTCGCGGAGCCCGGCGCCAGTGGTGGCCGACGTGAAGCACACCGGCGCATAGTCGAGGAACGAGAGCCGCTCGCGCAGCTGGTCGACTACCTCGGCCTTGCGCACCATGCCCGCCGGCACGAGATCCCACTTGTTCACGACGATGACGATGGCGCGGCCCGCCTCGTGCGCATAGCCAGCGATGTGCGCGTCCTGCGCCGAGAGTCCCTCGGATGCGTCAAGCACGAGCAGCGCGACCTCGCAGCGCTCGAGGCTCTTCAGTGCCATGACGACCGCGAGCTTCTCGAGCGCCTCGGTCACGCGCCCCTTGCGCCGGATCCCGGCCGTGTCGACCAGCACGTAGGGCCGGCCCTCGTACGTGAACGGCGTGTCGACGGCGTCGCGCGTCGTGCCGGGCTGATCGTGCACGAGCACGCGCTCGGTGCCGGTCATGGCGTTCACGAGCGAGGACTTGCCGACGTTTGGCCGGCCGATCACCGCGATGGCCACGGGACGCCCGCCACCGCGCGGCGCCGAGGGCGCCGGCGTGCGATCGCGCAGCGCCTCGAGCATCTCGGCCACGCCGCGCCCGTGCTCGGCGGACACGCCGACGGGATCACCGAAGCCGAGCGTATAAAGGTCGGCGAGCGCGAGCTCCTGCGCGCGATCGTCGACCTTGTTGGCCACCAGCACGACCGGCTTGTTCGCGCGGCGCAGGATGCCTGCGATCTCGAGATCGAGCGCGGTGGCGCCCGCGCGCGCGTCGACGACGAACGCAATGAGATCGGCTTCCTTCACGGCCATGAGCACCTGATCGCGGACGCCTTCGATCAGGGGCTCCGCCGCGCCGGGATCGAAGCCGCCGGTGTCCACGACGGTCGCCTGCCAGCGCTCGAAGTGGACCTGTCCGTAGAGCCGATCGCGGGTCACGCCCGGCACGTCGCGCACCAGCGCCTGGCGTCGTCCGACCAGCCGGTTGAAGAGCGTGGACTTGCCGACGTTGGGTCTCCCCACGATCGCGATGATCGGCCGCAGCATGCGCTATCCCGGATAGAGCCGGCGCAGCAGCGCACGGGGCTCGGGCTCGATCACTTCGACGGGGACGTCGAGATCGCGCGCGAGGTCGGCGGGCGTGACATCGTCGAGGAACACGCCGTCGCCGTCGCGCACTGCCACTGAGGGCACGAGCACGCGGTCGCCGAGGTGTGCGAGTCCCGCGAGACGACGCTGGATGTCGCCGCCCGTCAGGAGGCCGGCTACGGAGATGCTGCCGCCGAAATGATCGTTCGGCACGGCCACGACGGTGGCGCGATTGCCAGGCAGCGCGGTCACCAGGCACGCCAGTCGCGGCGCGTAGACCGTGCCGCTCACCAGCGTCACGCGCGCGGAGACCGCTGTTGGCGGAATCCGGCGCGCCGCGCGCGCGAAGGCGTCCTCGAAGCGCCGCACGAGTCCGATGCCGTCCTCGGCGATGGCGAAGCCCTCGTAGGCCGCAGCGGCGGGCAGCGGCGCACCCGCTTGCAAATAGACTTCGTCCCCGAGGAAGACGAAGCGGCTGCCGAGGCGCGCAGCGAAGGCCGCCTGCCAGCCATGGACCGTGTCGACAAGCGCCCGCGCTTCGGCGTCGCTGAGCACGCGCAGCGACGGCAGCCGCTCCCGATGCGCGGTCAGCCCGACGGGCACGATCGCGGTGGTCGCCACGTGCGGATGAAGCGGCGCCAGCTCGTGCACCGTACGCGCGAGCTGCGCGCCGTCGTTCCAGTCCGGGCAGAGCACGATCTGCGCGTGCATCCGAATCCCTGCCTTGGCGAGACGCTCGAGCCGCGGCAGGATCGCCGCAGAGGCGCGCGGGCGTCCGAGCAGCTCCCAACGCAGCGCGGGGTCGGTGGCGTGCACGGAGACGTAGAGCGGCGACAGCCGCTGCGCCTCGATGCGTTCGAGCTCCGGCTCGCTCAGATCCGTCAGCGTGATGTAGTTGCCGTGCAGGAACGAGAGGCGGAAGTCGTCGTCCTTGACGTAGAGGCTCCTGCGCATCCCCTTCGGCAGCTGATGGATGAAGCAGAAGACGCACTTGTTGGCACACGTCGCGATGTCGCCCGGCCGCGGCGCCTCGAGCTCCACGCCGAGCGCGCGGCCTCCGGCGATCAGACGCAGCGCCTGCGTGGCGCCGTCACGCTCCACCGCGAGCGCGAGACGATCCTCGGCCGCGTGGAACTGGAAGTCGATGGCGTCACGGACGACGTGACCGTTGATGGCGACGATGCGGTCACCGGCGGCCAACCCGGCCGCGGCGGCCGGCGTGCGCGCGCGGACGGCGGAGACGACGA
>OEKU01000650.1_pt1 | contig 9399 bp, 5 predicted proteins | sample 1503311 | NCBI WGS metagenome assembly OEKU01 (sample SAMEA104379587, study PRJEB20068) | metagenome | biome: 1000743; feature: 77; material: 1998 | place: USA | collected 2012 | depth 25 m | reverse complement strand
GCCCTACGGTGGTCTCTCGGTGCAGATCACGTCGTTGCGTGGTCAGCTCGCGGCCCGCCGCGACACGGACGTGCAGGTGCTCGATATCGGCGTCCGGCGCCGGGAACGCCGCGACGCGTGCTTGCCGGTACGGAATCCCGCCGATCTGCTGAGAGCGGTGTACGGACATGCCCGCCGCGGATTCACGCCGCATCTGCACACGAACGGCCACAACCGGAGATCGTGGATCGTCGCCGCCGGGTGTGCCGGAGCGGCCGCGGCGGGCGGGCGGCGCGCCGTCGTCAGCCTCGGATCCGGAGCGATGCCGGCGTTCGTCGAAGCCGCATCGCCGGGCATTCGCGCCCTCGCGCGCGCGAGTCTCGCCCTCGCACGCGCGGTGATCGTGCGCAACGAGCGCGCGCGGGCGGCGTTGGTGACGCTCGGTGTCGCGCCGGCGAAGATCGTGATCCTCCCCGGCTTCTACGGCGTGGCCGCCAACGAGATCGGCGTGGTGCCGGCCGACGTCGTCCCCTTCCGGAAGGACCACGATCCGCTGATCGGCGCCATCTCGACCTCCGGCCCGGAGTACGGCATCCCCCTGTTGATCGACGCCGCCGCCCGCCTGAAGTCCCGACATCCTCGCCTCGGCGTGATCCTCGTCGGCGCCGATCGCTTCGACGAAGCGTGCCCGCCGTGGGTGCTCGCCGTCGGCGAGCAGCACCGGCCCGCGCTCCTCGCGATCATGCAGACGCTCGACGTCTTCGTTCGTCCGACCTACATCGACGGCGACGCGTCGTCGGTGCGGGAGGCGCTCGCGCTCGGCGTGCGGGTCGTGGCCAGCGCCACCGACTTCCGACCCGACGGCGTGTGGCGAGCGCCGCTCGGCGACGCCGACGCGCTCGCCGACACAATCGAGACGGCGCTGGCCGGGCGCGCCGTGCGCGCCGAGTGGACCTCGCTGCCCGCGCTGCTGTCGATCTATGACGGCCTGCCCGTCGACGCCGAAGGCGTGCACGACGACGCTGCGGTCGCCCGTACCCCGGGGAGTCTCCGCGTTGGTTGACCGCGCCTGGCGACGACAGCTCGGTCGACTTCTGAAGATGTCGCCGGCGGAAGTTCGTCACCGCCTCGCGGTGGCGGCGCGCCGGCGACTGAGCTACGTCCCGTGGGTGGCCGCCATGGCCGACCGCGATGATCCGTGGGTGGCACGCATGGCCGCGGATCCGACGTCACGCGCGGACCTCGCCACGCTCCTGGCCCGCCGACTGCCGCCGCGGATCTACGGCGATGGATGGTCCGCGCAGCGGTTGGCCACGAGCCTGACTGACGTCGGCGCCGCCGACCGCATCGTCGCCGAGGCCGAGGAGATCCGCGCTCACCGCATGCGTGTCCTCGGCTACGGGCCGCGCGATCTCGGGCAGCCGATCGACTGGCATCGTGATCCGATCACCGGCCGCCGGTGGCCGCAGATGCGATGGCCGCGGACGACCACATTCGATGCAATGGGATTCGACGCCAAGGTTGTGTGGGAGCCGAGCCGCCATCAGCACTTGCTCGTTCTCGCCGGCGCGACCGCTCTGACCGGTCGCTCCGTCTATGCCGAAGAGATCGCCAGTCAGCTCGGCAGCTGGATCGAGCAAAACCCGACCGGCGTCGGCATTCACTGGGTGGAATCGACGGAGCCCGCGTTTCGCGTGCTGACATGGCTGTGGGCGCTGCCGCTGGTGCTCGAAGCGCCATGCTTCACGCCGGAGCTCTGCTTGCGCGTGTTGCGCTCGCTCGTCAGCCAGACGCGCCACATCGCCAACCATCTCTCGATCTATTCGAGCCCCAACACGCACCTGCTGATCGAAGCGCTGGCGCTGTTCATCGTCGGCACGGTGTTGCCGGAGCTCGATGCGGCCGCGAAGTGGCGCGAGTGTGGCCGGCAGATCCTGGCGCGTGAGATCCAGACGCAGGTGTTCGAGGATGGGCTCTATCGCGAGGCGTCGTCCTACTACCACGTCTACACCGTCGAGTTCTATCTCCTCGCGAGCATCGTGGCCGAGCGTAATGGCGTCAGCCTGGCTCGCGAGATCAGGCCTCGTCTCGAGCGACTGCTCGAAGCGCTCGCCTGGCTCGTGCGGCCGGACGGCACGCTGCCGAACGTCGGCGACGCCGACGGGGGCCGGACGCTGCGGCTTGGCGCGCCGAACCTGCAGCGCGTGAGCGAGGTGCTGCTCACGGGGGCGATCCTCACCGAACGCCCGGAGCTCCGCGCCGGCTTGCAGGCAACCGGCGAGGAGGCGGCGTGGCTCTGGCCCGACGCCCTCGAACGGCTCGCGCGTCTCGGCCCGGCCGCCGGCCCACGCGGAAGCCGGCAGTTCGCCGACGGACGTCTCACGCTGGAACGCCGGGACGTCGACGGCGACGAACGCTGGGCCCTCTTCGACGCGGGCGACCTCGGCATGCTCTCCGGCGGTCACGGACATGCCGGCTGCCTCGGGCTGGGTCTTTACGCCGGGGGGCGTCCGCTGATCGTGGATCGGGGCACCTATGTGTACAACGCGGCGCCGGCGTGGCGTCGGTACTTCCGCGGCACGCGTGCCCACAGCACCGTCGTCATCGACGGTGCGGAGCACGCCGAGCCCGCGACCGACAACTTCAAGTGGAACACCCGGTACCGCTCGACGCTCGTACGCCATGCCGTCGTTCCCGCCTACGCGCTGGCCACCGCGGAGCACGACGCCTATCGCCGACTCACGGCACCCGTGCACCATCGCCGCACGCTGCTGTCCGTCGGCGGCGAATACTGGGTGTGCGTCGACACCTTCACGGGCGAGGGCTCGCATCGCGCGGACTTCCGGATGCATCTGGCGCCCGGGCTCGAGGTCGAACGCGCCGGCGGATCCTGGTTTGCGGCGCCGGCCGACGGCGACGCCGGGCTCCTCGTGACTCCGGTGGGCTTCGAGAACGGCCGCAGCCGCGTCGCGATCGGCGAGATGGATCCGATCGAGGGGTGGCACTCGGACGATTACGGTGACCGGCGGCCAGCGCCGACCCTCCTGACGACGGACCAGCTCAGCGTTCCCGCCGTCCGCGCGTTCGTCCTGGTGCCGTGTGGTCGAGCGGCTCACGCCGACTGGCTCGTCGAATGCCAGCGCCTCGCCGGCGGTCTCGCGCTGACGGTACGCAACGACGGCATGACGGACGTCGTCCTCTGCGGCCTGACCGGCACGACAGAGATGCGCAACGCCGGCCTCGTCTTCATCGGCGAGCTGCTGCATGCGCGGATCGACAAGACCGGGGAGCTGCGGCGGTTCCTCGCCGTGCAGGCACGGAGTCTCGGATGGAACGGTGAGTCCCTGATCGAGACGACGAATCCCGCCGACTGGGTGGTGAACGACCGAGAGCGCATGCTCGAAAGGGCGTGAACGATGTGCGGAATCTGCGGTGTGACGAGTTTGAGACCGCCGGGGCCCGACGGCCCCCGCATCGCCGCCGCGGACGTTGCTCGCATGCGGGACGCGATGCGGCATCGCGGGCCGGACGACGAAGGTCTGTTCATCGCGGACGGCGTCGCCCTCGGCCACCGACGCCTGTCGATCATCGACGTGGCCGGCAGCCGACAACCGATGTCGACGCCGGACGAGGCGATGTGGCTCACCTACAACGGCGAGGTCTACAACTTCCAGGACCTCCGCGACGAGCTCGAGTCGCGTGGCGTGACGTTCCAGACGAAAGGCGACACCGAGGTCGTGCTCCGGGCGTACGAGGTGTACGGCGACGCCGCCGTCGAGCGTCTCCGCGGCATGTTCGCGTTCGGCCTCTGGGATGGCCGGCGCCGGCGTCTGCTCCTCGCGCGTGACCCGCTCGGCATCAAGCCGCTCTACTACACGCGCACCGCCGACGGCCTCTTCCTCTTCGCCTCGGAGATCCGCGGACTCCTCTCGTGGCCCGGCGTCCGCGCCGAGCTCGACCGCGACTCGCTGTGGGACTACCTCGGCCAGCGGTACGTGCCCGGGCCGCGCACCGCCTTCAAGGGCATCGCCAAGCTGCAACCGGGCCACCTGGCCGTCGTCAGCGAGCGCGGCATGGAGATCCGGCGCTACTGGGACGTCCCGCTCGACGGCGAGACGTGGTCCGAGCAGGAGTGCGTCGAGACGTTCCGAGCGCTGCTCACGGACAGCGTCCGGCGCGAGCTCGTGAGCGACGTGCCGCTGGGCGCGTTCCTGTCGGGCGGCCTCGATTCGACGACGGTGACCGGGCTCATGGCGGGCATGATGAGCGAGCCCGTGCGGACGTTCTGCGTCGGCTATGGCGGCGAAGGCGTGAACGAGCGGCCGTACGCCCGCATCGCGGCAGAACACTTCAATACCGTCCATCGCGAGGTGGAGATCGCGGTCGACGACTTCTGGCGTCTGCTGCCCGAAGCCGTCGCGGCCATGGAAGAGCCGATCGCCGAGGCGCCTGCCGTTTCGCTCCTCGAGCTTTCGCGATTCACGCGGCAGCACGTGACGGTCGTCCTCTCCGGCGAGGGCGCCGACGAGAACCTCGCCGGCTACAACGTCTATCGCCGCATGCTTCGCACGCGCGCGCTCGGGTGGCTGCCGCGCCTCGGGCCTCTCGCGCGGCTCGCGCGGACTCACCGGAATGCGCGCCTCGCGGAATGGGTCGGCCGGTCGATCGCGGAGCGCTATCGTGGCGTGTCGTCGATCTTCACCGAGCACGAGCGTGAGCGACTGCTCGGGCGTGGTGCGCCGGCCGTGGACGCCGCCGCCGAGCACTACGCGCGGACGCGCGGTCTGTCGCCGTTGCAACAGATGCTGTATTACGACCAGAAGGTCTGGCTGCCCGACGATCTTCTGGTCAAGGCGGACAAGACGACGATGGCGGCGTCGCTGGAGCTCCGCGTGCCGTTCCTCGATCACAAGGTCGTGGAATGGGCATGGCGAGTCCCGCCGTCGCTCAAGACCGACAGCGCCGTCGGCAAGATTCTGCTGCGTCGCGCGTTCGCGGACCGGCTACCGGCGCCGATCCTCGCCCGCGACAAGGTCGGCTTCAGCGTGGGCGGTGGTGCCCGTTACGCCGAGCAGCTCGCTCTGCAGGCGCAGCAGCTGCTCGTCGACGAGCGAGGACTCGACGGACTTCTCGATCAGCGCCACGTGGCGCGGCTAGTGCGGTGTCATCGGACGCGGGCCGAGGACCTCTCCGAGCCACTTCTGGCCCTCATCGTCCTCGTCTGGTGGCGCCGGATCTTTCTGAAATAACGTGGAGGGGCTCGTGGCTTCTGGAGAGACGGCGAAACAACCGGCGGCCCTCGTCGACAGGGCGATGGCGGCGCTGCCCGACATGCTGGACCGGCGCACGGACACCTTCGTCTTCACCGTGCGCCCCTCGGGGCCGGCCGGGCAGTCGCTCCGATACACGTGCATCACGCTGATCGGCCTGACCGCCGCGACGCGCGCCGGGTGGCGACCGCAAGTCGATGTCGGGCGGCTGTTCCAGCGGATTACCGAGCGCCGGGACGAGATCAGCAATCCGGGCGAGCTCGGGCTGCTCCTGTGGTGTCTCGCCGACTATCACGAGCGCGCGACGCCGGCGCATTCGGATATCCTCCGCCGGATTCCGATCGAGTCCGAAGCCCTGGCGCTACTCACCAGCACGGAGCTCGGCTGGCTCGTGAGCGGCCTCTCGCGCACGGCGCACCTTCTGCCGGGCCGCGCCGAGGTCGCCGACCTTGCGTACGCCGCGTATCGCGCTCTCAGCGCGAATCAGTCCGAGCTCACGGGCCTGTTCAGCTTTGGCGGGCGCGCCGGTGGTCGGTTCCGGCGTCGTCTGCGCCGGCAGCTGGGCTTCTTCGACAACCAGGTCTACGGCGTTCATGCCGCCGTCGACTACTACCGCGCCTTCGACGATGCCACCGCCCTCGCGGCGGCGCAGCGCTGTGTCGATCAAATCCTGGCCGCGCAAGGGCCGCTCGGTCAGTGGGCGTGGCATTACGACGTGCGCTCCGGGGCCGTCGTCGATCGCTATCCGGTCTACTCCGTCCATCAGCACGGGATGGGGCCCATGGCGCTTCGCGCGGTGACGGACGCGACGGGCCGTCGCTTCGACGAGCCGATCGCGCGCAGTGTGGCGTGGGTCTTCGGCGCCAACGAGCTCGGCGACACGATGCTCGATCGCGACCGCAATGTCATCTGGCGATCGATCCGCCGCCGCATCGCGCACCGGAAGCTCATCCACGTCTTCAAGCTCCTCAGCCTGGCGCGACTGCAGCGCGCCCGCGAGCGGCTGGCGCGGATGGTCAACACGCAGGGCCAGCTCGAGCGCGATCTCGAGTGTCGGCCCTACGAGCTGGGCTGGCTGCTGCTGGCCCTGGCGCGGCGGTGAGCGACATGACGCTGACGCTCGCAACGGTGCCGCCCGCGAACTGGACGGCGGTCACGCGTGACCCGCAGCAGCTCGCGGAATTCGCCGAGGCCGCGCGCCACCTCGGGTACCGACCGTACTACGCCAGTCGCGGCGATGCCGCCGCGCTCGTGCAGATTCGCAATCCGGTGCCGGCGCTCGGCATCCTCGGCCGCGCGTACGTCTATCCGTCCGGCGGCGATCGCCAGTTCGTCAGCGATGTCGTCGGCGTGCTGGCGCGACGTCGGATCCCGTTCGTCCGCGTCGGCAACACGATGGCCGGTGTCGGCGACCGCGCGGAGCTGGCGCTGCCGGGCCGGCGTGTGACGATCATCGAGCGCGTCACGCCGATGCTCGATCTCACACGCGACGAGCGCGGCCTGCTCGCGGGCATGGAGGGCGCCGAGCGCAAGATCCGCAAAGCGGAGCGCGAGGGCGTGGAGGTCACCGAGGCGCGGAGTCTCGACGACGTAAAGGCCTACCACGCCCTCTCCTCGGACACCGCGGATCGCATCCGCGCACGCTCGCGCTTCACCGAGCTGCCGTTCGGCTTCTTCGCCGAGGTCTGGCGGCGAATGGTGCCGGCCGGACACGCGCGGCTCTTTCTCGCCCGCCACGACGGGCGGTTGATCGCCGGCAACTTGTTCCTGATCCATCGCGACACGATGCTGTACTACCAGGGCGCGTCGACCCGCGATCGCGCGGAAACTCATCGCCAGGCGCCGGCCGCCTGTTTCTGGACGGCCATACGCGCCGCGAGGAAGCTCGGGCTCACGCGCTTCGACTTCGGCGGTTGCACGCCAACCGCCGACGCCGGGGATCCACGGCACGGAGTCTGGGAGTTCAAGAAGAAATGGGGCGGCACGCTCGTCACCTTCTACAACGCCGAGGTGCTGCTGGCGCCACGGGTGGTCGCCGTACAAGATCGCCTCGTGGCACCGCTGTGGCAGCGTCTGCATCCCCTGCTCTGGCGGCTCGGCGGCCGTCAGGCGGCGACCGCAGCATGAGACAACCTCCGAGGCGCATGCCAGTGACGCAATGACGCACGCGAAACGTGCGATCCCGGTGCTCGTCACCGATGCGCCCGCCAACGCGAGCCTCGCCGTGGTGCGCTCGCTCGGTCGCCGGGGCGTGCCGGTAGGCGTGTGCAGCTTCGCCGAGGAGTTCAATCTCGCGGCGTATTCGCGCTGGGCCGTCGAATCGTTGACGCTACCGTCGCCGACGCATCACGCCGACGACTTCGTCGGCGCGCTGAAGGCCGTGCTCGAGACCGGGAAGTACCCGATCGTCTTTGCGACGACCGAGCGCACCATCCAGCTCATCACCGCCGCCCGCGCAAGTCTGCCGCCGTGGGTCGAGATCCCCATGCCCGGCCCGGACGCGCTCGAGACCGTGCTCGACAAGCAGCGGACGGCGGCGATCGCCGAGCAAGTCGGCGTTCCCATCCCGCCCACGTGGTGTCCGACAGATCTGGACGAGGCGACGGCGCTTGCGAGGTCGCTGCCGTATCCCGTGATCGTGAAGCCGCGGCAGACGAACTTCCTCGCGAACGGCCATCTCGTCAAGGCCGACTACGTCGTCGCGGAGGCGGCGGCGCAGGCACTACGCGCGTGGCGCGCCGTCGATTCGGTCACGCCGCGCCCGGTGATCCAGGCACTCGTCCGCGGGCGCGGCGTTGGGATGAACACGCTCTGGCGTAACGGCGCGCCGCTCGTCTGGTTCTGCCATCAACGGCTGCGTGAGATCGATCTGCGCGGCGGACGGTCAACAGCGGCCGTCAGCGCCGCCTGCGACGAGCGACTGAAAGCCGGCGCTCACCGGATCCTCGACGCGCTCGGATGGCACGGCGTGGCGATGGTCGAGTTCAAATGGGACGAGTCGAGCGACCAGTACTGGCTGCTCGAGATCAACGGGCGCTTCTGGGGATCGCTGCCGCTGGCGCTCGCGTGCGGCGTCGATTTCCCCTACTACCTCTATCAGATCACGATCGGGGAAACGCCCGAGCCGCCGGCTGCGTACGAGCTCGGCGTCGTCGCGCGTGACGCGGTCGCGGAGATGAAGCACTTCGTCCGCGTGATGGCGCACGGTCGCGGCCGGCGGCTGGCGACGCTCGGCGCCGCGGCGACGATTCTTCACCCGTGGAAGCAGTCCTTCAACTGGGTCCCGGACGACCCGGAGCCGGGCCGGCGCGAGTGGCGGCACGTCCTCACCGGAGCCCTCGGGAGGCGCCGGGCCGCATGATTCTTCGCGGCATGGCGCACGTCCATTCGCGGTGGTCCTACGACGGCTGCCACGACCTCGGCGAGATCGTCGCACGCGCGCAGGCGCGGCGGCTCGACTTCGTTCTGATGAGCGAGCACAACCGCACGCTGACGGATGCGACCATGGCGAGGTTCGTGTCGCAGTGCGAGGCGGCCACCGACGCAACCGGCGTCCTCGTGATCCCGGGCATCGAGTGCGAGGCCACGCCGGACTTCGTCCACATCCTCGCGTACGGCGTGCGCACGCTGATCCGTGAGCGACGCGTCGGCGAGATTGCCGCCGCGGTGAGGCGCGCGGGCGGCTTCCCCGTATTCGCGCATCCTCTTTATCGCGACGCCGCGGCGCACGTCGCCACCGTCGAGCTGGCACAGCTCGGCGGCTGGGAAGTGTGGAACGCCAAGGCCGACGGCGCGTGGTATCCCGGCCGACGATCGCTGCGCCGTTTGGCCGACCTCCAGCGGGACGGCTCACGGCTCGTGCCCATGGCGGGAGCGGACTTGCATCGCCTCGAGGCCGACCCCAACCTGGTTCTGGAAGTGACGTGCCCGGCACGGACGGCGGCCGCCATTCTCCTCGCCCTCGAACAGCGCGCCTACCGGGTCGTCGGCGCCGCGTGGAGCTTTGCCGCCGCCGAGACATTGCGTGAGCCACCCCTGACCATGCGCCGCATGGCGGCGACCGCCGCCGTGGACGTCCGTCGAGGCGCCAAGCGGCTGCACGGGTGGCTCGCGCGCCGAGGACTACGCGCACCGGCGTCGGTCGCCGGTG
>OEKU01000379.1_pt1 | contig 9423 bp, 9 predicted proteins | sample 1503311 | NCBI WGS metagenome assembly OEKU01 (sample SAMEA104379587, study PRJEB20068) | metagenome | biome: 1000743; feature: 77; material: 1998 | place: USA | collected 2012 | depth 25 m | reverse complement strand
GCCACCGAACACGATCGGCGCCAGCGGGACCTCACCACGCACCCACAGCGCCCCCGCGCCGGGTGGACCATAGAGGTCGTTCGAGGAGAGCGTGAGCAGATCGATCCCACAGTCGTCGACGTTGACCGCAATCCGGCCCGCGGCGCCGACGGCGTCGACGTGGAAGGCGACTGAGCATTCGCGCGCGATGCGCCCGACTTCGCGAAGCGGCTCTAGAGTTCCGATCTCGCCGTTGGCGGCCATCATCGACACCAGCACCGTATCGACACGAATGGCGCGGCGCACGGCGTCCGGATCGACGCGCCCTTCGCGGTCGACCGGCACGTAGCTCACGGCATAGCCGCGCTTCTCCAGGTGGCGGCAGGCATTGAGCACGGACACGTGCTCGACGGCGGTGGTGACGACGTGTCGTCCGCCCGCGCGCTGGGTCAGCCCGCGGATGGCGAGATTATTGGCCTCGGTCGCGCTGGACGTGAAGATGAGCCCGGTCGGAGCGCCACCGAACAGACGGGCGACCTTGGCGCGGGCGCCGTCCAGCGAAGCCTTCGCCTCGAGCCCCAGCGAGTGCGGGGCCGACGGATTGCCCACGCCTCCTTCGACGAACGGACGCATCAGGGCCACTACGCGCGGGTCGACGGGCGAAAAGCCGGCGTAGTCGAGATAGACGCGGGTGACGGCGCCGGCCGCTCTACCGAGTCTTTCGGACGAGGAAGCGGAAGACCGCGCCATGCTTGTCAATCTCCAAGAGCTGGTGGCCGGTGCGAGCCGTCCAGGACTGCAGATCTGCCTCGGAGGCGGGGTCGTCCGAGGTCATCTCGAGGATCTGTCCGACGTCCATTTGCTTCACCGCGTCGCGCGTTTTCAGGATGGGCATGGGGCAGAAAAGGCCGATACAGTCGAGCTTTCGGTCCGCCACGATCGGCATAAGTCTGTGAAAATTCTGACATTGACACTCGCCGTCGGCAACAAGAATAATGGCTGACATGCCCGGTGACGACTCACCCGATCTCGCCACCGCCGGCCGGCGCCTCAGGATCAAGATTCTCCTGGCGCTGGTCCTTGCCTCCGGCGTCCCGATCCTCGTCCTGGCTTACGTCGTCCGGGGTCTCCTGGTGCCCGGCGCCGCCGGCGACCCCGCGGTCGGTCAGGTGGCACTGCGGGCGGTACTCCTGCTCACGGCGCTCGGCGTCCTGGCGGGCGGCTACATCATCTGGGACATCGGCGGCACCGTCGCGCGCATGGCGCAGGTCATGGCCAGCGAGCAAGTAATGGGCGGCCTCGTGCGGCGCAACAACGAGGTCGGCACCCTCATGGGCTCCTTCAACAAGATGCTGACAACGATCGAGAATCAGGCGGCGGAGATCAACAGCTTCGCGACGCGGCTCGACGCCGCGTACAAGGAGCTCGAGTCGACCAACGCGCGACTCAAGGAGACCTCGTTCAAGGACGAGGTCACCGGCCTGTACAACCGTCGCTTCTTCTCCTTGCGACTGGAGGAGGAGCTGTCGCGGTATCGTCGCTTCAACCATCCGGTGTCCGTCGTCCTGCTCGATCTGGACGGCTTCAAGTCGGTGAACGACAGCCTCGGTCACGCCGTTGGCGACGATACGCTGCGCGACGTCGCGCAGATCTTGATGAAGCACTCCCGCGGCATCAACGTCGTGTCCCGCTACGGCGGCGATGAGTTCGCCGTGCTCCTGGTGGAGACCTCGAAAGCCGGCGCGCGCCTCTATGCCGACCGCATCCGCGAGGTCGTGGCGAAGTACCCCTTCTCGCACGGCAAGATCCTCACCGCGAGCTTCGGCGTGGCGAGCCTGCCGGACGACGAGGCGAGCACGGCAGAAGACCTCTTCCGCTCCGCGGACGAGGCGCTCTACGCGGCCAAGAGGGCCGGCAAGAACCAGGTGGCCGCCGCGTCGGGGTCACCGGCGAAGGTCCTATAACGTGGAGACTCCCCGGGACATCCTCATCGTGGACGACGATCGTCAGGTGCGCGACGTGCTGCACCAGATCTTTCTGTCGGCCGGCTATACCTGCCATCTCGCGGAGGACGGCTGCAAGGGGCTCGAGGTGTTCACCGCCGTCCGTCCCCCGCTCGTCGTCACCGATCTGAAGATGCCCGGGATGTCGGGCGTCGAGCTCCTCGGAAAAATCCGCAAGGCCGATGAGGACGCCGCGGTGATGGTCCTCACCGGCGCCGCCGACGTGAAGACGGCGATCGACAGCCTGAAGCTCGGCGCCTACGACTTCATCATGAAGCCGGTCAACGTCGAGGAGCTCTTGATCGCCGCCGACCGCGCGCTCGAGCGGCGCGGACTCTTGATGGAGCGTCGCGCGTACCAGGAAATGCTCGAGCATCGCGTGGACCAGGCCACGCGCGAGCTGTCGGCCGCGTACCACGAGCTCGAAGAGACGTACCGCAGCACGCTCGAGGCGCTCGGCTCCGCCCTCGACACACGCGACATCGGCACCGAGGCGCATTCGCGGCGCGTGCACGGCTATGCGCTGGCCACGGCGCGCGCGTTCGGTGTGGCGCCGCCGATGATGCGCGATCTCGCGCACGGGGTCCTCCTGCACGACATCGGCAAGATCGGCATCCCCGACGCCATCCTCCTCAAGCCGGGGCCGCTCACGCCCGACGAGTGGACGGTGATGCGGCGGCATCCGGAGATCGGCAAGCGGCTGATCGAGCGTATTCCGTTCCTGCGCGGCGCGGTGCCGATCGTCTACTCGCACCACGAAAAATGGGACGGCTCCGGCTATCCGCGCGCGCTCAATGGCGAGGACATCCCGCTCGGCGCCCGCATCTTCTCCGTCGTCGATGCCTTCGACGCCATGACCTTCGATCGCCCGTACTCGAAGGCCGTGCCCTTCGAGGCGGCCAAGGCCGAGATCCGGCGCTGCGCCGGCACCCACTTCGATCCGGCGGTGGTCTCGGCCTTCTTGCAGGTGCCGGAGCCGCTGCTGGAGGAGATCCGCCGCCGCAGCACCGAGCCCTGACGCCGCGCGTGTGAAGATCACCGCCGTCCGCGCCTCGTGGCTGCGCGCCGTCATTCCGGCCGAGCGCGCGCACGTGAGCGATTTCGGCCGCAACGACTCCTTCAACACCTGCCTGGTGGAGATCGACACCGACGCCGGTCACACCGGCCTCGGTGAGGCCAAGATCGGCGCCGGCAACCTGGGCAACTACGCGGCGACGGTGGCGACGGTCGAGAGCGAGCTCGCGCCCCTGCTCGTCGGCCGCGATCCGCGCGACATCACCGCGCTCTGGGAGGCGATGTACAACGGCACGCGCGCGCACTACGTCGCGCGCGCCGGCCGTTCGTTCCCCATCATCGGCCGGCGCGGGACGACGGTCTCGGCGATGAGCGGCGTCGACATCGCGCTCTGGGATCTGCTCGGCAAATCGCTCGGACAACCGCTGTGGCGTCTGCTCGGTGGCCGCTTTCGCGACAAGATTCCCGCCTACGCGAGCGGTGGCTGGGCTCCCGTCGGTGCCATCGGCAAGCAGATGCGGCAGTACGTCGAGCGTGGCCATCGCGCGGTGAAGATGCGCGTGGGACGACAGGACAAGAGCGTCGACGACTCGGCCGCGCGCGTGCGCGAGGTGCGGGAGACGCTCGGTCCGGAGATCGACGTCATGGTGGACGCGCACGGCACGTGGTCGGTGCGCGAAGCCCAGCGCTTCGCCCGCAAGGTCGAGGACTGCGACCTGGCCTGGCTCGAGGAGCCGGTGTCCGCCGACAACGTGGCGGGCCAGGCGGAGGTACGCGCATCGACCGACATTCCGATCGCCTCCGGCGAGAGCGAGCAGACGCGGTTTGCGTTCCGCGACCTGATCGACGCGCGCGCCGTGGACGTCCTGCAGCCCGACGTCGCCATCGCCGGCGGGATCACCGAGACGCTGCGCATCTGCGCGCTGGCCGCCGCGCACGGACTGACGGTGGCGCCGCACCTCTGGGGCTCGGCGATCCTCTTCGCGTCCGGGCTGCATCTGGCCGCGGCCATCCCGTGCGTGACGACGCTCGAGCTCACCCGCGGCGAGAACCCGCTGCTGAACCAGCTCGTCCGCGAGCCCTTCGACCTGCACGACGGCTTCGTGCACGTCTCGGATACGCCCGGCCTCGGCGTCACCCTCGATCGGGACTTCGCACGGTCGATCACCGTCTGAGGCCGCACGTGATCCGACGTGCCACGGCCGCCGACACCGACGCGCTCACCGCTCTCGCGCACGCGGCCAAGCGCCACTGGCGATATCCCGAAGAGTGGATCGCGCTGTGGCGACGGGACCTCACCTTCACGCCTGAGCTCATCGAGCGGTTCCCGGTCTATGTCGCCGAAGAAGCCGACGCGATCGCCGGCGTGTACGCGCTGGTGTTCGCCGCCGCCGACTGCGAGCTCGAGCACTTCTGGGTCGCTCCCATGCGCATGGGCGCCGGCATCGGCCGTGCGCTGTTCGCGCACGCGGTAGAGCGCTGCCGCGCCATCGGCGCGCGCCGGCTGTGGATCAACGCCGATCCGAATGCCGAGGGGTTCTACGCGCGGATGGGAGCGCGTCGCGTCGGCGAGGTGCCGTCGACGCCGGCCGGCCGTACGCTGCCACGGCTCGAGCTTCTCACCGGCTAGCGTTCACCTCGTCGAACACGCGCTGCGCCTTGGCGAAGGCCACCGCCAGATCTGTCTCCGTCAGACCGGCGGCCAGCACACCGCGCAGGCGCGACCAGAGCTTGTCGGTCTGTACGAGCGCGGCCTCGCAATCACCCGCCTCGGCCAGCTCGCGGACGAGCAGCACGCGCCGCTCGGCCAGTCCCTCGGCCGCCCGCACGAGCGCCGCCCGCGTGTCGGCGTAGCGGTCGGTGCCCTCGCCCGCGAAGCGCAGGGCGTGCGCCAGCGCGTCGACGGCGCCCTCGTAGTCGCCCGCCTGCGCGCGACGTCGGCCGAGCTTTTTGTAACCCCACCACAGCCGCCGGTCGACCTCCTCGCGCCGCTTCGGCGGCAGCGCCTCGTCGTGCACGCTGTCGAGCAGCTCCTCGGCGCGCTCGAGCGCGGCCAGCGCTTCGCTTTCGCGCGCCGCCTGCATCGAGCGTATGGCCTGCGCGGTGAGCTGACCGATCTCGCCACCGTAGGTGCCGGAGAAGAGCTCGCGGAAGGTCGCTGCTCGCGCGCTGGGGAACCGCCGATCGTCGAGCGCCTCACTCAGGAGCTGCCGGGCCGCCGCGAATTGCTGCCGCTGGGCGAGCGCCATGACGACCCGCTCGTACGCGGGCCAGAGGCGTCGCTCGACATCCGCGGCGAGCGCGCGCAGCCCCGCGTCGCTCGGCACGGCCGTCGCTCCGCGCTCGGCCCAGTCGAGCGCCTCACGCAGACGAGACACGTCTGCTTCCGAGCTCGGACCGCGCCCGCCGGCGACGCTCGCGACCAGACGCTGTGCCACCTCGCTGCCGAGCGAGGCGAGCTGGCGCGCATAGGCCGCTCGCTCGGCTTCGGGCGCGGTGGTGAACGCCGCCTCGAGCGCGGTGCGAGCGCCCGCAGCATCGTCCATCGCCTGACGCGCGAGGGCGACGATCGACCACAGTCGTGCAACGCGCGCCGCTTCGCCGGTCGCCGCGCTCACGGCCATGGCGGCCGTGGCCGCCGCGATGGCTGCCGCATACTCCCCCGTCTGGTGGAGCGCGAAGCACCGCTCGACCGCGTCGACTTCGACCTCGCTCGGCGCGGCGTCCGGCTCCGCCAGCGGCAGCGGCTCCTCCTCGAAGGCCGCGCGGAGCGAGACACTCGCGGGCTCGCCGGCCTCGCGCCGGCGGTAGGGCGCGCGCGCGCCGTTCGACGCGTGGCGGCGACGGCTCGAGCGCCAGCGGCGCGGTGACGCCAGCGACGTCGAGACAGGCGCAGGCGGCGGAGTGGACGGGACACTCGCGGGCCGCGTGGGATGCTTCGGCCGGGTGGGCCAGAGCAGCTCCAGCACACCGATCGCGACGGCGCCGAGAGCGGCGAGGCCTCCGAGAAAGATCAGCGCTTCTTCGGTCAGCACGCGAGCTCCACGGGTCGGCGTTCGGCGATCGAGCGATACGCGGCCAGCACGACGGCGAGATCTCGACGGCCGGCGGTTCCATCCATCTCGGCCGCCGCGCCGGCCGCCATGGCGGCGTCGAAGGCTCTCAGCATCGCCGCGTGCCCGCGCGTGTCGCGGCCGAAGAGCCGCACTCGCACGCCGCCCTCCCCGCGCACGATGAGCACGCGACCACGGTTCTCCACGAAGCACGTGCCCCGAGTACCGGTCACCGACGACCATTGAAACCGCGGAACCCCACGCGCGGCAAGCGAATTGACGAGCACGCCGACCACGCCGCCCTCGAGCTCGGCCAGGAGATCGACGGCGTCTTCGCCGGCCATGTCGAGCGTCGGCGGCGGTCGCAGCGCGAAGAGCCGCCGGACCTCGCCGCCCCACCAGCGCAGCGCGTGGACGTAGTGGATGCCGCCGTCGATCAGCGCGCCCCCGCCCGCACCGGCGCCGCCGCGCCAGCCGGTTCGCTGCCGAAAGCCGCGCGCGACGAGATGCAGCTCACGCAGCGGGCCGACGGCGCCCTCGTCGATCAGCCGACGGACGGCGCGGAAGGCCGGCATGAACCGGAAGTTCTCGGCCACCATCAGCACGCGCCCGACCCGGGCGGCCGCCGCGATCATGCGATCGGCTTCCTCGAGCGTGCACGCGATCGGCTTCTCGACCAGCACGTGTCGGCCGACCGCGAGCGCGGCGAGCACGTCACCGACGTGCCGATCATGCGGCGTGCAGACGACCGCGCCCCGGGCCTCGGGATGAGCGAGCGCCTCGGCGTAGTCGCCATAGGCGGCCATGCCGCCGAACTCGCGGGCATAGGCGCGGGCACGCGCGGCGTCGCGGCTGGCGAAGATCACCGGCATTCGAAGGGAGCGGGCGGCGGCGGCGTGACGGCGCGCGATCCAGCCGCAGCCGACGATCACGAGCGCCATGGAGCAATATTGTAGTTTGTTATGATCAGAACATGAGACGAGTCGCGGTCATCGGCGTCGGTACCACCAAGTTTGGCAAGCACGATCGCACGTCGGCGGAGCTCTTCGCCGCGGCCGGGGCCGACGCGCTGGCCGACGCCGACGTCCCCGCCAGCCGCATCCAGGCGCTCTACTACGGCAACGTCGTCGGCGGCGAGACGGAAAAGCAGCTGCACACCTCGCCGCAGGCCGCCTCTGTGCTCGGTCTGCCGTCCATTCCGACCACGCGCTTCGAGACGGCCTGCGCGTCGTCGCACGCGGCCTTCCGCCACGCAGTGATGGAGGTCGCGTCCGGAGCGTCCGAGGTGGTCATGGTCGGCGGCGCCGAGCGCGTGCTCAACGTGCCCACGCCGGACTCCACCGAGTACTTCGCCTACGCATCCGATGCCTCGTGGGAGCAGACGCTGGGGCTGACGTTCCCGGGCGTGTTCGCCCTCGTCGCCCGCGCGCACATGCACAAGTACGGCACCACCGAGGCGCAGATGGCGGCGGTGGCGGTGAAGAACCACAAGCACGGCGCCCTCAATCCGAAGGCACAGTTCCAGAAGGAGATCACGCTCGAGACCGTGCTGAACTCGGCGCGCGTCGCCGATCCGCTGAAGCTCTACGACTGCTGTCCATTCACCGACGGCGGCGCCGCCCTCGTGCTCGCCTCCGAAGACGTCGCCCGGCGGAGTCGTCGTCCGATCTGGGTCCTCGCATCGGCGGCCGCCTCCGACTGGATGCTGCTCGGCGACAAGCGCGATCTCTCCCGCGTGCCGGCCACCGAGCGTGCCGCGGCCGCGGCGTATCGCCAGGCGGGAAAGCGGCCCGAGGACGTCGACGTGGTCGAGCTGCACGACTGCTTCACGATCGCCGAGATCGTCGCCACCGAGGGCCTCGGCCTCTTCGAGCCGGGCACCGGCGGCCTCGCCGCCGAGAAGGGCTGGACGAGCCTCGGCGGCAAGATTCCCGTCAATCCCTCGGGCGGGCTGAAGGCCAAGGGACATCCGATCGGCGCCACCGGCGCCGCGCAGATCTGCGAGATCGTCACGCAGCTGCGCGCCGAAGCGGGCCCGCGTCAGGTCGAGGGCGCGCGGACCGGACTCACGCACACGCTCGGCGGTAACACGGCCACAGTGCTCGTGAGCCTGTTCGGCCGTGACTGACGCATCGCTGACGCTCTCGGCCTTTTTCGAGCGCGCGCGCGAAGGCAAGCTGACCGGCATCAGGTGCGGCGGCTGCGGCGCGCTCGCCATCCCGCCGCGCGAGCTGTGCGCCGAGTGCGGACAGCGCCGCTGGTCGGTGGTCCCGCTCTCCGGCGACGGTGAGATCGCGTCGTTCACCGTGATCCGCATCGCGCCGCGTGGACACACCGGCGATGCGCCGTACGCCATCGCCGCCGTCCGGCTCCTGGAAGGCGTGTCGGTCCTCGGCCGCATCGTCGACATTTCGTTCGACGAGCTCGCCATCGGGCGCAAGGTTCGCTTCCGACCGCTGCGCATCCACGACGTCACCGCGCTCGGCTTCGGTCCGCTGTAGCACGGCTGGCGGAGCCCGCGCGCCGACGATATAGTCGGCGCGATGCCGAGCTCGCAGACGCTCGACGTGAGCGAGGTCGTCCGTGGGCTGAGCGACGACGCCTCCGAGCGCCTCGGCGCCGATGCGGTCGCCGTATGGCTTCGCGGCGGGGACGGAAGCGAGCTGAGGCTCGCTCGTGCCGTCGGATTCCAGCATCGCACGACCCTCACCGACCTCGCCCATCGACCCTCCGGCCGCGTACGCGACTGGCTGGCGCCGCGCCGGCTGCCGGCCGCGGTCACGCTGAGGCCGTCGGATACGATGGGGGAGCGGGCCTGGCTCGCCGCCGAGCGCTTTCACTCGCTGCTCGCGGTGCCGCTGCCCGGCGGCGACACGCCACTCGGCGTGCTCGCCGTGTTTCGCCGGCGCCGGCCGTTCCCGGTCGGCTCGCTCGGCCGGGCCGCGACGCTGGCGAAAGCGACGGCATCGCTGGTCGACGCCGCTCAGCAGCTCGAAGCACAGCGCATGCGCGCCGAGCGCGCCGAGACGCTGCTCGAGGTCGCGAACATTCTTGCCGCCGGCATCACCCTCGACGTCGCGCTCGACGCGATCGGACGACGGACGGCACGCGCGATCGGCGCGTCCCGGTGGGACCTGAGCCTGTCGAGCTCCGTCGCGGCCGCGGACGCCGGCCACCGCGCCGGCAACGAGCTCGTCATTCCTATGCACGGCGAGTCGGGCGTCGTCGGAACGTTGACGCTCGGCGGCCGGCCCGCTCGCGCATGGAGCCCGGCCGCCGTCGATCTCGCCGTGGAGGTGGCGGCGCTCGTTGCACGTGCGCTGGAGGAACAGGATGTGATCCAGCGCGAAGCGCTGCGCGCGCTCGGCGACCTC
>OEKU01000344.1_pt1 | contig 9459 bp, 11 predicted proteins | sample 1503311 | NCBI WGS metagenome assembly OEKU01 (sample SAMEA104379587, study PRJEB20068) | metagenome | biome: 1000743; feature: 77; material: 1998 | place: USA | collected 2012 | depth 25 m | reverse complement strand
GCGAAACTCGAAGCGCGTGTAGTTGTTCTCACCGGTCGCCACCGGGATCCTGATGGCGCGCGCGACTTCCGCGCAGCCGGCGAGATCGTCGGCGAGCACGGGCTCCTCGTACCAGACGAGGTCGAGGTCCTCGAGCAGCTGTGCCTGACGGATGGCGCCCTGCACGTCGAGCTTCTGGTTGACGTCGACCATCATGCGGACGCCGTCGCCGAGCGCCTTCTTCACCGCCTCGACGCGCGTGCGATTCTCGCGCGGATCGGCGTGATGGATCTTCATCTTGTAGTAGCGACAGCCCATGGCGGCATAGCGTTTGGCCTCGCCGATGAGATCGTCGACCGAGTACGTGCCCCAGCCGCCGCTGCCGTAGGCGGCCACGCGATCGGTGTGGGCGCCCCACAGCTTCGCGAGCGGCAATCGCGCCGCCTTGCCCGCGATGTCCCACAGCGCGATGTCGAGCGCGGCGACCGCGTAGCCGGCGATGCCGACCCGGCGCAGTCCGCGGTCGGCGCGGAACATCTTCTCCCATAGCTTGCCGACCAGCGTCGGGTCCTCACCGACGAGCAAAGCGGCCAGCCGGCGCGTGTAGGCCTCGACCGCCTCCGAGCCCGCACCGCCGAACACGAGCGAATACCCGAGACCATCGTGCCCGCCGTCCGTGTGGACGCGCGAGACCACCAGCCGGTGCTCCGGCAGGTCCAGGGCGATGGGCTTCGTGGTCGGAATCCGCAGCGTGAACGTATCGATCGCCGTGATTTTCATGGGTGCTATCCTAGCGCGCATGACGACCATCGAACAGGAGTACGCCGACGCCCGACCGAAGTCCCGCGCCCTGCACGCCCGCGCCGTCGCGAAGATGCCGAGCGGGGTGGCCCATGACGGCCGCGCCTTCGCGCCGTTTCCCTTCTACGTGGCGCGCGCCGACGGCGCCTACAAGTGGGACGTCGACGAACATCGCTACGTCGACTGCTGGAGCGGTCACGGCGCGCTCATGCTCGGCCACAACCATCCGGCCGTCCTGAAGGCCATCCTCGACCAGGCCCGGCTCGGCACGCACTACAGCGCGTGCTCGGAGATCGAGGTGCGGTGGGCGGAGCTGATCTGCTCCATCGTGCCGGGCGCCGAGCGGGTGCGGTTCATGATGACGGGCACCGAGACGACGGCGCTCGCCATCCGGGTCGCGCGCGCGGCCACCGGCCGTCAGCACATCGTGAAGTTCGAGGCGCACTTTCACGGTCTGCACGACGCGGTCATGGCCGCGGTGAAAGATCCGTTCGAGATTCCGGTGTCGGCCGGCGTGCCGCCGTCGACGCTGTCGACGACGCTGGTGGCCCGCAACAACGACATCGCACACGTGAGGGAGCTGCTCGACGAGCACCCGGTGGCGGCGGTGATCCTCGAGCCGGCGGGGGCCCGCTCGATGGTCCTGCCGACGAATCCCGCGTTCCTGCGCGCGCTGCGCGAGCTCACGCGCGAGCGCGGCGTCGTGCTGATCTTCGATGAGGTGGTGACCGGCTTTCGCATGGCGGCCGGCGGCGCGCAGGAATACTTCGGCGTCACCGCCGATCTCACGTGTCTGGCGAAGGCGGTGGCCGGCGGACTGCCAGGCGCGGCACTCACCGGGCGCGCCGACCTCCTCGACCGCGTCGCGTTCGCAGGCGAAGCGAAGCGCGATCGCACGCAGCGCGTGGCCGACCAGGGCACGTACAGCGGGACACCGCTGGTCGCGGCCGCCGGCGTCGCCGCGCTCGAGATCTTGAAGACGGGCGAGGTCCAGCGCGAGCTCAACCGTCTCGGCGATCGCGTCCGTGAGGGGATGAACCAGGTGCTGAAGACGCGGGGCGTCCCCGGCGTCGTCTACGGCGCCTCGTCGGTCTTCCGCATCCATCTCGGCGCCGACGCCACCGAGCTCGGTCTGCACAACTATACGGCAGACACCGCGCGCCTCGACCGCGGCATGGGTCCGCTGGGCGGCGCGCTCCACCTGGCGATGCTCATCAATGGCGTCGATTACAGCCGCGGGGCGGCGCACGGCTGGCTCAACGGCGCGATGACGGACACGGACGTCGACCTGATGGTCGACGCGTTCGACCGCGCCATCGTGAGGCTACGCGAGGAGAAGCGGCTCGCTTAGAACGGAAAGAGAATTCCCTTGTCCTTCAGCTTCTCGAAGCGGCGAGCGGAGAACCGGTAGAGCTGCGCCGGCCGGCGCCCGGTTGTGCGCGACTCGCGGAGCGGCGTCAAGATGCCGAGAAGCTGGATCTTGCGGCGGAAGTTTCGCTTGTCGATGCGCTTGGAAAGGATCGCCTCGTAGACGTTCTGCAGCTCGCTCAGCGTGAACTTCGCGGGCAGCAGCTGAAATCCGACCGTCGTGTACTCGAGCTTGTTGCGTAGGCGCTCGACCGCGTAGTCCACGATGCGCCGGTGATCGAAGGCCAGCGCGGGCAGCGCGGACGTGGGAAACCAGCGTGCCTCGGCCGCGTCGGTGGCCGCCGCGAGGCGGAGCTCGGCCGACGCGATGAGGGCGAAGAACGCGACGGTCACGACGCGCCCGCGCGGATCGCGCCCCGGATCGCCGAACGAGTAGAGCTGCTCCAGATAGATGTCGCGGACACCCGTCTCTTCGGCAAGCTCGCGCAGCGCCGCCGCGTCTAGCGATTCATCCTCGTGCACGAATCCGCCCGGGATCGCGTACCGCCCCGCGTACGGCGCCGCCGCGCGCCGCACGAGCAGGACGTGCAGGACGCCGTCCCGTATGGTGAAGATGACGACATCGACGGTGACGCGGATCGCCACGTCAGGGCACCACCAGATTCGCGGTTTCTCGCGCCGCGCCGATGGTCGCCGTCGTGCCGGAATCGAAGGCGAGATAGTCGGCCTCGACGCCGTCGCTGAAGATGGCGCCACCGGCGGGCATCGTCGACTCGAGGACGAGGTGCTCGCCCGGCGCGATGACGTCGGTCACAATGGATGCCTGCGAGTGACGGCTGACGAACGGCTCGCGTACGACGAACACGAGCCGGCGGTCTTCCCAATCGAGCCGCATCGGCGGCCCCGGCGTGCCGCCCGTGAAGGTGGCGACCGCGGACACCATCTGGTAGACCGACGACAGCCAGCCGGTGCTGCCGGCGCCGGTCGCCACGAGAATGCCGCTCGACGACTGGGACTCCTGGTGTGACTTCCAGCGCAGGCGGTAGCGTGCGGAGACATGCGTCCGCGCGCCGACGAAGAGCTCGTTGAACGCGAGCAGACGCTGGCCGTCGCCGAGTCGCGCCTCCGCCAGCGTCACCGCGCGCACGCGGTGACGCCCATGCAGCACCTGCGCGAGGGCGGCGCCGACCTGCTCCGGGAGGAACGGCAGCAGCACGCCGTCGAAGCGCTCAGGATCCGGATTCACCCCGATGATCGGCTGGCCGCCCGCGTACTTCGCGGTGTTCGCCACGAGCCCGTCCTGGCCCAGCGTCACGACGGCGTCGCTCGGCACGAACGTGTACGTCGGGACGAGGTCGCGGTCGAGCACCTGGATCTTGAGGCCGACCTCGACGGCGCGGCGCACGCGGTCGAGGGCCCGGCGGTAGGCGGCGTCCTCCCGCTCGTACTCGCCGAAGTCCCCGCCCGCGTGCTCGATGTAGAACCTGGCCTGAGCGCGCGTGTTGAAGCGCTGGATCAGCTCCACGAGCCGGGTCTTCCGTGTCACGACGACGACCTTTTCGAGCGTGGTCATCGCTTCGCCTCCACCCGCGCCGGCAGCAGGGCGCGGAGCAGGTCCGGCGTAATGTTCAGCTCGCCGACCTTCTGCGCGTTCGTCGCGATCTCCTGGAACGCCAGCGCGATCGTCGCGCCGGGCTCGCCGCCGCGCAGCACCATCAGTGTCCGCCAATCCAGGCCGCGCAGAGGAGCCAGCGTCGCTTCGATCGCATAGGCGCGGCCGTCCGCCTCCTTCCGATCGTTCGCCACGCGCTCGTTCATCAGCGCGGACCGCTGCTCCTCGAGTGCGATCTCGGTCCGCAGCTCCGACTCCTTGATGCGACGCTCCTGCTCCACGGCCGCGTTGCGCCTGGCATAGATCGCCTCGTCGGACCGGCGCTGGAGCGCCTCACGGGCCTCGGCCTCCAGCGCCTTGGCGCTCTCCGGAGTCGGTTTGATGGCCAGAATCGAGAGCCCCAGGACATCCAGGCCCATGCCAACGACCGTCTCGCTCGTGCGGAGCCGGGCCAGCACCCGCTCGGTCAGCAGCGCCGACGACGTGAGCGCCTCCCGCAGCGTGAGCTGTTGCGTCTCCGCTCGCATGAGCGTCTGCGTCGCATGAACCAGTCGCTCGGGGAGCTTCTGGTAGTCATCCGCCCGATAGCGGCCGTCAGGGCGGACGCTCATGTCGAGCACGCCGGCCAGACGCCGGGGATCGGCGACGCGATACGTCACCTGGCCCTGGATCGCCACGGCCTGAAAATCTGCCGTCGCCTCCTGGAACGCGAACGGCGCGTCGGCGCTGGCCAGCGGCACCGCCACGATGGTGGCCGTGGGGCCCCAGTAATAGAAGGAGAGGCCGGCGCCCTCGCGCCGGATGCGCCCGTTGCGGAAGTGGAGCACGTACGTCGTGGGCGAGGCCTTCATGAACCTCAGCATGGCCCGCCTCCTTTCTGGTGTCTCACGAACACTATTATAAGTGTGTATAAGACACTAAATCAAGCCGGGCGGCCGGAGTGGTCGGAGGCGGCGCGGGCGGGGATTAGCGGGGCTTGAGCTCGATCGGTCGACCGTGCGGCGTCTCGCGGGCCGCACGGTCCCATTCGTCCTTGCGCGTGGCCAGCTCGTCGGCCTCGATGAGCTGCTTCTCGGCGACGAGCTTCTCCAGGGCGGCCAGCCAGTAATAATAGTAGCGGCTGCCGTCGTCGGCTTCCCCGCGCGCCCTGGCCGCGGCGATCTCATCGGCGAGCCGCGCCGCCCATTCCTTCCACGTGAAATGACCGCGCTCGTGCAGCATGACCGCCATCGCGAAGGCCTGCGCCTCCCATGGCGCGCGAAACACGGGTCCTTCAGCGTCGCGTGGAATGGCGGGGAATGTGTCGAGCGGCGCCGTCACGCGGGCTCCAGGTATTCGTCGAAGAGATCGATGTAGATCGCGTCGCGCGGGCCCGCCTGCGGACCCCACAGCTCGCGGCCTTCGAAGCGCACGGCGTAGCAGTGCGACGGGACTTTCGTGCCGCTGCTGGCGTGCTCGTCCGGAAGGATGAACACGCCGTGGTCGCGATCGATCACGCCGAGCTTGCCGCGCGCGTAACGCGGGAGCCGCGTGTGATGGGTCGGATGGAAGTTCCGAGCGCGCACGCGGTCGCCCGCCTTGAACGTCGGCGGTTTCAGACGATCGTCCATCCGCGCGGCGCGCCGCCCGCGCAGCGCCGTGGCGACCTCGCCCGGCGGCAGCGCGCGCACGGCCGGCGGAGTGCCGTCGGGGCGACCCGACGCAAGCTCGTTCGCCGTGAGCAGCCCTCGCGCGACGAGCAGCCGCTCCGTCCGATAGAGCCACTTCTCGTAGTAGCTCGCTCTCAGGTACTCGGCCGCGGGCATCTGCTCGATGGTGAAGCGCCCCATGTCGATGTTCCACCGGCGCAGGAATCCGGTGGCGAGCGCGATGGCGAGCACGCGCGCCTCCCAGCGGTGATGGAAGACCGGCTCGTCCCGCTCGGCATCGAGCGGGCCCATGCCGTGCATGCCGCCCATGTCGTGCACGCCGTTCATCCGCGCGGTCCTTTGACCTTGGCGACCCCGATCATTGCGTCACGGGTCACGAGCGCCGCCAGCTCGTCTTCGCTCATGCCATCGGTACCCACGGGCCGCTCGGGCAGCACGAGGTAGCGAAGCTCGGCCGTGCTGTCCCACACGCGCACCTCCACCTCGTCACCGACCTCGACGCCGAACTCGCGGAGCACGCCGCGAGGGTCGATGACGGCGCGCGAGCGATACGGCGCTGATTTGTACCAGACCGGCGGTAGCCCGAGCACCGGCCAGGGATAGCAGGAGCAGAGCGTGCACACGACCATGTTGTGAACCTTCGGCGTGTTCTCCAGCACCACCATGTCTTCGCCCTGCCGTCCGATGTAGCCCAGCTCGGCAATGGCCTCGGTCGCGTCGGCGAGCAGTCGCTGTTTGAACGCGGGATCGCTCCAGGCCTTGGCCACGACGTGCGCACCGTTGCGCGGGCCCACTTTCGTCTCGTAGGTGTCGATCAGCAGATCGAGCGCTTTCGGGTCGACGAGGCCTTTGTCGACGAGGAGCGACTCCAGCGCGCGGACGCGGAGCTGCGTGTCGGTGAGCGGCGCGCCGTGCACGCCGGGCTCGTGGTCGTGCTCGTGGTCATGGTCGTGATGGTGCTCGCTCACGACGCAGCTCCAAGCGTGTCCCAGCACGTGCGCGCCAGGCGCCCGATGAGCTGCGCGGCCGCCGCGAAGCCCGGCGTGCCGTCCGGCAGCATCGGCGGCACGTGATCGGTGTACGCGGTCAGGATGAAGAGCGGCCGTTCGTCCTTGAACACGATGCCGGCGTCCATGAACCCACGGGCGCCGGTGCCGGTCTTGTGCGCGATCTTCGTCCCCATCGGCAGCAGCGACGGCAGTCGCGTCTTGAGCTTCTGCCACGTGAGGATGTCGAGGCCGAGGCGGCAGAGGGCCGGCGTGCAGCCGAGCTGCGCGGCGACCGCCTCGTCGGTCGTCCCGCGGTAGATCAGCTCGAGGAGCCGACCCTGATCGTTGGGCGTGGTCGTCGTGACCTGGTCGAGCGCGTGGTCGGGGCCGAGCCGCGGCGGGATGCCGAAGCGATGGATCGTCGACTTGAGGCCGATCGAGTCGCAGTATCGCTGAACGGCGCTGAGGCCGACGAGGTCTACCACGGCGCCGGTGCACGTGTTGTCGCTGACGATGATCATCATCACCAGCGCGTCACGGAAAGTGATCCAGAACCCGGGCGTGAGGTGCTGGAACGTGCCCGAGTCGTTGTCCTGGTAGCGCGCGTCGATCGTCACTTTCTGATCGAGCGACAGCTTGCCGGCATGGACCGCGGCCAGGGCGGCCATCATGATCGAGATCTTCCGGGTGCTGGCGGACGGCACCGCGACGTCGCCGAGCCGATCGGCGATGGCGCCGGTGCGCCAGTCTTTCAAGAACCAGCTGGTGTGGAACGGCAGCGAATCGCACATCTCGTTGAGGCGCTGTCCGAGGTCTCGCATGGGCGGAGTGTACACTGAAGCGATTCATCACATCGCGCCGGAGGTGTCGCCGATGGTCCGCGTGCTCGTCACCGCGCTCCTCGCGCTGCTCGCCATGAGCACGGTGAGTGCCGACGTCGTCTCCCAGTCGTTTTCGCTGCCGTCGGGCGGCGGGTACCCGCACGACGTTGCCGTCGCCGGCGACGGAATCGTCTGGTACACGGCGCAGCGTGACGGCCAGCTCGGCCGGCTCGATCCGGTCAGCGGCAAGGTCGACCTCATTCCGCTCGGACGCGGCTCGGCGCCGCACGGCGTCATCGTCGGCCCGGACGGCGCGCCGTGGGTCACCGACGGCGGCGCCAATGCGATCGTGCGCGTCGACCCGGCGACGCGGGAGGTTCGCCGTTGGCCGCTGCCCGAAGCGCGCGGCTACGCCAATCTCAACACGGCGACGTTCGACAAGCGCGGCCGCCTCTGGTTCACGGGCCAGAGCGGCGTCTACGGCCGGCTCGACCCGAGGACGGGCGAGATGAAGGTCTGGGACGCGCCGCGCGGACGCGGTCCGTACGGCATTGCCACCACGCCCGAGGGCGACGTCTATTATGCGTCGCTCGCGGGGAATCACATCGCGCGCGTCGATCTCGAGTCCGGGGCGGCGACGGTCATCGACCCGCCGACCAAGGGGCAGGGCGCGCGGCGCGTGTGGTCGGACTCATCGGGTCGGATCTGGGTAAGCGAGTGGAACGTCGGCAACGTCAGCCGCTACGATCCGACGTCCGCCACCTGGAAGACCTGGCGCCTCCCTGGCGACAGTCCGCGCGCATATGCGGTGTACGTCGACGACCGCGACATGGTGTGGCTCAGCGACTGGGCGGCGAATGCCATCGTACGCTTCGATCCGAAGCGCGAGAAGTTCGACGTCTTTCCGAGCGACCGCCGCGGCGCCAATGTCCGCCAGATCCTCGGCCGGGTGGGGGAGGTGTGGATCCCCGAGTCCGGTACCGATCGGCTCGTCGTCTTCCGGGCGAAGTGACCCATGAGACCGCTCGCGACCGAATACAAGGACTGGAAGATTCGCGTGACGACCCGGCCGACGGGCCGCGCGTGGTCGGCGCTGGTGGAAGTGTGGGCGCCGGGCGAGAGCGACGAGACGGAAGGGCAGCTGGTGCCTTACAACGGCACCGCACAGAACGAGAAGGCTGCCCAGGAGATCGGACGCCAGGCCGCCGTCCGCTTCATCGACCGCCAGCCGGCGAAGAGCTAAACGAGCTTCAGCCGCTGCTTCGTGCGCAGGCCGACCACGGCGTCGGCCAGATAGCGCACCTCGGCGTTCACGCTGACCTCGTGTTTCGGACCCATGATGATGTCGACGCGGTACGAATGTCCGATGTCGATGTGGGCCGGCCGCGAGATCAGCACCACGCACAGCCCCTGCGCACTGACGTCGACGGTGCGGCCCGCGATGCTCGACCCCTCGACCCACAGCCGCACGGGCCAGGACACGGGCACGCGCGGATGGACGCGCCGCTCGATCGTCTGCGCCTCGTTGTGATTGTCGCCGCCGTGGTGCTCGACCGTTCGCTTCTTGGCTCGCTGCGGCTTGCGGCGTTTCAGGTCGTCCTCCATCCCGGATCGAACGGCGATCCTGGCGCGTCGATGTCGATGAGCAGCGGCGCGTGGTCCGACGGCACCGGCTTGCCCTTGCGCGCCTCGCGGTCGATCTCCGCCGCCACGACGCGTTCGGCGACACCGGCCGTTACGAGCAGATGGTCGATTCGCATTCCGAAGTTCTTGTGAAAATTTCCCGCACGATAGTCCCACCAAGTATAGCGACCGGCCTCGGCATGACGTAAACGATAAGCGTCGACCAGTCCCCACCGGCACAGCCGCGCGAAGGCCTCGCGCTCCGGACCGGAGACATGGGTCCCGCCATGGCAGGCGGCCGGGTCCCAGACGTCGGCATCTTCCGGCGCGACGTTGAAGTCACCGCCGAGCACCACCGCCTCGCTGGGGTCCCGGGTGGTCGAAAACCACCGCGCCAGCCGGTCGAACCAGGCGAGCTTGGCGTGATAGAACGGCGAGTCGACGACCCGGCCGTTCGGCGCGTAGATCGTCACGACGCGGACGCCGTCGCACACCGCGGACATCACCCGCGCCTCCGCCATCGGCTCGTCGTCGGCGACATCGGGGGTGGCGTCCGGCCGCAGCGGCTCGCCGAAATTCGTGATCACGTCCTTGATGCCGACCCGGCTGGCGATGGC
>OEKU01000290.1_pt2 | contig 9473 bp, 10 predicted proteins | sample 1503311 | NCBI WGS metagenome assembly OEKU01 (sample SAMEA104379587, study PRJEB20068) | metagenome | biome: 1000743; feature: 77; material: 1998 | place: USA | collected 2012 | depth 25 m | reverse complement strand
CTTCGCGTGCTGCGCGTTCATCGCGTCGAGCATCTCGCGCGTGAAATGCGGCAGTGCCTGCCCGGCGGCGAGCGTCTTGATGATGTGCGTGATCGGCTCGTAGCTGCCGGCGATGTGGTGCGCCGTCGCCGCGACCGTCCACTTTTCGGCCGCGGTCGTCTTCTTCCAGTCGGCCTCGCTCAGCTCCTCGAGAAGAGCCGTGGCCTCCGCCGCCTTCGTCTCGAACTGCCTGGCGAGCGCTTCTCCCCTGGCTCCCATGATCTCCTCCTTCACGGTCCTCAATGAATGAGACGAACGATCGGCCCCGAGATCGACATGGCTCAGCGCGTGGCGTACTCGTCGTGGCGACGCCACCAGACGCCCGTCTCGTTGCGGCCTTTCGGGGCGCGGTCGAGCCACTGGTACATGCCCCACAGGCTGTCCACCCCGCGCGAATAGGCGGAGTAGGTGTGATAGACCGCGCCGTCCTCGAGCGCAAACGCGCTGAGGCCTGGCCGCTCGCGCGCGTACGTGGCTTTGTCGGTCCCCGACATGGCCGCGAAGACGGCGGCGCCGTCCTCCGAATCCGAGCTGTCCCGCTGCGGTGGCGGCTCGCGCCGATAGTTGTACTCGACAGCGCCCGTGCGCTGCTGCTCCTCGGTGAACCACACGCTGAAGTCCGCGTTGAAGTCGCCGCCGAACGACGACGCCCACGGGAACGTCCAGCCCATCCGCCGCTTGTAGGCCTGCAGCTTCGCCAGCGGCGCGCGTGAGATGGCCCACAGCATCACGTCGTGGTTGGCGAGGTGCACGGCGAAGCCGTTGAAGCCGTCGGCGATCGCCGAGCAGGACGGGCACCCGGCGGCGTAGTCGGGCCCGAACATGAAGTGGTAGACGAGCAGCTGCGAGCGCCCTCGGAAGAGATCGGCCAGCGAGGCGCGGCCGTCGTCCGTGTCGAAGCGATACTCCTTGTCGATGCGGACCCACGGCAGCTCCTGGCGCCGTCGCGCCAGCGCGTCGCTGCGCCGCGTGAGCTCCTTCTCCGCCTCGAGCAGCCCGACCCGCGCGGTAAGCCAGTCGCTGCGTGTTCCCTTGATGTGCGTCGTCATGGGTTCCTCCCCGACCTTTCCGTTGTCCCGAGCGTGCGTGCCGCTCGTGTTCGCCTGAGATAGATTTAGCGCCGGCGGTCGAAACGTGGGAGTGACAAGTGTGACGGGATTCCGATGGACTCGCTGATCACGGCCGCCGCGCGGGCGCTGGCGGCCGGCGACGCGCTCGGCGCGCTGAACCGGGTGGCGCTGCGCGACGATCCGCCAGCGCTCGCGCTGCGCGGCATCGCGCTGGCGCAGCTCGGCGATCTCGTTCGAGCGAAGGCGCTGCTCCACCGTGCGGCCCGCGCCTTCGGTCCGAACGAGGCGGTCGCCCGCGCGCGGTGCGCGGTCGCCGAGGCGGAGATCGCGCTGGCGTCGCGCGACCTCGGTTGGCCGCGAAGAGCGCTCGACGCGGCGCGAGCGACGCTCGAGGAGCACGGGGATCGTGTCAACGCCGCGTACGCGCGGTATCTCGAGGTGCGCCGCCTGCTCCTGATCGGTCGCATCGACGACGCCGAGCGTACGCTCGCGGGGCTCGAGCCGGCAGGGTTCCCGCCGGCGTTCCGAGCGGCCTACGCGCTGGTCGTGGCGGGCATCGCGATGCGGCGCCTCCGGATGAAAGCGGCCCGCGCCGCGCTCGCTGACGCCGCGCGTGCCGCCCGCGACGCTGGCATCCCCGCCCTGAGCGCCGAAGTCGACGCCGCCTACCGGATCCTGAACGCGCCCGCGGCGCGCGCGATCACCAGTGGCGAGGAGCGGCGGCTGACACTCGACGAGATCGAAGCGCTGCTGGCATCGAAGGTATGCGTCGTCGATGCGTGCCGTCACGTCGTGCGTGAGGGCGCCACGGTCGCGTCGCTCACCACGCGGCCGGTGCTGTTCGCCCTCGCGCGCGCGCTGGGCGAAGCGTGGCCGGGAGACGTCTCGCGGGACACGCTCGTCGCGCGCGCGTTCGGATCGACGCGCGCCGACGACTCGTATCGCGCGCGGTTACGGGTCGAAGTCGGGCGGCTGCGCCGGGTGCTGCGAACGCTGGCGGATGTGACGGCGACGAAGCACGGCTTTGCGCTGACACCGCGCCGCGCGCGCGAGATCGTCGTGCTGGCGCCGCCCGTCGACGACGACCACGCCGCGGTGCTCGCCTTCCTCGCCGACGGTGAATCGTGGTCGAGCTCCGCCCTCGCGCTCGCGCTGGCACGGAGCCAGCGCACCGTGCAGCGGGCGCTCGATTCGCTTGCGGCCGCCGGCAAGGTGCACGCCTTCGGACGGGGCCGGGCGCGTCGCTGGATGACGCCGCCCGTGCCGGGATTCACGACGACGTTGTTACTCCCCGCTCCCGTGCCGACCGACTAGGATGGGTGCATGAATCGATCCGCGGCGGACATTCTGCGTGAGTACGGACCGTTCCCGGGCGTGGAGCACGTGCACGGAGTCACCTTCGACGGCGAGCACGTCTGGTTCGCGTCCGGAGACAAGCTGAATGCCCTCGATCCCGCGGGCGGCAAGACGGTGCGCTCGATCGACGCCGTCGCCCATGCGGGAACGGCCTTCGACGGCCGGTACCTGTTTCAGCTCGCCAACGATCGCATCCAGAAGATTGACCCGAAGACCGGGCGGGTCCTCGCCACGATTCCGGCGCCGGGCCGTGGCGCTGACTCCGGGCTGGCGTGGGCCGAAGGCACGCTCTGGGTCGGGCAGTACCGCGATCGCAAGATCCATCAGATCGATCCCGCGACCGGCGCGATTCTTCGCACGATCGAGTCCAATCGCTTCGTCACCGGGGTCACGTGGGTCGATGGCGAGCTGTGGCACGGCACCTGGGAAGGCGACGAGAGCGACCTCAGGCGCGTCGATCCGCGAACGGGAGAGGTGCTGGAGACGCTGGCGATGCCGGCCGGCGTCGGCGTGTCGGGGCTCGAATCCGATGGCGGCGACCGGTTCTTCTGCGGCGGAGGACGCAGCGGGAAGGTGCGGGCCGTGCGTCGGCCGAAGCGAGGGTCAGCGACGCGACGATCGTGACGCCATCCGTCGCACCACCGGCATCGCGTCGAGCTGTTCCGCGGACAGCTCCTCCCAGCGAATCCCTGTCGGCTTCGGAAACGCGCGTCGCGTGCGGATCACGCGCGCGGGCGTCACCGCGAGATCGACCGGGACATCGTGCGCGGTCATCGGGATGTCGCCCTCGACAATCTGAAGATCGTGCACCGTCGTCAGGACGATCGTGTCGGCGTCCACGACGCCAACCTCACGCGCCAGCGCGAATTCCAGATCGCTGTACCCACCGCCCTTGCCGACCCGAGCGCCACGCGCGTTCACGGCGACGCTGCCGGCCACGATGAGATCGATGTGCCCGAGCTCCTTCGGCGTGACAGGCTCGCCCCATCGCGCAGCGCCTTTGATGGTCGCCACCTGCGCCAGCCGCGTACCCAGGCGCGCGGGATCGAGGCGCAGAAAGCACCGCTCGGCGGTGAGACGCGGCACCGCCATGAACACGATCTTGCCTTCGCGAAGCGCGCGCAGGCGCACGGCGCGCTGAGGCGCATCAGGGTTGCACTTGAGGCGGCGGGCGGCTTTCCACTCGGGCAGCGCCGCCGCGCGCGCGGCGGCCTGCTCGGCGCCCTGGAAGTTCGGAATGCGGCCGCTGACAGGAAACGGAAAGCGGGCCACGCGCCGCCGCTCGAGCAATGCCCAGATCCGCTCCCGGAGCGTCTGCTTGTCCGCCGCGCCCACGCTCAGGCCTCGCGGTAGACGATCTCGCCGCTCACCAGCGTCAGCACGGGCCGGATCTCGGGAATGCGCGCCTCGTCGCACGTGAAGACGTCCTCCGAGAGGACGACGGCGTCGGCCTGCTTGCCGACCTGAAGCGAGCCGAGCTCGCGCTCCTGGCGCGAGGCGAACGCGTTCCAGCTCGTGAACGAGCGCACCGCCTCCTCGCGCGTCATGCGCTGCTCGGGCTGCCAGCCGCGATCGTGGTGCGTGCGCGTCCGACGCGTGACGGCGGCGTGGATGCCGTGGAATGGATTGGGACTCTCCACGGGAAAGTCCGAGCCGCCGGCGATGATCACGCCGGTGGCGAGCAGCGAGCGCCAGGCGTAGGCGCCGCGCAGACGCTCGGGGCCGAGCCGCTCGCCGGCCCACGCCATGTCGGAGGTGCAGTGCGTGGCCTGCATGCTCGGCAGCACGCCGAGGCGCGCGAAGCGCGGCACGTCGCGCTCCGTGAGGATCTGTGCGTGCTCGACGCGCAGGCGGTGATCCGGCCGCGGCGTGCGGTCGAGCGCGCGCTCGAACGCGTCGAGGACCAGCGTGTTGGCGCGATCGCCGATCGCGTGCACGCACACCTGGAAGCCCCGCTCGAGCGCCTCGAGGGTCAGCCGCTCGACTTCGGAGCCGTCCATGAGCACGAGGCCGGTGTTGCCGGGATCATCGCAGTAGGGCTCGTGCAGCGCGGCGCCGCGGGAGCCGAGCGCGCCGTCCGCCATGAGCTTCAGCGCACCGACCGCCAGGCGGCCGTCGCCGAGGCGCTCGGGCCCGCGCTCACGGTAGTGCTCCCACGTCGACTTCGAGCGGCCGGCGACCGCGACGTAGTTCCGGAACGGAAATTGCCCGCGCTCGAGCAGCCGGCGATAGGAGGCGAGCGCGTAGAGCTCGGCGCCCATCTCGTGAATGCCCGTGAGGCCGGCCGCCAGGCAGTCGGCGATGCAGTCACGGACCGCGCGATCGAACTGCTCGTCGGTGAACCGCGGCTCCACCGCGTGGAGCAACCGCTGCGCTGTGTCCACGAGCAGCCCCGTCGGCGCACCACGCGCATCGCGTCCGATGAGACCGCCGTCCGGATCGCGCGTGGCGGCGTCGATGCCGGCGGCGCGCAGGGCGGCGGAGTTCGCCCACGTTGCATGGCCGTCGATGCGCACGAGGGCGACCGGATGATCCGGCGCGACGCGATCGAGCGTGGCTTTCGACGGAAAGCGCGCGCCCGGCCACAGGTTCTGGTCCCAGTTCCGCCCACTGATCCACTCGCCGCGCGGCACTCGCGCGGCGCGCGCGCCGACGCGCAGCGCGGCCGCCTCCTCGGAGTCGGCGCCGCGCAGATCGAGCGTCAGACGAACGCGCGCCAGGTGCATGAGATGACCGTGCGCGTCCACGAGTCCGGGCAGCGCGGTGCGCCCGCCGAGGTCGACGATCTCTTCGCGCGGCGCGGCGTTGACGTCCGCGCGACGGCCGACGAACGCCACGCGGCCGTCGCGCACGACCACCGTGTCGGCGATCGTCCCGGGCGCGTCGAGCGTGTAGATCCGACCGTTGGTCAGGAGCAGAGGGCTACGGTCTCACACGGAAGGCCAGGCTGATGCGCGGACCGACGGGCTCGGTCGTCTTCGGAACGCCGTGCGTGTAGTGGAGCTGCGTCTCGTAGCTCATGAGCAGGAGGCTGCCCGCGGCGAGGTCGAGGTGGAAGGCGCGCCGCGGCGCCGCCTTCGCCCGGATCGTCATGCGGCGCGTCGCGCCGAGGGACAGCAGCACGATCGGGCATCCAGGCGCGATCTCGTCCAGATGGTCGTTGTGCGGGGCGACGCTGTCCCGCCCGTCGCGGTAGAAGTTGAGCCCGACGCTGGTGAAGCGCACACCGGTCGCCGCGATCACTCGGCGCGCGGCGGCACGGATCGCCTCGGGCGCCTGCGTCGCCTCGGGCGCCAGCCGAAAGTGGCCGACGAGCCGCGGCACGTCGACCTCGCGGTCGTACATCCGCCGGCGCTGCGCCTCCCACGCCACCGCGCCGCGGATCTCCTCGAACCAGACGGCGGCGACCTCTGCGGACACGAATCCGGGCGTGTAGACGATGCGGCCGCGTGGATCGTCCGCGACGACTTTCTCGCCCGTTTCGACGAAGAGCGCCAGCTGAGGCTGCATCACACCGGAGTACCCCGCCGTGTAGGATACCCTCGACTCGGTCCGAGTCGGAGGCGTAGAGTAGCGACTCCAGCAGTCAACGACAGGACGCGGGAGACACGAGATGACAGACAGTGGACGAGTGACGCGAGGCCGCGGACGGCTGTTCGACAGCGTGCTCGACACCGTCGGTGATACTCCGTGCATACGAATCAACACGCTTGCGCCGCGCCACGCGACCGTGTACGTCAAGGCGGAGTTTTTCAACCCCGCTGGCTCGGTGAAGGATCGGCTCGCGCTCAGCATCATCGAGACCGCCGAGCGCAATGGAACGCTGCGGCCCGGCCAAACCGTGGTCGAGGCGACGAGCGGCAACACGGGCATCGGGCTGGCGATGGTGTGCGCCGCCAAAGGCTACCCTCTCGTCGTCACGATGGCCGATAGCTTTTCGGTCGAGCGCCGAAAGCTGATGCGCTTTCTCGGCGCGAAGGTGATCCTCACACCGCGTGCGCTCAAAGGCTTCGGCATGGTGGAGAAGGCCAAGGAGCTCGCCGAGAAGAATGGCTGGTTCCTCGCGCGTCAGTTCGAGACCGACGCGAATGCCGCCATCCACGCCTCGACGACGGCGCGCGAGATCCTCGGCGACTTCGAGGGCAAGCGCCTGGACTATTTCGTCACCGGCTACGGAACAGGCGGCACGCTCACCGGAGTCGGCCGCGTCCTGAAGACCGCACGCCCGAACCTCACGTTCGTCGTCAGCGAGCCGACCAATGCGGCGCTGCTCTCCAGCGGAAAGCCACAGAAGCGCAACGCGGCTCACGAGCCGGCGGAAAGTCATCCGGCGTTCGAGCCACATCCGATTCAGGGATGGACACCGGACTTCATTCCGTGGGTGCTGCAGGAAGCGGTCGACAAGAAGTTCATCGACCAGCTCATCCCGATCCCGGGAACGGTCGCGATCGAGTGGTCGCGGAAGCTCGCTCAGCGCGAAGGCGTCTTCACCGGCATTTCCGGTGGCGCCACCTTCGCGGTTGCCATGCACGTCGCCGAGACGGCGCCGGCGGGGTCCGTGCTCCTCGCCATGTTGCCGGACACCGGCGAGCGGTATCTGTCGACTCCCTTGTTCGACGGCATCGTCGACGGCATGGACGAAGACGAGATCGCCATCATGAAGTCGACGCCCAATTGTCAGATGCCGAGCTGAAGCAAGCAGCCCGCTAGCGTTCGACGTTCTCCTCGGCAATCGGTTTGCGCGCCGTCATGTTGAAGCGCCCGTCGTAGATGGGGCGGCCGCCGGTGGTCGGACCCTGGTACTGCACGAACAGCATGACCCCGCCTGTCGACGTCGACAGCGGCGCCTCCCAGTGCGGGTCCGGATAGAACAGCATCGTGCCCGGACCGTACGTGGCCTCGCCGATCTGAAACTCACCTTCCAGGATGTACCAGACCTGCGCGAAGTCGTGCTTGTGCAGCGGATGGTGTGACCCGGGCTCGTAGCGCACGAGGCCGGCATTGGGCTCCGTCGCACGGTCCGGCCGTGGGTGGAACAGCATCTTGCTCCACTGCCCCGGCCAGCGCAGCGTCTCCCACGGCCGATCGTCGATGTGCACGGCTTCCGGCTGATGACCGGTCGTCACGGTGTCGCTCATAGGGATGTGCCTCCTGGGCGCGAGTCTAGCCCGACGTGACCGTGCGCGGGGGAACGAGCTCACCTCGCGGACGTCGAGTGCACACGAATCGGTGCAGGCGCAACAACGAGCCCCGCACATGGGCGTGTGCAGTCAGGCGCCGGTCGATCTCCTGCGCCTCGCACTTCACGGAGATACGGCGACCTTCGGCATGGCTCGAATCCTGCTCGAGAGATGTCCGTGGCGCCGGATGGAGAGCGAACGACGAGGCGACGATGGACGGCCATGACGTGATCCTACGCATCAACGATTGCTTGAGGACTGCTCATGATGGCCCGCCGAGCACACAGCTCCTGGACATCTGTCGCAAGAATTTGCATCTCACTGGCGCTGAGCTCTTCGATGCGTTTCGCGGTCATCTGGATTTCGTGAGGCTGCGCAGCCTCGCCTCCACCTGGGACACCTGGCGGGGCCTCGCGCTGATCGAGCGGCACGGTCACAGGACGCGCTCCATGACGACGTGGCGGAATCGTCATCCCGGCGCAGCACGCGACGGGGATGACCGACCGATGCGATCCGGCGTCCGGAGGAAAACATGGAGCAGGTCGAGAAGTGCTTCATCTGCGGGAAGCCCGACTCGCCCGGCAATTTTGGCCTGTGGCTCGTGAGCACGGAGCGCCGCACCGTCCACGTGGCCTGCTGGATCGCCAGCTATGAAAGCCAGCAAGGAGACGACTTCAGCGCTTCCCATACTCTGTGAAGACGTAATCTTTCGTCCTCACGATCGTATGACAGGCGAGGCCGCACTTCGCGTCGTTGCCTTGCGGCGGCATATCCGCCGTGGTGGCGGGCGTGAAGCTGTCGGACGCGGCGTCATACTTGAACGCGCCCCATCCCCATCCGCCGCTGTCCGCGAACCGCTTGCTGTCCTTCACCATGAAATCGACGTCGTGCAGGCTGCCCGGTATCGCCGTGGTCGGGAACGTCTCCTGCATCTTCGGATTCCAATGGATCTTCGCCATCCTGGCGCCGTCGGGGAACGGCTGGCCATTGCCGGGAGTGCCGGACTGCAGCGCCTTGATCATCACGGGATTGCCCAGCGTCGCCGCCAGCAACTTTTCGCTGTGGCTGATGGAGATCAGCTGCCAGCTTTCGTATCCTTTGAACTCCGAGAACGCGAGGCCATTCGGCACGCGCACCGTGTACTTGGCCTGCCCCGTGTCCTGCGCGAAAACCGCCCGACCGCCCAACACCGCGAGCACCGAGAGGGCGAGCGAGACGACAACGATCGCAACCGGCGTGAACCTCCTGAGCCTCATGTCCGTCCTCCTCGGGTGGTGCCCCTCGTTCATCGCTTGAGAGTCGGTCGCGACCTCGAGCGGTGCAGGATGCCCAAACTTTCCGGAGCAGACGCTGTACAATTGCCACGCGAGAGACCGAGAGCCGTGCACCGAAAGGTTTGAGGTGGCCGAGGAGCGACGCTTCGATCTCGTCGTCGTCGGAACAGGCGTGACCTCGGCGGTGGCGACACAATGTCGCCACGCCGGCTGGACGGTTGCGGTCGTCGATTCGCGCCCGTTTGGCGGCACGTGCGCGCTGCGTGGGTGCATTCCGAAAAAGATCCTGGTGGGGGCGGCCGAGGCGGTTCATCACGCGCGGGACATGGCCGACATCGGCGTGCCGGCCGGGACGCTCACGATCGACTGGCCCGCTCTCATCCGTTTCAAACGGTCACTGACCGACTCCACGCCCGAACGAACCGAGCAGGCCTGGGCCAAGATCGGTATCGAGCAAGTTCACGGCCGCGCGCGATTCGTCGACGGCACGACCCTCGCCGTCGGCGATGACCGCCTGATCGGCCGACGCGTCTTGATCGCTGCCGGCGCCATGC
>OEKU01000838.1_pt2 | contig 9476 bp, 10 predicted proteins | sample 1503311 | NCBI WGS metagenome assembly OEKU01 (sample SAMEA104379587, study PRJEB20068) | metagenome | biome: 1000743; feature: 77; material: 1998 | place: USA | collected 2012 | depth 25 m | reverse complement strand
GGCGAAGCCGTGGCGCGCCTCGGGATTGCGCGCCGCCCATCAGGTCAATCCGAGATCGGCGTCGAGGAAGCCGGCGAGTCCCTCCCCGGTCGCGGTGACCGTCTGCGCTTGCTGCGTGATCGAGTCGAGCGCGAGGGGTCCGACGAGCGAGAGGTTCGCATAGGCGAATCGCAAGGAGCGGACGGACAGCCACGGCCACGCCAGGCCGAGCGTGCAGATCAGGCCGAGAAGGTTCGAGATGGTCAGCCACGCGAGCGGCAGCGCCCGCATACGCGACTGGAATCGCGCGGCGCCGAACGTCGTGTGCGAGGCGAAGTAGCGCGTCTTCTTGGCGGCGAAGCCGAACCAGGACAGCCCCAGTGTGAACGGGAAGAGCACGATCATGCCGACGAACGGCCAGAAAAGGTCGCGACCCCGGCCATCGAAGCCGAAGCGTTCGGAGCCGAACCACATGTGCCGCGTGAGGAAGTCCTGACGGCGCACGATGTAGACGGGATAGAAGAGCCCGAGCGTGAAGGCGACGAGGAACGTGTTCCTCGACCACAGGCGGACGAAGTCCCACGTGTTGGCGCGCAGCGAGAAGCGGATGCCGCGCCATGACGTCCGGCTCAGGCGGTAGCGGCGCGCTCCGATCATCGCCATCGGCCAGAAGACGCTCGCCAGCAGGTAGCCGAGGAGGTTGGCGGCGTAGCGCACGCGCAGGGACGCACCGGTCAGCTCCGGCAGCATGCTGAGCAGCGTGATCGGGATGAAGAAGAACACCGCCGCCTTCACGAAGCCAACGAGCATCTCCCGGCCGGTGCCGTGATACGCGAAGCGGTCGCCCTCGAAATCCGTTTCGGAGAGGAAGTACGCGCGGACCTTGACCTTCGCCCAGAAGAAATACACGCCGAGCGTCAGCAGCGTCAGCAGCACGTTGATGACGTGGATGCCGAAGAGCGCGGCGCCCGAGCCCATGAACCGTGCCCGCCGGTTCCCATCGCTGCCCGACGGCCGCGCCGGCGCCGGAGCGGCGCTGGGCGACGCGACCGCCGGCGCCACCGGGGCGCGACGTACGGGTGGCTGGGGACCGCGCCGGAGCTTGTCGAGCGAGGCCTGGTAGAGCGCGATGACGACGCCGCACTGCGGGCACCGATCGCTGCCGACCCCGCCAAAGCCGCACTTTGGGCAGGTGTCGGCCATCACGCCCTCCCGAGGACATCCAACATTCCGGAAAGTCTCGCACAGCGCCGGACGAGAACCCGAGAACTATCAGTGCCTATACGTGCCCCAGAAGCGCCGGGACCGTGCGCAGCGCTTCGGCCAGTCGCGGACCGTGCCAGGAGAAGCGCTTGCCGTCGACGAGCTGGACGCGGCCGTCCCGCACGGCCGGCATGGCCGCGTAGGCGTCGAAATCGCGCAGGTGCGTGCGGCGGAACCGGAACGGCTCGTCGGGCAGCAGCACCACTTCCGGCGCGCGCGCCGCCACCTCCGCGAGCGAGATCGTCGGATAGCGCACGCGGTCGCCGAAGACGTTGGCGCCGCCGCACGTGGCGAGCAGGTCGTGAATGTACGTGTCGTGGCCGATCGTCATCCAGGGCTCGCGCCAGATCGGATAGAAGCACGGCGTCGGCCGGCGGCCGGCCAGCCGCTGCCGCACCGAAGCCACGAGCGGCTCGAGCTCCGCCAGGAGCGCGCGCGCGGCGGCGGTGGCGCCGGTGAGATCGCCCAGCTCGCGAATCATGGCCAGGCTTTCCGCCACCGAGCGCGGGTACGTCAGGACGACCGCGAGGCCGGCCGCGCGCAGCGCCTCCACGTCCTCACGCCGGTTCTCCTCGATGTTGGCGACCACGAGGTCGGGCGCGAGCGCCCGAATCGTCGCGAGGTCGGGATCCTTCTCGCCGCCGACGCGGGTCTTCGTGCGCACGACGTCGCGGGGCTCGACGCAGTAGACGGTGACGCCGATCAGGGCGTCGGCGAGGCCGAGCACGCAGAGCAGCTCGGTCGTGCTGGGCACCAGGGACACGATGCGGCGGACGGCCACCTCAGGCGATGCGGCGGCTCCGCAGGCGCTCGACGAGAGCGATGATGTCGCGCGTGCGGTCGGCGAGTTCGTGGTCCCACTTCATGATCTCCTCGAACGCCGCCTTGTTGTCGATGGCGTCCTCGAGGTTCGTCACCGCCACGCCGAACACCTTCAGCAGCCTGCGCGTCTCATCGGAGGGCATGGCCGTTCCCCTATTCGTCCTCGAGAGCGGGCGCCTCGCGCCACTTCGGCTCGCCCTCGGGCTTGAAGTTCTTCGTGTTCACGAAGTGCATGCCGTGATGCAGGTTGAGCTTGAACTTGCCGCCGCCGAAGCGGGCGCCGATCCACGCAGTCGGGTCGTCGAGGAGCGGATCGAGGTCACGCGACGGAAGGCGGACGAGCCACTTGAAGCGGATCGTGCCCGCGAACGGCTCCTGCACCCCGACGGTTGCCGTGAACTCCGGCCACACGCGCGCGAACTCCTCGAGGATCTGCTTGCGCGTCGGGCGCTCCACACCGCGGTTGAGGAGGTTGCGTCTCAGGTACGGCTCGACGAGATCCCAGCACCACGCGGCGATCACCGGCGGCCGCGAGTGTACCATGGAGCGGTGAGGAACTTCGAGATCGCGCGCCTCTTCTACGAGATGGCGAACCTTCTCGAGGTGCGCGGCGAGTCCGTCTTTCGCATCCGCGCCTACCAGCGCGGTGCCCAGACGCTCGAGACGCTCGCCGAGGACGTCGGCGTGCTCGCCGAGCGCGGCGCGCTCACCTCCCTGCCCAACATCGGCAAGGATCTCGCCGCAAAGATCCAGGAGTATCTCGCCACCGGCCGCATGGCGCGTCTGGAGGCGCTGCGCGAAGGGCTGGCGCCGACGTTCCTGTCGCTGCTCGAGATCCGCGGCCTCGGTCCGAAGACGGCGCGCGCTCTCTTCGAGCAGATCGGCATCGAGTCGATCGAGCAGCTGGAGGAGGCGTGTCGCACCAAGCGCATCGTCGGCGTGGCCGGCGTTCGCGAGCGCACCTGCGAGAACATCCTCAAGGGCATCGCCGAATGGCGCGCCGGCCGCACGCGCGTGCTACTTCCGGCCGCGCGCGCGGTGGCGCGGCAGGTGGCCGACGCGCTGCGCGCCCACGGCGGCGTGGAGCGCCTGGAGATCGCGGGCTCGCTCCGCCGCATGCGTGAGAGCGTCAAGGACGTCGACATCCTGGTGACGTCGACGACGCCCGCGCGCGTCATCGAGACGCTGGTGAGCCTGCCCTCGGTGGTCGAGGTCACCGGGCGCGGCGAGACGAAGGCGTCCGTCCGACACCAGGACGGGCTTGCCATCGACCTGCGCGTGGTGGAGCCGGCCGCTTTCGGCGCCGCGCTCCAGTACTTCACGGGGAGCCGCGAGCACAACGTGCGTCTGCGGCAGCTCGCCATCCAGCGGGGACTCAAGCTCAGCGAGTATGGCCTCTTCGACGAGGCGACCGGCACCCGCGTGGCCGGCGCCACCGAAGAGGAGGTGTACGGAGCGCTCGGCCTCCCCTTCATTCCGCCTGAGCTGCGCGAGGACACGGGCGAGCTGGACGCGGCGCGGGAGGGTCGGCTGCCACGGCTCGTCGAGCCCCGCGATCTTCGCGGCGATCTGCACGACCATACCGACTGGTCCGATGGTCATCATCCACTGGACAGGCTCGTGGAGGCGGCCGAGGCGCGCGGGTACGAGTACATCATCGTCTCCGACCATTCGCGCTCGCTGACCATCGCCGGGGGGCTCTCGGTCGAGGAGGTGCGCGCGCAGCGTGCGAAGATCAACGAGCTGCAGCCCCGCCATCGCATCCGCATTCTGGCAGGCACCGAGTGCGACATTCTCGAGGACGGTCGTCTGGACTTCCCGGACGAGATCCTGGCCGAGCTCGACGTCGTGCTCGGCGCCGTCCACTCGCGTTTCAAGCAGAGTCGCCCCGAGATGACGGCGCGCATCGTCCGCGCGCTCGGCCATCCGCACCTCGACATCCTCGCGCATCCGACCGGACGCAAGATCGGCTCGCGCGAGCCGTACGACGTGGACATGGAGGCGGTGTTCGCCGCCGCGCGGGCGCACGGCAAGGCCATCGAGATCAACGCCTCGCCCGAGCGGCTCGACATGAGCGACGTCCACGCGCGTCGCGCGGCCGAGCTCGGGATCCCGGTGCCGATCAGCACCGACACTCACTATCTCTCCGAGCTCGACTGGGCGGAGCTCGGCTGCGCCGTCGCGCGGCGCGCGTGGATCGGCCCCGCCCAGGTGCTCAACACCCGGTCGCTGGAAGAGCTGCTGGCCTGGACGCGCCGCGGGTAGAATCGCGGGCATGAGCCGTCTCGGCACCGCCGCCTGGTCGCCGGCCGCGATCGACGTCGACGTCACGGCCATGCGGCGGGCAGCCGTGTGGGCGCTGCTGGTGAGCAAGCTGACAGCCGGCTGGGGCCTCGGCTGGGACATTCGCTGGCACGTCCTCATCGGCCGCGATTCGTTCTGGATACCGCCGCACGTGCTCACCTACGCCTCGGTGACGGCGGCCGTGCTCGTCGCCTTCGGCGTGGTGGCCGTCGAAACGTGGGTGGCGCGCAGCGGCCGCCTCCCGGCCGATTCGGTCCGCGTGGCCGGTCTCGTCGGCACGCCCGGATTCCATCTGGTGTGGCTCGGCATGGCGCTGATCCTCGTGGCCGCGCCGATCGACGATCTCTGGCATCGACTGTTCGGGATCGATGTGACGCTGTGGAGCCCGCCGCACCTGCTCGGTCTGGCGGGCGCTCAGGTGAGCACACTGGCCTTGCTGATCGTTCCGCTCGAGGTGTGGCCGGCCGGTTCGCGGGCGCGGCTGGTCGCTCTGTTCGTCGCCGGGACGTTCCTGTTCGGCACCTTCGCCGTCATCGCCGAGCCGGCGGGGCGGCTGGCGTTCCTCCACGGCGGCCTGCGGTTCTTCACCTGGCCTGTGCTCATGGCGAGCTTCACGGCGTTCAGCCTCACGCTGACCACCCGGCTCGTCGGCTGGCGCTGGGTGCCGGTCGCCGTCATCGCGTTCTCGCTGCTCGTGCAGCTCTCGACGTGGGCGGTGAGCGACCTCGGCTTCGCGCTGGCCCGGCCGACCTCGGTCATCGACCAGGTGCTGGCCGCCGACGACGGGACGTCACCGATCGCGGTGGCGCACGAGATGGCGCGCCGCAATCGCGGCACGCCCGGTCGCTCGCTCACGGCGCGTGTGCTGCCGATCCTTCCCGCGGTCGTGCTCGGCCTCGTCGACGTGCGCCGGCGCTGGGCGCCAGCGTCGCTGGCGATGGGCGCGATGCTGTTCGCCGTGACGAGCTACAGCATGGGGCGGGCGCCGGCGTTCGCCCACGTCGTCCCCGGGGTCGGGACGTTCGGGGCCGGACTGGTTGCGACGGTCGCCGCCGCGGTGGCTGGTGCGTGGCTGGCCGCCCGTCTGGGGTCGCGCGTGGCCCCGCGGACGCCTCTTCACTCGGGCGGTAGACTCTGAGCATGGACGGTCCGGAGCGGACATGCCCCACCTGCGGGGACCGCATCGAGGACGGCGAGACGGTCGTCTTCTTCGGTGGCGAGATGTTTCATCTCGACTGTGCTCCCGGCGCCATCCCGTGGCCTCCGCCGCCCCGCGAACCACGCTTCTGAGCGACGCGAGCAGCCCGATGCTGGCCACGCCCCCGCGCGCGCCGTGGCGCCGCCCCGGCCGGCGCGCCGAGCAAATGCACCTCATCCCGCGCGACGCACTGCGCGCGCTCTACGCTCGATCCGACGCGCACGGTGCGTGGCGCACGGCGGTGCACGCTGGCTTGCTGCTCGGCGGCGCCCTCGCCATTCATGCGAGCCGCGGGCGCTGGTGGCTTCCGGTCGCCCTCCTGCTCCAGGGACTGTTCGTCGTCTCGCTGTTCGCAGTCATGCACGAGTGCGTGCACGACTCGGCGTTCCGCACGCGGCGGCTGAACGCGCTCGTGGCCTGGCTCGCCGGGCTCGGAATTCTGTTCAACGCGACGTACTACCGGCAGTTTCACTTCGCTCATCACCGGTATGCGCAGGATCCGGCGCGCGATCCCGAGCTGCTCACGGCGCCGCCCCCGCGCTCGCGCGCGGCCTACTGGTGGCGCGCGAGCGCGCTGCCGTACTGGATGGCCCGCGTCGACAACGTCGCGCGTCTGTCCCGCGGCCACTTCGACGGGCTCGACTTCGTCCCGCCCGCGGCACGGCCGGAGGTCGTGCGCTCGGTGCGGGCAATGCTCGCCGTCCTGATCGCGCTCGCCGCCGCCTCGGTCGCGCTCCGCAGCGCGGCGCTCGTCTGGTACTGGCTGCTGCCGCTCGCGCTCGGACTGCCGTGGTTACGCGTCTATCTGCTGAGCGAGCACACGGGCTGCAGCGAGGACGACGACGGCCTCACCAACACACGGACGACGCTCTCGGTATGGCCGGTGCGGTTTCTGATGTGGAACCTTCCGTACCACGCGGAGCATCATCTCTACCCCAGCATCCCGTTCCACCGGCTGCCGGCGACACATCGCTGGCTGCGCCGGCATCTGGGGGTCGTCGCGCCCGGCTATGTGTCGGTTCAGCGCGGCCTCTACGCCGAGCTGCCGCGGTCGCGCCGCACAACCTGACCGGCGGACGCTCAGTCCACCGTCAGCACCAGCCCGTCGGTCGCGCACTCGAACGCGGCCTCGCCCCGCCGCTCGAGCATCGAAGGGCCCATGTGCGTGAGCACGATGCGCCGGGCACCGAAGCGCGCGGCCTCGGCGCGCACGGTCGCGTAGTCGAGATGAAATCGCACCTTGCGATCGAAGGTGTACGCCTCGCAGACGAAGCAGTCGGCGTCGCGCCCGGCGTCGACGAGCGCCTCCGTCCACTCGGTGTCACCGGAATACGTCACCGTGCGAGCGCCGTAGTCGACCCGCAGGGCATAGGCCGGCGCGCCGCTCGGATGCTCGACGGTGAAGGCCGTGACGCGCGCGCCCGCGACATCGGTGGGATGGCGGTCGACGAGCTCGACGAAGTCCACCGCGAAGCGCCGCTCGACGCGCGTGGAGCCGGGAAAGAACACCTCCATCGCGCGCTCGACGCGCTCCCGCACGCCCGGCGGCCCCGCCACGACGAGCGGGGCGGTCCGGCGCGCGAACTGGCCGTCGAGGACGAGGAACGGCACACCGCCAAAGTGATCGCCGTGCAGATGGCTGAGAACGACGGCGGCCACGTCGTTCGGCGCGATGCCGCCGCGCTTCAGGGCGATCAGTGACGACGCGCCGCAATCGAGCAGAATCGTCGGCCCGGCGCCGCGGAGGGCCAGGCACGTCTGGAGCCTGCCGTCGCTGCCGAACGCGTCGCCCGATCCCAGAAACGTGAGCGTGACGCTCACGTTTGTGACGGATCGAGCCACGGCCGCGGCCCGGGCGGCGGCCGCCAGGCGTCGAGCGTGTCCAAGAGCTCGGTGGGCGTGTCGCCGAAGAGCAGTAGCGCGAGGTTCTCGCGTCGCACGAAGCCCTCGCTCGCGGCATGCGACAGCCAGTGCAGCAGGCCGTCGTAGTAGCCACCCGCATTGAGCACGCCGACCGGCTTGGCGTGGACGCCGAGCTGCGACCACGTGAGCATCTCGAGCGTTTCCTCGAACGTCCCGAGCCCGCCGGGCAGCGCGACGAAGCCGTCGACGAGCGCGGCCATGGTCGCCTTTCGCTCGTGCATCGTGGCCACCAGCCGCAGCTCGGTGAGGCCGGCGTGCGCGAGCTCCTTGGAGGCGATCGCGCGCGGGATGACGCCGATGACGTCGACGCCGGCCCCCAGCGCCGTGTCGGCCAGCACTCCCATGAGCCCGATGGAGCCGCCGCCGTAGACGAGGCCCAGGCCTCGTCGGCCGATCTCGAGGGCCAGCTCGCGCGCCGCTTCCGCGTACTGCGGCCGGTAGCCCGCCGCCGAGCCGGCGAAGACGCACACGCGCTTCAGCGCTCGGCTCCGAGCCAAGCGCGCGCGAACTCCTCGCTCAGCGTCCCGCTGTACACCTCTTCGACGGGGCCTTCCAGACGCAGCGACCAGTCCGGCCTGACATCGATCACGAGGGTCCCGCCGGGCATGCTCACGGTGACGCGGCCATGCCTGCACAATCCGTTTCTCACGGCGGCCGAGGCGGCACCACATGAGGACGACCCCGACGCCAGCGTGTAGCCAGCGCCGCGCTCCCAGATGAGGATGTCCACCCGGTCACGGCCGCCGACGCGCGCGAACTGCACGTTGGTACGCTGTGGAAAGGCGGGATGGCGCTCGATGAGCGGGCCGAGCCGACGCGTGTCGCCCTCGTCGAGGCGCTCGACGAAGACGACGCAGTGCGGATTGCCGACCGACAGCGCGGTCGCGGTGACCGTGGTCCCGTCCGCGAGCTGGAGCGGCACCGCGACCACGTCGCGGTCGGGGCCATTCATCGGGATGTCCGGCGCGCGGAAGGTCACGCGCCCCATCTCGACGGTCACGAAGCCCACGCGGCCGTCGCGCTCGTGGCACGTGCACTCGACGACGCCGCCCTTCGTGTCGACGGTGAACGTCTTGTTGCCGCGCGCGTGGCCGTGATCCCACAGGTACTTGGCGAAGATCCGCAGGCCGTTGCCCGATTTTTCCGCCTCGCTGCCGTCGGGGTTGAAGATGCGCATCCCGAAGTCGGCCCGCGCCGTCGGAACCAGGAGCAGGATGCCGTCGGAGCCGACGCCCCAGTTGCGATCGCATACGCGAACGATCGCGCGCTCGCTCAGCGGCGCGGGCAGCGCGGCTTGCTCCATGACGATGTAGTCGTTGCCGAGCCCGTGCCCCTTGGCGAAGGGAATCATGGGCGCGCCAGCTCGATACGCCGCCCCCTGGCGGCCGAGAGATAGCCCGCGTAGATGACCTCGACGACCTCGCGGGCGAGAAGACCGCCGGAGAGCGGCTCGCGGCGCTCGCGGATGGCGTCGACGAAGTCGGCCAGCTCCTGGGGATAGCCGCGCATCCAGTCCTCGTCGGGACTCGGAAACTGCCAGCCGGCCTTCGTCTCCACCTTCTCGCTGATGTACTCGTCGCCCCAGACGGCCGCGTCCGGCGCGTAGGCGGCGAGCGTCGTGTTCGGCGTGATGTTGGCGTGCACGACGGCGTTGGTGAGATAGGCAGTCACCACGTTGCGGACACCTCCGAGGGTGATGTCGTTCGAGTGCACGGTAGCCTTGGTGCCGTCCTCGAACGTCACGATCGCCACCGACCAGTCCTCCACGTCGTCGACGGCCGTCCGAAGATGCGGGGTCCGGCCGGCTACGTCCGGAAGCCGCGTGAGCTGCGCGACGTCGGCGACCACGGACGTCGCGCGAATCGGCCGGCCGCGCCGCCGCTGCCCCTCGTAATGCTTGAGGTGCAGGACGACGCCGACGGGGTGCGAGCCCATGCGGAGCAGCGCGCCGCCGCCCGCGCTTTGCCAGCGGCGCGCGTAGGCGGCG
>OEKU01000243.1_pt1 | contig 9494 bp, 7 predicted proteins | sample 1503311 | NCBI WGS metagenome assembly OEKU01 (sample SAMEA104379587, study PRJEB20068) | metagenome | biome: 1000743; feature: 77; material: 1998 | place: USA | collected 2012 | depth 25 m | reverse complement strand
ACGGCGACGGTCGGCATGCTGATGGCGCTGGTGATCATCGGCGTCTGTCGTTACGTCATGAGCGGTCCCGACTTCTCCAGTTGGGGCTGGCGGATTCCGTTCTGGCTGTCGATTCCGTTGCTGCTCATGTCCATTTACATCCGACTCAAGCTGAACGAGTCACCGGTATTTCGGAACATGAAGTCCTCGGGCAAAGCGTCGAAGTCGCCGATCAAAGACAGCTTCTTCAAGTATCCGAACAACAAGTTCGTCGCGCTGGCGCTGCTCGGCGCCACCGCGGGACAGGGCGTCGTCTGGTATACGGGGCAGTTCTACGCGCTGTTCTTCATCCTGATCTATCTGAAGCTCGACTTCATCCCGACGTACACGCTGATCGGACTGTCGCTGTTGATTGGGACGCCGTTCTTCCTCGTCTTCGGAGCGTTGTCCGACAAGATCGGGCGCAAGAAGATTATCCTCGCAGGCTGCCTCATCGCCGCCATCACGTATTTCCCGCTCTTCAAAGGGCTGACGCACTACATCAACCCCGCTCTCGAGGCATATCAGAACAAGACGCCGATCACGGTCGCCGCGACCGATTGCAACTTCCATATCTTCATCGGGCCCTGGTCGCGACAGACGGCCTGTGACCGGGCGAAGGACTTCCTCGGCAAGGCGGGGCTGTCGTTCAACTCCGTCCCCGCGGAGTCCGGCAAGGATGTCGTCACCACCATCGGTGCGGTCAAGATCGAGGGCTGGGACAGTGCAAAGTACGCGGCAGCGCTGAAGGAGACGGGTTACCCGCCGAAGGCCGACACCACGAAGGTCAACTGGGTCATGGCGGAGCTGATCCTGGTGATCATGGTCGTCTACGTGACCATGGTGTACGGGCCGATCGCGGCGTTTTTGGTCGAGCTGTTCCCGACGCGCATCCGCTACACCTCGATGTCCCTGCCATACCACATCGGTAACGGCTGGTTTGGCGGGATGCTGCCGTTGCTCGCGACTTCGTTGGTGGCATGGTCCGGCAACATCTACTACGGGCTCTGGTATCCGATCATCGTGTCGGTCATGACGCTCATCATCGGCGCCGTGTTCGTGCACGAGACGAAGCACCACACGATCCACGCATGATGTCTCTCGCGGCTTCGCGCTTCTGAACACCGCCGCCGCCCCGGCGTGACAGGCCGGGGCGGCATTCGATATCCTCGCCAAGGACGGCCCCCAAAGCGGCGACACATCCCACTCAGCAGCGAGGTACGGACATGGCCAAGGCAACTCCGGGCGATGCGATTCAAGCCCTCCTGAAGGAAGACCGCAAATTTCCGCCTCCGAAGGCGTTCAAGGCACGCGCGCTGGTGAAGAGCGACGCCGTCCAGCGCGAGGCGGCAAAAAACCCCGTGAAGTTCTGGGAGCAGCGCGCGAAGGAGCTCGCCTGGTTCAAGCCCTGGAAGAAGACGCTCGAGTGGAAGCCGCCGTACGCCAAGTGGTTCGTCGGCGGCAAGCTGAACGTCTCGTACAACTGCCTGGACCGCCACGTGCAGGGCACGCGGCGCACGAAGGCGGCGCTCATCTGGGAAGGCGAGCCGGGTGACACGCGCACGCTGACCTACTGGGATCTCTATCGCGAGGTGCAGCGTTTTGCGGCCGCGCTGAAGCGTCACGGCGTGAAGAAGGGTGACCGCGTGACGATCTACATGCCGATGGTTCCCGAGGTCGCCATCGCGATGCTGGCGTGCACGCGCATCGGCGCCGCGCACTCCGTGATCTTCGGCGGCTTCTCCCCGGAATCGGTGCGCGATCGCATCCACGACGCCGATTCGACCATCGTCCTGACGGCGGACGGCGGCTACCGCCGTGGTACGACGGTGCCGCTGAAAAGGAATACCGACGAGGCGCTGAAAGAGTGCCCTGGTGTGAAGACCGTCGTCGTCCTCAAGCGAACGGGCGAGCCGGTCTCGATGCAGCACGGTCGCGACATCTGGTGGGACGACTTCCTGAAGGGAGCGGAGGCGAAGTGCCCGGCGGAGCCGATGGACGCAGAAGATCTACTGTATCTACTCTATACGTCGGGCTCCACGGGCAAGCCGAAGGGCATCATCCACACGACCGGCGGCTATCTCACCGGCATCGCGGCCACGCACAAATGGGTCTTCGACCTCCACGAGGAGGACGTCTACTGGTGCACCGCCGACGTCGGGTGGGTCACCGGCCATTCCTACGTCGTGTACGGTCCGCTCGCGAACGGTGCCACGACGGTGATGTACGAAGGCACGCCCGACTTTCCGGACAAGGACCGGTTCTGGCGGATCATCGAGAAGCACGGCATCACGATCTGCTACACGGCGCCCACGGCGATCCGCACGTTCATGAAGTGGGGCGACGAATATCCGAAGCGCTGCGATCTCTCGAGCCTGCGCCTGCTCGGCACGGTGGGCGAGCCGATCAATCCGGAGGCGTGGGTCTGGTACTGGAAGGTCATTGGCGGCGGCCGCTGCCCCGTGGTCGATACCTGGTGGCAGACGGAGACGGGTCACATCCTCATCACGCCGCTGCCGGGCGTGACCACGCTCAAGCCCGGTTCCGCGACGAAACCGTTCCCGGGGATCGATGCCGCCATCCTCGACGAGCAGGGGCGGCCATCGAAAGCCGGCTACCTGGTAATTCGCAAGCCGTGGCCCGGCATGCTCCGTGGCATCTGGCGCGATCCCGACCGATTCGTGAAGCAGTACTGGTCGAAGTACCCCGACACCTACTTCACCGGCGATGGAGCCAAGAACGACAAGGACGGATACTTCTGGCTGCTCGGCCGCGTCGACGACGTCATGAACATCTCCGGCCACCGGGTGTCGACGATGGAAGTCGAATCGGCGCTCGTGGACCACAAGTCGGTGGCCGAGGCCGCCGTCATCGGCAAGCCGCACGACATCAAGGGCCAGGCAATCGCGGCGTTCGTGACGATCAAGGCCGGCGTGGACGGCACCGCGGGACTGATGGACGAGCTGAAGGCGCACGTCGCCAAGAAGATAGGGGCGCTCGCACGGCCCGACGACATCATCTTCTCGGCGGAGCTGCCCAAGACGCGGTCGGGGAAGATCATGCGGCGCCTACTCCGCGACATCGCCGAAGGCCGCGCACTAGGGGACACCACGACGCTGGCCGACCCGGCCGTCGTGGCGTCTTTGAAGAAGAAATATGAGGATCAGGAGTAGGTCCGCGGGGTGGGACGAGGGGTGTCACCCTGGCCCTGGCCAGCGGTCAATGTGGCTCCTGTACAGGCCTCGAGGCCAGAGGTCTGACCGGAAGCGTTGAATTTCATGTGAATCCTTAGCGCCTCTCCGCCGTCTCAAGTTCGGCACACGCGTTGCAGCCTGTGCCGGTCCCGAGCACGAAGGGAGAGGCAATGGATACCAGGAAGAGACTGGAGCAGGAGCTGCGAACGGCGGCGGCGCGACTGCGCCACATGGCCGGCGCGGCGGCCCTCGAGGAGCTGCTGGGCCCGACCGGTGAGCACTGGTCGTACGCCGACGAGGTCGACGAGATCCAGGCCAACGAGCGCCGGGAAATCGGGTTCGCGACGCGAGAGCTGCTGGTGGAGCGCGTGAACGCGCTCGCGGCGGCGCTCGATCGGCTGAACGACGGCGAGTACGGAACGTGCGTGGAATGCGGCGAGGACATCGCGCCTGCCCGCCTGCACGCGCTCCCGGAAGTTCAGACGTGCGTCCGTTGCCAGGATCGGATCGAGCGCTACGGCCGACAGCTGGAGACGGTCGCGGTTGGCGCCGACGACGAGGACGACGACTAGAACGATCGCACACGCAATGCCTGGCGGGGCCGGGAGCGATCCCGGCCCCGTTTTTTTGTACGCTAGGGGCCGTGGTTCGGACCCCGATTCTCGATCTGTTCCGGCCGGCCATGCGCCTGACCGCCCGCGCGTGGTTCGGGCTCGAGTTCCGCGGCGTGGACAACATCCCGCGCGACGGGGGCCTCATCATCACGCCGAATCACCAGACGTACGCCGATCCGCCGCTGGTCACCATACCCGTCCGGCGTCGCGTCTATTACATGGCCTGGGACCGGCTGTTCGCGGTTCCCGTGCTCGGTCAGCTCATCCGCGTCCTGCGCGCCTTCCCGGTCGACATCTATTCGAACGACCCGGGCGCGGTGCGCGAGGCGCGACGGCTGGTGCAGGAAGGGGCGGCCGTGATGATCTTCCCCGAGGGCGGTCGTAGCTTCGACGGCAGCCTCGGCCGCTTCAAGCTCGGAGCGTTCCGTCTCGCCGTCACGCTCGGAGCGACTGTCTTACCGGTCACGATCGCCGGCGGCTTCGAGGCGTGGCCGCCGCAGCGCACGCTGCCCCGGCGCGGGAAGATGACGATCACGTACCATCCCGCGCTGCGTGCGACGCCGGGCGAGGACCCGCGCGCGGCGGCGCGCGATCTCGCCGAGCGCGCGCGCTCGATCATCGCCAGCGCGCTGCCCGCGGAGGGGGTTCAGGCGCCGCGGTCTTCGACCAGGTAGCCCGCCGCTTCCAGGCGACGCTTTACCGCCGAGATCTGCTTCGGGCCCGAGGTCTCGAGCGTCAGCTCGACCTCCGTCTGACCGATGGCCGCATGGCGCGAGAACGCGCGGTCGTGGATGATCTCGAGGATGTTGGCGTGCTCTTCGGCGACGAGGGCGGTGAGCTGCGCCAGCGCTCCCGGCACGTCCCGCAGGAGGACGCCGAGACGCACGAGCCGCCCGTCCTTGACCAGGCCGCGTTCGATGATTCGGGAGAGCATGGTGACGTCGATGTTGCCGCCGGACAGCACGAGGGCGACCGGGCGACGCTCGAGGCCGAGCGGGCGATTGAGCAGGGCGGCCAGCGGCGCTGCGCCTGCGCCTTCGACCACGGTCTTCTCGATCTCGAGCAGGAGCAACACCGCGTTCGAGAGCTCTTCTTCGTCGACGGTGACGACGCGGTCGACCCAGGCGCGCGCGAGCTCGAAGGTGAGGGCGCCCACTCGACGGACGGCGATGCCGTCGGCGATGGTGGGCGCGGGGTCCACGCGCACGCGCTCGCTCGCCTCGAGCGAGCGCGACATCGCCGGCAGCGCGGCCGCCTGCACGCCGATGACCTGGACGTCGGGCCGCATGCTCTTGACGGCCAGGGCCACGCCGCCGATGAGACCGCCGCCGCCGACCGGAACGATGAGCGCTTCCACGTCGGGAAGCTGCTCGAGCACTTCGAGGCCGAGCGTCGCCTGCCCGGCGACCACGCGCGGATCGTCGAACGGATGCACGAACACCAGACCGCGCTCGGCTTCGAGGCCCCGTGCGTGCTCGTACGCCTCGTCGAAATTCGAACCGTAGAGCACCACGTCGGCGCCGTACCGGCGGGCATTCGTCACCTTGATCAGCGGCGCATACTCGGGCATCACGATCGTCGCCGGGATGCCGAGCCGGGCGGCATGGAAGGCGACGGCCAGACCGTGGTTGCCGGCGCTCGCGGCGATGACGCCGCGACGTCGCTCCTCGGGCGCGAGCTGCAGCAGCAGATTGGCGGCGCCGCGCTCCTTGAAGGAGCCGGTCATCTGCAGATTCTCGAGCTTCACGAAGCAGCGCGCCCCCGTGAGCTCCGACAGCGTCTGCGAGTACGGGCACGGCGTCTGGACGATCGCATCACGCAGGCGGCGGCGGGCGGCCTCGACCGCGGAGAAGTCGACCGTGTCCATCAGAACGGGACCACCGGCTCGCCGGCGGCGGGGGACATCCACGCGACGGGCATGAACGGCGTGGAATGCGCGAAGCCCGTCCGACCGCGCCAGTCGACGACGATGAGCCCGCCCTCACCGCGCCCGTCCTCGACGAGGAGATCGATGGCCACCCGGCTCGCATAGTCCGGGTCGCCGGCCTCTTTCAGATACTCGAGCGCGCGCCGGGCAAGGACGACACGGATGATCGCCTCGCCGTCGCCGGTGCACGAGACGGCGCCGAGCGTGCTGTCGGCGTACGTGCCCGAGCCGATCAGGGCGCTGTCGCCCACGCGACCGGGGCGCTTGCCGAGTATGCCGCCCGTCGACGTCGCCGCCGCCGCCGTCCCGTGGCGATCGAGCGCGACGGCGCCGACGGTTCCCGTCGGCGTGACGGCGAGGCGGTCACGCAGCCACGTCCGCTGACGCTCGGTGATCAGCGCGGCCGGATCGCACGCCGGCACGCCGGCGAGACGGCCGAACGCCTCGGCGCCGTCGGCAACGAGCAGAACGTGCCGACCATCCTCGAGCACCCGTCGCGCGAGAGTCACGGGATTCGGCACGTGCGAGACCGCGGCCACCGCACCGCAGGCCAGCCGGTCGCCTTCCATGATCGAGGCGTCCATCTCGACCGTGCCGGCCTCGGTGAGGACGGAGCCGTGGCCGGCGTTGAAGCGCGGATGATCCTCGAGCACGCGCACCGCCGCCTCGACCGCGTCGAGCGAGGTGCCGCCGGCGTCGAGCACGGCCCATCCGGCCCGGACCGCGGAGCGCATCGGCTCACGCAGCTCCGCGCCATCCGACGGAGCGGCGCCGGCGCCGCCGTGGACGATGATGGCTGGAACCCGGCGGCCGCGCTCGCGCGATGGCGCCATGACAGCCACCGTGGCACAATCCGGCCGCATTGCAAAGTCCGACGCGTCTCGAGCGGCTGGACGCCCGCATCGTCCGCTGTCGCCGCTGTCCGCGGCTCGTCCGGCATCGCGAGGCCGTCGCCGCCGCGCCGCCGCCGCGCTACGCGGGCCAGCGTTACTGGGCGCGACCGCTGCCCGGGTTCGGCGATCCCCACGCCCGGGTGCTGCTGGTGGGGCTGGCGCCGGCCGCGAACGGGGGCAATCGCACGGGACGCATGTTCACCGGCGACCGTAGCGGCGACTGGCTCTTCGAAGCGCTTCACCACGCGGGATTTGCCAACCAACCGACTTCCATCGATGCCGCGGACGGGCTCAAGCTGATCGACGCCTACATCACGGCGACGCTGCGTTGCGCACCCCCCGGAAACAAGCCGCTGCCGGAGGAAATCCTGGCCTGCCGTCCCTATCTGCTGGAAGAGCTTCGGCTGCTCGAGCGCGTGCGGGTGGTGGTCGGACTGGGCCGTATCGGGTGGGACGCCTACCTCCGCGCGCGCCGGCACATGGGCGCCGCGCCGCCGATGACGAAGCCGGTGTTCGCGCACGGCTCGGTCACGCCGCTCGCCGACGGAGTGACATTGCTCGCGTCGTTCCATCCGTCACAGCAGAACACGTTCACCGGCAAGCTCACGCGACCGATGCTCCGCGGTGTCTTCGTCGCAGCGAGGAAGCTGCTCGAGAGCTAATCCGACAAGTCGGACGGCAGGCGGGGGCGCTCGGAGACGGTGAGCGAGAGCTCGCGCGGCGTACCGTCGCGAACGACGATGATCTTCACGCGCTGCCCCACGCGCAGCGTCTTGACCCGTGCGACGTAGTCCTGGTGCGAGCGAATCGGCGTGCCGTTGATCTGGGTGAGGATGTCGCCGCCGAGCAGGTACTCCTCGCCCTGCACCGCCACCGAGAGGTTGCCGCCGCGCACGCCCGCCCGGTCCGCCGGCGAGCCGTCATAGACGACTTCCACGAGGTAGCCCGGCGTCACCGGCATGCGGACGACGGCGCCGAGCCGATTGTCGACGGCCCGGCCCTGCATGCCGAGCCACGGGCGCACGACGCGGCCGACCTCGCGCAGGTCGCGCAAGATCGTCTTGGCCGCGCTCACCGGCACGGCGAAGCCGATCGACTGTGCGTCCTCCGAGATGAGGGTATTGATGCCGACCACGTTGCCGCAGCGGTCCACGAGCGGCCCACCCGAGTTGCCCGGATTGATGGGCGCATCGGTCTGGATCATCGGCTCGTCCGAGATGCCTGGCAGCAGCCGGTTCAGCGCGCTCACGATGCCGCGAGTCATCGTCTGGTCGAGACCGAGCGGATTGCCGATGGCCACCACCTCGTCGCCCACGCGCACGCCGGAGGAGTCCCCGAGTCGAGCCGCCGGCAGCGGTGCCGCGAAGTCCACCCGCAGGAGGGCCAGGTCGAGCACGGGATCGAGGCCGAGGATGCGCGCCGTCACGCGGTTGCCGGAGTCGAGGGTAACCGTGAGCGAGGCGGCGCCGTCGACGACGTGCGCGTTGGTGAGGATCTGGCCGTCCTTCTCGATGATGACGCCGGAGCCGACGATCGTCTCGAACCGGCGCTGCGGCTTGGCCTTGTTGATCTTCATGGCCTGGATCGACACGACGGCGGGCGAGACGCGCTCGAAGACCGCGGTGAGCGGCTCCGTGCACGATTCGGCGGCAACGCTGGCCGGCCCGACGAGGAGCGTGACGAGCGCCAGCCAGAGCCGCATGACGCCCGATCATACACCACGGCCGCGGATGCCGGCGGCGCGCGCGTATAATGCAATGCGATGCGACGTCTGCTCGGCGTGCTCGCGATCGTGCTCCTCCTTGGCGCGCCCGCATCGGGTCAATCCACCGATTCAGTGGTGGCCACCACCCTCGACAACGGCCTGCGCGTGTTGCTGCTCGAGGACCATCGCAGTCCGATCGTGTCGTTCCAGATGTGGTACCGCGTCGGCTCGCGCAACGAGCATCCCGGCGCCACCGGGCTCGCGCACTTCCTCGAGCACATGATGTTCAAGGGCACGCCCACGTACGGGCCGCGACAGTTCGCGCAGCTGGTCGAGCAGAACGGCGGTCAGGACAACGCCTTCACCTCGCAGGACGTCACGTCCTACTACGTCAACATCGCCGCCGACAAGATCGACCTCGTGATCGACCTCGAGGCGGATCGGATGCAGAACCTGCTGCTCGACGCCCGCGAGATCAACTCCGAGCGCGAGGTGGTAATCGAGGAGCGGCGCACGCGCACCGAGGACGATCCCGGCGGGTTCCTCGGCGAAGAGGTGTCGTCGCTCGCCTACAAGAACCACGCGTACGGGCATCCGATCATCGGCTGGGTCGAGGATCTCCGGCGGATCACGCCGGAGGAGATCCGCGCCTTCTACAAGACCTATTACATTCCAAACAACGCGATCCTGGTCGCCGTCGGCGACTTCAAGGCCTCCGACCTGCTCGCGAAGATCAAGACGCGCTTCGGGAAGGTCCCCAAGGGTGCGACGCCGCCGCCCGTCCTGGCCGTCGAGCCCGTGCAGAACGGTGAGCGGCGGGTGATCGTGAAGAAGGAAGCGCAGCTGCCGATCGTCTATCTCGGCTATCACGTGCCGAATCAGCAGTCCGCCGACGCGCCGGCGCTCGAGATGCTGTCCACGATCCTCTCCGGCGGTCGCGCCTCACGGCTCTACAGCCATCTCGTCCACGAGCGTCAGATCGCGCTGGAGGCGGGCGGCGATTACAGCTACTTCGCCTTCGACCCACCGCTCTTCTGGTTCTGGGGCACGCCGATGCCCGGTCAGACGCCCGAGACCATGGAGAAGGCGCTGCTGGAGGAGATGGAGCGGCTGCGCAAGGAGCGCGTCACCGACGAGGAGCTG
>OEKU01000138.1_pt4 | contig 9595 bp, 13 predicted proteins | sample 1503311 | NCBI WGS metagenome assembly OEKU01 (sample SAMEA104379587, study PRJEB20068) | metagenome | biome: 1000743; feature: 77; material: 1998 | place: USA | collected 2012 | depth 25 m | reverse complement strand
GCGTCGTCTTGCCCGAGCCGTTGGGGCCGATGAGTCCATAGATGCGCCCGCGGTCGAGCGCGAGCGAGACGTCGCTGACGGCGGTGACGCCCCCGAAGCTCTTGCGCACGCCGCGCACGTCGAGCACGGCCATCAGATCGTCCGCGGGAGCCGGTAGCGCACCTGGAGCAGCCCGAGCACGCCGCGCGGCATGAGCAGCACCACGGCCACGATGATGGCGCCGAAGAGGAGCGGATGAACGTACGGATAGCGCGCCCAGACGATCTCCTGCACGACGAACAGCACGACGGCGCCGAGCACGGGCCCCCACACGGTGCCCTTGCCGCCGAAGAGCGCCATCACGATCATCGTCACCGTGATGGCGAGCGGAAAAACGCTGATGGGCTCGATGTACCCCTGATCGCGCGCGGTGAGCGCGCCGGCGATGCCGGGGCCGATCGACGACAGCACGAACGCCAGCAGCTTGTGATGGAACGTGTCGACGCCCATCGCCTCCGCCGCCAGCTCGTCCTCGCGGATCGTCATCAGCCGCAGGCCGAACCGCGACGTGACGATGAGGTACGCGCCGCCGGTCACGAGCGCGGCCAGCGCGCCCATCACGTAATAGATCGGCCGCGTGGCGTCGAGCGTCGGCAGCGACAGGCCGTTGCCGCCGCCGGTGAGACCCTCGAAGTACGAGACGAGCGCGCGCAGCACCTCGTTGAGGCCGAGCATGGCGATGGCGAAATACGGGCCTTTCAGCCGGAGACATGGATAGCCGATCAGCACAGCGAGCACGACGGCGCCGAGCCCGCCCGCGAGAGCGGCCAGCGGCCACGGCCAGCCGACGCTGGCGACGAGGATCGCGCCTGTGTAGGCGCCGGCCCCGAAGAACGCGACGTGGCCGAAGGAGACGTAGCCGGTGAGCCCCGAGATCAGGTTCCAGGAGCCGGCAAGCGCGATCCACATGAAGATCTGCAGCACGGAGCGCACGCCATAGCCGGTGCCGAAGAACGGGTAGACGACCGCGGCCACGAGCACGACCGCGAGGGCGGCGAGCGCGATGGACTTCACGTCTGGCGACCGCCGAGCAGTCCGGTCGGGCGCACGAGCAGCACCAGCACGAGCAGCACGTAGGCGACGACCTCGGACAGCTGCGTGGTGAGGAACAGCGAGGCGAGCTGCTCGACGAGGCCGAGCAGCATGCCGCCGAGCAGCGCGCCGGGGTAGTTGCCGGCGCCGCCGAGCACGATCACGAGAAACGACTTGAAGGTCCACACCTGGCCCATCTCCGGCTGGATGGCCACGATCACCGCGAGCAGCGAGCCGCCGGCAGCGGCCAGCGCCGACGCGAGCCCGAAGGTGATCATGTGAATGCGCGCGACGTCGATGCCGCACACCATGGCCACCTCGCGGCTCTGGGACGTGGCGCGAATGGCCTTGCCGAGCCGCGTGCGCTGCAGGAACACGAACGCGAGCGCGGTGACGCCGGCGGCGAACGCGAACGCGATCACGCGCGGCTTGGAGAGCGCGAGGCCGCCGACCAGCCAGGCGCCCGTGATGTACTCGACGGCGCGCAAATCCGAGGTGAACGCGAGCTGCGCCAGGTTCACCAGCGCGATCGAGATGCCGAACGTCAGCAGCAGCGAGGACAGCTCCGGCGCGTCGACGACCCGGAAGATCAGCGAGCGCTGGAGAAGCATGCCCACGACGAACAGCGCCGCCATGGAGAGCGGCACGGTCAGGAACGGGTTCATGCCGAAGCGGTGGTAGAGGAAGAACGTCGCGTACGCCCCGAGCATCAGCAGGGGGCCGTGCGCGATGTTGATGACGCGCATGACGCCGAAGATCAGCGCCAGGCCCAGCGCGACCATGGCATAGAGGCCGCCCGACAGGATTCCGGAGACCACCACCTGTCCGAGCATGCCGGCGGTGATCACGGGGGCGCCGGCTCCGGCCGACGCCTCAGCGCGCGTTCCAGGGCGGCGTCGGGAACTTCGGCTTGTCCTTGGCCAGGTCGTCCGGCCACACGGTCACCTTCTTCTCGCCCTGCCACTGGAACGTCACCATCTTGTGGGCGAGCTGAAATCCATCGGCGTCGACCTTGTAGTCGCCGAACGCGGTCTTGGTCTCGAGCTTCAACAGCTGCTGTCGCACCTTGTCGGAGTCGAGCGAGCCGGCCCGCTTCACTCCCTCGGCGTAGATGAGGCAGCCCGCGTAGCCCGCCGCCGAATGGTAGGAGGGCTCGTGACCGAACTCCTTCTTGTACGTCTCGAAGAACTCCTGATTGCCCGGATACGGCAGCGTCGGCTCCCACTGCGTGGCGCCGTAGATGTATTCGGCGTTTTGCTTCAGCGTGTCGTAGAACTCCGGCAGATCGCCGCCGACGGTCACGCCGTACATCTTGGGATTGACACCGAGCTCGCGCATCTGCCGGGTGAGCGCCACTGCGTCGTCGAAGTACGTCGCCGCCGCGATGACGTCGGGATTCGTGGCCTTGACCTTCGTCAGCAGGGCGGAGAAGTCCGTGTTGCCCTTCGGATAGGCCTCCTGGTAGACGACCTGCAGGCCTTTCTTCTTGGCGAGCTCCGCGGCGCCGGAGGCGGCTGCCTTGGAGAATAGCGTGTCCTCGTTCACGACGGCCACCGTCTTGAGGCCGCGCTTGGCGGCCATGTCGACGAGGCCCTCCAGGTACACCTCGGCGGGCGAGATCACCATGAAGATGTACTGGCGCCGCGGCGTCTTCTTGAAGATGGAGGTGGTGGCGGCCAGCGGCGAGACCATGACCTTCTTGTACTTCTCGGTGACGTTGGCGACGGCCTCCGTCACCGGCGACGAGTACGGCCCCATCACGCCGTCGACCTTGTCCTCGGTGATGAGCTTTTCGTAGAGGCGGACGGCGGTGGCCGGCATCGACTGATCGTCGTAGACGACGAACTCGATCTTGCGCCCGAGCAGGCCGCCGTGCGCGTTGAGATCCTTCTGGCAGAGCTGATAGCCTTCGTGCTGGTTCTTGCCGAGCTTGGCGTAGGTGCCGGTCAGTGACAGCGACGCGCCGATCTTGATTGGCGCCTGCGCCGTCGCCGGAAGGCTACCGACGGCGACAGCGAGCGCGACGAGAAGCGCGCCGAGCGCTTTTGGTGTCATGGGGAGCCTCCGTGAGCGGGTAACTGCGCACGATGTTTAACATCCCGTGATATGGCCGTCAAGGCGCGGCGCCGCCTTGGCGCGCGTGGTACGGTGAGAGTCCACCATGTCGCTCGTACTGCTCATCGAGGACAACGCCGACGCACGCGATGCGCTGCGCGTGCTGCTCGAGCTCGACGGTTACGACGTCGAAGCCGCGGGCGACGGCGCGCAGGGACTCGAGATCGCCCGCGCCAAAACCCCGGCGGCGGCGCTCATCGATATCGGACTGCCTGGCATGGACGGCTACGAGGTCGCGCGTCGCCTGCGTGCCATGGCGGGTCCACGCGCGTATCTCGTGGCGCTCACGGGCTACAGCGATCCGGAGGATCGGCGGCGCGCGGAGGAGGCCGGCTTCGACGCGCACGTCGTGAAGCCGGTGGATCCCGACGAGCTCACCCGCCTCTTGGCTCGTCTGGGAGCTCCTGGTCGAGGATCTCGCGGATGAACCGGTCGAGCGAGACCGGATAGAAGCGCGCGTCGGGGGACGAGATCACCGCCGTGTCGATGATCTCGCGCTGGGCGAGCTCCTCGAGCACCCGGTCCAGCTGGGCCGGCGGCTCCCGCTCGTAGCGACGGATCTTCAGCTCTTCGGACTCCAGATTGACCCGCGAGGCGTAGCGGAAGCTGAACATGCGCGCGACGATTCGTCCGTCCATCAGCTCGTGCTCGCCGAACAGCTCGCCGTAGGTCGGCGCGCCCCCACCGATGACCAGCCGCGGCGACACGCGGATGCGCCCACGCACTTCCACCGCCTTGGACGCTTGGTCGTAGGCCGACGGGCCGACGAGCACATAGGGCAGCACGTGATAGCCGCTGATGATGCCGCGCAGGGGCTTACGGAGCACGCGCGTCTCGTCGAAGACCGTCTGCAGGAAGCGTTGATCCGACCACTCCGGCATGAAAGAAGTGTATCGTAACGGCATGAATGTCCCCCGCTCGACGCGGCCCCTGCGGACGTCCGCCCCGCGCACCTGCGCGCGCTGCGGGGCGGAGATGGAAGAGCGCAAGTGCAAGATCGTCTGCGCGAATTGCGGCTTCTACCACGACTGCAGCGATCCATGATCTCGCGGCGCCGCTGACCACGACCCGCAAGCGCTGAGCGATGGCCCGCGTGTTCCTTCTCTCCCCCGCCAACTGCGGCGGCGAGCGCGCGCAGCTGCTGCTCTCGCCTCGCGCGAGCTTTCCGCTCGCCCGCCGGCTGCGCGCGGCGGACGGCGTTCCCCTCGGCGAGGTCATGAGCTTCGTGTCCGGCCTCTACTTCCGCGGCAAGCTGGCCTATGCCGAGGCGTTCGGTATCCCGCTCGTCATCACGCCGGACGCGGGACTGCGTCCGGCCGAGGCGCCGGTAACGCTCGGCATGCTGCGCGCGAGCGCGCGCGTCGACATCGACGCCGCCAATCCACGCTACCGACGCCCGCTGGAGCAGTCGGCGCGCGCGGTCGCCTCACTGCTCAAGCCGGACGACTCGATCACGCTCCTGGGCTCGATCGCCTCCGACAAGTACGTCGGCGTGCTGCTCGGCATCTTCGGCGAGCGCTTGAGCTTCCCTGTCGACTTCGTCGGACGCGGCGACATGAGCCGCGGCGGCCTGCTGCTGCGCTGCGTGCGCGCCGGCCGCGAGCTCGACTACGTGCCGGTGGCCGGCGCCATCCGCCATGGCGCGCGGCCGCCCCGCCTCGAGCGCATCCGCTGATGGCACGCGCGCGGCCGACCCGCGACTACCATCCCGCCACGCGCACGCGCGCCGCCGGCGGCGGGCGCGCCAGCGGGCGCGTCGAGATTCCCCGCGACGCGAACGATATCGATGTGGTTGTCGGCGACCGCATGGTGAAGCTCACGAATCTGAAGAAGGTCTTCTGGCCCGGCGAGGGCTTCACCAAAGGTGACCTCGTGCGCTACTACGCCGGGCTGGCGCCCGCGGTGTTGCCCCACATCCGCGACCGCGCCATGGTGATGAAGCGTTACCCGAACGGCGCCAGCGGCGAGTTCTTCTTCATGAAGCGCGCGCCCACGCCGCGCCCCGACTGGATCGAGACGTGCGCGATCGAGCACTCGTCGGGCAACGTCATCGACTTTCCCGTGATCAACGACCTCGCCTCCCTGCTGTGGGTGATCAACCTCGGCTGCATCGACCTCAACGAGTGGTACGCGCGCTGCGACGACGTCGACCGCCCCGACTATCTGCACTTCGACCTCGATCCGGGCGAGGAGGTGCGCTGGCCGCAGGTGGTGGAGACGGCGCGCGTGGTGAACGAGACGCTGCGCGAGCTCGGCATGCCGACCTACGTGAAGACGACCGGCAGTCGTGGCGTGCACATCTACGTGCCGATCGTGCGGGGCCCGACGCAGAAGGCGGTGTGGACGGTGGCCAAGACGATCGCCGTCGACGTCGCGCGGCGCCATCCGCGCCTGGCCACCGCCATCTATCGCAAGGACGCGCGTCCGCGCGACCGCGTCCACGTCGACTTCAACCAGAACGCGTGGGGCCACACGCTCGCGTCCGTCTACTCGGTGCGGCCGCGGCCGCGCGCGACGGTGTCGACGCCGGTGAGCTGGGACGAGCTCGCCGGCGGCGCCACCATCGAAGACTTCCGGATGGACAACGTGCCCGCGCGCGTTCGCGAGCGCGGCGATCTCTGGGCGCCCGTCACCGCCCGCGCGGCGCGCGGGCGCTTCGATCTCGCGAGGCTCGCGGGCTAGACCTACAGCACCGCGATGGCCTCGACCTCGATGAGCCAGTCGGGGTGGGCCAGCGCCGAGACCTGCACGAGCGTCGAGGCCGGTCCTTTCTTGCCGAGAAACTCCTCGCGGATGGGCACGAGGTCGGCGCGGTAGCGGATGTCGGTGAGATACGTGTTGAGCTTCACGATGTTGTCCATGCGGCCGCCCGCCGTCTCCACGAGCGACTTGATGCAGCGGAACACCTCGCGAGCCTGACCTTTGAAGTCGCCCGCATGCTTCACGGAGCCGTCCTTGTCGTACGCGACCTGCCCGGCGAGGAACAGCACCGTGCCCGCCTCGGTGACCTTGATGCCCTGGCTGTACGTGGGGGGATCGAACATCCCGACCGCGGAAAACTTCTCGATCTTCGGCATCCCAGCACCTCCCGGAGTGGATGGCCGAGGATTCTACGCGATCAGGCGGCGCGCAGCGCCTCCGGCGGTCCGTCGTCGGCGATGCCAGCCGTCCACGTCTCCGCCTCTCGCTCCGTGAGGTTGCCGTGCGGGGCGAGGCGCGGATCGACATAGCCCCAGCGCTCCACGTCGACGAGATACTGCGCGCGCGACAGGATGGTGCCGCGGCACACGCGCTCGCAGCTCTCCGGTGTGCGCAGCTCGCGCTGCAGCCGCGTCGACAGCTCGCTCATCACCCCGGGCGGGATGCGGTGCCGCTCGCACGGATACACGAACCCAAAGATGACCAGATGGGCCATGAGGACGCGCCAGTAATCGCCGAAGCGCGCCACCAGGCGCGGCCAGTCGATCCGCTCGGCGGAGGCCCGGAGGATGTGCGCCACGTCGCCGCCGTCGAACCGCTCCCGCTCCATGATGAAGGCCTTGGACCAGATCATCTCCTCGGCCGGGATGAGCCGGACCGGATGGTCGAGGACATTCGCCTCGACGCTGTGGCGAAACCAGTCGTCGTCCACGGCGGCCACGCCATTGCCCGAGCTGAAGATCACGTCGACGAAGTCCTCCCCGCACCGCGCCTTGCCGAGCCAGTGCGAGAACGGCAGGTTCGTCTCGCAGCCGTTGGCCGCCAGCGTGTCGAGCGTGCGCTGCACGTCGCGCGGATGCACGAAGATGTCGAAGTCCTTCGTGTGACGCGCGATGCCCGTGTAGCGCTCGAACGCGTAGGCGCCGCCGACCAGGAACGGGACACCTTCCGCATCGAGAGCGGCCATGGAGCGACGATAGAAGTCACGGGTCTCGGGCGAGAGATGGTCGCTCATGGCACGGTCGCTCCCACGCCGACCCCGCTGTGGACGCCGACGGGCGCCACCGCCGCGTCGGCGCGCGGCGGCGCAGGCACTTCGATGATGCGAAACGGTGGCTGATCGGGATAATGCCGTCGCAGCAACGGCAGCGCGACGTTGTAGACGGGCACGCCGGTCGCCGTGCGGCCCTCCGGCGTCCCACGATGCGCGTGGCCGTGCACGACGGCGAACACCGGATACCGGTTGATGGGGTCCTCGAGCCGGCTCGAGCCGAGAAACGGCGCGATCTCCGGCGCCTCGCACTCCACGGTGCTGCGGATCGGCGAGTAGTGCATGAGCGCGATCCGGTGCGGCGTGCGCAGCCGCGCCAGCGCGCTCTCGAGCTTCAACGCCTCGTCGACGGCCTCGCGGACGAAGCGCTTCAAGATCGGCTCGCCCCACGACTGGAGCGCGCGCTCTCCGAAACCACCCGCGAAGCCCTTGACCCCGGCGAACCCGACACCCTGAATCTCGACGGAGTCTCCGTCGAGCACGGTGACACCGGCCTCAGTGAGGATCTGCTTCACCTCGTCCTGTCGCTCCGACTCGTAATCGTGGTTGCCGAAGACCGCGACCACCGGGATCTTGGCCGTCGCCAGCTCGCGAGCGAGCAGGCGCGCCTCTTCCGGCAGCCCGTAGTCGGTCAGGTCGCCGGCGAGCGCCAGCACGTGCGCCCGCTCGGCGACCTGCGCGAACAGCGGCTGGAACGTGCCGGCGGCCATGGCCTTCGCGCAGTGGAGATCGGCCACGGCGGCGACGCGGACCGGGCTACCGTCCGGCGGCATGCTTTCCTTGCTCGAGCTCGCCCTTGAACCGCTCGAGCCCTTCGCGCAGGACTCGCGCCGGGTCGATGCCCGACAGCGTGGCGACGCCCTCGCCGATGCCACCGCCGGCCGGCCGCCACCACATGCTGACGTCGACGCGCGTGGCGGCGGGACCGGCGGGTCGAAAACGTGCGGTCCCTCCGTGCGAGACCAGCGCGCCCTCGACCGTTCGCCAAGCCACGGCGCTGGGCGGCTGCCGCCGTGTGACGATCGATTCGAACTCGATCGGCGTGCCAGCGGGGCCGTTGATGACCCAGTGTGTTCGGTCGGCGCCGGTCGAGCGGACCTCGCGCACGGCGGGCATGAAGCGCGGAAAATTCTCGAAGCGCGTCCATTCTTCGTAGACGCGGTCGCGCGGCGCGCTCACCGTCACCGACTCGCGCACCTCGTCCGGCTCGCGACGCCACAGGCCCCAGACTCCTGCAGCCAGCAGGCCGGCGGCCACGCCAAGAAACGACCAGCCGTAGCGGTCGAGCACGCCCGTGCGGCGCCGCCGAAGGGCGAGGCGGCCGCCCTGCCATGTCGGGCGCAGCGAGCGTGGGTCACGCGCAACAGAGGCGATTTCGGAAACGAGGCGCGGCGTGTCGAAGCGCGCGCCCGCGCGCCGCACACCGGACACCACGTCCGTGCCCGCCAGACGCGCACCGGCGCTGCGGACGGCCGACATCATGTCCTGGCTCGCGAGGTGATCGGCGGCGTCGCTCATCGTCTCGCCGAGGCGAGCGCGTCGCCGCTCGCCGCGATCCGGGTCCAGCAAGTACATGAGACCGGCCCCGAGGCCGGCGCCACCCACCAGCGCCATCGTTCCTCTCATTGGTCACCCCCTGGGGACTGCTCCTGCTCCCAGCGATTGCGGTCGCGTCCTTCGAGAATCTCCGTGGAGGCTCGAACCTCCTCGTCCGGCGCCCGCGGGACACCGAGCGCGCGACCGAGATCGTCCACACGATCCTGATCGGGCGTCGAGACGGAGCCGCCGACGGCTTCCTCTCCAACGTCGTCCGCGCGCTGCCAGTCGGCATCAACGTCGCCGCCTGTGAGCCGCGCACGATCCGGCGGCTCGGATTCCTCGCGGATCTCGGCATCGGAGCGCATCAAGACGGTTTCGGCGGCCGGCGGTCCCTGCAATTCCTCTTCCGGCACGCCGTGCCGGGCAGAGCGCTCGGCGATGCGCTGACCTTCCTGCGGGTCGACGGGCTTACGGGCGCGTTGCTGCCGGCCGGTTTTTTTGCGTTTCATACCGATGAGGCCAGCGAATCGCGTGCCAGTAGCCGGCGCGTCGTACGGTGAATGTAATTTCTGGAAACGTGCGTCAGAAGCGGCGATCGCGAGACAGTGGATCGCGCGGGTCCCGGATCGGCGAGGGCAGCGGCCCGGATCGAAAGACACCCGTTCCCGGCGCAGGATCCGGCGCGATCCCCCCGCCCCGTGCGTCCGGCCGCGTGTCCGAGCGCGTATCGGACACCTCCGGGCCCTGGTCGCCCTCGCGGGCCGGGACGTGAGCGTCGATGTGTCGGTTGACGTGCGCGTCACCCGGCGGCGGCGGTGACGGCGGCGACGTCGAGTCCGTGGGTGGATCGACCGGTCCCGCGAGAAGGAGCAGCGCGAACAGCATCGCCAAGCGCATCAT
>OEKU01000363.1_pt1 | contig 9759 bp, 12 predicted proteins | sample 1503311 | NCBI WGS metagenome assembly OEKU01 (sample SAMEA104379587, study PRJEB20068) | metagenome | biome: 1000743; feature: 77; material: 1998 | place: USA | collected 2012 | depth 25 m | reverse complement strand
CGCGCGCAGATACGTCTCGAGCGATGTGATCAGGATGGAGCCAAGGAAGGGGCCCAGCGCGGTGCCGATGCCGCCGATGATCGTGTTCAGCGCGAAGCGCACGGACAGATCAATGGAGAAGACGTGGATCGGATCGACGAAGCCGACGTACTGTGCCCACAAGCTGCCGCAGACGGACGTGAGGGCCGCGCTCAGCATGACCGCCTGCACCTTGCGCCGCCGGCTATCGATGCCGAGCGCTTCGGCGGCGTCCTCGTCCTCGCGCACGCCGGCCAGCTGATAGCCGATGCGCGAGCGCTCGAGATAGACCTGCACGAGGTAATAGAGAATCGCGACGACGAGGGCCAGATAGACCCACTGGACGTGGCCGAGGCCCAGCGTCCAGAAGCCTGGGCGGAACGGGACCGGCACTCCCTCGGAGCCGGAGGTGAAGCCGCGCCAGCGGCTCGCCACGATCTTCAGCACCTCGGCGAACGCGATCGTCGACAGCGCGAAGTACGGTCCCTTGAGCCGGTTGGAGAGAAAGCCGATGGCGCCGCCGGCGACGAGCGAGAGGACGACGCCGACCACGAGACCGAGCCACGGGCTCTGGTGGTAGCGGGCGCTCGTGAGCGCCGCGGCGTAGGCCCCGACACCGAAGAACGCCGCGTGGCCGAGCGACACCTGTCCGGCATAGCCGCCAGCCACGTTCCACGCGGACGACAGCGCGCCCCACAGAAGGATCAGGATCACGCTGTCGAGGATGAAGCTGTCGCGCACGACGACCGGCACGAGCGCGGCGACGGCGAACAGCGCCGCCGCCACCCAGCGGTCGGCGGTCATACGCCGAGCGACTCCGCGCCGCGCTGGCCGAAGAGCCCGGCCGGCCGGAAGACGAGCACCCCGATGAACAGGATGAAGTAGAGGACTTCCTTCCACGCCGTGCCGAAGACGTAGGAGCCGCCGACCTCGACGGCGGCGACGATGAGGCTGCCCGCCAGCGCGCCCACCATGTCGCCGAGCCCGCCGAGGACGACCACCACGTATGCGAGCGTCACGAACTGAAGACCGGCCTGCGGGTACGCGGCATAGAGCGGGGAGACGAGGACGCCGGCGGTGCCGACGCAGGCGATGCCGATGGCGAAGGTGAGCCGGTACACGCGGTCGGTGTCGATGCCCATCAGCGTGGCCGCGTCACGGTCCTGCGCGGTGGCGCGCATCACGCGTCCGGTGTGCGCGAACTTCATGAACGCGAAGAGGCCGGCCGTCATGAGCACGGCGACCGCGAAGGCGACAACCTGCGAGAGATTGAAGGCGGTAGCGCCCAGACGAAGCACCACCGATGCGTGCCACGGGCGAAAGAGCTGGTAGTCGCCCGACCAGAGCACGAGGGCCACGTTCTGCAGCGCCGTCGACAGCCCCACCGTGGTGAAGATCTGCACGTTGTGCGAGGCGTGGATAACGCCCTTCATCACCAGCACGTACACGAGCAGCCCGACGGCGAAGAAGATGACGAGGGCGACCGGCAGCATCACCCAGGGATCGATCGACTTGAGCGTGAAGGCGAAGAACGCGAGATACATCCCCAGCATGAGGAACTCGCCATGAGCGAAGTTCACCACGCGCATGATGCCGAAGATCAGCGTGAGGCCGATGGCGATCAGCGCATAGATCCCCCCGAGCAGGATCGTGGAGACCGCGAGCTGCGCGACGACGTCTATTTGCGCTGATCCCAGGCGGGCAACGGAATCCACTTGGCGCGATTGGTCGTGAATTCCTCCGGCCACACGGTGACCAGCTGCCCGTTCTGCCATTGCAGCATGTAATGCTGCACGCGCTCGTTGGTGTTCTGCCCGCTCTCCGTGAACTTCACGCCCCAGCCGTTGATCATCGAGCCCACGGGGAGGTCGAGCGACATGACCGCCTCGCGCACTTTGTCGGGGTCGTCGGTCTTTGCGCGATCGAGGACCATCTTGAGCAGCCACAGGCCGCCACCGGCCAGCTGGTGGGCGCCGAGGGGATAGGAGCCGGTCTTCTTCTGGATGGCGTCCCGGAACTCCTTCTCGATCTTCTGGCCCTCGGGCTTGAGCGCCTCCACGCGGAACCCCGGACCGGGCTCGAGCAGCGCGAACACGCCGTTGGCGTCGTTGCCGTGCGCCTTGCCGAAGTCGGCCGCGCCATAGCCGGTGGCGCCGGCGTGCACGACGGCCTTCACCTGCAGGTTCTGCTCCTTGGCCTGGCGGTAGAAGAGGATCGCGTCGTTGGTGTAGGCGATGTGGTGCAGGATGTCGGGCTGCGCCTGCTTGAGCTTCACGATCACCGACGTGAAGTCGTTCGTGGTGTCGAACTTGTAGTACTCGACGCTGCCGACCTCTTGCATCCCGAACTCCTGCTTGGCCCGCTGGCGCGCGGACTCGGTGACGCCCTGGCCGTAGGAGGAGTCTTCGCTGAGGAAGGCGATCTTCAGCTCGTTCGGCTTCTTGCCGAGCCGCGGCGCCAGATGCTTGGCGATGAACTCGACGTTGTACCAGCCGAACCCGGTAGCGTCGATCTCGGTGCGATAGACGTTCTTCAGTCCCCGCTTGTTGAAGCGCGGATCGACGCACGACGTCTCCCAGTAGATGACGTTGTGGCGAACGGCCGCCTCGCTGGCGGCGCCGCAGAGCCGCGACGAGTACGTGCCCGTCACGATCTTCACGCCCTCGCGCGTCACCAGCCGCGTCGCCTCCGTGGCCGCCGCTGTCGGATCCGGCACGTCGGCTACGGTGAAGACGAGCTTCTTGCCCATCACGCCGCCGCGCTCGTTGATCATGTCGCGCACGGCCTCGTAGCCTTCGAGATGGCGCTTGCCCTCGCCGGCGAGCGGACCGGTGAGCGGCTCTAGCACGCCGATCTTGTACTCGCCGGACTGGCCGAAGCTGACGGCGGTGACGGCGGACACGGCGACCAGCGAGACGATGAGAAGAGTGAGAAGACGGCGCGACATGGCGGTCCTCCTTGAGTGGGAAACGCGAGGGTTGTAACACCCCGTCGCGACGGGGTCAAGACAGGTGATGGTTTAGACTGAGCTCGTGAGCGACGAGCCCGCACGCTTTCTCGCGCCGGCCAGCATCCACTTCTGTCCGCTGTGTGGTGGCGCGCTCGGACGCGCGGCGGTGCCGCCCGATCAGCGCGAGCAGGCCGTCTGCGCGGCGTGCGGCTTCGTCTTCTATCTCAATCCCAAAGTGGTGGCCGGAACCATCCCAGAGCAAGACGGTCGCGTGTTGCTGACGCGGCGCTCGATCAATCCCGGCCGCGGTCTCTGGACCTTCCCCGGCGGCTTCGTCGACTTCGGCGAATCGGTGGAGGACGCCGCCGTCCGCGAGACGTTCGAGGAAACCGGTCTCAAGGTCGACCTCACGGGATTGCACAACGTGTACTCGTATCCGGGCGCACCGGTCATCATCGTCTACCGCGCAAAGGTCGTGGGCGGCACGCTCACCACGTGCGACGAGAACGACTGTCTGGAGTGGGTGGCGCCGGAGGCGATCGACTGGGACACGCTCGCGTTTCCGTCGACGCGCGAGGCGCTTCGTGAGTGGGTGGCCGCGAAGGGGATGACGCCGGGCGGCTAGCCGCGGTCGGGGAGCGTGACCGTCGCCTTGCCGGTGACGACCGTCTCGCCTTTCTGGTTCTCGGCCCAGATATCGAGCTCGACGAGATTCACGCCGTCCTTTTGCGAGGTGGCGACCACGCGACCGCGGCAGGTGACCATATCTTTCAATCGGACGATGGCGGCGAACCGCACGCCGATCTTGCGCACGCGGCCGGCGCCGGCCCAGTCGGTCACCGCCTGCGCCACGAAGCCCATGGAGAGCATGCCGTGGGCGAACACGCCGCCCATCCCGGCCGCCTTCGCGAACTCGTCGTCCTGGTGGATCGGGTTGAAATCACCGGAGGCGCCGGCATAGCGCGTGAGCTGGATCTGCTGGATCGGGCCCTTCACGAGCGCGGGCAGCTCGTCGCCGACCTTCACGTCGTCGAAATACACCTTCGCGTATTTCACAACCGCGTCTTCCATCGTGGGGACCCCGCAATGGCCCGCACACCACGCACTCGCCGCGTCGCGGTGAACCCGTGCCGCGCCTCGGGAGCGCCTCGCGTCACAGCCGTACCACCGTGATGTGGCGCATGGTGCCGACGATGTCGTTCGCGCGGTCGGTGATGGAGGTCTCGCGCAGGACGAAGGCCATGGGGCCGCTCTTGCCGCTCTTTTCGTAGATGTCGACGATGCGCGAGCGGCACAGATATGTGTGGCCGGGCTGGATCGGTCGCATCATCTCGAACTCCTGCTCGCCGTGGAGCACGCGCGAGATGTCGATGCCGAGATCGCGAAAGAATGCCTCGCTGGCGCCCTCGTCGCGAAACGTCGTGGCGAACGTCGGCGGCGCGATGATATCGCCCCACTCGGACGCCTGACCAACACGGTCATCGACATAGAAAGGATTCAAGTCCCCGATCGCGCGGGCGAATTCCTTGATCTTGCCGCGCTCCACCGTCACCACGAACGGCGGGTACTCCTTGCCGACCACGCTCTTGTTGACCTGAAGCGCCATCACGCGCCCTTCTTCATCGCGCGCTCGAGGAACTTCGCCAGATCCGGCACGACGAACCGCTCGTGGCGGCCTTCCGCGATCTTGTCCTTGGCGTCCCACGCATCGACGGAGAACAGGAACCGCCGTCCGTCGGTCTCGAGCAGCGTCGCCCTGGCGCGCACGGTCATGCCGACGGGCGTCGCGGCCAGATGTCTCATCTCGACCATCGTGCCCACCGTGGACGCGCCGGGCGAGAGATGCGGCGCGATCACGCCGCCGCACACCTGCTCGAGCAGCGCGATGACCCACGGCGTGGCGAATACCCGTACGCCGGGGTTGCCCATGGCGTCGGCGGTCTTGTCCGGTGTGACCGTCCACGAGATCTCGTGCGTGGCGCCGGGGCGGAGGTCCATGGCGTCGGGTTGTACCGTGGAAGCGCGGAGGGCGCAACTCCGTGTGCCATCATAGCCGCCGTGACGCGCTCGATCGCGGCCGCCGGCGCCGCCCTCGTCTCGCTCGACTCGATCATGAACATCGCATTCCCGGCCATGGCTGCCGCGTTTGCCGTGCCGCCGGAGCGCATGCGCTGGGTCATCATCTGCTACGTCTTCACCTACGCGCTCACGGCGCTGGGGGGCGGCGCCGTCGCCGATCGCATCGGGCACGCGCGTGTGTTTCGCGCCGGCGTCGGTTTGAGCGCGGTCGCGTTCGCGCTCGGCGCGCTGGCGCCGTCCTTCGCGACCTTTCTTGGCGCGCGCGTGGTGCAGGGCTTCGGCGGCGGCCTCGTCTACGGCACCGCGCCTGGCCTCGTGACGCTCGCCGCCCCCGCCGGCGAGCGCGGCCGCGCGCTCGGCGTGCTGAACGCCGCCATCGGTGCCGCGTTTGCCATCGGGCCGCTCGTGGCCGGCGTCCTCGTCGATGCGGTGGGCTGGCGCTCGATCTTCTATGTCCGGGTGCCGCTCGCGCTGCTGACGTTTGCGCTCGCGCTCCGTCTTTCCGCCGCGCGCACGGCGAGTGGTGCGCAGATGGTGGCCGTGCGCGAGCTCGTGCGCGGCACCGTCGTGCGCCCCGGCGTGCTGGCCTTCGCCGCCAACGCCGGCATTTTCTCCGTGTGGCTGCTGGCGCCGTTTTATCTCGTCGACGTACGCGGCCTGGATACGACTGAGGGCGGCGTGCTCTTCATGCTGACGCCGCTCGGCACGGCGCTGGCGGCGCCGCTGGCCGGACATCTCGCCGATCGCCTCGGCCCGTGGCCGCTCGTCGTGTTCGGGCTGGCGATGGAGGCGGTGGGGCTCGCGCTCCTCGGCGGTGCCGGTGCGGCGACGCCACTGCCCGCGCTGGCCATCGTGCTGTTCGGCGCCGGGTTCGGACTCGGCGTATTCCAAGTGCCGAACATGGCCGCCGCGATGGCGGCCTTTGGCGCGGCACAGCAAGGCGCCGCCGGCGGCTTCATTTTTTTCGCGCGAACGCTCGGAACCGTGTTCGGAGTCGCGACACTGGCTCAGATGTTCGCGCTGCGGCGTCTCGCTGTCGGCCCGGCGGCCTTCGGCGAGTGCTTCGTGGCCGCCGGACTCGGCGTGGTTGTGGCGACCGGACTCGCCGTGCTGTGGGCGCGGCGAGGCGAGTGAGGCCGACGTGGTTGCACGCCTTGGGGGCGGGTGATAGCGTGACGAGCACTTCGAAGGAGGCGCCGATGCCGGCCACGCTCACGTCCCAGCGATTCAAGGTGCAGTCGCTCGACGAGGCCATGGAGCTCTGTTACGCGAAAGGCTGGTCGGACGGCTTGCCGGTCGTCCCGCCAACGGAGGCGGGCGTGCGCGCGATGCTGGACGCCGCCGACCTCGCGCCGGACACGCAGGTCGGCTACCTCTCGCACCGTGCGGTCTCCATCACCGCCGAGAAGGTTGCGATCAATGCCGTCATGGCCGGCTGCAAGCCGGAATACATGCCGGTGGTCGTGGCCGCTGTCGAGGGCATCGCGGATTCGCGCTGGAGCTATCACGGCCCGGGCACCTCGACCGGCGGCGCGGCCGTGCTCATGATCGTGAACGGTCCGATCGCGCGCGAGCTCGACATCAACGGGGGTGACAACCTCTTCGGGCCCGGCTGGCGCGCCAACCTCACGATCGGCCGCGCGGTGCGGCTGGTGATGCGCAACGTGGCCGGCTCGCTGCCGGGTCTGCTCGACCGGGGCACGGTCGGCCATCCAGGAAAGCTCTCGTACGTCATCGCCGAGAACGAGGCGGAGAGCCCGTGGACGCCGCTCCACGTCGAGCGCGGCTTCCGGCCCGAGCAGTCCACCGTGACCGTCATGGCCGCCGAAGGCCCTCACCAGTTCTACAATCAGCTCTCGAGCACGCCCGAGGGCGTGCTCACCACGCTCGCCGACAACATGCGGATCTCCGGCAACGTCATGGGTCAGCCGAACTACTGCCTCGTGATCGCGGGTGAGCACATGCGGACGATCGCCGGCGGCGGCTGGGGCAAAAAGGAGATCCGCGAGTTCGTGTGGAAGCAGACGCAGAACAGCCACGCGCACCTCAAGCGCACGAACCGTATGACGGGCGCGATTCAGCCGGACGACGAGCAGAAGCTCCGCCCGCTGGTGGCTTCGCCCGACGACCTGCTCGTCGTGGCGGCCGGCGGACGCGCGGGCGCGTTCTCGTGCTTCATCCCCGGCTGGTCCAGCGCGAAGACGTCCCAGGCCGTCACCAAGGAGATCAAGCGATGATCGAGATTCTCGACCCCACCGTGGCGGCGTCGACGCAGCCCATCGCGTTTGCGCCCCGCCCGCGCGCGCTCGAAGGCAAGCGCGTGGCGCTCATCGAGAACACCAAGTACAACTCCGACCGGCTGCTGGCTCGGATCGGCGACATCCTGAAAGAGGAATACGGCGTCGCCGAGTGGAAGATGTACAGGAAGCACAACGCCGGCGTGCCCGCCCACCAGGAGATCATCGAGGCGATCAAGACGTCGGCCGACGTCGTGGTCGCCGGCATCGGCGATTGAGGGTCGTGCTCGTCGGGCAGTGTGCTCGACGGAATCCTGCTGGAGAAGACGGGAGTGCCCGCGGCCTCGATCATCACCGACGTCTTTGAGAAGACCGGGCGCGCGATGGCCGAGCAGTGGGGATTGCCGCACTACAAGTACCTCGCCATGCCGCATCCCATCGCGAACCTGACTGACGCGGAGCTGGACCGACGCGCGCGCGAGATCGTGCCGGAAGTGGTCAAGCTGCTCCTGCAAGGCCAGGAGTAACGTTTCAGCCGGCGTGGTGGCTGCCCGGCCGCCACGCGCAGACGATCTGGGGCCCGCTGTTCCGCCGGGGCGCACGAGCGCTCCGGCGGGAGCGCGTGACCACGCGCGACGGCGATTTCGTCGATCTCGACTGGCTCGACGCGCCGTCGGCCGACGCCCCACTGCTTTTGCTGCTCCACGGCCTCGAGGGCTCCTGCCGTTCGCACTACGTCGGCGGGCTGCTCGACCTTGCGCGCGCTCGCGGCTGGAGCGGCGTCGTCCTGAACTTTCGGTCCTGCAGCGGCGAGCCGAACCGGCTGCCGCGCTTCTATCACTCCGGCGATACCGACGACCTCGATGAGGTCGTGCGTCTGCTCACCACGCGCGAGCCCGCCCGTACGATCGTCGCCGCGGGCGTCTCGCTCGGCGGCAACGTCCTGCTGAAGTGGCTCGGCGAACAGGGAAAGGCCGCGCCGTCGGCGCTGGCGGCGGCGGTCGCGATCTCCGTGCCATTCGATCTCGAGCAGTGCGCGCGCGTGCTCGACCGTGGCTTTCAGAAGTGGGTCTACACCGCGAACTTCATGCGGACGTTCAAGCAGAAGGTCCGTGCGAAGGTGGGGCAGCACGGTGCCTTCGTCGACCTCGCCGCCGTGCGCCGCGCGCGGACCTTCGCGGCCTACGACCGCGTGGTCACGGCGCCACTCCACGGATTCGCGGACGAGGTCGACTACTGGCGTCGCGCCTCGTGCGGGCCGTATCTCGCTCACGTGCGACGGCCGACGCTGCTCATCAGCGCCCTCGACGATCCTTTCGTGCCGCCGTCAGCGCTGCCGGATCCCGCGGGGCTGCCGCCGAACGTCGTGCTGGAGCTCACCGAGCGCGGCGGGCACGTCGGCTTCGTGGAGGGACCGCCGTGGGGCGTGACCTCGTGGGCGGAGCGTCGCGCCGTGGAGTTTCTCGCCACGGTGCTCGCCGGCGCCGCGCTCTGCTAGGATGCGGGCCATGCCGACTGACGCGTATGGTCTCCCGGTCTCCACCGCCGATCCGGAGGCGCTCGCGCTCTACGACCGGGCGGTGCACGCGCTGCTATCGTGGCACGCCGATGCGCTGTCGCTCTTCCGTGCCGCCGCCGAGCGCGATCCCGGACTCGCGCTCGCTCACGCCGGCGCCGCCGTCTGTCTCTTCCTCGAGGAGCGCTTTCCCGAGACGAAGGCCGCGAGCGATGCCGCACGCGCGGCCGCGGCTGGGCAGAGCGAGCGCGAGCGGTCGCACGTGGCCGCGATTACGACATGGACTTCCGGGCAGGTGCCGGAAGCCGAGCGGCTGCTGCGCGAGCATCTGACCGCGTGGCCGCGCGACGCCATGGTGCTGCAGCGGCTGTATTACGTCCTCTTCTGGCTCGGCCGCTTTCCCGAGATGCTGCAGGTGACCGACGCGCTGCGCGAGCGCTATCCGGGCTCGTCGTTCGTGCTCGGCATGCACGCCTTCGCGCTCGAGGAAGCCGATCGTTGCTCCGAAGCCATCGCCGCCGCCGAGCAGGCGCTGGTGATCGAGCCGAACGACGCGTGGGCCGTGCACGCCCTCGCTCACGCGCTCTACGAGTCGGCCGACTTCGACCGAGGCGTCACCCGGCTGCCCCCGGCCATCCAGCCCTGTCGCGGCCTCAACTGGTTTCGCAATCATTTGCTCTGGCATCTGGCGCTGATCCATTTCGCGCGCGGCGACTACGAGCGTGCCGGGCGCATGGGGCGCAGCGTGTTCGAGCGCGTGCCGTCCTCGATCGCGGGCGACCTGCACGACTCGATCTCGCTGCTGTGGCGTCTCGAGCTCGCCGGTCGACCGGTCGGCGAGCGATGGAAGCCGTTCACGGCGATCGCGCGCGAGCGCCTCAATCGCATGGGCCTGCTCTTCCACGTCGCCCACATGGGCATGGCGCTGACCGCCGGCGGCGACTGGGAGACCGCGCGCG
>OEKU01000473.1_pt2 | contig 9816 bp, 8 predicted proteins | sample 1503311 | NCBI WGS metagenome assembly OEKU01 (sample SAMEA104379587, study PRJEB20068) | metagenome | biome: 1000743; feature: 77; material: 1998 | place: USA | collected 2012 | depth 25 m | reverse complement strand
GGCGCCGGCGGCGAGACCAATCGCGTGGGCCACTTTGAGGTGACGTCCATCTTCGGTCGGTAGCAGGATGACAGTCGTGTCCGCCTCGACGACGTCATGGATGCGTTCGGCCACGCCGCGCAGCAGCTGATCGAGCGAGCGCGGCGCCAGCGCGGCTTCCGTGATCGACTGCAGGCGCTGCACCATGTCGACGGCGGCCTCGATCTCCGCCCGCGCCTCCTGCTCCCGCAGCAGCCGTTCGTCGCGCTCGGCCTCCAGCCGCTTCTGCTCGGTGACATCGACCATGAGACCCCGGAGGCGCCCCGACTTCGTGCGGTGCACGCGATCGCGCACCCAGACCACGGTGCCGTCGGCGGCGGTCGCACGGAACTCGTGGTCCACCACGCGCTGGCCGCGCGATGCTTCGTCGTAGGCCGCCTGCGCGCGCTCGCGGTCACGCGGATCGATCAGCGTGGTACGAAAGTCTTGAGCGGCCAGCCAGCGCTCGATCGGGTATCCCAGCAGCTCCTCGGCCCGCCGATTCACGAACGTAAAGCGCTGCGTCGCCGGCTCGAGCTCCCACACGATACCGTCCACCTCGTGAACGAGATCGCGGAAGCGCCGCTCCGCGGATTCGACATCCGAATCCGGCGGCGACGCGTGGTAACCAAGTGCTGGCATCGCGCCAAAGTACGGCAAGCGACATGCCACGCCTTCGGTTGTAAAAAGCGCTTTCACCATCGTCAGATGCCGCACGTTACCGACACTCCGCGAGTGCGCCGCGCGCGCCGTATGCACGCGGACCGTGCATGCGGGTCATGTCGCCGCCGATTCGGACACGCGATTCGATCGGCGAGGGAACAGGATGCGCGCGCTGTTAATCGGCGGCTGGCGTGGACTGCCGTAGCCATGTGCACCCAATGGGTGCACATGGGAACTCTATTGCACGGCCGTGTAGCCTCGGGGAATCACGGCACGAGCGCCGCACGGCTGATGGCCGTGGCCTCGCGATTGTGCCACTCCGAGTCGGAGAACGCCTTGTTGATCTGCTCCAACGGATATTTGTGCGAGATCAGCCGGTCGAAGGGGAACCGCCGCTGGTTTCGCACGAGAAAGTCGAGGGCGCGTGGGATGACCCAGGCGTCGTACATGATCACGCCGACGATCCGCTTGGCGCCCCAGACGAGCTGCGCGGGCTCGAGGTCGACCTTCGCGCCGCGCGAGATGGTGCCGATCTCGAGATAGGTCCCGCCCGGCCGGAGCATCTCGATACCTTCCGGGATGACCTGCGGGAAGCCGACGAAGTCACACGCCACGTCGGCCCCGAGACCGCCCGTCCACTTCCGCACCAACGCCACGCGCTCCTTGCGCTCGACGGTCTCCTTCAGATTGATGACGTGGTCGGCACCGAAGGCGCGCGCCAGCTCGAGGCGCCCCGGCAGCTGATCGACTACGATGACCGTCGCCGCGCCCATGTCTTTGGCGACGGCCGCCGCCTGGACGCCGAGCCCACCCGCGCCCTGGATCACGACGCTACCGCCGAACTCGAGCTTCGCCTCGTGGAGGCCGAAGATGACCTGCGAGAGCGCGCAGTTCACGGGTGAGACCAGCTCGTCGGGCAGCGCGTCGGGGACGGCGAAGATGGCGCCGCCCGGGCGCAGGTAGTAGTACTCCGCGAAGGCGCCGTTGAAGTGCGGAAATTCCGACGGGCCACGCGGCCGCTCGATTTTCGCCGGGCACGCCGCCGGCTGCTTGTTGAGGCAGACGTAGCAGCGACCGCACGGATAGAAGTACGTGTAGGCGACGCGGTCGCCCTCACGCAGCGGACGCCCGAGCGAGTCGGTCTTGATGTTCTTGCCGAGCTTGGCCACGCGGCCGGTCATCTCGTGGCCGAAGATCCAGCCATCGTCCGGCAGCCGTAGCGGCGCGTCGCCGCGCCAGAAGTGGAGGTCCGAGCCGCACACGTTGGCGAGCGAGACCTTGATCAGCACGGCGTCTGGCTCGATCTCGGGTAGCGCCAGCTCGCGGATCTCGAACGGTTTGCCGGGTCCGAAGAAGACCGCGGCCTTGCCCTTGGTCGCCATCGACGTACTCCTTTTGCGCTACCGCTGCTGTCCGAGACCGAAGGCGTCGTGCAGTGCGCGCACCGCGAGCTCGGCGTACTTGTCCTCGATCACGCACGACACGGCGATCTCGGAGGTGGAGATCATCTGGATGTTGATGCCTTCCTTGGAGAGCGCCGTGAACATCTGCGCCGCCACGCCGGAGTGGCTGCGCATGCCCACGCCGACGATGGAGACCTTGGCCACCCGCTCGTCCTGCGAGATCCCCTCGGCGCCCACCTGATGCGCGATCGCTTCGAGGGCGGCGCGGGCGCGCGCGTGGTCGCCGCGGGGGAGGGTGAACGAGATGTCCGTGAAGCCGTCGCGGCTGATGTTCTGCACGATCATGTCGACGACGACGTTTTTGGCGGCCACCGCGCTGAACACCTGCGCGGCGATGCCCGGCCGGTCCGGCACGCGAAGCAGCGAGATCTTCGCCTGGCTGCGATCGTGGGTGATGCCGGTGACGACCGCCTCTTCCATCGCGCTCTCCTCTTTCGTCACGAGCGTGCCGGGATCCAGCTTGAACGTCGACCGCACGTGCACGGTGACGCCATACTTCTTGGCGAACTCGACCGAGCGCGCTTGCAGAACTTTCGCGCCGAGGCTCGCCATCTCGAGCATCTCGTCATACGCGACCCGCGGCAGCTTTCGGGCGTCGGGCACGATATTGGGGTCGGCGGTGTAGACGCCGTCGACGTCGGTGTAGATCTCGCAGAGATCCGCCTTCAGCGCGGCCGCCAGTGCCACCGCCGTCAGATCGGAGCCGCCGCGGCCGAGCGTGGTGATGTCCTCCGCGTCCGACAGACCCTGGAACCCCGCCACCACGACGATCTCACCGGCCTCGAGCGCCGCGCGCGCGCGCTCGGGATTGATCTGCGTGATGCGCGCCTTCGTGTGACCGCCATCCGTCCGCAGCCCGACCTGCGGTCCGGTCAGCGAGCGCGCCTTGAGCCCCAGCCCGTGAAGCGCCATCGAGAGGAGGGCAATGGTGACCTGCTCGCCGGTGGCGAGCAGCATGTCCATCTCACGCGGGTCGGGTGTCGGCGCGATCTGGGCTGCGAGAGCAACCAGGCCGTCGGTCGTCTTGCCCATCGCCGACACCACGACGACGAGCTGATGCTCACCGGCGCCCTGCGCCACCCGGCGCGCGACGTTCTTGATCTTCTCGGTGTCGGCGACGGACGAGCCGCCGTACTTCTGCACGATCAGCATAGGCTTGGCAATCTACATGAGCGGCGCGGAGCGTAGCAAGCGACCCGCGTGCTCACGCCACCGGCGTCGGCGCGCGCCGGACGTCACCGAGGCTCACCTGCTCGCGCACGAGATAGAGCCAGCCGATGAGCGTGATGGGAACGGCGGCGCTCGCGTGATAGATGAGCGCGTAGGCGAGCGCGGTCGACGGCGCCACCCCGAACACGTCGAGCGCGAGCTTGGCCGCGAAGTGGAACACGCCGAGGTAGCCGGGCGCCGACGGCACGCTGATCCCGATCCCCACGAATGCGATGACGACCCAACCCGCGAGCAGGGGCAGCTCGAGATGGAACGCGCGCAGCATCGCCCACGCCGCCGCCGCCGGCAGCGCCCAGATGATCGGCGTCCAGGCGGCGATGCGCATCGCATGCGCGGGCGTGCGAATGCCGTCCAGGCCACGGAGCGAGGTCTCGAAGATCCCGAGCGCCGCGTGCTCGACACGCGGCCAGCGCCACGTGAGCCGCGCCAGGACGGCGCGGGCGACCTGCGGCGCGCGCGCGACGGTCACCAGCACCGCGACGCCGACGATATCGACCGCGAGCAGCACGCCGGCCGCCCACTGCACGCCGGTCGGCACGGGCGTGATGAACACGAGCGCGGCGAGGATGAGCACGAGGGCGAGGCTGTCGAGCACGCGCTCGATGACGAGCGTGGCCGCGGCCAGCCAGAACGCCTGCGTCGCGCTCATCGCGTTCGCGTCGCGCAGCCGGCGCGCGGCCGTATAGACGCGCACGACTTCGCCCGCGCGCAGCGGGAGGACGTTGTTGGCCATGTAGCCGATCATGGTGGCCGGAACGATGCCGGGCGGTGGCGGGCCCGGCGGAAACAACCATCGCCAGCGAAATGCACGCGCGTAGAGGCCGGCCAGACCGAGCGCCACAGATACGAGGACCCAACCCCAGCTCGTCCGCGCGAGCTGGACGGCCAGCTCGTGACGGTCCACGGTCCAGAGCAGGAATGCGAGCAGCGCGACGCTGATCGCAATCCCGAACGCAAGCCGCAGGCGGTGGCTCAGAGGCCGAGCTGCGCCCGGACGGCGTCGATCGACGCGGGTACCGACGTCGGCCGCGTCGCCGATTCGAGGGCGGTGTCCGGATCCTTGAGACCGTGACCCGTGAGCGTCAGCACCAGCGTCGAGCCCGGTTCGAAGCGGCCGCCCTTCACCATCTTCACGAGGCCGGCCACGGTGGCCGCGGAGGCCGGCTCCACGAAGATGCCTTCTTCACGCGCGAGCAGCCGATACGCTCGCAGGATCTCCTCGTCGGTGACGATCTCGACCCAGCCTTCGCTGTCCTTCACCGCTTCGAGAGCGAGCCCCCACGAGGCCGGATTGCCGATCTTGATGGCCGTCGCCACCGTGCGCGGTTCGTCGATCACGCGGTTCTCGTAGATGGGCGCCGCCCCCCCGGCCTGGAAGCCCACCATGTGCGGCAGACCCTTGATCTTCCCGTCGCGGTGGTATTCGCGATACCCGCGCCAGTAGGCGGAGATGTTGCCGGCGTTGCCGATGGGGATCAGATGGTAATCCGGCGCGCGGCCCAGTTGATCCACCACTTCGAAGGCCGCCGTCTTCTGCCCCTCCAGGCGGAACGGATTCACGGAGTTCACGAGCGTCACCGGATGCGTCTCGGCGAGCTGCCGCACGATCGCGAGCGCCTGGTCGAAGTTGCCGTCGACCGTGAGCATTTTTGCGCCGTGAATGGCCGCCTGCGAGAGCTTGCCGAAAGCGACGGCGCCCTTCGGCACCATGACGAAGGCGCGCACGCCGGCCCGCGCCGCGAAGGCCGCCGCCGAGGCTGACGTGTTGCCCGTCGAGGCGCAGATGACGGCGCGCGCGCCGCCCTCGACGGCCTTGGAGATCGCCATGGTCATCCCGCGATCCTTGAACGATCCGGTCGGATTGAGGCCCTCGCACTTGAGATAGATGGAGAGACTCGGATCCGTCGCCTCCGCCAGTCGCGGCGCCGGTACCAGCGGCGTGTTTCCCTCGAGCAGCGTCACGACCGGAGTCCTATCCGTGACGGGCAGATAGTTCCGGTAGGCCTGGATCACCCCCGGCCACACGCGAAGTGTCCCTTCGATTTACCCACCGCCTTCCACGCGAATCATGGTGGTCGGCGTGGCGACGTCCCGCATGCGATCGATGGCCGCCAGTGCCGCCCGCATGTCCTTCTCGCGCGCCTCGTGCGTGAGCATGACGACCGGCACGGCCTCGCGCGTGCCGCGGCCCTTCTGGATGACGTTGGCGATCGAAATGTCGTTCTCGCCGAGGATTCCGGCCACGCGCGACAGCACGCCGGGCTTGTCGCGCACCATCACGCGCAGATAGTAGGCGCATCGCACCGACTCCATCGGCCGCACCGGCAGCGCGACGGGACCCACCGATGGCAGATCGAGCGCCAGCGCCGGAATGCCGTGCGCGATGTTGCGTGCGATCTCCAGGGCGTCGGACCACACGGCGGAGGCCGTCGGCATCTGGCCGGCGCCGCGACCGTAGAACATCAGATCGCCGACGGCGTCGCCGGTGATGAAGACCGCGTTGAACACGCCGGACACGGCGGCCAGCGGGGAGGCAGCCGGGATCATCGTGGGATGGACGCGCACCTCCACGCCGCCATCCGCGGCCTTCGCGATGGCGAGCAGCTTGATGCGATAGCCCAGCTCTCGCGCGTAGGCGATGTCCGCGCTCGTCACGCGCGTGATCCCCTCGGTGTGAATGTCCTTCAGCTCGACGCTCGTGCGAAAGGCGATCGAGGCGAGGATCTGCAGCTTGTGCGCGGAATCGAGGCCTTCGATGTCGAGCGTCGGATCCGCCTCGGCGTAGCCGTGCGCCTGCGCCTCCTTGAGCACGAGCGAAAAGTCGAGGCCCTCGTCGGTCATCTTCGACAGGATGTAGTTGCACGTCCCGTTGACGATCCCGGCCAGAGCAAGCACCCGATTGGCCGGCAGGCCTTCCTTGACGGCGCGGATCAGCGGGATGCCGCCGGCCACGGCCGCCTCGAAGGCGAGGGTGACGCCGCGCCGGCGCGCCTCCGCGTAGAGCTCCGCGCCGTGGTGGGCGAGCAGCGCCTTGTTGGCGGTGACCACGTGCTTGCCCGCGGCCAGAGCGCGCAGGATGAACGTGCGCGCCGGCTCGAGGCCACCGACGAGCTCGATGACGATGTGGACGTCCGGATTGTCGAGCACGCGCGCGGCGTCGCCCGTCATCGGCAGCGCGGCGAGATCGAGGCCCTCGCGCGTCCGGGTGAGATCCGTATCGGCGATGGCGGCCAGCGCGAGGCGACAGCCCGCGCGCTCTTCCAGCGTGGCACGCTGCGCGTGGAAGATCTTCACGACGCCAGCCCCGACGGTGCCGAGGCCCAGCAGCCCGATGCGTACCTCGGCGACGGAGCTCATGGATGGGCGGCGCGTGGCCGGCTCAGCGGTGCAGGTGCTTCAGGCCGCGTAGCGCCTGCTTGATCCGCTGTTCGTTCTCGACGAGGGCGAAGCGGACATAGCCCTCGCCGTACTCGCCGAAGCCGATGCCGGGCGAGACCGCCACCTTGGCTTCCTGGATGAGCAGCTTCGAGAACTCCAGCGAGCCGAGGCTGCGGAATGCGTCGGGGATCGGCGCCCACACGAACATGGTGCCCTTCGGCTTCTCCACGCGCCAGCCGATCTTGTTCAGGCCGTCGACGAGCACGTCGCGCCGCTTGCGGTGTACCTCGACGATCTCCTCGACGACTTTCTGATCGCCTTCGAGGGCGATGATGCCGGCGATCTGGATCGGCTGGAAGGCGCCGTAGTCGAGGTAGGACTTGATGCGCGCGAGCGCGTGAATCATGCGCGCGTTGCCGCACACGAAGCCGAGGCGCCAGCCCGGCATGTTGTAGGACTTCGACGTCGAGAAGATCTCCACACCGACTTCCTTGGCGCCGGGGACCTGCAGGAACGACGGCGGCTTGTAGCCGTCGAAGGTGAAATCCGCGTAGGCGAAGTCGTGCACGACCATCAGGCGGTGCTCGCGGGCAAAGTCGACGACCTTCACGAAGAAGTCGCGGTCGACGCACATGGTCGTGGGGTTGTGCGGGAACGACAGGATCAGGAGCTTGGCCTTCGGCCACGCCAGCCGCGCGGTCTCCTGCAGCCGCGCGAAGAAATCACCGTCCGGCGTGAGCGGCACCGAGCGCAGGTCCCCGTCGGCGATGACGACGGAATACGAATGGATGGGGTAGGTCGGATTCGGGACGAGCGCGCCGTCGCCCGGCTGCAGCACGGCGAGCGCGAGGTGCGCCATGCCTTCTTTCGCCCCGATGGTCGCGATGACCTCGGAGTCCGGATCGAGGTCCACGGTGTAGCGGTCGCGATACCAGGTCGCCATCGCCTTGCGCAGGCGCGTGATGCCGCGGGACGCCGAGTAGCGATGGTTCTTCGGGTTCTGCGCAGCCTCGACGAGCTTGGCGACGATGTGCTTGGGCGTCGGCATGTCGGGATTGCCCATGCCGAGATCGATGATGTCCTCGCCCCGCGCGCGGGCTTTTGTCTTCAGGTCGTTGACGATCGCGAACACGTAGGGCGGCAGACGCTTGATCCGATAGAACTCGTCCAATCGCGCTCCTTCCCCGGGCTCGCACGACCTGTAGTGAGGCTAGTCCCGCGATGATACCGAAGCGTTGCGCAAAGTGTCAACGAACCGAAGGATGACGCATATTTACGGGACGATACGGCGTGCCGGCCGCGGTCAATTCGTCCTCGCAACCTTTCGTTGCGTGCCGGATTGTCCGCGAGCCGAACCCGTAACCGCTTGTTTTTGAAGCGGGGCGAGTCGGCATGTCACTTGCCGCTTCCTGGGGCGCCATGACCGACGTGCCAGGCGGCACCATGACCGCGACCCCCGCCGCTAGCGGGTGGCGACCGAGCGTGAATTCGATGCGCGGCTACGCCGCCGCCGGCCGGCGCCACACGGTAACGAAGCAGCGCGCGCAGTTCAGTGTCCTGATCGTACGCGGTGACGGTGAGCGGGTGCTGCGATTCAATTTCGCGCGGTCGGCGGCTCTCGGCGCCGCCATCAGCCTGGCGCTGACGATCTCGTTCGTCGGCCTTCTCCTCGGTGACTGGCTCAAGCTGAAGGAGCTGACCCGCGACGCCTCCACGTTCGCCAACACCATCGCGCAGCAGCGCGCGACGATCGAAGCCACGAACCACAAGCTCGCGCAGCTGCGTAAAGAGGTCGGCAGCTGGCGCGAGATGCACGCGCGCATCCAGGAGGCCTTCGGGCCCGAGGGTGGCCGCGGCAACCGCGACAAGGGCATCGGCGGGGCGACGAGCGCCCAGGAGCCGCTGGCGTCGGTGGCGCCAGCCGACGAGCTGAATCGTCTGGAGGAGACGATCAAGGAGCAAGGCGACAGCCTGCGCTCGCTCGATCGTCTGATGGCGCGCGCGGCCAAGGCCCTCGCGACACTGCCGTCACGCTGGCCCGTGCGCGGCTCGGTCAACTCCGAGTTCGGGCGCCGGCCGTCACCGTGGACGCAGTCGGTCGAGTTCCACAGCGGCATCGACATCAAGGCCCAGATGGGCACGCCGGTCCACGCGCCCGCCGCCGGCACGGTCGTGGTCGCCGGGCCCGCGCACGAGTATGGGACGGCGGTGATGCTCGATCACGGGCAGAACATCAAGACGCTCTACGGCCATCTCTCCAAGGTGTCGGTGCAGCTCGGTCAGAAGGTGGAGCGCGGGACGCTGCTGGCGTACTCGGGCAACACCGGCCGCTCGTCGGGCCCGCACCTGCACTACGAGATCTTCGTGAAGGGCCAGCCCGTCAATCCCCGCGCGTACCTCTGGGATTAGCCCGCGAGTTGTTGGCCGTTGATCTCGATGAAGACCAGTGACTGATCCGGCGACTTCACCCAGACCGCTGATGCGACGGCGCCCGTCTGGTTGTTGAGGCCTTGCCACACTCCACCTGACGGTCGGTGGTCGCCGGGGTTGCGCGCGACCTCGCGCTTGCACTCCTGAAAGCCATCGCGCGCGAGGGCATCGACGACCTCTTCAGGCTCGGCGATCCAGCCGTGCCCGGTCCACTGCATGCGGCCGCCGCGACAGAGCTCGAGCAGACGATCCGAAGCGTTCATGTTTCGCCCCCCATTCGTCTCGTCCCGGCGCCGGCGCCCGTCGGCGCCGAGAGTCGAAAAGGCGGCTGCAAGGCCGTGGCCAGCGGGTCCGCCGCGATGGCGTGCACGAGAACGCGACGGAGCTCTTCGAACTGCGTGCGCGCGCGGCCGATTTGGTTCGACCGATGCTGACAGACCTGCGGTGATTGCGAGGAACGAGGCCGGCGAACGGAAGAACTTACGACGCCGTCTGTCGCGACGGCGTCATCGCGTGAGCTCAGCCGGTGGCGACGCCCGTGCGCACCTGGCAGGCCACCCAGTGGCCAGGGGTGATCTGCTTCAGCACCTGTTCGTTCTGCGAACAGGACGGGACCCGCAAGCCGCAGCGCGTG
>OEKU01000156.1_pt1 | contig 10105 bp, 9 predicted proteins | sample 1503311 | NCBI WGS metagenome assembly OEKU01 (sample SAMEA104379587, study PRJEB20068) | metagenome | biome: 1000743; feature: 77; material: 1998 | place: USA | collected 2012 | depth 25 m | reverse complement strand
CCAGCGGGGTCCTCGGCGTGAGCCGATATGCCGACCCGGACGCCCTGATCGGCTCGTGGGTGGCTCAACTCGGGCAGCGTCGCGTACCCGATTCGATCGAGGCGTTGACGGCCGGCTTCTCCCGAGTCGTCTTCGTGAGGATCCATGCCCTCGGCGCGCCCGCGCCCGAGCTGGATTGGCTCGAGGCCAACGCGACGCGCGTCCAGGACGTCGTCCGCCAACGCGGCCGCGTAGCGACCTATCGGCCGCGCGTGGGCGACCGGTTCTTCGACCAGCCGTGATGGTCGCGAGAATGGTTTCCTGTATCTTTGACGGCAGTGAAGGACATCGCCATCTCGGTCGAACGGCTCGGCAAGGAATACCGGATCGATAGGCCGCAGCCGGGATTCCAGACGCTCGGCGAGACGATTTCCGAGGCGGTGCGCGCGCGACTCCGCCGCAGTCCCGCGCGTGACGAGAGGCCGGCAGCCGCCATTCGTCGACCGACCGACCGCATCTGGGCCCTGAAGGACGTCTCGTTCGAAGTCCCACGCGGTGAAGTGGTCGGGCTCATCGGCGGCAACGGCGCTGGCAAGAGCACGCTGCTCAAGGTGCTCTCGCGGATCACGGAGCCGACCAACGGCAGGGCGACCATACACGGGCGAGTGGGCTCGCTGCTCGAAGTCGGTACCGGCTTTCACATGGAGCTCACCGGTCGGGAGAACATCTTCCTCAACGGCGCCATCCTCGGCATGCGACGACAAGAAATCGCGCAGACGTTCGATGCGATCGTGGCGTTCGCCGAAGTCGAGCAGTTCATCGACACACCCGTCAAGCATTACTCGAGCGGCATGTACCTGCGCCTGGCGTTTTCGGTGGCGGCTCACCTGGAAACCGACATCCTGATGGTCGACGAAGTACTCGCCGTCGGCGATCAGGCATTCCAGCGCAAGTGTCTGGCCCGCATCGATGCCCTGAGCCGCACGGGGCGCACCGTACTCTTCGTGAGCCACAATATGGCGACGATCGAGCGACTGTGCGACCGCTGCCTGCTGCTGAGTGAGGGGCGCCTTTCGGCAGACGGGGAACCGGCCGACGTCGTCGCGCGATACCATCGCGCGGCGATCACGCACACCCCTCGCCGACCGCTGACGTCCCATCCGGGCCGCACGAAGGCGTCCAGGCCCATCATGACCGACGTGGCGCTCGCCGACGGCTCCGGTGAGCTGGTGGCGTGCATTCCCACGCAAGGCGCCCTGTCGGTGCAGGTCCGGCTGTCGGCCGACGTCGCCCTGCGCCCGATCCTCGGCGTGGTGGTGAAGACGGCGCTCGGCGTGTCCCTGTTCGGAGTCAACAACCGCTTCCTGAAGGCTGACGACGACGCGGGCGTGATCTCAGAGGGCACGATCATCTGCCACTTTGCCTCGCTGCCGCTCGTGCCGGGCACGTACGTTCTCGATCTCTATTGCGGCGACTGGCATCGCGACCTCGATGTCATTCACGAGGCGATCTCCTTCGAGGTCGTCCCTGCCGACGTCTTCGGCACCGGTCTGCTTCCGTCACGCGCGGCGGGGCCGATCCTCTGGCCGGCGACGTTCGAGGTAAGGCCGTCGGCGGCGTTCCCCGAATGAGCGCCGCGCCAAGCACGCCGTACGACGACGCGTTCTATGATCGCGAGACGGAGCAGGCCCTCGAGTCCGCACGGATCGTGGTCCCCGTTCTGCTGGCGTTGATTCAGCCGCGAAGCGTCATCGACATCGGTTGCGGTCGCGGCGCCTGGTTGCGCGCGTTCGACGAGAACAAGGTGGACGTCGTCCGCGGGATCGATGGACCGTGGGTCGACCGCTCCAAGCTCCTCGTCGCCGCCGACTGTTTCGAGCCCATGGACCTGCGCGAGCCGGTGACCGTGCAGGGACGCTACGATCTCGCCGTCTGTCTCGAGGTGGTCGAGCATCTGGAACACACGACGGCGAGGCGGCTGATCGAGACACTCACCGGCCTGTCCTCGCTCGTGCTGTTCTCCGCGGCTGTCCCCGGTCAGGGAGGCACCGGGCACATCAACGAGCAATGGCCGCTCGTCTGGCGGTCGGAGTTCGAGCGGCATGGCTTCGTGAGGCTCGACGCGCTGCGCCCGCTTCTACTACACGACCGGCGGATCGCGTCTTGGTACCGGCAGAACATCTTCCTGTTTGCCGCCCAGGAGGCCCTCGCCGCCTCGCCGGCGCTTCGTGCACAGCAGGACCCCGCGCGCTGGGATACGCTCGACGTCATCCGTCGCGACATCCTGGAAGAGCTGATCAGCCGTCAGACGAGCGTGCGCGGGCTCCTGTCGCAGGCGCCCGGCGCGGGCGTGCGCGCCCTCGGGAGACGTTACGATCGCCTGCGCGAAGGCTATCTGCGAGCCCGGCGCTGGACGGCCCGTTGGCTCTCGCACGAAAGTCGCCGCGCCTGAGGCCGATTGCCAAGAATTAATAGGCGATTTGGTGCCTGGGTGTCTATCGTTCGGCATAGATCGCTGGGTTCGTTGACCCGGCATGCCGACATCGCTAATGCTTAGAGAGCCGACGACGGCTTATCGCGGCGCGACCGCGTTTACACTGCGGAACTCGGGAGGCAGGATGACAGTCCAGGCAGGTGCGCCGGTCGTCACCATCATGCCGTCGCGCGGATGGGTGCCGCTGCGCATTGGCGAGATCTGGGAGTACCGCGAGCTCCTGTACTTCCTGGTGTGGCGTGACGTGAAAGTCCGCTACAAGCAGACGGCGCTGGGGGCGGCGTGGGCTGTCATCCAGCCGGTACTGACGATGCTGGTGTTCAGCCTGTTCTTCGGCAGGCTCGCGAAGGTGCCATCGGACGGCATTCCGTATCCCCTGTTCGCCTTCGCGGCGCTCGTTCCGTGGACGTTCTTCGCGAACGGCCTGAACCAGGCCTCGAACAGCCTCGTGGGCAGCGCCAACCTGGTGAAGAAGGTGTATTTCCCGCGTCTCGTGATCCCCGTCGCCTCGGTACTGTCCGGCATCATCGACCTGCTCCTGGCGCTCGGCGTGCTGGTCGTGATGATGGCCTACTACGGCTGGCTGCCGACGGTGAAGATCGTTTTCCTGCCGTTCTTCCTGCTCCTGGCGCTGGTGGCGTCCCTCGCCGTCGGGCTATGGCTGTCGGCGCTCAACGTGGAGTTCCGGGACGTGCGTTACACGATACCGTTTCTCACCCAGCTCTGGCTTTTCGCCACACCGATCGCGTATCCGAGCACGCTGCTGTCCCCGCCGTGGCGAACCGTGTACGGTTTGAATCCGATGGTGGGCGTCGTCGAGGGCTTTCGCTGGGCGCTGTTCGACACCGGCGTCCGGCCCGGCGGCATGGTGATCGCGTCCTCCGTGGCGACGCTCGTGTTGCTGGTTGGCGGCGCGTTCTACTTCCGGCGCATGGAGCGGACCTTTGCCGACATCATCTAGCGCGCACGACCGGGAAGCGAGGGCTCGTGCCTGACATCGCGATTCGTATCGACTCACTCAGCAAGCAGTACTGCATCGGCACGCGGCCGACGAGCCACCGCACGCTGCGCGAAGCGGTGATGGAGACGCTGTCGTGGCCGGTTCGCCGGGTGATGCGCGGGCACACCGCCGACGAGACGGCGGAGAGGCAGCGGATCTTTCCCGCACTCTCCGACGTCAGCCTCGAGATCAAGCACGGCGAAGTGCTGGGGATCGTCGGCCGCAACGGTGCCGGCAAGAGCACGCTGCTGAAGATCCTCTCGCGCATCACCGAGCCCGATCGCGGCCGGGTCGACATCTACGGCCGAGTCGCCTCGTTGCTGGAGGTCGGTACCGGATTCCATTCGGAGCTCACCGGGCGCGAGAACCTGTTTCTGAGCGGTGCAATTCTTGGGATGAAGCGTGCGGAGATCAACCGCAAGTACGACGAGATCGTCGCGTTCGCGGACGTCGACCAGTTCATCGACACGCCCGTCAAGCACTACTCGAGCGGCATGTATCTGCGGCTGGCCTTTGCGGTGGCGGCACACCTGCAGCCGGAGATCCTGCTCATCGACGAGGTGCTGGCGGTCGGGGACGCGGCGTTCCAGGCGAAATGCATCGGCAAGATGAGCGAGACGGCCAAAGCCGGTCGCACGGTCGTGTTCGTCAGCCACAATATGGCGGCCATCACGCAGCTCTGCGAGAAGGCCGTGTGGCTCGACGGCGGCAAGGTCCGGATGATCGATGCGCCCGACGAAGTCGTGAAGGCATATCTCGCGGACGGCAATAGCCAGATCGTCGAGCGGCACTGGAGCTACCCCGGCGACGCGCCGGGAGACGACCGCGTGCGCCTCGTGGGGGCGCGCGTGCTCCAGCACGGAGCCCTCGCCTCCGTGATCGACATCAATGCCCCGAGCACCATCGAGATCGAGTTCGTCGTCTTGCGCGACGTCCGCAATCTCGTCTCCGGCATATTCGTGATGAATGCCGCGAGCGTCGGCCTGTTCCGGAGCCGGGACTGGCGCCCGAACCGCCTGCGTCCCGGACGATACCGACAGCGCGTGGAGCTTCCGGCCCAGCTCCTGGCGGAGACACGGCTCGTCGTCGATGTCGGAATCGGCTTTTACGATCCCGCCTGTACGAGCATCAGCCTCGACGCCGTCCTCGTTGTCGACACGATCGACAGCGCGCATCCACTCGCCGTTCGCGGGCCCTACAAGGGACCGTGGCCGGGCGTGGTCCGGGTAGGATTGAACTGGAGCCAACCCGAGCCGGCCACCTGAGCAGAGCGAGTCCTGGCATGAGCGGCGTGCTGAGGCGTCTCCTGGATCCAAAACGCCAGCTCCACGCGCTTCCGCATCGGTGCCTGCGGGGGCCGCTCGGCACGATCACGCACGTGGCAACCGCGTCACCGCTCGTCGCGCTGACCTTCGACGACGGGCCGCATCCCCTGTGGACTCCTCGCCTGCTGGAGCTGCTCGCGGCGCATGGTGCGCACGCCACGTTCTTCATGCTGGGTAGCTCGGCCGCACGATACCCGGACGTCGTGGACGCGGTGGCGCGCGCCGGACACGCCATCGGCAATCATTCGTGGGATCATCCGTCGTTCCCCCTCATCTCGAGCCGCGACCGGCGCGCGCAGATCACGCGATGTGCCGCCGTGCTGGGCTCGCGTGGCGCCCGGCTCCTACGACCGCCGTTCGGACAGCAGAGCGCGGCCGCGCGCATCGATGCGTTCCTCCTCGGCTATCGGGTCGTCACCTGGAGCGTCGTGGCGTGGGACTGGCTCGATCGCGGCGCCGCGCAGATGACCAGCGATCTGCTGAGCCAGATCCAGGCGGGCAGCATCGTGCTCCTGCACGATGCCATCGCGTACGGCGGCATCTCCGAGGGGTCGCACGAAGATCGCGCCGACATGCTGACGGCCGTTTCGAACGTGCTGACCGCGCTCGCCACGACGATGAGATTCGTCACCGTCCCAGAGCTGCTGCATCGGGGTGTCGCTCAGCGCCGTCCGTGGCTCGTCGAGCCGTCGGCCGTCTTCCGAGAGCGTCTTGCCCAGAGGTACCGCCCGGTCGCCGGCGGCGAGTGACATGAAGATCAGCGCGGTCATTGCCTGCCGTAACGCCGCCCGGACGATCGGACGACAAATCGAAGCCGTGGCCACGCAAGCGTGGCACGACGGCTTCGATATCATCGTCGTCGACAACCGCTCGACCGACGAGTCGCGCTGCGTCGTGCAGCGGTACATGCGGCAGTTTCCGTCCTTGCGATTGATCGTCGCCAACGACCGCCTGGGCGCGGGGTATGCGCGCAATTGCGGCGTTCGCGAATCCAAGGCAGAGGCGGTCGTGTTCTGCGATGCCGACGACGAAGTCGCCCCCGGATGGCTCGCGGCCATGGGCGGCGCCCTGGGCCAGCACGACTTCGTGGCCTGCCGCATCGACGTCGGCAAGATCAACGATCCGCGTATCGCCGGCACGTCACCGCACCCGCAGAGCGTCGGCCTGCAGCGCATGCCGTATCCACCGTATCTTCCGCACGCCGGCGGAGGCACACTCGGCATCCGGCGACAGCTCCATGACGAGATCGGTGGCTTCGACGAGCAGTTCCGTTTCGTGCAGGACACGCACTACTGCCTGAAGGCGCAGCTCGCCGGCCGCGCGCTGCATTTCGTTCCCGAGGCAAGCGTTCACGTCCGGATGCGTGACACGCTGAAGGGCACGTTTCGTCAGGCCCGCGGCTGGGGGCAGTACAGCGTGCGACTCTACCGGGAGTCCCTCAGGCTGGGGACCGAACCGCTGCCGCATCCCGTCCGGTACGGCTTGCAAGCGTGGTTGTCGATTCTGCGAACGCTTCCCGGCGCACGCCACCGCGACGCCCGGCGAAAATGGGTCTTCCAGCTCGGTTACCGCGTGGGCCGCCTGGCGGGAACGCTGTTGTACCTGACAGTGGCGCCATGAAGCTGAGCGTCGTCGTTCCGTGCCGCAACGCCGCCGCCACCATCGGCGTGCAGCTGGATGCCCTTTCGCGCCAGTGCGGGGACCACGACGTCGAGATCGTCGTGGTCGACAATCGCTCGACCGATGCGTCGGCCCAGGTCGTCGCGAAATACTGCGAGCAGATCCGCACGCTGCGCCTCGTGCTCGCGCACGAGCGCGAGGGCCCGGCCTACGCGCGCAACTGCGGCGTTCGCGCATCGACCGGGGACGCGATTCTCTTCTGCGATGCCGACGACGAGGTGGGCGCCGGGTGGCTCGCGGCGATGAGCGAAGCGCTCCGCCGGCGGGATTTCGTCGGCTGCCGGGTCGATCTCACGCGGCTCAATCGCTTGGCGATGTTCCAGAACTGGCAGCATCCACAGAGCCTCGGACTGCAGCGCATGCCGTATCCGCCGTACCTGCCGCATGCCGGCGGCGGCACGCTCGGCGTCAAGCGCTGGCTTCACGATGCAGTCGGCGGATTCGACGAAGCGTTTCGCTTCATCGAGGACACGCACTACTGCCTCAAGATACAGTTGGCGGGCCATCCGCTCGAATTCGTCCCGGACGCCGTCGTCCACGTGCGCGTACGCGACCACCTCGCGCAGGTGTTCCGACAGGGCCGCCAGTGGGGCCAGTACAGCGTGCGCCTCTACCAAACATCCCGACAGTCGGGCACCGATCGACTGCCGCACGCGCTACAACTCGGGTGGCGGGCCTGGCGCAGCCTCGTCCGCGGTGTCCCCGCCATGCTCACGAAGCCAACGGCGCGGCGAGCGTGGATCTTTCAGCTCGGCTACCGAACCGGTCGTCTCCTCGGGACGATCCGGTACCGAACGATGGCGCCGTGACGCACGCCGTATTAGGTCCTTCGATATATTGCCCGCCGCTCGATAGGCCCGGACAATGAAACGATGCGGGATTCTGGCTTAACCGCTACCTCCGGCGCGCGGCCGATCGCGGGGCACGCGACGTCGTGGAAGGCGCGGATCGTTTCGCGCTTGCCCGTCTCGACGCAGGCGCGCCTGCGCTCGCTCAGGGCGCGCCTGCGCAATGGGCGGCGGGTACTTCGTCAATCCGTCCTCGATTGCGCGCCGGACGCCTGGATCCAGACGCGCAATTTCCGGCGCTTCCTCGGCCAGCGGTTGAATCTCCGCCAGCCACAGAGCTTCAACGAGAAGCTTCACTGGCTGATGCTGAACTACCGCCGTCCCGAGCTCACCGAGCTCGCGGACAAGTACCGGGTTCGCGAATACGTGGCCGCGCGCGCTGGCGAGGCCGTACTGAACGAGCTCTACGGCGCCTGGGACGACCCGGACGCCATACCGTTCGAGAGCCTGCCGCGTGCCTTCGTGCTGAAGGTGACCTCCGCCTGGGGCCAGAACATTTTCTGCCGCGACAAATCGCTCCTCGACATCGCCTCGACCCGCCGTCAGCTGGCGACGTGGATGCGGCGAAGCGGCTACTGGGCCGGGCGTGAATGGGCGTACAAAAACATCAGGCCGCGCGTGATCGCCGAGCGCCTGCTCACCGGCGACGACGGTGGCATCCCGATCGACTACAAGGTGTTCTGCTTCGGTGGCCGCCCGCGCTTCGTTCAGGTGGACACCGACCGCTTCACCGACCATCGGCGAGATTTCTTCGACACCGCGTGGCGTCTGTTGCCGTTCTCGCTGACATATCCAGCGAGCGGTCGCGTCATCCCCGCCCCCCGGACCCTCCCACAGATCCTGTCCATTGCCGAAAGGTTGTCGGCGGGTTTCCCGTTCGTCCGGATCGATCTGTACTCCATCGGCGCGGCGGTGATCTTCGGTGAGATGACGTGGTATCCCGAGGGCGGCCTCGGCCGTTTTGCGCCGGACAGCTACGACCTGGAGCTCGGCAAGGCGCTCGTGCTGCCGGCGCCCGTCAGCTCAGTACGACAGCCACGTGCCTCGTAGAGGCGCCTGCCAGGGGCCGCGGGCGGAGTAATCGCAGACGCCCGTCGGGAATATCTGCTGCAGGACCACCCATTCGGCCGAAGTGAAAGTCACGGAGTAATCGGTCGGCGTCGGCGTCTTCAGCGCGCACTTGAGCACGTCGTCGGGGACGGGGGCACCGGCCACCAGCCGCGGTGTGGAGAAGGTCGGATAGAGAGAGTTGCACGTCCCGCCCTGGATAGTGGCCGGCTCGACGATCTTGCGTCCGCTTCCGTCGTAACAGGCGTCCACCAAGGTCGCGGGCTTTGCGCGGGCGATCTTCACCACCGGAGAATCGGCGCTGTGATCGGACACCAGGTTGACGAGCCACTCATCCATGGCGTCCAGTGCGTCCACCACGGCGGGACTGGTCGTGCTCAAATCGCCATAGCGAGCATCCTCCGTCAGCATCACGTGATTGGCGATTTGCCCTGTTCGCTGCCGTAGCCGCTCGCGCGTCGAGAACGAATGGATCCGCATGTGGATGTCGCCACCCGTGACGAGGTCGGTATACGCGCGATAGTCGATGATCGGCACCGCCGCCAGCCCCGCACCGCCCCACAGGACGCGCCCGGTCTCGTGCGCAGCCTGGAGCGCCTGGGAGTCGCCGACCGTCCGCTGTGGGACGAAATTCGCGTCGACGTCGAACCCGCCGATGTTCGAATTCAGGTCGAGGAACTGCTGCTTGGTGATCACGCCGGCATTCAGCGCGGCGAGCCCGTACTGCACGCCGACGTTGTCGAGCGGCCTTCGCGCGAAGCCGGTCTGCGGGTTACGTCCATAGACGTTCACCGTGTGGTCGTAGACGTCACAGCGAGCGCCGGCTGGGTTCGTCGCCGCGTTGTATCGCAGCTCGGGTGGAATCGACGGATCGCAGTTGCCATCGGGATCGATGCGCGCCGCCCGCGGCGCGAGGGTGTCGATGGCGGCCGCCTGGGCGAATCCCGACACCGCCCGCTTCTGCTCCGTCGTCCAGCCGAGGGTCGTGGTGCCGAAGTATCGCTGGAGAAGACTCGCGTCGCTCACGGTGAGAATCGTGGAGGACACCACGTCGGGGAAGCTGAGCCCGACGATGATGCCATCGAGCAGGCCGGGATAGTTGTCGCTGATCTGGTGCGCCTGGTACGACCCACCGGAGGCGCCCCATCCGATCGTGAAGAGGGGCGTGCCGACGAGCGCGACGAAACGGTCCTTCACCATCATCATCGTCTCGGCGGCGAGCACGTCATTGCAGTTGACGCCGAAGACGTTGAGCGACGCCGACGCCGTCGCATAGCCATTGCCGAGCATGACGGGGTCCATCACGCCGGCGGTGGCGCTGCCCTGGATGTACCAGCCGCCCTCACAGCCGCCACCGAACGTGTAGATCAGTCGGCCGTTCCAGCCGCCCGGATCGTCCAGTCGCGCGATCTCGTAGATAGAGCGGTTGATCGTGCCCTTTTCGATCCGCACGATGAACGGAACGCTCGCACCATTGACGGTCGCGAAGGTCAGGTCGGCCGGCCGCTGTGCCGGGTCGCTCAGTGTCTTGAATGTGCCGGCGGTCGACCAGTACGCATACGTCGTGATCGTCGATGCCGAGCAGTCGGAGTCCAGCGGCGCGCCGAGCCCCGCCTGCTGCGTCATGCAGATGAACGGCGACTCGTATGGCCCGGAGAAACGCGTGTGCCCGGCCGTGGCGGGAACGAACTTCACCGCGTCCGCCGCCGCC
>OEKU01000332.1_pt1 | contig 10349 bp, 13 predicted proteins | sample 1503311 | NCBI WGS metagenome assembly OEKU01 (sample SAMEA104379587, study PRJEB20068) | metagenome | biome: 1000743; feature: 77; material: 1998 | place: USA | collected 2012 | depth 25 m | reverse complement strand
GGGGGCCTCGGTGGCCCCCTCCCAACCTCCCCCTCGACCAGGATGGCGCGGCGAGGCCCGCGCTCGGACACCGTTGGTCCGAGTCTGTCGTTGCCGAGGGGTCGCAACGGGCGACTTGACCGGCCGGGGGGTATCGGGTAGGGTACTGTACCGACTGGTTGGTACAGATGATGACGACGAAGACGAGTCAGGCAGCGCCGCGGGCGCGGGATGGGCGCAGCACGCGGGAGGCGGTCATCGCGGTGGCGATGCGGCTGATCCACGTGCACGGCTACAACGCGATGGCCCTCGACGACGTGCTCCGAGAAAGCGGCGTCGGCAAGGGCAACTTCTATTACCACTTCAAGAGCAAGGAAGACCTCGGGCACGCCATCCTCGACAAGATCGTCGACGGCTTCCTCGAGCGAACGCTCGAGCCGTGCTTCGCCGACGCGACGACGGCGCCGCTCGGCCAGATTCGCTGCTTCCTCGATCGCGTCCTCGAGGCGCAGCGCGAGCGGAACTGCGTCGGCGGCTGCGTGATGGGCAATCTCGCCTCCGAGCTGTCGGACGTGCACGAGGGATTTCGGACGCGGCTGGCGACGCTGTTCACGGCGTGGCAGGCGCGGCTGGCGACGGCGCTCGAGTCGGCGCGCCAGCGCGGTGAGCTCGCGTGCAGCGCCGACCCCAAGACGATCGCGCGCTTCGTGGTTGCCTCGCTCGAGGGTGCGATCCTGCTCGCCAAGGTTTCGAAGGACATCCGGGTGATGGAGCAGTGCGTGACCGAGCTGAAGCGCTATCTGGCGCTGCACGAGGTGCGCTCATGACCGTCTCGTCAGGACCGCGCGTCGACGCCGACGCCGACCTGGTCGAAGCACTCCGCCGCGACGATCCCGGCGCCGCTGAACAGCTCGTCGACCGCTTCGGGGACCGTGTCTATCGCCTCGCGATGCGGATCACCGGGCTGAAGGAAGATGCCGAAGAGGCCGCGCAGGACGCGCTGTGGACGGCCGCCCGGAAGATCCACACGTTCAAGGGCGAGTCCGCGTTCGGTAGCTGGCTCTATCGGATCGCCGCCAACGCCGCCTATCAGAAGCTGCGCACGCGGCGAGCGAAGGCCAAGGAGATCTCCCTCGAGGACGTGCTGCCGGCGCTGGACGACGACGGCCGTCACTTCGAGCCGATGGCGGACTGGTCGTCGCGCGTCGACGAGCAGGCGCTCACCGGCGAGCTGCGCGAGGTGCTGCAGCGGGCGATCGACGAGCTGCCGCCCGACTACCGGACGGCGCTCGTGATGCACGACGTCGAGGGGCTCTCGAACCCCGACATCGCGGAGACGCTCGGCATCAGCCTGCCCGCGGTGAAGTCGCGCGTGCATCGCTCGCGGCTGTTCGTGCGCAAGCAGCTTGCGGACTACATGGGCGTGCCGGCGAGTTGACGCGCTCGCGGGCTCTGTGGTCTTATAAACGGCCGTTACCCAACGACTCAGGGAAGGTAGCAAGCGCATGGAAGCCGTGATCGCGACGGGTGGAAAGCAGTACCGCGTGACGCCGGGCAAAGTCATCGCAGTCGAAAAGGTCGCCGGTGACAGGGGCGCGGCCGTGGAGTTCCGCTCCGTCCTGTTCGTGAACCGCGACGGCGAGGTGCTTTCCGGCGACCAGGTCGCCAAGGCGCGCGTCTCCGGCGAGGTCGTCACGCAAGGCCGCGGTCGCAAAGTGGAGATCGTGAAGTTCAAGCGACGGAAGAACTATCGTCGTCATCGCGGGCATCGGCAGGCGGTGACGAGCGTCCGCATCACGAAGATCGAGGTCTAGAGGCAATGGCTCACAAGAAAGGTGTCGGCAGCTCCCGCAACGGTCGCGACTCGAATCCCCAGATGCTGGGCGTCAAGCGTTTCGGCGGCCAGTTCGTCACCGGGGGCAGCATTCTCGTCCGCCAGCGCGGGACGCGCTTTCATCCGGGCCTGAACGTCGGCCTGGGATCGGACGACACGCTCTTCGCGAAGATCGATGGCTACGTGCGGTTCGAGCGCCGAGGCGACAACCGCTACGTGAGCATCGTCGCCAGCCCGGCCTGACGCCCACGCGCGGGTGCCCCCGGCCCGCGGGCACCGAGATGTTCGTCGACGAGATCGACATCTTCGTCAAGGGCGGCGACGGGGGCGCCGGCTGCGTGAGCTTCCGACGCGAGAAGTACGTGCCGCGCGGCGGGCCCGACGGCGGCGACGGAGGCGACGGCGGCTCGGTGTACCTCGAGGCGGATCCCGCGCTCACCACGCTCCTCGACTTCCACTATCAGCGTCACTATCACGCGCCCCGAGGCCAGCACGGCCAGGGCAACAACTGCGCCGGCGCCAGCGGTGAGGACCTCGTGCTGCGCGTGCCGATCGGGACGGTTGTGGCCGACCGCGACACCGGCGAAGTCCTCGGCGACATGACCGAGCGTGGTCAGCGCGTGCTCGCCATTCGTGGCGCGCGGGGCGGCCGTGGCAACGCGCGCTTCGCCTCGTCGACGAACCAGGCCCCCCGGCGCGCGGACCTCGGCCGGCCCGGACCGGAGCGCTGGCTGCACCTCGAGCTGAAGATGATGGCCGACGTCGGCGTGGTCGGCTTTCCGAACGCCGGCAAGTCGACACTCGTCTCGCGACTGTCGGCGGCCAAGCCGAAGATCGCCGACTATCCGTTCACGACGCTCGCGCCGACGCTGGGCATCGTCCGCGCCGACGGTGACCGCTCGTTCGTGATCGCCGATCTCCCAGGCCTGATCCCCGGTGCCGCCGAGGGCAAGGGGCTTGGTCATCAATTCTTGCGCCACACGGAGCGCACGGCCGTGCTCGTGCATCTGCTCGATCCCGATCCGAACACCGGCCGCGACATCGGCGAGGATCTCGACGCGATCAATGCCGAGCTTGCGGCGTACTCACCCGAGCTCGCCGCGCGCCCGCGGATCGTGGTCGTCAACAAGGCCGATCTCCTCGACGGCGTCGCGCCGGAGCGGGTGGCGGCGGTCGAGGCCGTGCGCCGTCGCTGCGTCGACGGCGGCGCACCTTTCCTGTTGATTTCGGCCGCGACGGGACGCGGTCTGACGGAGCTCGTCCGCGCCATCGCGGCGCGGCTGGACACCACCGGATGGCTACGCGCCGCCAGCTAGGCCGGGTCCGGCGGCTGGTGGTGAAGGTCGGCACCGGCCTGATCACGGAGCCCAAGCTCGGCCCCGATCCCGACCGCATCGCCGCGCTCGCCGGGGATATCGCCGCCGTCCGCGATGGCCGCGAGGTGGTGCTCGTGAGCTCCGGCGCCATCGCCACTGGAATGGCGCGTCTGGCGCTCGCCGAGCGGCCACGCTCGATCCCCGAGAAGCAGGCGGCGGCTGCCGTCGGCCAGTCGGCGCTCATGTGGCACTACGAGCACGCGTTCAAGCGCCACGGCGTACCTGTCGGCCAGGTGCTGCTGACCGCGCAGGACATCGCCGACCGCGCGCGCTATCTGAACGCCCGCAACACGCTGCTCGCGCTCTTGAGGTTCGGCGTCCTGCCCGTCGTGAACGAGAACGACACGGTGGCGGTGGAGGAGATCAAGGTCGGCGACAACGACAATCTCAGCGCGCTCGTGGCCTCGCTCATCGACGCCGACCTGCTGGTGCTGCTGACCGACGTCGACGGCCTTTACACGAGCGATCCGGCGACGAACGCGAGCGCGACGAAGCTCGACACGGTGGAGACGATCACCGAGGACATCGAGCGGCTCGTCTGGGACGGCGCCGGCACCGGCTCGGTGGGCGGGATGGCGACGAAGCTGGAGGCCGCGCAGAAGGCCGCGGCGGCCGGCGTGCCGATGGTGATCGCGAGTGGTCGCAAGCAGGGCGTCCTCGGCCGCATTCTCAAGGGCGAGCCGGCGGGAACGTACTTCGCTCCCAAGGCCGATCGGCTCGGTGCGCGCAAGCGCTGGATCGCTTTCGCGGTGGCGCCGCAGGGACGGCTCACGGTCGACGTCGGCGCGCAAGAGGCGTTGACCCGTCACGGCAAGAGCCTGCTGCCGTCGGGCGTGGCGAAGATCGAGGGCGATTTCGCCGCGGGCGAAGTCGTGGCTCTCGTCGGCGACACCAGCGGCCGCGAGTTCGCGCGGGGGCTCGTGAACTTCGACGTCCACGAGCTGCGTCGGATCCAGGGCGCCAAGACCCGCGAGATCGCGCAGCGGCTCGGCTACAAGAGCTTCGACGAGGTCATTCACCGGGACAATCTGGTGCTCCTGTGATCGGACACCGGGCCGATCGTGTCGCGGCCACGCATCATATAGTAGAGGGCACATGAGCCTCAGGGAGCTGGTCGAGGGCAAGGCGCGAGCGGCACGGCGGGCGGCCGATGCGCTGGCGCTCTGCAGCACGCGGGTGAAAGACGAGGCGCTCACGCAGATGGCGCGCGCGCTGGAGGAGAAGTGCGCCACGCTGCTCGAGGCCAACCGGCTGGACGTCGAGCGTGCGCGTACGAAAGGCCTCACGCGCGCCTTCATCGATCGCCTCACGCTCACCGAGGCGCGCATCGAGCAGATGGCGCAGGGCCTGCGCGAGATCGCCGCCTTCCCGGATCCGGTCGGGACGATCGTGGAGTCGTGGCGGCGACCGAACGGCATCGAGATCTCGCGCGTCGCCGTGCCGCTCGGCGTGATCGGCTTCATCTACGAGTCGCGGCCGAATGTCACCGCGGATGCGGCCGGCCTCTGCGTCAAGTCCGGGAATGCGGTGCTGCTGCGTGGCGGCAGTGAGGCCATCGCGTCGAACACGCTCCTCGCCACTGTGTTGGCCAAGGCGCTCGAGAAGACTGGCGCGCCGCCGGATGCCATCCAGTTCCTCGACGTGACCGACCGCGAGGCCGTGGCGCTGATGCTCGAGCAGGACCGCTATCTGGACCTCGTGATCCCGCGCGGCGGTGAGCAGTTCGTCCGCTGGGTGGCCGAACGGTCGCGCGTGCCGGTCCTGAAGCACGACAAGGGTGTCGTCCACGTCTTCGTCGATGCCGCGGCCGATCTCGAGATGGCGACGGCCATCGTCCTCAACGCGAAGACTCACCGTCCGTCGGTCTGCAATGCGCTCGAAACGCTCCTGGTGGACGCGCAGGTCGCGTCGCGCTTTCTGCCGACGGCGGCGGCGCGTTTGGTCGACGCCGGCGTCGAGCTCCGCGGTTGCCCGCGCACGCTGGCGCTCGTGCCCACCGCGCGTCCGGCGACCGAGGCGGACTGGGACGAGGAGTACCTCGATCTCGTGCTTGCCGTCCGCGTGGTCGACGGCCTCGACGACGCGATGGCGCACATCCGCCGGCACGGCACCGGGCTCGCAGAGGCGATCGTGACCAACGACCTCGCCCGCGCGCGCCGATTCACGCGCGAGGTCGACGCCGCCGGCGTGCTGGTGAACGCCTCGCCGCGTCTGCTCGACGGTCACCAGTTCGGCATGGGCGCCGAGATGGGCATCTCCACGTCGCGCGTGCACGCGCGGGGGCCCGTCGGCGTGCGAGCGCTGACCACGACGAAGTTCGTCGTGCAGGGCGACGGACAGGTGCGGGACTAGATTGACGCGTACCGCGGTCTTCGGCGGGTCGTTCAATCCCATCCACTACGGTCACCTGCTGCTGGCCGACGATCTGCTGGAGATCCTCCGTCTCGATCGCGTGCTGTTCGTGCCGGCCAAGCATCCGCCCCACAAGGATCCCTCGCGGCTGGCGCCGCCCGCAGAGCGGCTGGCCATGGTGCGCCTGGCGACGACGGGACATCGCGGCTTCGAGGTATCCGACGTCGAGCTCATGCGACCGGGGCCGTCGTACACCGTCGACACGCTGGCGGCGCTCGCGCGTCCCACGGAGCGGCTCTTCCTCATCGTCGGCTCGGAGACGTTCCTCGATCTCCTGTCGTGGCGCGATCCAAGGCGAGTAGCGCAGCTTGCCCGGCTGGTGATCGTCCCGCGCGTCGGTAGTCCCTTCGACGCCGACAGCGAGGCGGCGCAAAAGGTGCTGCGCGAGATCGGCGTCGAGGGCGGCTTCACGCACGTCGGCGCCGACGGCACCGTGCCCGAGCGTGGGGTGATCGTCTCGCGCGCGGCCTCGATGCCGATCTCCGCCTCCGAGCTTCGACGCCGCGTGCGCGAGGGACGCTCGCTTGCTTTTCGACTGCCGCCGGCGGTGGCCGACTACATCGCCACCCATGGTCTCTACCGGGAGCCTGCGGTGTGACGCCGCGGCCGTCGGCCGAGCACAAGGCGCGTCGCGCCGCGCGCGCCGCGCTCGACAAGAAGGCCGTCGACCTGACCGTGCTCGACGTGCAGGGCGTGTCGACCGTCACCGATTACTTCCTCGTCTGCAGCGGGCGCTCGGCCCCGCACGTGAAGACCATCGCCGACGCCATCCGGGAAGAGCTGAAGGGGGACGGCGTGCGCCCGCTCCACGCCGAGGGACAGGCCGAGAGCGGCTGGGTGCTGCTCGACTACGGCGACGTCCTCATGCACGTGTTTCTCGCCGACACGCGCGCGTACTACGCGCTCGAGCGACTCTGGGGCGACGCACCGTCGATTCCTGTCGACGGCGTGTGACATTGCGCGCGACTGTCTTGCGCGCTCCGACGCTGCATGCTAGCGTACGGAAATTCGCCGCGCGGTCGGCGCCCTGGAGGTGAACGCTCGATGCGAAAAGATCGAGTCGCGCAGTTCAAGAAGCGTCTCGTCGAGAAGCATCGCCAGCTCTCGGAAGAGGTGGGGCGCACGGCGCTCTACGTGAAGGATCAGGAAGACGATTCCATCAAGGACCTCGGCGATCAGGCGAACACCGCCTACACGCGCGAGTTCTTCTTCGAGCTCGGCAACGGCGACCGTCGCCTCCTGCGCGATGTGATCTCCGCGTTGCAAAAGATCGACGATGGCTCGTTCGGCAGCTGCGAGCGCTGCGGCGAGGAAATCGCCGAGAAGCGGCTCGAAGCGCTGCCCTTCGCGCGCTACTGCATCGAGTGTCAGCGCGCGATCGAGCAGGAGGAGCGGATGGCCGCCGGCTAGTCGCGCTCGTTCTCGCCGCGCCGGCCTGGCCCCGCCGCCACCGATGTCCGTGACTCCTCGCCCCTCGTTCGCCACCTTCACCGCGTTCGCGCACCGTGCGCTGCGCGCGCTCGGCTTCGAGCGGCCTGCCGCCAGCGGCGAGCAGGAGGCGGAGGCGGCGGAGGCAATGCAGCACGCGCAGGAAGCGCGGCGCGCCGGCCGCCTGGACGAGGCGCGCACGCTGTTTCGTCACGTCGCGCAGCGCTGGCCCGCGCATCGTGGCGCGCTGCACGAGCTGCGCGATCTCGCCGTCGACGCGCGGCAGTGGGACGAGGCCATCGCCGTGCAGCAGCAGCTCATGGCGCTGGCGCCGCCCGCCGACCGCGCGGCCGAGGCCGCCTGGCTCGCGGTCGAGTATTACGAGCTCGGCCGGCTCGAGCTGGCGCGCGGCGAGGCCACCAGCGCCGTGGGTCACTTCAAGGCCGCGTTGCGCGCGGACCCGAAGTTCACGCCGGCCGTGGTCGCGCTCGGCGACGCGTACGAGGCGGCGGGCGATTCCCGTGAGGCGCTACGCACCTGGGAGCGCGCGGTGGAGACGCAGCCCGCGCTGCCCCTGCTGGCGCGACTGGAGCGCGCGTACCGCGAGCAGGCGCGGCCGAGCCGCATGATCGCGCTCTACCGCAGCGCCTCCGAACGCGCGCCGGACGATCTCGCGCTGGCGGCCGCGCTGGGGCGGGTGTACTTCGAGCTCGAGATGCTCGACGAGGCCGCGGATCAGTTCGAGAAGCTCGAGGTCCGCGCGCCCGACTTGCCGGTCGTCCACGCGTTCCTCGGCGCGGTGTTCGAGCGCCGCGGTGAGACACGCGAGGCTTTCGAGGAATACCGCCGCGCGCTGCGGCTCGGGCACGCCTTCGACTGGCCGCATCGGTGTACGGCGTGCGGTGCCACGGCGCCGCGCTGGCAGGATCGGTGCGGCGGCTGCCGTCGCTGGAACACGCTCCGCCCCAGCCAGACCCGCTGAACGCGTCCGTGCCGATCGGAAGGCGAACGCAGCTCGGAAGCCGAACGCAGCCATCCCCATCGAGAACAGGCCACCTGCGGTTCAAGCGGGACATAGGCCTCAGATAAATGGCCATGCGCGAGTGGGCCGTCGCCGCCCTCGATCTCGTCTTCCCCGCGCTCTGTCCCGTCTGCGCCACCGCGCTCGGCTCCGGCCGCCGCGATCCGCTCTGCGGTGAATGCTGGCGAAGCATTCCGCGGATCGCGCCGCCGCTCTGCGAGACGTGCGGGCTGCCGTTTCACGTCTTCGACGCGACGCCGGCATTCGCGGTTGCCGCGCGCTGTGGCGAGTGCGCGATGGCCGCGCCCGCCTTCGACTGGGCGCGCGCGGGCGGCGTCTACGCCGGCCCGCTGCGTGAGGCCGTGTCGCGACTGAAGTTCGCGCGCAAGCCGGCGCTGGCGCGCCCGCTCGGCGACCTCGTGATCGAGCAATGGGCGGCGCGACTCCCCGCCCTCGACGCGGTGGTGCCCGTGCCGCTCGCGCGGGCGCGCGAGCGCGCGCGTGGCTTCAACCAGGCGCGCCTCGTGGCCGAGCGGATCGCCCCGCGCCTCGGCGTGCCGCTTCGGTCACGTTGGCTCGCGCGCGCCCGCGACACGGCGCCGCAGACCGAGCTCGACGGCGCCGCCCGGCGCGCCAACGTGCGTGGCGCCTTCATCGCGTCCGCGGACGTGGCCGGACGAGCGGTGGCGCTCGTGGACGACGTGCTGACCACCGGGGCGACCGTCTCGGAATGCGCGCGCGTACTGCGCGCGGCGGGTGCGCGCAGCGTCGGCGTGCTGACAGTTGCCCGTGTATTGTAAGTGGCCGTATAATTTCGACTGATCCCCAGCCAAAGGAGCTTCCATGAGTATTCGAGTCGGCGTCAACGGATTCGGCCGCATCGGGCGCGTCTTCTTTCGCACCGCGCTCGAGGCGAGTGACATCGAAGTGGTCGGCGTCAACGATTTGGCCGATGCCAAAACGCTGGCGCACCTGCTGAAACACGACTCCGTGCACGGCAACCTCAAGGCCGAGGTCACGTCGAAGGGCGAGGCGATCTTCGTCAACGGCCGCGAGATCCGCGTCTGCGCCATCAAGGACCCGGCGGCGCTGCCGTGGAAGGAGCTCGGTGTGGACGTGGTCGTGGAATCGACCGGGATCTTCCGCGACACTGCCACCGCCAGCAAGCACATTGCCGCCGGCGCCAAGAAGGTGATCATCACGGCACCCGCGAAGGACCCGGACGTCACGGTCGTACTCGGTGTCAACGAGAAGACGTACGATCCGGCCAAGCACCGGATCATCTCGAACGCCTCGTGCACCACGAACTGCCTGGCCACCACGGCCAAGGTGATCGACGACAAGTTCGGCATCAAGCGCGGCTTCATGACGACCGTGCATTCCTACACGAACGACCAGCCGATCCACGACTTCCCACACAAGGACCTGCGCCGCGCGCGGGCCGGCGCGGTCAGCATCATTCCGACGACCACCGGCGCCGCCACCGCGGTGGGTCTGGTGCTGCCGAAGCTCAAGGGCAAGCTCGACGGCATCGCCATTCGCGTGCCGACGGCCAACGTGTCGGTCGTGGACCTGGTGGCGGAGCTCGACAAGCCGGCCACGCCGCAGGCGGTGAACGACGCGTTCCGCGAGGCGGCGGCCGGCGCCCTGCGCGGGATCCTCGACGCAACCGACGCGGAGCTCGTGTCGGCCGACTTCAACGGCAACCCGCACTCGTCGATCGTCGATCTGCCTTCCACCGCGTTCGTCGACGGCAACCTCATCAAGGTGCTCGCCTGGTACGACAACGAGTGGGGGTACTCGTCACGAGTGCGCGATCTGATCAAGTTCATCGGCAAGACGCTATAACTTGCCGAAGCTCACGATCGAGCAGCTGCCGCTGTCCGGCAAGCGCGTCTTCATCCGCGCGGACCTGAACGCGCCGCTGGACGGCGGCAAGGTCGCCGACGACACACGACTGTCGGCCGTGCTGCCGACGCTGCGCTACGCTCTCGACGCGGGGGCGTCGGTCGTCCTCGCCTCGCACCTCGGGCGCCCGAAAGGCGGTCCCGATCCGAAGTACTCGCTCCGTCCCGTGGCGGAGCGGCTCGCCGAGCTGCTCGAGCGTCCGGTGCCGCTGGCGCCGGATTGCGTCGGCGACGCCACGCGCGCGCTGGCGCACGCGCTCAAGCCCGGTGCGGTGTTGCTGCTCGAGAACCTCCGCTTCCATCCCGAGGAGGAGAAGAACGACGACGGGTTCGCGCGGCAGCTCGCCGAGCTCGCCGACTGCTACGTCGACGACGCCTTCGCGGCCGCGCAT
>OEKU01000096.1_pt1 | contig 10364 bp, 8 predicted proteins | sample 1503311 | NCBI WGS metagenome assembly OEKU01 (sample SAMEA104379587, study PRJEB20068) | metagenome | biome: 1000743; feature: 77; material: 1998 | place: USA | collected 2012 | depth 25 m | reverse complement strand
CGAGGTTCTTGCCGATGTCGTGGACGTCGCCCTTCACGGTGGCGAGGACGATCACTCCGCGCGTCGACGACTCGGACTTCTCCATGTGCGGCTCGAGGTGGGCGACGGCCGCCTTCATGGCCTCCGCCGACTGGAGCACCTCGGCCACGATCAGCTGGTTGTCGTTGAAGAGCCGGCCGACCTCGTCCATGCCGCGCATCAGAGGGCCGTTGATGATCTCGAGCGGGCGGGCTTCGCGGAGCTTCTCGTCGAGGTCCTCGAGCAAGCCGTCGCGGCTGCCTTCCACTATATAGCGCGCGAGGCGGTCGTCGAGCGGGAGCGCCTCCCGGGTGGCGACGGCACGCGTGCGGTCGCGGAAATGCGCGGCGAAGGCGGCGACGGGGTCGGCGCCGCGGTTGTACAGCAGGTCTTCGGCCAGCCGGCGCTCCTCCTCGGGAATCGACGGATAGCGTTCGAGCCGCTCGGTGTTGATGATCGCGTAATCGAGGCCGGCCTTGGTGCAGTGATAGAGGAAGACACCGTTGAGAACCTCGCGCCCGGCCGCCGGGAGACCGAATGACACGTTGGAGATACCGAGAATCGTCTTGCACTCGGGAAAGCGCGATTTTATAGCGCGCAAACCCTCGATCGTCTCGACGGCCGAGCCGATGTAGTTGGCGTCACCGGTGCCGACGGGGAAGACGAGCGGATCGAAGATCAGATCGCGCGCGGGGATGCCGTACTTGCGCGTGAGGAGGTCGTAGCTCCGCTCGGCGACGGCGAGCTTGCGCTGCCGGCTGACGGCCATGCCTTGCTGCTTGTCCTCGTCGATGCAACCGACGACGACGGCCGCTCCGTAGGTCTTCAGCAGCGGCGCCACGCGCTCGAAACGCTCCTCGCCGTCCTCGAGATTGATCGAGTTCACGATCGCCTTGCCCTGGCTGTGTCGTAGGGCGAGCTCGAGCACGCCGGCATCGGTCGAATCGATCATCAGCGGCGCCTTCACGCGGCGGGTGAGCTCGCGCATGAAGCGATCCATGTCGGCCGCCTCTTCCCGGTCGGGATTCGCCAGGCAGGCGTCGAGCACCTGCGCGCCCGCGCGGACCTGCGCGCGGCCCACCTCGGCCGCATCCTCGAAGCGATCGGCGACCACCAGCTCCTTGAACTTGCGCGAGCCGATGACGTTCGTGCGCTCGCCCACGAAGATCGGCCGGTTGTCGTCGGTCGGATAGAGCACGTCGATGCCACTCACGCCTTGCGGCTCGACCGTCGCCGGAGTCCGCGGAGGCCGGTGCGCGGCCAGCAGCGCGATGGCGCGGATGTGCTCGGGCGTGGTGCCGCAGCAGCCGCCGACGAAGTTCACCCAGCGCTCGTCGATGAAGCGTTTGAGCTTGAGCGCCAGGCTGTGCGGCGTTTCCCCATACTGCCCGCGCTCATCGGGCAGACCCGCGTTCGGATAGACGCTGGTCCAGCACGTCGCCATCCCGGAGAGCGAGCGCAGATGGTCGGTCATGAACTCCGGTCCCGTCGCGCAGTTGAGCCCGATCGAAAACAGCTCGAGGTGCTGCAGCGAGATGTAGAGCGCCTCGACGCCCTGGCCGGCCAGCATGGTTCCCATCGGCTCGATGGTGGCACTCACCATGAGCGGAACATCGTTCCGCCCGGAGGCGCGACGCGCGCGCAGCACGCCGAGGGCCGCCGCTTTGAGATTCAGCGTGTCCTGCGCCGTTTCGAGCAGGAGCGCGTCGACATTGCCCTCGAGCAGCGCCGCCGCCTGCGCCTCGTATCCGTTCAGGACCTCGTCGAAGGTGACGTTCCGCGTGACCGTGATCGAGCGCGTGGACGGGCCCATGGCGCCGATGACGAATCGCTCGCCCGCGGCCTCGCGCGCGATACGCGCTGCCGCCAGCGTGATGTCGTGCAGCCGGTCGGCGAGCCCGTATTCGGCGAGAACGTACGGCGCGCATCCAAAGGTGTTCGTCGAGATGCAATCGGCGCCAGCTTCCAGATACGCGGCGTGGATGCCGCGGATGACGTCGGGGCGGGTGAGGTTCAAGTGCTCATTGCAGCCGTCGTAGCGGTCGCCGCCGAAGTCCGCCGCGCCGAGCCCCGCGGCCTGGATCATCGTCCCCATCGCCCCGTCGAGGACGAGGACCCGCTCGGTCAGCGCGCGCGCCAGAGCCTTCATCTCGATCATAGTAGCGCACGGCGTTCGCCGCGCGGCGAGTGCTCAGCCGGAGGGCGGCCGCCTGGACGCGCGTGCTCCCCACAGAAAGCCGACCGCAGCGCAGCATACGAGCCAGCGCTCGATGGTATCGGGGCGGCGCGCGGCTGCCGCAGAGAGCCAGCCGGCAATCGCGCGGAGGGTGGACTTCCATTGGGGCAGCGCTACGCCGAATGCGGCCGGCCGCGTCCTGGAATGCAGGAGGGCGTCGCCCTCCGCACGCTGAAAGTACAGGCGGGAGAGATAGCGAAGGCGCATGCGCTCGGGGCCGATCCGATGGGCAACGACCACGGTCGGCTCGTAAATGGCCCGGTAGCCGGCGGCGAGCGCGCGTGCCACGAGATCGATCTCTTCGCCGCGATGGAGCGTCGTGCCGACCAGGCCCCGCCGGGTGTCGAATCCTCCGACGTCCTCGAAGATGCGGCGTCGGAAGGCCATGTTCGCGCCCCAGACGGCTGGAGCCCCATGGGGATCTGTCACGCGCGCGGTCGTCGCGTGATCGAGGATGGCCAACGCGTTGTGGAGCGCGGGACGCTGGTGCAACCACGGCGGTGGCTTCTGCAGCCACGCCGGGACGATCCGTCCGCCGACGATGTCGGCGTTCGTGCGTTCGATCGTGCTCACGATGCGGCCGACCCAGTCCACGGCGGGGAGGACGTCGTCGTCCGTGAATGCAATGATGTCACCGCGACTCGCGGCCACGCCTGCATTTCGTGCTCGGCTGAGGCCTTGTTCCGGCACGAAGACATATCGCGCCATCGCGTCCGCGGTCGCGATGAACCGCTCGATCACCGCCCGCGTCGCATCGCTCGAGTTGTTGTCGACGAGGACCAGCTCCCACCGAATGCCGTCGGGGACCGCTTGCGCTGCCAGCGCGGCCAGCGTGAGGCCGAGCGAGGCCGCTCTGTTGTACGTGCAGACCACGATCGACACGTCGGGCGCCCGGGTCATGGCTGTCGTCTGGCGAGACTGCCACAGCAGGGACGCCTCGCGATAGACTGCTCGTCGCTGGAGGGAAGATGCCCAGTCAACGTGTCATGGCGATCGGTCTCGACGGTGTCGAGCTGCGATTTCTCGAGCAGCTGCTCGCCGCCGGTGAAATGCCGGCGCTCGCCGCGCTCCGAAAACGGTCGGCGAGGTTCCTGCTCGACCACGGTGCCGCGCAGCGGACGGGCCTGGCCTGGGAACACGTGGCATCCGGGCAGAGCCCCGAGGCCTGCGCCCGCTGGGCCGCGGTGGAGTTCGATCCGGCCACGTACCGGGTGTGGCAAGAAGGAGCGCGGTTCCAGCCGTGGTGGGCGAACGTCGATCGCCGGGTGGTCGTCTTCGACGCGCCGTACGTCGACTTGCACCGCGCCCCTCGGACGCGCGGTGTCGTCGCATGGGGCGCTCATGACCCCGGCACGGCGGCGGCGGCCCGGCCACCGGCGCTGCTCCGCGAGTTCGTGCGACGCTTTGGCGCCTATCCGGACAGCTGGACGTATGCGACGCCGTGGCCCTCGCCAGATCGCACGGAGCGGATGGCGAACCTGCTGTCGGAGGCCGTCGAGACGCGTGCGCGCGCGGCTCGGTGGCTCGCCAGCGAGCGTCTTGCCGACTGGGATCTCTTCTTCGCCGTCGCGGGCGAGGCGCACGGCACGATCGAAGGGTTGTGGCACGGCATCGACGCACAGCACCCGCTACACGATCACCCATCCGGGCGACCAGCGGCCGACGGGCTCGTGAAGATTCATCGCGCGCTCGACCGCATGGTCGCCGGGATCCTCGAATGCGCGGGTGACGCGACGCCCGTCGTGTTCGCGATGGGGGGCATGGGGCCGAACCACTCCGATGCCCAGTCGATGGTGCTGCTTCCGGAGCTGCTTTTTCGCGAGACGTTCGGACGGTCGCTTCTCACGGTCCCGGACGCGTGGGCGGCGTCGCCTGGGACAGTTCCGGTGCTCGACTCGGACGACGACTGGGGGACCGCCAATGTCCGGTGGCTGGCGGCGCCTGCGCCCACGTCGGGCGCCGCCCTGCGCCGCTTCGTCGACGCACGGCCCGCGCTGAAGGCGACACTCCAGCCTCTCCGCAAGGCGGCGCTGAGCTGGCGCACGTCGCGCCGCGCGACCGCAGCCCATGACCTGCGCTGGCAACCGGCGGCGCGTTACGACGCATACTGGCCGCGGATGCACGCATTTGCCCTGCCGTCGTTCTACGACGGCCGCATCCGGATCAATCTGAAGGGACGCGAGCGCGACGGCATCGTCGATGCCGCGGAGTATGCCGCTGTCTGTCACCGCTTGGAATCGCTGATGTACGAATGCCGCAATCCGTTGACGGGCGAGCCGGCCGTCGCAGCGATCGAGCGAGCGGCCACGCGTGATCCGCTCGAGCTCGGGAATTCCGAGTCCGACCTGCTCGTGATCTGGCGCGGTGTGGCCACGGCGCTCGAGCATCCGAGGCTCGGGCTGATCGGTCCCGTCGCGCTGCGGCGGACCGGCGGCCATACCGGTTCCCATGGATTCGCGTATGTCGCGGATGCGAGGCTCGAGGTCGGTGACCACGGTGTGCGCTCGTCATTCGATGTGGCGCCCACGCTCGTGGAGCTGCTTGGATGCCCACCGATCGCCGGTATGAGCGGAACGAGCCTGCTGCCCCCGAGCCGCTAAACTGTCGATCCGGGTATAGTAACGATCATGACGCCCTCGCCCCCTCCGCTCGCGCTCGACGGCATCAAGGTTCTCGATCTCTCTCGCGTGCTCGCGGGCCCATTCTGTGGCGCGCTGCTGGGCGACATGGGTGCCGACGTCGTCAAGGTCGAAGACCCAGCGGTCGGCGACGAATCGCGCACGTGGCCGCCACACAAGGACGGCGAGTCGGCCGGCTACATCGTCAACAACCGCAACAAGCGTGGCATCTCCGTCAATCTGAAAACGCCGGACGGCGTCGCCGTAGTCAAGCGCCTGGCGAAGCACGCCGACGTGCTGATCGAGAACTTCCGCACCGGGACGATGGAAGAGTTTGGACTCGGCTACGACGCGCTGGCCGCCGACAATCCGCGCCTCGTCTACTGCTCCGTCTCCGCCTTCGGACGTACGGGGCCGCGCGCCGAGGGCGCCGGGTACGAGGCGCTCATGCAGGCGTTCTCGGGCATCATGTCGATCACGGGCGAGCCGGGCGGCGCTCCCGTTCGCTGTGGCGTCTCGTTTCTCGATCTCACCACCGGCATCCTCTGCGCGTTCGGCGTCGTGAACGCGCTGAGGCTTCGCGATCGTACCGGGCGTGGCCAGCGCGTGGACGGCTCGCTGCTCGAGACGGCGCTGGGACTGCTGAACTTCCAGGTCGAAGGCTATCTGCTCGCAGGCACGGTGCCGAAGCCGCTCGGGTCGGCGCATCCGTCGCTCTCGCCGTATCGCAATTTCCGCTGCCGGGACGGCCAGTGGGTGTTCATCGCGGGCGCCAACGATCGCCTGTGGAAGCGCCTCGTGGGTGCGCTCGGTCTCGGCGACATGGCGGACGATCCGCGATTCGCGAGCAACATCGACCGCGTGAAGCATCGCGCGGAGCTCGAGCAGCGCGTCAGCGACGCCATCGGTCGCCACGATCGCGAGCCACTCCTGAAGATGCTGGAGGAGGCCGACGTTCCGGCCACCCCGGTGAACACGGTCGATCAGGTCGTGAACGATCCGCAGACGGCCACGCGGCCGACCATCCGCCGCGTGCAGCACCCCAAGCTCGGCGAGATTCCCGTGGTGGGAATGCCGATCTCGTTCTCTGATATGCAGCCGGGCGTGCGCCGCCATGCGCCGATGCGGGGCGAGCACACCGACGAGGTGCTGGCCGAGTACGGCTACAGCGCGGGGGAGATCCAGGCGCTCCGCGCCCGAAAGGCCATCGTGTGAAACGCTGGCTCGGGGCCGCCATCCTCCTCGCGCTGGCGACGCCGGCGCATGCGGCCCTCTATCGGTGGGTCGACACGAGCGGCGTCACGTACTACACGAGCGAGCGGGACGCCATCCCGGAACAGTATCGCGCCTCGGCGCAGAAGCTCGACGCGCCGAGCGCGCGCACCGCGGAGCCGGCGACGGCAGCCGCCTCGCCCGCGGCCTCGCCGACCTCGGGCGCCACAGTGCCGCTGCCCAGTGGTGCACCGATCATGGTCGACGCCTTGCTGAACGGCGTGCGACTGCGGCTCGTCCTCGACACCGGCGCCGACCGGACGGTGATTTCGCCGGCCGCTCTCGGTCGCGCCGGCATCGATACGACCGGTGCCACGCCGTTCCGCATCAGCGGCGTCACCGGCTCGTCGTCGGCCGCGCTCGTGAACGTGCCGCGACTCGACATCGCGGGCGCGCAGGTCGGACCGCTCGGCGTGGTCGCCTTCGCGGTGCCCGGGGAATTCGACGGGCTGCTCGGACGCGACGTGCTCGATGCGTTCACCGTGACGTTCGATCCCGCGCAGAACCGAGCGACGCTGACGCCGCGCTGAGTCGCAGTAGCTTTTTCCATCCAACCTGAGAAGAAGTTTCCCATCGTAGTGGTCGCGCCGTCGGCATTCCTGCGCCCCGGGCGAGTCATGAATCGGCACTGCTATTGCTGAATCCCTGCTCGGCTTCAACACGTCTTGTCTTCCGGAGGGGTACCATGCGCACCATCCCGACGCCCCCGTGGGCGTTGCTGCTGGCCGGTGGCGACGGACGTCGCCTTCGATCGCTGACGAAGCAGATTTCGGGCGACGCGCGACCCAAGCAGTTCTGCCCGATCTTCGATGGTGAAACGCTGCTCGACCGGACGCGCCGCCGCGCAGATCTTCTGAGTCGCATGGATCAGCAAGTCGTCGTGGTGACTCGCAGCCACGCGCGCTACTACGCCGCGCTGGCGCATGAGCTGGCACCCGGGCGCCTGGTCGAGCAGCCGCAGAATGCCGGCACTGCCCCCGGGATCCTCTATCCGCTCTTGAGGATCCGTCACCTCGCGGGGAACGTCCCAGTCACGGTCTATCCGTCGGACCATTACGTCTCCGATGAAGGCACGTTCGTCGGATCGGTGAATCATGCGGTGGATCTCGTCCGCCGGCGTACGGACCTGATCGTGCTGATGGGGATCGAGGCCGCATTTCCGGAGACGGAGTATGGGTGGATCGAGACCGAGGAAGCGCCGTTGCCGCTGGCCGGGGAGCCGGCCTTTCCGATTCGACGATTCTGGGAGAAGCCCTCGCCTCGGGTGGCCGCCCGGCTGTTCGAGGGCAGCGCCCTCTGGAACAGCTTCGTGATGGTCGGCTGGATCGACGCGTTCCTCGATCTCACGGCCCGCACGGCGCCCGAGCTGATGCGGGCGCTCGATCCGCTTCGCCGCGCCATCGGCACCGACGCCGAGACGCGGGTCGCCGAGGAGGTCTACAGCAAGCTGACTCCACCTGCGATCGGATTCTCCGAAAGGATCCTGGCCCCGGCCACCGATGGTTTGGTAACTGTACGGGTCAAGGGTGTGGAGTGGAGCGACTGGGGGCACCCGCAGCGAGTCATGGCGACGATGAGGCGCTCTGGATGGCGGCCGGCCTGGCTCGGCCGCGTGGAGCTGGCGTCCGCGGGCTAGCCGCGTGACGCCGGGGAGGAACCGAGAGCGCGGTGGGACTGATCCTGGTCGTGGAGGATGACACCGACACACGAAAGGCTCTCGGGGAGCTGCTGACCGGATTGTTCCCGAGCACTCGTGTGCTGATGGCCGAATCCGGCGAAGCCGCCCTCGAGCTGATCCGTCGGACCCGGCCGAGTGTGGTCGTCCTCGACCTCCATCTGAAGGGCATCCAGGGCTTCGATTTCGCCGCGCGAATCACGGCCCTCGACGACGGTCCGCGGCCGCCGATCGTCGCATTGACCGGCGACTCGAGCCCGGCTACGTTGAAGAGGGCCGAGACCGCCGGCTTCGCCGCGTTCCTGCGCAAGCCTGCCGACGTCGATCGCCTGGAGTCGGTGCTCCGGCCGATTCTCGAAGCCTGACCGGAGGTACCCCTTGGATCTGCGCGCCAAGACCGCCGTGGTCACCGGCGGCGCGAGCGGCATCGGTCGCGCGCTGACGCTGCGATTCGCCCGCGAGGGCGCTAACGTCGTCGTTGCTGATGTCGACGCCGCCGGCATGGAGGCGGTGGCGGCCGAGGTGCGTGGTCTTGGCGTCAAGGCGCTGACCGTCACGACCGACGTGAGCGAGCTCGCGCAGGTGCAGGCGCTGGCGACGCGCGCGTTCGAGACCTTCGGCGCCGTCCACGTCCTCTGCAACAACGCGGGCGTCGCGGCCTGGGGCGGCCTCGAATCGGCCAGCCATCGTGACTGGCAGTGGGTGCTCGGCGTCAACCTCTGGGGCGTGATCCACGGCATCGAGGCGTTCGTGCCGCGCATGATTACGCGCGGCGAGCCCGGCCACATCGTGAACACGGCGTCGATGGCGGGTCTCGTCGCCAGCAAGGGACTCGGCGTCTACAACACCTCGAAGTATGCGGTGGTCGGCCTGTCCGAAACGCTCGCCAAGGACCTGAAGCCCTACCGCATCGGCGTCTCCGTGCTCTGCCCGATGGGCGTTGAGACACGCATTCGCGAGTCGGAGCGCAACCGACCGGTCGCGCTACGGAACGATCGCGCCGCCGGCGGCGAGCCGGTGGAGCTGATCGGTCGTTATCTCGCCCCCGACGCGGTCGCCGACATGGTCCTGGCGGCCATTCGTGCGAACGAGCTCTACGTGATCACGCACGACGAGGCGCTCGAGCCGCTGCGCCGCCGCGCGGAGCGGCTGGAGCGTGCGGTCAGGAGCCGTCCGCGCTGAGCGAGCCAGTCTGGGTCGGCGATCGTGGCCGACTGGCGCGGGCGGCGGAGGTCCTGGCCGCCGCGCCGGAGGTGGCGCTCGATACCGAAGGCGACAGCCTCCATCACTATCCGGAACGCCTCGCCCTCGTACAGCTGGCCACGCCCCACGGCGTCTGGCTCGTCGATCCGCTCGCGGTCACCGATCTCACGCCGCTCGCGCCCGTCTTCGCCGAGACGCGGCCGCTTCTGCTCGTGCACGCGGGCGACAACGATCTTTCGCACCTGAAGCGCCGCTACGGCTTCGCCTTTCGCTCGATCTTCGACACGTCGATCGCCGCGCGCTTCCTCGGCGGCAAGGCGCTCGGTCTCGACACGCTGCTCGAGACGTGGCTCGGCGTGACGCTGCCACCATCGCGCCAGCGTGACGACTGGTCGGCGCGGCCGCTGGCGCCCGCGCAGCTCGCCTACGCCGCCGCCGACGTCCAGCATCTCTTCGCGCTCCGGGCCCGGCTCACGGAGGAGCTGCGCGCCGTCGGACGACTGGCGTGGGTGGAGGAGGAGTGCGCGGCGCTGGCGGCGCAGATCATTCCCGAGCGCTCGCCCGACCCCGATGCCTGGATGTACGTGAAGGGCGCGCGTGAGCTCACGCCGCGGAGCCTGGCCGCCCTCCGCACCCTCTACGAGCTGCGTGAATCGCTGGCGCGCGCGACCGATCGGCCTCCGTTCAAGATCCTGTCGGAGGAGATTCTCCTCGAGCTTGCCCGCGCACTGCCGGCAGATACGGCGGCGCTGGCGGCCATACGCGGCGTCACGCCTCGTGTGATCGGCCGCTGGGGCCACGCGCTGCTGGCCGCCATCGACCGCGCGCAGGCGGAGGACGAGCGCGCGTTGCCGGAGTTTCCGCGGCGCCCGCGGCCCTCGGTGCCGGGCGCGGTGAGTCGCCGCGTCGAGGCGCTGCGCAAGTGGCGCGCAGCCTCCACGGAGCGGCTTGGTCTGGAGCCGGGTCTTCTGCTACCGAACCGGCTGATCTCCGTCATCGCGGAAGCGGCGCCACATTCGACGGAGGCGCTGGCGGCGCTCGACGGCGTGCGCCGCTGGCGCGCCGAGCACTTCGGCCGCGAACTGATTGCAGCGCTCGAGCGCCCGTGAGATCGTAACGGGTCGATGGACCACCGAGCGTTTATCGTCCAGGACGACGCGGGCCTCCTGCGAATCTTTCGTGAGGTCCGTACGATCGCGGTGCTCGGCGCCAAAGCCGAAGCGGGTGAGCCCGCGTTCTACGTGCCGTCCTATCTGAAGACACGCGGCTATCGGATTTTTCCGGTGAATCCGACGCGAGCGGGTCAGCGTATCCTCGGCGAGGCGGTCGTGGCGACCGTGGC
>OEKU01000353.1_pt1 | contig 10410 bp, 11 predicted proteins | sample 1503311 | NCBI WGS metagenome assembly OEKU01 (sample SAMEA104379587, study PRJEB20068) | metagenome | biome: 1000743; feature: 77; material: 1998 | place: USA | collected 2012 | depth 25 m | reverse complement strand
ACGCGCGCCACGCGCTCGGCACGCTGCTCGCGCAGGAAGTCTTGAAACCATCCCGCGGCGTCGTCCACGTAGTAGCCGAGCACGTGGACCTCGGCGCCCGGGACGTCGCAGTTGATCTCGAGGCCGGGGACGATGGTCAGGAGCGGATGCTGCGCCGCCTCCGCCCGCGCGGCGGCCAGGCCCTCGGTGGAGTCGTGATCGGTAATGGCGAGCACGCGCACGCCGCGCTTCACCGCGGCGCGCACGAGCTCGGCCGGCGACAGCGTCCCGTCCGACGCCGTCGTGTGGGAATGCAGGTCGACGCCCGCGGTCATCGCTCCGCGGTGAGATACGCGAGGATGGTGCGCACGGCCGCCCCGGTAGCGCCCTTGGGACCGAGCGGCACCTCCTTCTCCACGAACGCGGGTCCCGCGATGTCGAAGTGCGCCCACGGCCGCTCACCGGCGAACTCCTTCAGGAAGAGCCCGGCGGTGATGGCGCCGCCGCCACGCGGACCGACGTTGTTCATGTCGGCCACGTCGCTCTTGAGGTGCTCGCGATACTCGTCGATCAGCGGCAGCTGCCACACGCGCTCGCCCGCGCGCTCGGCGGCGGCGAGCAATCGATCGGCCAGCGCCTGGTCGTTGGTCATGAGCCCGGAGCAGAGCGGGCCGAGCGCGACCACGCAGGCGCCCGTGAGGGTGGCCATGTCGATGATCTCGTCGGCCTCGATCTTCTCGCTCGCGTAGCAGATGGCGTCGGCGAGCGTGAGCCGCCCCTCGGCGTCGGTGTTGCCGACCTCGATGGTCGTGCCATTCATGGCGCGCAGCACGTCGCCGGGGCGGATGGCGGAGCCCGACGGCATGTTCTCCGTCGCGGCGATCAGGCCGTGCACCTCGAACGGAGGCTTGAGCGCCGGCAGCGCGCGCATGATGGCGAGCACGGCCGCCGCGCCCGACATGTCGTCCTTCATCCGCAGCATGCCCTCGGCCGTCTTCAGGTCGAGACCACCGGAGTCGAACGTGATGCCCTTGCCGATCACCGCCACGCGACGGCGTCGCTTGCCGGTGGGCGTGTACGTGAGATGGATGAACTTCGGTGGCTGCTCGCTGCCGGCGGCAACGCCGAGAAAAGCGCCCATGCCGAGCTTCTCGCACTCCGCGCGCTCGAGCACCTTGAGGCCAAGCCGTGCTCCCTTGGCGATGTCTCCTGCCGTCTTGGCCAGGTACGTCGGGTGCACGTCGTTGGCCGGGCTGTTCACGAGGTCGCGCGCCAGGCACGTGGCGTCGGCGAAGATCTCGCCGGTGCGCGCGCCGTCGGTGGCCTCGCGGCGACGGCGGCCATCGACCTCCACCACCCGCAGCTCCTCCACTCGCTTGTCGGACTTCTCCCGCTTGTAGCGATCGAAGGTGTAGGAGCCGAGGATCGCGCCCTCGGTGACGGCGTGAGCGCGGGCGGCCGCCGGCAGCCGCTCGCCGAGCGTCTCGATCGCCACCACGCGGGCGCCCAGATCGCGCGCGCGCCGGAGCGCCGCCGATGCCGCCCGGCGCACGGTCTCGAGCGTGAGCTCGGAACGCTGGCCGAGGCCGACCACGATGAGGCGGCGCGCGGGCAGCTTGCCGGCGGTGTGAACGTAGGTGACCTGCGCAGGCTTGGCCTGGAAGCGCTCTGCGGTGAGGATGTCCGTCAACTGTCCGCCGAGCGCCTTGTCGAGCCGGGCGACGGCGTCGCGAAGCTTCTGTTCTTCGGCGTAGAGCCCGACCACGAGCGCATCGGCCTCCACGGAGGCAAGCGGCGATGCGGAGACGGTGACCTTCATGCGCCGCCTCCGCGACTCAGCGCGACGGCGCGTCGGATCATGTCCACCAGTCCCTCGGTGATCGGCAGCTGCTCCGCCTCTTCGATCGTCACCCAGCGCACCTCCGCCGCGTCGCTGCCGGCCGTGATCGCATCGCTCGATTCGGGAAAGGCAAGGTAATCAACGAGGACCCAATGATAGCGGACACGGCCCTCGGCATCGCGGGTGACCCGGTCGAGCACGCCGACCAGCCCCGCGATGCGCACCTTCAGGCCGCACTCCTCCTCGACTTCGCGACGCGCGGCGTCAACGCTCGTCTCGCCCAGATCGACGAGGCCGCCCGGCACGCTCCAGAGCCCAAAGCCCGGCGCGTGGCCGCGCTTGACGAGCAGCACGCGGCCCTCGTGGAGCACGATGGCGCCTACGCCGACGCGTGGGTAGTCGGGATACTCGCGGCTCACTGGTGGCCGGCCGGGGCGGTCAGGAACGCGTCGCGCCCGTAACGCTCCTGCACCAGGCGGTCGACGCTCGCGCACTCCTCGTCGGTGAGGCCGCCGGGCGCCAGCCGCAGACCGTGCTCGGCCTCGAACGCGTGCCGCAGCGCCGTCGCCACCTCGTCGAACGCCGGCCGCGTGCCGATGGCCGCCTCGAGCGTGGTCATGCTCTCGAGCGGCGCACGCGTGGTCGGAAAGAGCGCGCGCAGGCGCGGCTCGTCGACGCCGAGCATCACCGCGCCGTGCTGGAGGAACGACGTGCCCTGTCGGCGCTGCGCGCTCCCGACGACTTTCTTGCCGCCGATCTCGATCTCATAGGCGCCGGTGCGCGCAAAGCAGAACGCGGGATCGCGACCGAGACCGCGGCCGGTCGGTACCATCTCGGCGGCCGCGCCGAGCGTGCGCAGACCGCGCACGAGCGCCCGGCCAATCCATCGATAGGTGTCGAGCAGATCGGCGGAGACGCCGAGATCCTCGGCGGTGGCGACGACGCTGTAGGTCAGCTCGCGCTCGGGCCCGTCGTGGTAGATCGCGCTGCCGCCGGTGGGCCGGCGTACGACACCGACGCCGAGACGGCGACAGGCGCCGACGTCGACGTGGCGGTCGAGCGGCTGACCGTAGCCAAGCGAGACGGTCGGCGGCGACCAGGCGAAGAAGCGAACGGTTGGTGGCGAGGTGCCGGCCTGTCGGCCCCGCCACATGGCCTCGTCGACGGCCATGTTCGTCGGGCCGTCACACGGCTCCGTGACGACCAAGCGCCAGGCTACGTCTTGGGGCTCCACTTGAGGTCGGGCTCGCGAGCGGCGCGGGTCTGGTCGAGGCGGCGCACCGGCGTGGTGACGGGCGCGTCGTGGATCACGGCCGGCTCGCGCTCGGTCTCGCGGGCAATCTGGATCATGGCGTCGCAGAAGGCGTCGAGCGTCTCCTTCGCCTCCGTCTCCGTCGGCTCGATCATCAGCGCCTCCTCGACGATGAGCGGGAAGTACGTCGACGGCGCGTAGAAGCCGAGGTCGAGGAGCCGCTTCGCGATGTCGGTGGCCGTCACGCCCAGCTTCTTCTGGCGCCGCGCCGACATGACGCACTCGTGCATGCACGGTCCCGGCACCGACACGTCGTAGTCGGCCTCGAGGCGCTTCATGATGTAGTTGGCGTTGAGCACGGCGTTGTCGGACACGCTGCGCAGACCGTCGGCGCCCATCGTGCGGATGTATGTGTACGCGCGCACGAGCATCCCGAAGTTGCCCCAGAATGCCTGCAGCTTGCCGATCGACTTCGGCCGCTTCCAATCACGCGCGTACGCGTCGCCATTCTTCACGATCACCGGCGTCGGCAGGAACGGCTCGAGGTGCGATTTGATGCCGACGGGGCCGGCGCCCGGCCCGCCGCCGCCATGCGGCGTGGTGAAGGTCTTGTGCAGATTGAAGTGGCAGACGTCGAAGCCGAGGTCGCCGGGCCGGGTGATGCCGAGGATGGCGTTCAGATTGGCGCCGTCCATGTAAACCTGGACACCCTTGGCGTGACAGATCTCGGTGATCTCCATGATCCGCGGCTCGAACATGCCGAGCGTGTTCGGCACCGTGATCATGAAGGCCGCCACGTCGGGACCGACTTCCTTGGCCAGGGATTCCACGTCGACTTCGCCGTTCGGCAGCGACTTCACCTCCACCACCTCGTAGCCGGCGATGGCGGTCGACGCGGGGTTGGTGCCGTGCGCGGAATCGGGAATGAGGACCTTCGTGCGCTTCTCGCCGCGCGAGGCGTGATACGCGCGGATCATCAGCACGCCGGCGAACTCGCCCTGCGCGCCGGCGGCCGGCTGGAGCGAAACCGCGTCCATGCCGGCGATCTCTGCCAGCATGGCGGCCAGGTCGTACATCAGCCGGAGCGCTCCCTGCGCGTCCTCGTCGCGGACGAGCGGGTGCAGGCGCGCAAACCCGGGCAGCCGCGCCATGTCTTCGTTCAGCTTCGGGTTGTACTTCATCGTGCACGAGCCGAGCGGATAGAAGTGCGTGTCGACGCCGTAGTTCATCCGCGAGAGCCGCGAGTAGTGGCGCACGACGTCGAACTCCGAGACCTCGGGCAGCGCGGCGGCCGCGCCCCGCAGGTGCTTCTTCGGCAGCAGCTCGCTGACGGGCTTGCCGGGCACGTCGCTCTCGGACAGTGAGAAGCCGACGCGTCCCGGCGAGGACAGCTCGAATACCAGCTTGTCGTACGCGCCGGCGCCGCTCACCGGAGCGCCTCCGCGAGCGCGCCCGCGTAGGCGTCGATCTCCTCGCGCGTGCGCTGCTCGGTCACCGCAACCAGCAGCGAGTCGCTCAGCGCGCGATCGTACGTCTTGAGCGGCACGCCGGGCAGGATGCGCTTCTTGGTCAGCTTCGCCACGACGGTCGTCGGCGACTTCGGCAGCTTCAGCGTGAACTCCTTGAAGAACGGCTGGGCGAAGCGCAGCGACACGCCCGGGATCTTCGTGAGCTGCTCGGCCGCGTAATGGGCCTTGGCCGTCGACAGCTCGCCGACGCGCTGAAGTCCCTGCTTGCCGAGGGTCGCGAGGTAAATGGTGGCCATCAGCGCGCAGAGCGCCACGTTCGTGCAGATGTTCGACGTGGCCTTGGCGCGGCGGATGTGCTGCTCGCGCGTCTGCAGCGTGAGCACGAAACCGCGGGCGCCGTCGCGATCCACGGTGGCGCCGACCAGGCGGCCGGGCATCCGGCGCACGAGGGCGCTCTTGGCGGCGAAGACGCCGAGGTTCGGACCGCCGAAGGACATCGGCACGCCAAGCCCCTGCCCTTCGCCGACGACGATATCGGCGCCGAGCCGGCCGGGGCCTTCGAGCACGCCGAGGTTGGCGGGATCGGCCACCACGACGAGCAGCGCGCCGGCCGCGTGGGCGAGCTCGGCGGCGGCGGCGACGTCCTCGAGCACGCCGTAGAAGTTCGGCGTCTGGATCACGAGCGCCGCCGTCTTGGCGGTGACGAGCTTTTTGGCGGCGTCGAGGTCGAGCACGCCCTCGGGCGCGGCCACGTCGCGCAGCTTGACGCCCGCTCCCTCGCAGTACGTCTCGGTGACCCGGCGATAGAGCGGATTCACCCCGCGCGCCAGCACGATCTCGCGCCGATCGGTGGCGGCGTGCGCCATCAGCGCGGCCTCGGCCAGCGACGAGGCGCCGTCGTAGATCGACGCATTGGCGACGTCCATGCCGGTCAGCTCGGCGATCATCGTCTGGTACTCGTAGATCGTCCGCAGCGTGCCCTGGCTGGCCTCCGGCTGGTAGGGCGTATAGGCGGTGAAGAATTCGCCGCGCGAGATGAGGTGGTTGATCGGGCTCGGCACGAAGTGATCGTACGAGCCGGCGCCGACGAAGCAGCTGAAGCGATCGGCGTCGGCATTCAGCGTCGCCAGCGCGCGCATGTGCCGCACGAGGTCGGCCTCGGCCAGCGCCGGCGGCAACGACAGCGGCCGCGAGAGCCGCGCCTTCGGCGGGATCTTCACGAGCAGGTCCTCGATCGACGCCGCGCCGATCGTCTTCAGCATCTCGCGCTGCTCGGCCGGCGTGTTGGCGATGTAGCGAGAGGCCATCAGTGCGCGGCCTCCGCGACGAACTTCTCGTATTGCTGGGCGGAGAGGAGCTGGTCCCACTCCGCCGCGCTCGAGGGTTTCACCACGATCATCCAGCCCTTGCCGTAGGGGTCCTTGTTCACCGTCTCCGGCTTCTGCGGCAGCTCGGCGTTGATCTCCACCACCTCGCCCGAGATCGGGGCGAAGAGGTCGGACACTGCCTTGACGGACTCCACGACGCCGAACGCCTTGTGGGCGGTGACCTTGGCGCCGACCTTCGGCAGCTCGACGAACACGACGTCGCCCAGCTGCTCCTGCGCGTACTCGGTGATGCCCACGCGGATCCGCTCCCCCTCGCGCTTGGCCCACTCGTGCTCCTTCGTGTATTTGAGCTCTGCCGGAACGCTGGCCATGATCAACAGTCCTCCGAGGGCGTCATTTCTTCGTGCGTGAGGGATGGAACGGCGTCTTCACGACGCGAGCGGGCTTGGCCTGGCCGCGGATCTCCACGCCGACCTCGGTGCCGACGGCGGCGTGCTCGACGGCAACGTAGGCCATCGCGATGTAGCGATCGACGGACGGACCGTAGGAGCCCGACGTCACGATGCCGACGGGCGCGTCGTCGCGAACGACGCGATAGCCGTGGCGCGCCACCGCGCGCTCGGCCATCTCGAGACCCACGAGGCGCCGCGTGAGGCCCGCCGCCCGGACCTTCTCGATGGCGTCGCGCCCGATGAACGAGCCCTTGGCGGGCTTGACGATCCAGCCGAGACCGGCCTCGAGCGGATTGGTGGTGGCGTCGATGTCGTTGCCGTAGAGCGCATAGCGCATCTCGAGCCGCAGCGTGTCGCGCGCACCGAGTCCAATGGGTGCGACGCCGTGAGCGCGGCCGGCATCGAGCAGCGCGCTCCAGAGGCGCGTGCCGTCGGTGGCGGCCACGTACAGCTCGAAGCCGTCTTCGCCCGTGTAGCCCGTGCGCGAGATGAGCGTGTGCACGCCACCCACCACGCCGTGGACGAAGCGGTAGTAGCCGATGTCCCTCACGTCGCGATCCGCGAGCGCGCCGACGAGCGCTTCCGCCTTCGGTCCCTGCACGGCGATCAGCGCCGTGTCGGCCGAGACGTTGCGCCAGCGCGCGCCGGCGCCGTGGGTCGTGACCCACTCCCAATCCTTGTCGATGTTGCCCGCGTTCACCGTGAGCATGTAGCGCTCGGCGCCGAGCCGGTACACGGTGAGGTCGTCGACGATGCCACCATCCGGATAGCAGAGTGCTGCGTATTGCACCTGTCCGATGTCCAGCGCGGAGACGTCGTTGGTGGTGAGCGACTGGAGCACCGGCAGCGCCTGTGCACCATCGACCTCGAACTCGCCCATGTGGCTGACGTCGAACAATCCGACCGTCGTCCGGACCGTGCGGTGCTCCTCGACGATCCCGGCGTACTGGACGGGCATCTCCCACCCGCCGAACGGCACCATCCGGGCGCCGGCCTTGACGTGGGCGTCGTACAGCGGGGTGCGCTTCAACGGGCTGTTCACGAGCGCCTCAGTAGACCACCCCGGTTCGGGGGCGGTCAAGGCCCCGAGCCGGCATCCCGCTTGCTAAGTCATCCAGGCATGAGAGCGAAACACTCATCACACCCACGCGTCCTGCTGGTCGAAGATGCTACGGACATCCGTGATGTGTTTCGGATGTTGCTCGAGGCCGAGGGCGCGCAGGTCGTGGCGACCGGGAGCGGACGCGAGGCGGCCCTGCTCGTCGACCACGAGGACTTCGATGTGATCCTGACGGACCTCGGTTTACCGGACATTTCGGGCGAAGCGGTGATCCGTCATGCCCGGCGCAATGCCCGACGACGGCCGAGGGTCGTGGTCGTCACCGGCTATGACGAGCCTTTTACAACGCGCGCGCGCGCGGCGGGTGCCGACGCCGTTCTTACGAAGCCTGTGCTCTGGTCGTCGCTCGTCGACGAGCTGTTCCTCAACCAGGACGACCGAGTCGCCGCCTGACCGTGTAAGTTTTTCCCACCTACGCTCGTGCCAGTACGCGGGCGAGCGCGTTCACGAATCGGTCAACATCTTCGTCACTCATGGCCAGCGAGCACGCGCCGAGCCCGCGCTGCGTGAGCAGAATGCCCTCATTGATCAGACCAACGAACACGCGCAGCGCCGCCTCTGCATCCTTCGGCCGCGTCGAGCGATAGTCGGTCAGAGCTTCGGTCGTCCAGTGCAGCCACAGCAGCGAGCCCACGCCTGTGACCTGTCCCTTGCGTCGCGTGTTCGTGAACAGGCGGGAGATGCCGCCTCGGAGCCGGTCGCCGAGCGCGTCCAGGCGCGTGTACGACTCGGGCGTGAGCACGTTGAGCGTCGCCACGCCGGCGGCCATCGTCACGGGATTGGCATTGAACGTTCCGCCCTGGCTGATGCGCGGTCCCGTCTTGCGCGGATCGTAGAAATCCATGATGTCGCGCCGGCCGCCGAAGGCGCCGACGGGCAGGCCGCCGCCGATGATCTTGCCGAGCGTCGTGAGATCCGGTTGGATGCCGAAGCGCTCCTGCGCGCCGCCCCACGCCACGCGGAACGAGATGACCTCGTCGAAGATCAACACGATGCCGCGTCGCTCCGTCTCCTCGCGCAGGAACTGAAGGAAGCCCTCGGCCGGCGGCACGAGCCCCGCGTTGCAGAGTAGCGGGTCGACGATGAGCCCGGCGATCTGCTCACCTTCGCGGGCAAGGATCTCCGCGCACGCCTCCTGATCGTTCCAGGGCAGCACCACGGTGTGCTTGAGCACGGCGGGCGGGATGCCCGACGACCACGCGACCGGCTTTGGTCGCTTGCGATTGCCGGCCGTCTTCGGATCCGGAGTGACGCTCACCATGACCCAGTCGTGCGTGCCGTGGAAGGCGCCCTCGAACTTCGCCAGCTTCGGGCGGCCGGTGAAGGCGCGCGCGAGCCGCACCGCGTTCATCGTCGCTTCGGTGCCCGAGTTCGTGAAGCGCACGCTCTCGAGCGAGGGGATGCGACGCGTGAGCAGCTCGGCCAGGCGGATCTCGTGCTCGGTGGGCCCGGGGAACGACAGCCCGTTCTCCGCCACGGCCTGCACCGTCTTGATCACGTCCGGGTGCGCGTGGCCGATGACGAGGCTCGTGTAGTTGTTGTTGAAGTCGATCCGCTCGGTGCCGTCGGCGTCCCAGATGTGCGCGCCCTGCCCGCGCTGGAAATAGAACGGATACGGGTCGAAGAACGTCGTGGTCCGGCTGTTGCCGCCGGGCATGACGCCCACCGCTTCCTCGTGAAGCGCGCGGGAGCGAGACGTCTTCGCGGTGTACTCGGACAGCTCCTTGTCCAGGCTCATGAGGCGATCTCCTGTAGCTCGACGTTGGCAAGGTCGGCGGCCGCGGCGCGCGACAGCCGCTGCGCTTCGGCGACATCGACGGCAACGAAGCGAACGCGCTGGCCGGGCTTGGCCTGGCCGATGCGCGGAATGTCGAACGAGCAGACAGTGGCGATCTTCGTGTAGCCGCCGGTCGACTGCCGATCCACGAGCAGTACGATCGGCTGACCGTCCCCCGGCACCTGCACCGCACCGAGCGCGATCCCGTCCGAGATGATGTCGTGGCCGCGCGCGTGCGCGATGCGCGGCCCCTGAAGGCGCGCGCCCATGCGATCCGACTGCGGCAGCACCTCGTAGACGCCGCCGAGGAACGCGGCGACGCCGGCCTCGGTGAAGCGATCGGCCTGCGGTCCCAGGACCACGCGCAGTACGGGCTCCTCGCGCCAGTCCGGAATCACGCGTGCCGGAACGGCGTGGCCGCGCACGGCGCCGCCGGGACGCACGCGCAGCACGTCGTCACGGCGCAGGGCGCGTCCTTCGAGTCCGCCGAGCCGGCCGCGCAGATACGTCGCGCGCGAGCCGAGCACGGGCGGGACGTCGATGCCGCCGCCGATCGCCACGTAACCGCGCACGCCGGCCCGCGCCGCCCCGATCTTCACGACGTCGCCGGCGTGCAGACGAAGCGTCGTCCACGCCGCGGCGGCCGCGTCGTTGAGCGCGATCGGCGCGTCGGCGCCGGTGACGGCCATCACGCACGACGACTCCGCGCGCAGGCGCGGTCCCATCAGCGTGAACTCGAGGCCGGCGGCATCGTCGGGATTGCCGACCAGTCGGTTGGCAAATGCGAAGGAGCGCGCGTCGACCGGACCCGAGGGCGGAATGCCGTAACGGAGCTGCCCGCGGCGGCCGCCGTCCTGCACCGTCGTCTGCGGGCCGGGATCGAGGACGCGAATCATCGGATCACCGGACGGAACGCGCCGGCGGCCACCTGCGCGCCGATGGCGTCGAACTCCGCACGCTCGACGGGACGGAAGCGAACGCGATCGCCGGGGCGGAGGAGAATCGGCTCGGCGCTGCCCGGATCGTAGAGGCGCAGCGGCGTGCGGCCGAGCAGCCAGAAGCCGCCGGGACTCTCGACCGAGTAGATGCAGCACTGGATGCCGCCGATGCCGACGCTGCCGGCGGGCACCTTCACGCGTGGCGTGTCGAGGCGCGGGATGGTCAGCTGCGGCGGGGCGCCGGTCATGTACGGC
>OEKU01000661.1_pt1 | contig 10434 bp, 12 predicted proteins | sample 1503311 | NCBI WGS metagenome assembly OEKU01 (sample SAMEA104379587, study PRJEB20068) | metagenome | biome: 1000743; feature: 77; material: 1998 | place: USA | collected 2012 | depth 25 m | reverse complement strand
ATGCGAACGACCTCGTACAACGCGCCGCGGCAGGCAAAAAGCAAAACGGGGCCAGACGCTCCTGGCGTCTGGCCCCGAGGCTGACCGGTGAGCCGCTCACCGACCGCGACGCGTGTTACTTCACGTCTAGCGCCGCGCGTGCGGCGTCCAGTCGCTTGAATGGGATGACTCCCGGAATCTCCCACTTGTCCCACATCTCATCGACCTTCGCCTGGAAGTGCGCGAGATCCTCTTCGGTGAAGTGCGCGAAGCGTCCCTGCTTCAACAGGTACTCGCGCACCGGCTTCCGTGCGCGGCCGTCGACGATGGCCTTCGTCTTGCCGTAGAACTTCAGCACGCCGTCCTCGATCTCGTAGAGGGGGAACAGGCCGGTCTCGATGGCGAGCTCGCCCAGCTCGTGCGAGAGCATCGGATCGTAGTCCCAGCCCTTCGGACACGGATCGAGCGAGTGGATGAACGTCGGTCCGCCGATCGTCAGCGCCCGGCGCACCTTGTTCATCATGTCCACGGCGTACGAGGCACACACGGTCGCCACGTACCGGCACTCGGGATGACCGGCCGCCATCATGCCCGCCATGTTCTTCTTCCACCGCGTGTGGATCAGCCGCTTCACCTTGCCGGGCGGGCTGAACGTCGTGTTCGCGCCATATGGCGTCATCCCCGATAGCTGAATGTCGGTGTTGGCGTACGACTCATTGTCATAGAGCAGGATCAACGAGTTGTATTCCTTGTGCGTGAGGGTCGCCGAGATGGCGCCCACGCCCATGTCGGCGCCGCCGCCGTCGCCGCAGAACGCGATGACATTGATCGGCTCCGACTTCATCTTCCCTTTGCGCATCAACGCCTTCAGGCCGGCGGCGGTTCCGAGCGCCGCCGAGCCCGAGGAACCGAGCTGCGTGTGCATCCACGGCACCACCCAGGGCGTCGTGTAGTAGGTTGTGTTCGCGACGTACATGCAGCCCGTCGAGCCGAGCACAATCGTGCGCGGACCGGCCGCCTTGACCATCAGCTTCATGACCAGCGCCGACTCACAGCCCTGGCAGGTGCGATGGCCCGAGGTGAAGTACTCCTCGATGGTCACCCGCTTGATGCCGCGGAACGGCTCGAGGACCTGTGTCGCGTTGCTGAACGTCGTCTCCGCCATGGGCGTCCTCTCCTATTCGCGCACGCCGAGCCAGTACGTCCTGGCCTCGGCCTTGCCAGCCTTCGCCGCCGCGTAGCACATGTCGGTGGCCTTCTTGACGTCTTCCAGTGTGACCTCGCGGCCGCCGAGCCCGCAGATGAAGCTGAGCAGCGGCGGGCGCTTGTCGGCGTTGTACAGCGCGGCGCGGATCTCGTTGGCGACCACGCCCGAGTTGAACGGCGAGCCGAACGAGTAGTCACGATCGATGACGCCGATCGCGTGCGCCTTCGACAGCGCCGCCACGATCCTCTCCGTCGGGAACGGCCGGAACCACCGGAGCCGCAGCAGGCCGACCTTCTGACCCTTGCTGCGCATCTCCCGGATGGCGACCTTCATCGGCAGCGAGATCGTGCCCATGCCCACCAGCACGATCTCGGCGTCCTCGAGCATGTACTCCTCGAACCACGGGTTCTCGGGACCACGCCCGAAGACGCGCCGGAACTCCGCGTATGCTTCCTCGATGACGGTGCTCGCGCGCTTCATTGCTTCGTCGTTCTGGCGCCGGATCTCGATGACCCAATCCTCGTTGGCCTGCGGCGCCACGGTGATCGGATTGTCCGGGTGCAGCAGCAGGTCGCCGCGGTCGTAGCGCGGCAGGAACCGGTCGACCTTCTCCTTCGGCGGCACCAGCGTGAGCGCCTGCGAGTGCGTCAGGAACGCGCCGTCGGCCGAGATGGCGAGCGGCAGGAACACGCGGCGATCCTCCGCCACGCGGTAGGCGATCAGCGTGGTGTCGAGCGCCTCCTGCGAGGTGTCGATCCAGCACAGCAGCCAGCCGAGGTCACGCACGACGAGGGCGTCGTTGTGCTCGACGCCAAAGGCGCCGGGATCGTCGAGCGCGCGGTTGCCCACCAGTGCGACCATCGGCACGCGCAGGGGCGGCGTCACCACCAGACATTCCATCGCATACATCCAGCCGACGCCCGAGGAGCCGCAGAAGACGCGCGCACCAACCGTGGACGCGTGCTTCACGATCTCGAACTGACTGTGCTCGCCCTCGGCCACGATGTACTCGGCCACGAGCTGCCCGTTGGCGATCTTCTTCGCGATCGCCTGCATGACCGTGTCGTACGGCCGGATCGGATATGCGGTGACCACGTCGAGGTCCGCGAGCGCCAGCGCTTCGGCCACCGCCTCACTGCCGGAGATCAGTAGCTCCTTGTCGTCTCCGACCGGCGCAGCGGGTTTGGTCGTTACAGTCGCCATGTCGTCTCCCTACACCGTCTTGTGGCCGGCGTTCTCGCCCGGGATGCCAGCCGTGATCTCAGCGCCGCCGGAGTCGAGGTCGCGCTTCAGCTCTTCCTCGTACTGGCCGCGGAACCGGAAGCCGTGCGAGCGCACGGTCGCCGGCTTGTCAGCAATCTTCTCGAGGAGCCACGTCTTGTAGCCGGCCTTGTCGGTACGCCACATCTCCCACTGGCTCTTGTTGTCCTGGAAGACCGACTCATTGACCATGGTGATGCAGTTCTCGACGGGGCACACGGCCTCGCACACCCCGCAGCCGCAGCACGCTTCCATGGCGGCGTCGAAGGTCCCGTCCGGCATCACGTCGAAAACGGAGTCCGGGCACGAGATCCAGCACAGGTTGCACTTCACGCACGTGTCGAAGTCGATCACTGGGCGCATGGTGCGCGTCGTGTACTTCTTGAAGTACGGATTGCGGTCCGGAACGTAGCCTTCGCCGCCTTCCTTCGGCTTGCCGATGGGAATGGCCGGGATGCTGACGCCTTCGCGCATCTCCCACCACTTCGGCATCTCGAAGGTGTACGGCACCTCCGGGTTGCCTTCGGTGATCTTCACCTCGCGTGTCTCCAGACGATCGTGCGCCTTGCGCGCCGAGGCGACTTTCAGGTCCGAGCCCCATTCCGTCTCCGGAATGGCCTGCGCCACGCCGTCGAGCGACAGGAAGTGCGGAGCGATCTTCGCCAGCGCGCCGAGCACGCGCACTTCGGTATGGTCCTCCTTGTGCACCCAGAGCCCGGAAAAGGACGCTTTCGCGCGAATGAGCGAGAGCTTGTACGGCGCGTCCTTCTTGTGGATGTCCTTGAGGAGGCTGTCGAAGCTCTGCAGCGACGTCATGAGGACGGTCCCGTTCGGCACCGTCAGCTTGTTGATCGGCTGCAAGCCGTACCACGCCCACGACTCCACGCCCTTCGAGAGCGTGTCGTCGAGCACCACGGTGATGTCCGTGTGCTTCGGCTCGTAGCGCGCCATGTTCTGCTCGAGCTCTTCGACGCTGTCGGCGACGATCGCGAAGTCTTTCGCGGGAATGCCGTTGCGCTGCGGGCTGTCTCCGTACCGGCCGAACGCGATTCCCCAGCGGCCGGACTTCCGCGCAGACAGCACGATGCCCCGGCAGATGCGCGCAGCGAGGTTCTTCTGAAAGATTCCGCGGTAGACGACTTCGACGATCAGCGCTGACATACGGTCCTCCGTCTGGTCGGCTGGTTGGACCAGAACGATACGCTTCCTCTATTAATGGGTCAAGACCTGCGTCGGCCGGCGCTCAGGCGGTCCGGGACAGGAACGTCTGCAGCGCCTTGGTGAAGACCTCCGGCTGCTCCAGGTTCGACAGGTGCGACGCCGGGTCGAGGATCACGAGCTCGGAGCCCTTGATGCGCTCCTGGATCGCCTTCGACGCCGCCACCGGAGTGCCGACGTCCTGCGCGCCGACGATGATCAGCGTCGGCACCGTGATCGAGGACAGCCGCTCGGTCAGATCGAGGGCCCGGATCGCGTGACAGCAGCCGGCGTAGCCGCGGGCGTTCGTGCGCCGGATCATGTCACGCACGCGGTTCACGACGTCGGGACGCGACTCTACGAACTTCGGCGTGAACCAGCGCGCGACCGTCGGCTCGACGTGCGGCTCCATGCCCTTCGTCTCGGCCACGGTGATGCGCTCGTCCCAGAGCGGCTTGGCTTCGGCCGGGATGCGGCTCGAGGTGTCGCACAGGCTCACCGACTGCAGTAGCTCCGGCGTGGACAGGGCAAGCGTCTGCCCGATCATGCCGCCCATCGAAAGTCCCACCCAGTGCGTGCGCGCGATGCCGAGGGCCTTGAGGAGCCCACGCGCGTCGTCGGCAAGCTGCGTCAGCGAATAGGCACCGGCGGGGGCGTCGGTGCCGCCATGACCCCGGGTGTCGTAGCGCAACACGCGATAGCGCGTCGCCAGCGCCTTCGCCTGCGGATCCCACATGGAGAGATCGGTAGCGAGCGAGTGGCTCATGATGACGGTGGGCGCGCCGCTTGGACCCTCGAGGACGTAGTTGACGTCGATGTCGTTGACCCGGATTTTCATGGCAGCGTCGACTCCAGCGCGTCGGCCGCTCGTGCGTCGTTCGGTCGTCCGCGCTCGCGAAGAAATTGAACGACCTTACGCCTGGTTTCCGGTGGACGATTCTGTCCGAGCTTGAACTTCGTCCGGACCCGCTCGACGGTGAGGCTGACGGCCGCGAGCTGCCGCAGCGCGCCGCGGTAGAGCGCATCGTCCGGATCGATGGGACGGAAGCCGCCCTCCGGCTGGTAGCGCGCCAACAGTCGCCGCTGCTGCTCTGCCACGAGCGCCGGGTCCTCCATCACGCTGGCGGTGCACTCGAAGATCACGGTGCGATGATACGCCGTCGCCGAGCCGCCGTACTCGGCGTGAACCCAGTACGACGGGATGACGCCGAGCGGCTCGTCGACCTCGAAGACGCAGCGCGGCCGCGCGCGCAGGTCCGTGGCCACCTCGTCCTCGCGCACCAGATGCAGATCGATCGTTCGCTCGCTCCGGACGAAGGGGTAGAGCCCGACGTGTGGCGTCCCGTCCGCGCCGACGGTGATGAGCCGGCCGAGCTCCTGCGCGTCGACGAAGGCGTCGACCTGCGCGGTCGGGACATCCGCGTAGTAGGCGTGAAAGATCACGCGGCCACGCCCTGACGCGCCGCCTTGACCATGTCGCAGAAGTACGCGTGCACCGTCGGATCGTCGGTCAGCTCGGGATGGAACGTCGCCACGAGGATCGTGCCCTCACGCGCCATCACCGGCTCGCCCGCGTGCCGCGCGAGCGTCTCCACACCGGGCCCGGTGCGCCGGATCCGCGGCGCCCGGATGAATACCATTTCGAGCACGGCATCGCGGCCGCGCAGGGTGGCCGCCCCATGCGCCTCGAACGACTCGCGCTGACGGCCGTACGCGTTGCGCTCGACGTCGACGTCGATGAGTCCGAGCGAGAACTGCCTCGGGCCCTCCACGCCGCGCGCGAGCAGGATCAGCCCGGCGCAGGTCCCGAAGATCGGCTTGCCGCCGCGATGAAACGCCTCGAGCGCGGGGACGAATCCCCAGGCGTCCATCAGCTTCAGCAGCGTCGTGCTCTCCCCGCCCGGGATGATGAGACCGTCGAGCTCGGCCAGCTGCTCCGGCTTGCGGACCTCCACCGCCTCGGCACCGCAACGCGCGATCGCTCGCGCGTGCAGCGAGAAATCGCCCTGCAGGGCGAGCACGCCGATCTTCAGGCCTGCGCCACCGCCCATCTACCAGCCTCGCGTCTGCATCAGATCCTTGTCGGCGAGCTTCGACGTCTCGATGCCGACCATCGCGTCGCCGAGGTCCTCGCTCACACGCACGAGCACGTCCGGATCCTTGAAGTGCGTCGTCGCCTGCACGATCGCCTTGGCGCGCTTGGCCGGGTCGGACGACTTGAAGATGCCGGAGCCGACGAAGACGGCCTCCGCGCCGAGCTGCATCATCAGCGCCGCGTCCGCCGGCGTGGCGATGCCGCCAGCCGAGAAGTTCGGCACCGGCAGCTTGCCGGCCTGAGCGACCCAGCGGACCAGCTCGTAAGGCGCACCGAGGTTCTTGGCCTCGGTCATCAGCTCCTCGGGCGAGAGCGTCGTCAGCCGGCGCATCCCGCTGACCAGCGCGCGCATGTGGCGCACGGCCTCCACGATGTTGCCCGAGCCCGCCTCACCCTTGGTCCGGATCATGGCCGCGCCCTCGCCGATCCGGCGCAGCGCCTCGCCGAGGTCCCGGCAGCCGCAGACGAACGGCACGCGGAACGCGAACTTGTCGATGTGGAAGTGCTCGTCCGCCGGCGTGAGCACCTCCGACTCGTCGATGAAGTCGATGCCCAGTGCCTCGAGGATCTGCGCCTCGACGAAGTGACCGATGCGCGCCTTGGCCATGACGGGAATCGTCACCGCCTTCTGGATCTCCTGGATCTTCTTCACCGGCGACATGCGCGCCACCCCGCCGTCTTTCCGGATGTCCGACGGCACGCGCTCGAGCGCCATCACCGACGCCGCGCCGGCGTCCTCGGCGATCTTCGCCTGCTCGGCGTTCGTCACGTCCATGATCACGCCGCCCTTGAGCATCTCGGCGAGCCCGATGTGCTTTCGATCCGCAACCCGCAGTCCGTTCGTCTCAGTCATGTCTGTCCCCCTGTTCGCTACACGAGTGGTGCCGCGACCCGTTCGAGTCCATCCCGGCGCGCCGGCTCGCGCCGCGCGCTCTTGATCAGCTCCGCCAGCCGCTTCACGCCCTCCTCGATCTGCGCCGCCGTCACCGCGGAGAATGACAGCCGGAGCGTGCGCTCCCCGGCGTCGCCGACCCAGAAGGCGGCGCCGGGCGTGAACGCCACCCCGCGCTCCACCGCACGCGGCAGCAACGCGCCCGCGTCGAGCCCCAACGGCAGCGTGAGCAGCAGCGAAAACCCGCCCTGCGGCTCGGTCCACGTGACGTCCTCGGGCATGCGGCGCTTCAGCGCGCCGAGCAGCACCGCGCGTCGGCGGCCGTACTCGGCGGCGACGCGCACGACGTGGCGATCGAGGAGCTTGCGCTCGCAAAACCGGTGCACCGCCGCCTGGATCAGCGCGCTCGTGTGCAGGTCCGCCAGCTGCTTGGCCGCCTGCAAGCGCTCGGCGATGGGCGGCGGCGCCACCAGCCAGCCCAGGCGCAGGCCGGGGAAGAGAATCTTCGAGAAGGTCCCGATGTAGATCACGACGCCGTCGCGATCGAGCGCCTTCAGCGGCCCCGGCGGACGCTCGCCGTAATAAAGGCTGCCGTCGAAGCCGTCCTCCACGATCGGCACCTGATGCCGCGCCGCCGCCGCCAGCAGCCGCACGCCAACGTCGCGGCGCATCGTGAGGCCGGTGGGGTTGTGCGCGCTCGGCTGGCAGTAGAACATCTTCGGCGCGTGCCGCTCGAGGACCCGCTGGAACAGCTCCACGCGTGGGCCGGCGTCGTCGCGGTCGACGGGGACGAGCTGCGCGCCGAAGGAGCGGAAGACCTGCATCGCACGCGGATAGGTCGGCTGTTCGATGGCGACGGCGTCGCCGGGATCGAGCAGCGTACGCGCGATGAGATCGAAGCCTTGCTGGGAGCCGTTGACGATGAGGATCTCCTCCGGCCGCGCCTCGAGGCCGAACCGAAGGAGATAGCTCGCGAGATAGCGGCGGAGCGGCGGATAGCCGCCGACCGGGTAGTACTGCAGCAGCGCCTCGCCCTCGTCGCGCACCACCTCGTTCAGCACGCGGCGAAAGGCGTCGGTCGGAAACAGTCCGCTGTCGGGCATTCCCCCTGCGAAGGAGATCAGACTCTGGCCGCTCACACGGGGTGCCACCGCCCGCGCGCGCTCGGCGTCGGCCTCCACGATGCGGGCGCTCCGCGACAGCAAGCCCGACCAATTGATCGGCGCCACGCTGACCGCCTCCCCGCCCGAGACAGCGGCGCCATCGGGCGGGCCGGCCACGAACGTGCCCTGCCCGACGTGTGCGCGCGCCCAGCCGGCCGCCACCAGCTCCTCGTACGCGAGCGCGACGGTCGCGCGATTCACGCCGAGCGACTGCGCGAGCTCGCGCGTCGCCGGGAGCTTCACGCCGGGCGCGAGCAGGCGCTCGGCGATCAGGCGCTCGAGATGCGCCTGGATCTGCCGCGCCAGCGGCACCGCTCTGTCGCGATCGAGCGGAATCTGCATACCAGCCATTCTTCTCACCGCAGACGCGTCGTCAAGTGCCAATTGGCGGGCCTCGTAACCAGCCATCTCGAGGCGGGCAGCGTATACTGGCGGCATTCCGAGCGAGGAGGCGGTCATGGCGAAGGAGATGAAGGAGTTCGCGGGGTTGTACTACCGGGAAGGCGCGCTCGATCCGAAGACGATGCAGCTGGTGGCACTGGCCGCGATGGCCGCCGCCGGCTGCACCTCCTGAGTGCCCGGACGCTTCGCGGCTGCGAAGCAAGCCGGTGCCACCGAGGACGAGCTGAGCGAGACGCTGATGTATGCGATGCGGGGGCGGGCGCGCGCCGCCTGGTCGACCATCAAGTACATTCCCGAGATCGAGGACGTCAACAAAGAGTGGAAGACGAAGTTCGAGCGCGAGCACAGCAAGTGAGGCAGCGACGCCGGCCGGCCGCCCGGCCGGCGCATCCGCGGGGGTCGATATGAGCGTCGGCGAGGCGCCGATCAAGCAGGCGGTCAAATGGATCGACGATCAGCTGCACGACAACCCGAAGGCGGATCGCACGAAGCTCATCGACGAGGCGTCACGGCGGTTCGATCTGTCCCCGCTCGACACCGACTTTCTCTCGCGTCATCTCGCCGAGCGCGGCCGGAAGTCGTCCTGATCACAAAGGGCGCGAGTCAGCGCAAGCGCACGACGGTGGCGCCGCGACCGCCGCGCTCTTCCGGCGCGTCGCTGAACGCCGCCACGAGCGGGTGATCACGCAGCACCGACTGCACGACGCGTCGCTGCACTCCGATGCCACGGCCGTGAATCAGCCGCACCTCGCGAAACCCGCGCGCGTGCGCCGCGCACAGGTACTCGTCCACCACTGACGGGACATCACGCGGCAGGAACGAGTGCAGATCGAGGCTGTCCTCGATCGGTAGCTGGATGGGATCGCGGGGCGTGTCGCTGCCCGTTATTGGGCGGCCCGCCTCAGAGCTGCGGGCCGGCGAGCACGTGCTGCTGCCAGTGCTGGTAGGTCAGGGAATCCTCCCCTGAGAGCTTGCACTGTCAGAACGTCGCGGTGCGCTCGAAGAAACCGACGTCGACGAGCCCGACGTGTTCGGCGCGCGCGGTCTCGGCGACCTTCTGCGTCACCATCTGTCGCACGAACGGAATCGGGATGCGGCCGAGACGGTGCAGGACCTCGTCCGTGCAGCGCACGCGCGTGCCCGGCAGCACCGGGCCCTCGCTGACTGCGGCCTCCTCGCGCTCGGGATGCTCGCACGTCTCGGGCACGAGCTGCTGAAGACGCATCGAGACGTAGTCCGTGACCCAGGTCTGGATCGAGCTCTTCGCATCCGCCAACCGCTCCGCGGCGCCGTCGAGCTTCGTGTCGAGCGTACCGAGCATGCTTTCGAGGCGGCCCAGGCGCGCCTCGAGCGCGGCCAGGCGTCGGTCCAGATCCTGCGTGTGCTCGCTCATCGTTCCTCCGCGCGCGTCACGCTAGCACAGGGCGCCGGGCGTGCCAATCCGTGAGTCGCTGATACGCGTCGGCGACGCGCAGGACGGTGGCCTCGTCGAACGGCCGTCCGACGATCTGCATGCCGATCGGCAGCTCATCGCTGCTGAATCCGCACGGCAGCGAGCACGCCGGATGGCCCGAGAAGTTGAACGGCCGCGTCAGACGGATGAGCGCCGAGCGGATGTCCGACGGACCGTCACCGAGCGTCGTCTGCCGCTCGTCGATGCCCGGGGCCGTGATCGGCGTCGCCGGCGCGAGCAGCACGTCACGCCGCGCCAGCGCGTCGTCGACCTCGCGTCGGATGAGAGCGCGCGCCTGCTGGCCGCGCACGTAGTGCGCGCCGGTCACGAAGGCGCCCGCCATGAGGCGCGTGCTGACGTCGGGATCATAGTCGCCCTTGCGCGTGCGCAGCCACGCGGCGTGATACGCCATGGCTTCGGTGGCCACCACTGCCAGCGCCCCGGCCGCCACGTGCCGCACGCCGGGCAGCGCGACCTCGTCCACGATGGCGCCGGCCTTCTCGAGCGCGCGCGCCGCCGTCTCGACCGCCGATCGTACGTCGGGCGCCGCGCCGTCGAGGAAGAAGCTGCGGAGCAGCCCGACGCGCAGTCCGCGCACGTCTCCCGTCAGCGCCCCCATGTAGTCGGGCACCGGCAGCACGCTCGTCGTCGGATCCGCAGCGTCGTAGCCGGCCATGGCGCCAAGAGCCAGCGCGCTGTCGGCGGCGTTGCGGGTCATCGGCCCGACGTGATCCATGGACCACGACAGCGGCAGCACTCCCGCACGGCTCACGCGCCCGTACGTCG
>OEKU01000016.1_pt1 | contig 10722 bp, 10 predicted proteins | sample 1503311 | NCBI WGS metagenome assembly OEKU01 (sample SAMEA104379587, study PRJEB20068) | metagenome | biome: 1000743; feature: 77; material: 1998 | place: USA | collected 2012 | depth 25 m | reverse complement strand
CCCGGTCGTGCCCGAGGTGTAGTTGATCGAGATCGTCTCGTACTCGTCCTCGAGCCACGGCTCGCCCGGCTCGGGCGAGGCGGCCGCCAGAAAATCCTCGTACGGATCGCCCGGCGCCCCGGTGTCGTCGACGCGGATCATGCGAACCCCCGTCAGGTCGAGCGGCTTCACGAGGCTCTCGAGCTCGTGGTCGACGAACACGAACTTGGCGCCGGAGTGCTTGAGGATGTAGCCGATCTCGTCGGTGTTGAGCCGCGTGTTGATCGGGACCAGCACCAGACCCGCCGCCGGCACGCCGTAGTGCGCCTCGAGCATGGCGGGCGTGTTCGGACAGATGAATGCCACGCGATCGAGATGTCGCAGGCCCGCCGCGCGCAGCCCCGACGCCAGACGATTCGCACGCTCCTCGAGCTGGCGATAGGTGTAGCGCCGCGTGCCGTGCACCACGGCCGTCTTGTCGGGAAAGACGTACGCGCTACGGCGCAAAAACACGAGCGGCGTCAGCTCCGTCCGGTACGGCTTCGTCTCGTTGGCGACGGGCAAGACGCGCTTGCCCTGCTGCGGTGCGGCCATGACCAATCCTCCGTCGCAATCGTGCTGTCCGCGCATTATAGCCGCGGGTTTGGCACCGCTTCCAGGCAGCGACGGTCGGTGGTCCATGGATTGCTGCCCCTGGCACGTATGAACATCACCAGTCTGCTCGTGGGAGCCGGCGCCGGGGCCGGTCTGATGTACTTGCTCGACCCGGATCAAGGCAACCGCCGCCGCGCCCGCGTGCGTGACCAGCTCGTGCGCGCGCGGCACGTGACCGAAGACGCCGTGGACGCGACGTCGCGCGACATGCGCAACCGCGCGCGCGGCGTGGTGGCCGAACTTCGCGCCCGGCTCGTTCCCGAGGACGTGAGCGACGAGGTGCTGCACGAGCGCGTCCGCGCGCGGCTCGGTCAGACGATCCGCTACGCGCGATCGATCGAGACGTCCGTGGCCGACGGCTGCGTTACGCTGCGCGGTCCCGTGCTCGGCGCCGATGTCGCGCGCGTCGTTCGCCGCGTGGGGCAGATTCCCGGCGTGCGCACCGTCGACAATCGCCTGGAGGTCCACGCCGAGCCCGGCGCCGTCCCCGGACTCCAGGGCGCCGAGCGCTCCGCCGGCGAGGTCCTCGATCTCACGCAGCGCTCGCTCTCGCCGACCGCGACGCTGGCGACCGGCCTCGGCGGCGCTCTCCTTGCGCTCTGGGGCCTCCGCCGCCTCGACGCCGCCGGCGTCCCCGTCGCCACCATCGGCATGGCCCTCCTCGCCCGCGGCACCCGCACCCGTGCCCCGGTCTTTGCCGAGCTCCTCCACGAATTCCGGAGAGCTGTCAGCCGCTGAGCCGCGTCCGGAAGTTGGGGGACGAAGTCCCCTCCGAATTAGCTAACTCGGTCCGTCTTCGCGGCGTCGAACCGGCCGGTCGTCGTGAGCGCGCGCAGGACACGCCACGCGCCGCGCGTGGCCAGCAGCCAGTACGTCTGGCAGCGGAAGGTGCCCCAGAATTTCTGGCGGAGCGTCGTCCGTCGCACGTCGATGGCGCGCGGCAGATGCGGATGCAGGCTCTCGATGAGATCCTGCGTGACGATCCCGCCGACCCAGATGCTCAGTCCGAGCGAGATCGACGGAAATGCGATCCCGAGCACGAACAGGATCGGCCGATCGCTGAAGCGATACGCCAGATGCCAGCCGAGGAACCCGACGAGCGGATAGACGACCGCGGCGATCGGCCACTCGATCACCTTGTTGCCGACGTGACGGCAGAGCTGGGCGGCGTTGAACGCCGTCGGCGCGGCACGCCAGACGCGCCACAGCACGGCGACGTCGTCGAGCACGCCCTGGTACCAGCGCGCGTTCTGGCGGATGACCTTCTCCATCGTCTCCGGGAGATCGACCAGCTCGAGCATCGGCATCGGCGCCATCACGACGCCGCGCGAGCCGAGCACGTAGCCGAGTGTCGAGTCCTCGGTGGCGCCGGAGGTGGGAAAGCCGCCGACCGCCTGTAGCGTGTCGAGCCGGACGAACTGGTTGTGGCCGAGGCAGATCTGCGACCGGCGAAACATGAATTCGAAGACGGGGCGAACGGCGCGCCCCAGCCGTGGCCACCGCGCGGCCAGCGCCGCAAACCAGCGCACGCGGCGCGCCTCGTTGATCAGCCGCGCGATCGATACGCGAATGAAGATCGACGATTGCTGGATGGCGCACACGCGGCCGCGCGCGTCGTGCCGCTCGAAATTCGCGAGCGACAGCGTGACGCCCTGATAGGCCCGCGCCTCGTGTCCGTTCAGCACCTGCGCGGCGATCCACCGATAGACGTTGCGATCGGGCACCGAGTCGGCGTCGCTCACACCGACCCACACACGCGTCGGATCGTACGTCTCGCCGAGCAGCGCGCGCAGGGTTTCCGGACGCAGTGCCCAGTTGAGCTGATGCGCCTTGCGCCCCGTCGTGGGCAGCGCCACGATCGACAGCATCTTTTGCTGCCACGGCGGCAAGCGATCGCGAAAGCGCCGCACGAGCTCGGCCGTGGAGGCGATCATCTTCGGATGTGGGGCGCGCTCCTCGTCCTCTCGCGTGGCCACCACGACGTGCAGGCGGCCGTGCGGATAGCGCGAGGCAAGCAGTGCCGTCAGCGTGCCGGCAATCTCTGGCTCGTGCCAGGCGGGGACGAGATGAATGAACACCGGCGCGTCCGGCCGTCGCTCCAGCGCCGTCTCGTCGGGCAGCGCGTCGAGGCTCGCGTACGCGTCGTCGACGAAGCGGCACGTCGTCAGCATGCCCTTCCAGTCGAGGAGGAGCTTCAAGGCGGCGCGTCCGTTCAGCAGCATCGAGGCCACGAAGAGCGTGAGCCACGCCCAGCCGTTGCCCCAGAGCGCGTCCATGGGAGCTAGCGCGCGCCGCCCTTCGGGAACTTCAAGACCGTCTCGCCCTCGCGCACGTAGCCGAGCTCCTCGCGCGCGAGCTTCTCGATGTAGGCGGGATCGGTGCGAAGCCGGTCGACGGTCTTCGTGAGCTCCTCGGTACGCGCACGAAGAGTGACGAGATCGCGCTGGAGGGTCTCCATCTCGCGCTTCATGTGCGAGACGCGTACGACGGCGGCGACGCCGTACATCGTGAGCGCGCTCACCACGACCAGCAGCGCCGCACCGCCGACGAGGCGGCGGCTCACCGGGCGGTGCGTGAGTAGAGGCTGCGCCCGGGCCACGATGCGGCGTGGCCGAGCTCTTCCTCGATGCGCAGCAGCTGGTTGTACTTCGCGGTGCGCTCGCTGCGCGCAACCGACCCCGTCTTGATCTGGCCGGCGTTCACGGCCACCGCGAGATCGGCCACGAACGTGTCTTCCGTCTCGCCGGAGCGATGCGAGATGACCGTCCCGTAGCCCGCGCGCTTGGAGAGCTCGATGGCCTCGAGCGTCTCGGTCAGCGTGCCCACCTGGTTCAGCTTGATCAGGACCGCGTTGGCGAGCCCCTTCTGGATGCCCTGCTGAATGACGGCCGGATTCGTGACGAAGAGGTCGTCGCCGACGAGCTGCACGCGGCCTCCGAGCCGGCGCGTCAGCAGCGCCCACCCCGCCCAGTCGTCCTCGCCGAGACCGTCCTCGATCGACACGATCGGGTAGCGATCGACGAGCTGCTCGTAGCGCGTCACCAGCTCGTCGGCGTCGAGCACCACGCCCTCACGACGGAGCCGATAGCGGCCATTGTCCTCGGCGAACTCGCTGGCCGCCACGTCGAGGGCGAGGGCGACGTCGTCGCCGGGGCGATAGCCGGCGCGCTCGATCGCCTGCATCAGGAAGTCGAGCGCCGCCGTGTTCGAGCCGAGCGCGGGCGCGAAGCCGCCCTCGTCGCCGAGGCCGGTGCCGAGCTTCTTTTCTTTGAGGCCTTCACGCAGGGCGTGGAAGACCTCGACGCCCATCCGGATCGCGTTGCCGAACGAGTCGGCACCGGCGGGCACGAGCATGAACTCCTGGAAGTCGAGGCCGTTGTCGGCGTGGGCGCCGCCGTTCACGACGTTGATGAGCGGCACCGGCAAGAGCCGGCTGCCGACGCCGCCGAGATAGGCGTAGAGCGGCAGCGCCGCGTCATCGGCCGCCGCGCGCGCCACCGCCAGCGAGACGGCCAGGATCGCGTTCGCGCCGAGCGCGGATTTGTTCGGCGTGCCGTCGAGCTCGAGCAGAGCCTGATCGACGGCCGCCTGCTCGCTCGCCTCCATGCCGTCGATCTCCGGCGCGATCGTCTCCTCGACGTTGCGCACGGCCTGCTGCACGCCCTTACCGCGATAGCGCTGCGCATCGCCGTCGCGCAGCTCGACCGCCTCCCGCTTGCCCGTCGACGCGCCGGACGGCACCGCCGCACGCCCCCACGCGCCGGACTCCAGTTGCACCTCGACCTCGATGGTGGGATTGCCACGCGAATCGAGGATCTCGCGGGCGAAGACGCCGGTGATCGCCGACATGTCAGGACCTCCGCTCGAGCACGAAATCGGCGAGCGCGCGGATCGGCAGCGCCGGCGCGCCGAGCGGCTCCAGCAGACGCTTGGTCTCGTCGATCAGCGTCCGGGCCTTCTGCTTCGAGACGTCCAGTCCGTGGATGGCCGGATAGGTCGCCTTCTTCTTGCGCTCGTCGCTCCCGGCGGATTTTCCGAGCTCCGCAAGGCTGCCTTCGACATCGAGGATATCATCCACGATCTGGAAGGCGAGTCCGAGCGACTCCCCGGCCGCGCGGACGGCGGCGAGCTGCTCGGGCCGGCCGCCGGCCAGCGTCGCGCCCGCCGTCAGCGACACGCGGATGAGCGCCGCGGTCTTGTGGCGATGGATGTACTCGAGCGTGTCGGGGCCAACGTCCTTGCCCTCCGACTCGATGTCGACGACCTGGCCGCCGACCATGCCGTCGGTGCCGGCCGCGTCCGCCACGTCGGCCACCACGCGCGCGATCATACGCGGGTCGTTCATCCGCGAGGCGTTGTCGGCGATCAGCCGGAAGGCCAGCGTGAGCAGCGCGTCGCCGGCGAGAATGGCCATCGCCTCGCCGAACACCTTGTGGTTGGTGAGCCGGCCGCGGCGGTAGTCGTCGTCGTCCATGGCCGGCAGGTCGTCGTGGATCAGCGAGTACGCGTGGATCAGCTCGAGCGCGCAGGCGGCGTCCATCACCGACGGCGCGGCGCCCCCAACGGACTCGGCGCCGGCGATGACGAGGATCGGCCGCAGCCGCTTGCCGGGCGCCAGCACGCTGTAGCGCATCGCGCGATGGAGATTCGCCGGCGGCGTCTCCTCCGCCGGCAGCGTGCGATCGAGCGCGGCATCCACCAGCGCGCGGCGCGTCTCGAGATAGGGCTTGAGGTCGAAGCTCACGCCTCGTCCTCTGCCTGCCACGCGAACGGCCGCGTTGCCGTCGCGCCCGCCTCGTCCTTCACGAGCATTTCGATCCGCCGCTCCGCGTCGTCGAGATAGCGCGAGCACTGGCGCGCGAGGCTCACGCCTTCCTCGAACACCTTCAGCGAGTCCTCGAGCGGCAGGTTCCCGGCTTCGAGCGCGGTGACGATCTGCTCGAGCCGCGTCAGGCAGTCCTCAAATTTCAGGTCGCTCATCACGCTCCTTCGTCGCGCGCACGCGACACGCCAGAGTGCCCTCGGACAGGAGCACGTGGACCTCGTCGCCGACGCCGACCTGACGGACGCTCCTGACGATCTCTCCCGAGGGCAGTCGCGTCAAACTGTAGCCGCGGCCGAGCACGGCCAGCGGCGACAGCGAGTGCAGCCGGCCGGCGGTGCCGCCGACGCGATGCCGGCCGCGGTCGAGCTGTCGCGCCACCGCGCGCTCGAGGCGCGCCGAGAGGTCGTCGAGGCGGCGCCGATCGCCGAGCGTGCGCGCGACCGGGCTCTGCGCCCGCAGCCCGCGCGCCGCCAGCTCCACGCGGTGGGCGGCGTGCCGCACGGCGGTGACGATGGCGCGGCGCAAGCGCGCGGTCGCGTCGTCCACCCGGCGCTCGAGGTCGCGGAGCGGGCGGCGCGCGTCGGTCAGCACGCGGCGCCGTCGAGAGGCGTCGACACGCTCGCGCTCGCGCGTGACCCGCCGCTCCATGGCCGCGCCGAGCCGACGGCCGAGATCCGACACGGCGTCGGCCACCGCGCGCTTCTCGCGCACGACGAGCGCCGCCGCCGCCGAGGGCGTAGGCGCCCGGAGATCGGCCACGAAGTCGGCGATGGTGAAGTCCACCTCGTGACCGACGGCGGAGACGACGGGAATCTTCGAGGCAGCGATCGTGCGCGCAAGCATCTCGTCGTTGAACGCCCACAGGTCCTCGAGCGAGCCGCCGCCGCGCCCGACGATGATCACGTCGACGTCGCCGATGGCGTTCAGCTCGCGCACCGCCTGCGCCACCTCCTGCGCGGCGCCCTCGCCCTGCACCTTGGCCGGAGCGATGACGATGTGCAGCTCGCCGAAGCGGCCGCCGATCACCCGTAGCATGTCGCGGAGCGCCGCCCCCGTCGGCGAGGTGACGATCCCGATCTTGCGCGGAAAGCGCGGGAGCGGTCGCTTCCGTGCGGGTTCGAACAGCCCCTCGCGCTGGAGCCGCTCCTTCAGCTGCTCGAAGGCGAGCTGCAGCGCGCCGAGCCCGCGCGGCTCGAGCAACTCGACCACCAGCTGATACTCGCCGCGCTGCGCGTACACCTCGACCGAGCCGAAGGCGAGCACGTGCAGGCCGTCGGCGGGCTCGAAGCGGATGCGACGTGTGCGATTCCGGAACAGCACACACTTCAGCTGCGCGCTCTCGTCCTTCAGCGTGAAGTACGCGTGCCCGGAGGTGTAGACCTTGAAGTTCGAGATCTCGCCCTCGACCCAGACGGCTGGGAAGCGCTCCTCGAGCACCGCACGCAGCCGCTCCGCGAGCTGGGAGACGCTGAGGACGGCACGCTCGCTCACGCGGGCGTCAACGCGCGCTCTGCCGCTCGGCCGCGGCGAGCGTGTTCTTCAGGAGCATCGCGATCGTCATGAGCCCGACGCCACCGGGCACGGGCGTGATCGCGCCGGCGCGCGTCACCACAGAGTCGAAGTCGACGTCGCCGGCAAGCTTTCCCGTGTCGAGCCGGTTCATCCCGACGTCGATGACCCACGCGCCTTCCTTCACCATGTCCGCCGTGATCATCCGGGGCCGGCCGGCGGCGACGCACAAGACGTCGGCGCGGCGCGTGTGCTGCGCGAGATCGCGCGTGCGCGTGTGACACATGGTGACCGTGGCATGGCGCGCGAGCAGCAGCTGCGCGAGCGGCTTGCCGACGAGGCGCGAGCGGCCGACGACGACGACCTCCGCCCCTTCGAGCTTGGCGCCGTACTGGTCGAGAATCTCCATGCAGCCGGATGGCGTGCACGGCACCACGCCCGGCTCCCCCGCCAGGAGTCGGCCGAGATTCGTCGGATGCAATCCGTCGACGTCCTTGTCCGGCGCAATGGCCGCCAGCGCCGCGGTCTCGTCGAGCCCCTTCGGCAGCGGCAGCTGGAGCAGGATCGCGTGAATCGTCGGGTCGCCGCTGAGGCTTCGCAGCAGCTCGTTCAGCTCTCGCTGTGCGATGCCCTGCGGGAACAGAAAGTCGCGCGCGGCGATGCCGACGGCATCTGCGCCGCGTTTCTTGTGCCCCACGTAGATCTGCGAGGCGGGGTCGCCGCCCACGAGGACGACGGCGAGCGCCGGCGTGACGCCGCGCGTGCTCATGAGCTTCGCGACACCCGCCTTGACGTCGGCGAGCACACGCTCCTGGACCGGCTTGCCGTGCAGAATCACGCGCGCCGCTCCTGGGTCACGCCGGTACGCGCAGGCGGCGGATGTCCTGTGCGCGACCCGTGTCCGGGTCGATGGTGATGACGGCGCCGTGCAGCGCGGCGGGTCCCTTCGCGGGCTCGAAGCGCATCGGCATCTGCGTCAGAAACCGTTGCAGGATCGTGTCGCGGTCCACGCCGATCACGCCTTCGGTGGGACCGGTCATGCCGAGGTCCGTGATGTACGCCGTCCCGCCGGGCAGCACCCGCTCGTCGGCCGTCTGCACGTGCCGATGGGTGCCAACGACGGCCGTCACCCGACCATCGAGGTACCACCCCATCGCCAGCGACTCGCTGGTGGCCTCGCAGTGCATGTCGACGAGGATGATCGGCGTCTCCTTGCGCAGCTCGGGCAGCACCTCGTCGGCCTTGCGAAACGGACAATCGATCGGATTCATGAACACGCGGCCCATCAGATTGAGCACGGCCACACGATGCGGCCCGACCTTCACCGAGACGTGACCGACGCCGGGCGTGCCCGCGGGAAAGTTCGCGGGACGCAGCAGCAGGTTCTCCTTGGTGATGAACTCGACGATCTCTTTCTTGTCCCAGATGTGGTTGCCGGACGTCAGCACGTCGGCGCCCTGCTCCAGCATCTGCTTGGCCATGGGCGGCGTGATGCCGAAGCCGCCGGCGGCGTTCTCGCAGTTGACGACACAGAAGTCGATCGCGTGCTGCTCGCGCAACCGCGGCAGCAGCTTGCTGAGCGCCGCCCGGCCCGACTCACCGAAGATGTCACCGACCATCAACACGTTCATACTGCTACTTCGCGACCTCCACCGCCCGCGTCTCGCGGATAACGACCACCTTGATGTGTCCGGGGTACTGCATCTCCGCCTCGATGCGCTTGCTGATGTCCTTCGCCAGCTGATGGGCGTCGAGGTCGCTGATGACCTCGGCGCGGGTCATCACGCGCAGCTCGCGGCCGGCCTGGATCGCGTAGCACATCTCGACGCCCTTGTAGGACAGGGCGATCTCCTCGAGCTTCGCCAGGCGCTTGATGTAGGACTCGAGCACGTCGCGGCGAGCGCCCGGCCGCGCCGCCGAGATGCCGTCGGCCGCCTCCACGAGCACCGCCTCGATCGTCTCTGCCTTGACGTCCTCGTGTCCGCAGAGCGCGGCGTTGATGACCTGCCGACTCTCGTTGTACTTCGTCAGCACCTGCAGGCTGAGCTCCGGATGGCTGCCTTCCTGCTCGTGCGTGAGGGCCTTGCCGATGTCGTGCAGCAGGCCCATGCGTTTCGCGAGCTTGGGATCAGCGCCGATCTCGGCCGCCATCATCCCCGCGAGCCATGCGACCTCCTTCGAATGCTGAAGGCAGTTCTGCCCATACGACGTTCGATACTTCATCCTGCCGACCAGCTTCACGAGCTCGGGATGCAGGCCGTGCACGTCCACCTCGAAGCAGGCCTTGTCGCCCTCCTCCTTCAGGTGAACCTCCATCTCCTGCTTGACCTTGTTCACGACCTCCTCGATCCGCGCCGGATGGATGCGCCCGTCGGCGACCAGCCGCTGAAGCGCCAGCCGCGCGATCTCGCGGCGATAGGGATCGTAGGCCGAGATGAGCACCGCTTCCGGTGTGTCGTCGACGATCAGGTCGACGCCGGTGTGCTGCTCGAGCGCGCGGATGTTGCGACCCTCACGGCCGATGATCCGTCCCTTCATGTCGTCCGACGGCAGATCGACCACCGACACCGCGGTCTCCACCGTGTAATCCGGGGCCAGCCGCTGGATCGTCGTGGCAAGCACCTCGCGCGCCTTGTCGCGCGCGATCTCGCGGGCTTCTTCCTCGAGCCGCATGCCGATCAGCGCCGCCTCGCGGCGCGCCTCTTCTTCGACCTGGGCGAGGATCTGACGCCGCGCCTCCTCGGCCGTCAGGCCGGCGATGGCTTCGAGCTTGCGCCGCTGTTCCTCGGCGGCGACCTCCACGCGCTGCTCCTTGTCGAGCAGCGCCTTCTCCCGCGTGGCGAGTCCACGGTCGCGGTCGGTGAGCTCACCGAGCCGGCGCTCCATCTGCTCGAGCTTGCGCGCGAGCTCTTCCTCCTTGGCGAGCACCCGCTGCTCGATCTGCTGCACGTCGCGGTCGCGCCGCCGGGCTTCACCCTCGAGCTCCGTGCGGAGCTTGAGCGCCACTTCCTTCGCTTCGAGCTCGGCGGCCCGCTTGGAGGCCTCGGCGTCGCGCTCGGCTTGCTCGACGATGCGCTTGGCGATGGAGCCGGCCTCGCCGATCCGTCGATCGTTGAACCACTTGTGGAGGAGGACACCGATGAGGAGGGCGAGCACCGCCACGAACGAATCGAACATCAATACCGTATTCATCATCCGTCCTCTCGGGGGAGGCCGTTTAGTGTCTTAGAAATGCGCGTCAGATTTGACGAGTATAGGTGGCGGCGGTTCGCCGAGTCAATTCCGAAGAACAAAAAGTCCCCGCCTCTGCCGTGTGCCGGGGTGTTTCGAACCTGGTATGACCAGGTGGGAGTCTTTGTTGGAGGGCTTCAGGCTTCCCCTTCAATGAGGGGCTTGCACACCACCCTCGCGTTCGACACCCGTTGTGTAAACGAGGTTGAAACTTCCCGCCGGCATCACGCACAGCGCAGGGACACATAGAGTGTCCTCGGCGGCCCCGAGCGCGTCAAGCCTTATCGGCCGAGGTCGTCCAGGCGGGCGATGACGGCGCGGAGCCGCGCGGTGACCTCCCCCTCGTCGATCGACCGCTCCTCGCGGGTGCGATGGAGCTCATCGGCCATGTCGAGGGCGGCCAGCGAGAGCGCTTTCAGCGGATCGCGGACGCCGCCGCGCTGCAGGGTGGCCACGCGCTCCTCGATGAACGCGGCCAGCGCGTGGAGGTACTCGGGCGCCGCCTCGCTCCGCAGCGAGAGCTT
>OEKU01000145.1_pt1 | contig 11165 bp, 7 predicted proteins | sample 1503311 | NCBI WGS metagenome assembly OEKU01 (sample SAMEA104379587, study PRJEB20068) | metagenome | biome: 1000743; feature: 77; material: 1998 | place: USA | collected 2012 | depth 25 m | reverse complement strand
AGGAGCGAGCCACGCCGAACACGGTCGGGCCGCTGCCCGACATGAGCGCGCCGAGCGCGCCCGCCGCGAGCAGCGCTGCCCGCATCTGCACGATCTGGGGAAAGACGGCCGCCGCCGCCGCCTCCATCCCATTGTAGAGGCTCGTGGCGACGCGCGCCGCACTCCGGCCGAGGGACCCTACGAGCGCCCGCGTGACCGCGCCGTCGGAGTACATCGCCGGCGTCAAGCGGCCGTACATCTCCGCCGTGCTCGCCGCGAACTTCGGATTCACGAGCACCAGCGCCATCGAGCGCGCCCTCAGCGGCTCCACTTTTTCACCGCGACCGGTTGCGAGCGCGGCGCCGCCGCGCAAGAAAAACGGCACGTCCGAGCCGAGCGTCGTCGCCACCTCGTCCAGTCGCTCGAGCGGCCAGTTGAGTCGCCAGAGCCGGTTGAGTCCGAGCAGCACGCCCGCGGCATCGGTCGAGCCTCCGCCGAGGCCGGCCGCGACGGGAATCCGCTTGTCGAGCTCGATGTGGACACCGGCACGAGTTCCGGCCGCCTCCTTGAGCGCGGCGGCGGCCCGCCACGCGAGGTTGCTTGCGTCGGTCGGGACCTGTACGGAACCGCTCCGAAGCTCGAGGTCATCGGCATCGTCGAGGATGATGCGATCCGAGAGATCGACCGCCTGCATCACGGTGGCGACCTCGTGATAGCCGTCAGCCCGCTTGCCGAGGACCTCCAGAGTCAGATTCACCTTGGCAGCGGCCCTGAGCACCAGGCGACGGGCGCTTCCCGACTCCTTCGACAAGGCACGAAAGGCTAACACGCGTACCCATGAGGGTCAACGGATGCTGTGTACTTTCGCGTCCTTGGGCGGCGTGAGCACGAACCGCTCGGGATCGACGCCGCTGTTCAGTACGAGCGTGCGATAGCGGATCTTGGCCGTCACGTAGCCCTGGCCGGCCGAGACGTCGAGTCCCGTCAGCGCCCCGTCCTCGGCACGGAGAAACCGGATCTCGGCCTCCGTGCGGCCGCCGACGATGTTCACGCGGTTCACGACGCCGGTCGAAAAATTCATCCACACGCGCTGCTCGTGATAGCGACCGATGAGGTTGATCGACGGGCCATCGGCGTCGGGCGCGAAGATCTCCGCGATGCGGAGGTCTTTGGGCGGCACCACGCGGCCGGAGAGGACGGCGACCAGATCATCGGGCTCGAACGGCAGGCTCAGCATCGACGCCGCTGTCTCGACGGTCGCGGGACCCGTCGTCACCTCGTTGGTGGCGGCATTGTAGGCCACGAGCTCCGCGTCTTTCACCGTGACGAGCAGCAGAGGCTGACCAAACGGCGAAATGGCCTCGAACCGCAGCGAGGCCGGGGTCTTCGACAGCAGCACGCCGGTGAAGTGCTGCTCCGTCGAGCCCTTCTTGACGGTGATGTCGGCGAGCGCGCGAAGATCGGACAATGCGTGCCAGTGGCCCACGAGGAGGTCGATCGCGCGCCGCGCGTCTTCGGAGACCGGCGTCCGCGGCGGCGGCGGCGCGATGGTACAGCCAGTCAGCAGCCAGACGACGAGGGCGCTACTGAGAAGCCTTCGAGCGCTCACCCTGCACACGGCGGAGCCGCGACTTGGCATCTTGGACCTTCTTGGCGACCCCATCCGCATTCGGATCGAGCGCGAGTGACTTCTCCCAGGCGTTGACCGCGTCTTCGTCGAAGCCGTTCTTGGCGTACGCCTCGCCGAGATGGTCGAAGATGATCGGATCCTCCTTCGCCTTCTCCACGGCCCGCTTCAGCTCCCGCAGCGCGTCCGGGTAGCGTCCCTGCTGGAAGTATGCCCAGCCGAGGCTGTCGATGAAATACCCGTTCTCCGGCTCGAGGTCGAGGGCCTTCTTGATGAGCGACACCGCCTCCTCAAGGTTCTGCCCGCGTTCGGCGTACATGTAACCGACGTAGTTATAGGCCTCGGCGTGCTTGGGATCGAGTGAGATGACGCGACGGAACGCGCGCACGGCGTCGTCGAACTTCGCTTGCTTCTCGAGGACGACGCCCACTTGGAAGTTGAGGTCCCGATTCTTGTCGTCCAGCGACAGCCCTTCCTGCAGCGTCTCCAGCGCGCGGTCGTATTCCTTCGCGCGGAAGTAGGCGGTCCCCAGATAGAGGAAGAGCTCAGGGCGACGCGGCTCGAGGTTCACCGCCTCGCGCAGGACGGCGATCGACTCGTCGAAGCGCTTGCTGCGGCTGTGCAGGAATCCGAGCTGGACACGGGCGTCGATCGAGCGCGGATCGCTCCGCAGAATCCGCTCGAGCTCGACGCGCGCCTCGGCGTCCTTCCCGGCGTCCATGTAGGCGGTGGCCAGGAAATAGCGCGCGCGCAGGTTGGTCGGCTCGAGCATGACGACGCGGCGGAAGGCGTCGATGGCGCGGTCCCACAGCTTCTGCTCGTAAAAGACGGCGCCGAGCTTCATCCACACGCGCGCGTCGCGCGGCGCGAGGTCGGCGAGCTGCTCGATCTCCGCCTGTGCTTCCTGATAGCGGCCGAGCCGGATCAAGAGGTCGCCCAGCCGCTCGACGAAGGCGGGATTGTCGGGGTTCGACTTCACCGCCTGACGGTAGGTGTCGATCGCTTCCTCGGCGCGATGCCGCGACTCGTACACGTAGCCGAGCGCCGTCCAGGCGCCGTCGTGATCGCTGTCGAGCTCGACGGCGCGCTTCAATCGCGCAATGGCCTCGTCCCAGTTCTCCGTCTCGATGGCGAGCCGACCAAGCAGGAAATGCGCCTGCGCGAGGCGCGGCTGGCGGTCGACGAGACGGAGGAGCACCGCGCGCGCCCGGTCGTATGCCTTCTGCTCGACTTGATAGCGCGCGAGCGTCAGATAGGCGTCCTCGTTGCCCGGGTTGAGGGTGATGACACGCTCGAGCTCGGCCTCCGCCTCCGCATACTTCTTCTGCGCGCGAAGCAGCTCGGCCAGCGTGAGGTGTGGCTGCACGTCGTTCGGCGCCAGCTGCACGGCCTTGCGAGCGGCCGCCAGCGCGTCCGCTGGCTGGTCGGCGCGGACCAGCCACTGCGCGAGCTGTGTCCAGAGGAACGCCGAGTTCGGATCACGCTTGAGTGCCTCCTGGAGCAGCGGAACCGCATCCCGGAACCGTCCGGCATGCACGAGCATCTGCGCCGCCGCGAAGTCGTAGTAGGCGTCGGCCTGCGGGTCGCGCGCCATGACGGTGAGACGACGCGGTGCACCGTCGTCGTCGGCCGCCTTCGCCGTGCGCGACAGCGACGCGCACGCGGTCGTGGCGAGACACAGAAGGAGAATCACGAAGCCGCGGACGCATTTCATTCTGCAGCACCTCGTACACCCGCCGGGAATCGCCGCGCCGTCGTGAGCAGACGGCGCGCAACGTCGGCGAGCGCAGGATCGGAGATCGCCGAGGCCGCCTCATCGATGTCACGACGATCGTCATCGGTGAGCGCCGTGGAGCGGCGCTCACGTCGCGGCGATCGGGACGGAGGCTCGGTCTCGAGCGTGCCAAGCGTGAAGCGAAGTGAGCGGACGACCGGGTGCGCGGCCGCGAGACGCGCGGTCAGCTCGGGTCCGCGCAGCGTCAGCTCGTGCAGCCATGGAGAGTTGTCAACGACGACGTGGAGACATCCGTTCGTCAAGGACTGCGGACGGGTGCGTCGCGCCATGTCCGGGCCGACGAGCGCTGCCCACGCGCGACGAATGTGGTACTCGGGAAGCCGATCGGAGAGCTGCGGGACGGCACTGATGAGCACGTCGGCGACGGCGCGTGGCGTCCTCTGCTTCATCTCCTCGGGTATTCTACACCCCGAAGTGCCTGCCAAATTGACTGCTTTCTGACCGACCTTTATAGTGGCCGTACCCATGGCAAAACCGCGTCGAGGCGAGACGCTCGAGCTCGCGATCGACGACCTCGCTTTCGGCGGTGAGGGCGTCGGCCGCGTCGAGGGCTACGTCGTTTTCGTGCGCGGCGGGCTTCCCGGTGATCGCGTGCGAGTCCGACTCACCGAGGCGCGCGGCCGTTTCGGGCGCGCGGTCATTGAGGAGGTGCTCGTCGCGTCGTCCGACCGCGTCGCGCCGCCGTGCCCGTACTTCGGCCGCTGCGGAGGCTGCCGCCTGCAGCATCTCGCCTATCCGGCGCAGCTCGCGTTCAAGGAAAAGCAGGTGCGCGACTGTCTGGAGCGGCTTGGCGGGATCGGCGAGTTCGAGCTGCGACCGATTCTCGCCGCGCCGGAGCCGTACGGCTACCGCAACAAGATGGAATTCACGATCGCCAGCGATCCGGTCGCGATCGGGCTTCACGTCTTCGAGCGGTACGACGTCGTGCTCGACATCGAGCGCTGCCTGCTCCAGTCCGAGACGATGAACGGGCTCCTCGACGAGTTCCGCCGGCAGCGGCGTGAGCGCGCGCTGTCGGTGTGGGATCCGCGGACGGAGACGGGGTTGCTGCGGTTCGTGATGATGCGCGAAGGCCGCCACACCGGTGAGGCGATGGTCAACATCGTCGCCGCCGCGCCCGACATCGAGGCGCTGACCCCGGTCGCCGACGCGCTGCGCGCGCGGGTGCCCTCGACGGCAAGCGTCGTCCTGAACGTGAACGCCAAGAAGGCAAGCGTGGCCGTCGGCTCCGAGGAGCATCTGCTCGCCGGTCGCGAGCACATCCGGGAATCGCTCGACGGTGTCGTCTTCCAGGTCTCGGCCAACTCGTTCTTCCAGACGAACAGCCGCCAGGCCGAGCGCCTGTTCGCGATCGTCGAGAGCGCGTGCGCGCTCGACGGGACCGAGACGCTGCTCGATCTCTATTCCGGCACCGGCGCGATCAGCTTGCTGCTGGCGCGGCACGCGCGGGCTGTCTATGGCATCGAGCTCGCGGCGGCGGCGGTGGCCGACGCCATCCGCAACGCGCGCGCCAACGCTATCGAGAACTGCACGTTCCTGGCCGGCGAGGTCCGCCACGTCCTGCCCGAGCTGATGCGACAGGGCGTGCGCGCGTCGGTCGTGGTCGCCGACCCGCCGCGTGCCGGATTCCATCCGAAGGCGCTCAGCGCGCTGGCCGCGCTCGCGCCCGACCGCATCGTCTACGTCTCCTGCAATCCGTCCACGCTTGCGCGCGACGTCGGCGATCTGGCTCGCCAGGGCTACCGCCTGGAGTGGGTGCAGCCCGTCGACATGTTCCCGCAGACGCCGCACATCGAGGCGGTCGCCCGGCTCCGTCGCGCGTCATGAAGACGTTCCTCACCCGGCGACTGCTCCAGTCGCTGGTGGTGTTGCTGGGTGTGTCCTTCGTCGTCTTCTTCATTTTGTTCCTGACCGGCGATCCCGCACTCGTGCTGCTGCCGCCGGAGGCGAGCGCCGAGGACATCCGGCAGTTCCGGGAGCGCATGGGGTTCAACGATCCATTCATCGTGCAGTACGGACGCTTCCTCGGTGGCGCGCTTCGTGGCAACTTCGGTGACTCCATCCGTCACGGCGAGCCGGCGTTCCCGCTCGTGGTCGAACGGATGCCGGCGACGTTCCAACTGGCGGGGGCGGCACTCGCAATTGCCCTCTGTCTCGCCATCCCGGCGGGCATCCTTTCCGCGGTGCGACGGAACAGCGTGCTCGACTACGTCTCCACGGTGGTGGCGCTCCTCGGACAATCCATGCCGACGTTCTGGCTCGGAATCATGCTCATCCTGCTCTTCTCGGTGCAGCTCGAGTGGCTGCCGTCGTCCGGCCGCGGCGACCTCCGCAATCTCGTTCTGCCCGCCATCACCCTCGGATTGTTCACGACCGCGCGCATCACACGGCTCACACGCTCGGGGATGCTCGAGGTGCTCAGTCAGGACTACATCCGCACGGCGCGCGCCAAGGGCGTCAGTGATCCGCCGGTGGTCTGGAAGCATGCGCTGAAAAATGCCGCCATTCCGATCGTGACCATCGTCGGCATCGAGCTCGGCACCCTGCTCGGCGGCTCCGTGATCACCGAGACCATCTTCGCGTGGCCCGGCGTCGGTCGACTGTCGGTGCAGGCCATTTACAACCGCGACTACCCGGTCGTGCAGGCCGCCGTCTTCCTGCTCGCGACCACGTTCGTCCTCGTCAACGTCGTGGTCGATATCCTTTATACATATCTCGACCCGCGCATTCGTCTGCGATGAGCACGACTGCCCGGGCCCTTGCGCTGCACGAGGACCTGCGGCCCGCCCGCCGTGAGTGGACGATACTTCTGCGACGCCTGGGACGCCGGCGGACGGCGCTGTTCGGCGCGGCCGTGGTGGCGCTCGTCGTCATCACGGCCATCGCCGCGCCCTGGGTGTCGCCGTTCGATCCGCTCGAGCAATCCATCGGCGAGCGTCTGAAGGCCCCGGGCTGGCGCGACCACGCGGGCCACGTGCACCCGCTCGGCACCGACCACCTCGGCCGCGACATCCTCGCGCGGATCATCTACGGCGCGCGTCCGGCGCTCCTGGTCGGCTTCGCAGCCGTGATGATTTCCGGCATGCTCGGCATGATGACCGGCCTGCTGGCCGGTTATTTCGGCGGACGTGTCGACGACGTGCTCATGCGGCTGGCCGACATCCAGCTCGCGTTTCCATTCATCCTTCTGGCGATCGCCGTCATCGGCGTCCTCGGGCCGAGCCTCACCACGATCATCTGTGTGATCGGCGTCTCCAGCTGGGTCGTGTACGCGCGCATCGTGCGCGGCGCCGCGCTCTCGCTTCGCGAGCGTGAGTTCGTCCAGGCGGCACAGGCGCTCGGCGGCGGCGACGGGCGCATTCTTCTGCGTCACATCCTGCCGAACGTGTTCACCCCGTGGCTGGTGGTGGCGACGCTCGACATGGCGCGCGTGATCGTGATCGAGTCGGCCCTGTCGTTTCTCGGGCTCGGCGTGCAGCCACCGGCGGCGACGTGGGGCGGCATGCTGGCCGACGGACGCGTCTACATCTCCACCGCCTGGTGGCTGGCCACCTTCCCGGGACTCGCCATCCTCGTGACGGTGCTCGGCATCAATCTCTTCGGCGACGGTCTGCGGGACACGCTGGATCCGCGGCTGAAGATCTAGATCGCTTTGATGGCGCCGCGTCGCCGCCAGCGGAGCACGAGCAGCGCGGCAGCCAGCGGCACCGTCACCCACAGCACGCCGGAGCCGACGCCGCTGGCGACGTTGATCGCGATGATGACGGCGCCGCCAACGGCGGCGGTCCACAGCAACCCCTCGGTCAGCCGTCGGATCACGTGGCGCCAGCCGACGCACGCCAGGCTGGCGGCGAGCACGGCGCCCGCCGTATCGAAGCCGATGTCGCCCACGCTGGCTGTTCGCGACGGCTCGGTCGCCTGATGGAGCTCGTCGAGCGACGCCCACGCGATCGCGACCAGGACGGCGAGCCAGGCCGCGGGCCGCGGAGACCACCGCCGCTCGCGCGTGAGAGCGATGAACCACAGCGTGGCGAGCACGCCGTACTCGGTAACGTGCGCCGTCTTGCGGATGAGCGCATGCAGAGTGGCGATTTGCGCGGCGGTGGCCCAGGGCAGTAGCCAGTGCAAGAGCGGTTGCAGGATGCTGCCGGTGTTCTCGGCGCTCCACTGTCCCGTCGAGAACCACATGATCATCGCCATCCACGCAAAGACCGGCAGCCAGATGGTGAGGCGGATCACGCTCCTATGATACAGTCCTGCCGTGCTCGGCGAGATCTTGGACGATCTGCTGATCTCCGCCTCGATGGGCCCGTGCATCACCGCCAGTCGTTACTTTCCCGCCCGTGAGCCCGTGTACGCGCCGTTTCCGTCGACCATGGACCCGCGTATCGTCGACGCGCTGCGTGCCCGCGGCATCGAGCAGCTCTACAGCCATCAGGCGATGGCGTGGGACCTCGTGCAGGCGGGCCGTCACGTCGTGGTGGTGACGCCGACGGCGTCAGGAAAGACGCTTTGCTACAACCTGCCCGTGCTGCAGGCGCTCGTCCATCAGCCCGATGCACGAGCCCTCTACCTCTTTCCCACCAAGGCGCTCGCGCAGGATCAGCTTGCGGAGCTCGAGCAGCTCGCCAAGCAGCTGCCCGAGATGCGCATGTTCACCTACGACGGTGACACGCCGCAGGATGCGCGTCGGGCAGTGCGCGCGCGCGCGAACCTGGTGCTGACGAATCCCGACATGCTGCACTCGGGAATCCTGCCGCACCACACCAAGTGGGCGGTGCTGTTCCAGAATCTGCGATACGTCGTCATCGACGAGCTGCACGCCTATCGCGGTGTCTTCGGCTCGCACCTGGCCAACGTGCTGCGGCGGTTGCGCCGCATCTGCGCGCACTACGGCTCGACGCCGCAGTTCATCATGGCCTCGGCCACCATCGCGAATCCGGGCGAGCTGGCCTCTCGGCTCACTGGACATCCGGTCGACGAGCTGACCGAGAGCGGCGCGCCGCGCGGCGAGAAGACCTTTCTCTGCTACAACCCGCCGGTCGTGAATCCCGAGCTCGGCATCCGCGCGCCTTACCTCGGCGAGGCGGCGAAGCTCGCCATCCGCCTGTTGCGAGAGAAGATCGCCACCATCGTCTTCGCGCAGAGCCGGCTGTCGACGGAGGTCCTGCTCACCGCCATCAAGAGCGGCGTGGCCGATCGCGCCACCGGCGACTCGGGTATCGTCCGCGGCTACCGAGGCGGCTATCTGCCGAACCGCCGTCGAGAGGTCGAGCAGGGATTGCGCGGCGGCGACGTGCTCGGTGTCGTTTCGACGAACGCGCTCGAGCTCGGCGTGGACATCGGACATCTGGACGCGGCCTTGATGGCGGGCTATCCGGGCACCATCGCGTCGTTATGGCAGCAGGCCGGACGCGCGGGCCGGCGCTCGGGCGCGTCGGCGGCCATCCTGGTGGCCACGAGCGCGCCGCTCGACCAGTTCATGGTGACGCATCCCGACTATCTGTTCGGCACTCCGCCCGAGCACGCGCGCATCAATCCCGACAATCCGTTCATCCTCGTGAATCACCTGAAGTGCGGCGCTTTCGAGCTGCCGTTCGACGCCGACGAGACCTTCGGCGACACCGACGTGCGCAAGCTGCTCGCCGCGCTCGAGGACGAAGGCGTGCTGCATCGCGCTGGCGAGCGGTATCACTGGGCATCGGAGACCTACCCCGCCGATCACATCTCGCTGCGCACGGTGACGACGGACAACTTTCTCGTCATCGACACCACGGCGCGCGACGAGGCGCACACGAAGAGGCGGCAGATCATCGCCGAGGTGGATTGGGGCAGCGCGTTCGCGACGATCTATCCGAAGGCGATCTATCTGGTGGAGAGCACCCCGTTCGAGGTGCAGGAGCTGCACTTCCGTGAGGACGAGGAGAAGGTCGCCTACGTCAAGCGCGTCAACGTGGACTATTTCACCGATGCCATCAGCGCCAAGGGCGTGTGGATCTTGCAACGACTCGAGGGACGGCAGCATCCGGCCTATCTCGCGGAGCAGGGTGAAGTGCTGGTGGCCGAGAAGGTCGTCGGCTTCAAGAAGATCAAGATGGGCACGCTCGAGAACGTCGGCTCGGGCGAGGTGGAGCTGCCGCAGCAGGAAAAGCAAACGACGAGCGCGTGGGTCACGGTGCCGCCCGAAACGCTGGAGCGGGTGACTCGCTCGCGCGAGGAGCTGATCGACGGGCTGCGGGCCGTCACGTACCTCCTCCACCACTTGGCGCCGATCTTCCTGCTCTGCGACATCCGGGATCTGGGGTCGTGGCTCGGGGATACCACTCCTGCCGAGAGCGGTGTAGTGGCCACCCGCGAATCAACCAAAACGCGGCTCATGAACTCCACCGAGTTCAAGCCGACCATCTATCTGTACGACGCGCACGCCGGGGGCATCGGCCTCGCCGAGCGCGTGTACGAGATTCTCCCCGAGCTCCTGACGCGCGGGCTCGAGACGCTGGAGGCGTGTGCGTGCGCGTTCGGCTGTCCATCCTGCGTCGGCCCCGTGAACGAAGTCGGCCGACGTGCGAAGGCCACCGCCGCCAAGCTCCTGCGCGCGCTGAGCGCCTGATCGGAGGCATGCAGAGCCTCGACGACCTCCGTCGCATCATTCGCCGTATCGAGACGCGACAGGGGCCGCGCACGGCGCGCGAGCCGATCGAGCGTGTCGTCGGCGGCGAAGTGGTCGACACCGGCGCGGGTCCGCTGCTCGTGGTCCGCCACGAGCTGCCGCTGCACCACCGTCATGGACGCATCCCGCTCTCGAGCCTGGCGCAGCTGCCGATCGAGTCGCTCGGCCGGCTCGCGCGACTCGATGGACCCGTTCCCGAGGCGACGCGGCTGCTCTTCCTGGACACGGAAACGACTGGCCTCGCCGGCGGCACGGGGACGTACGCGTTCCTCGTGGGCGCCGGCTGGCGGGAAGACGACCGGTTCGTGGTCACGCAGTATTTCATGCGCGACCTGGACGAAGAGGCCGCGCTCCTCGCTGCGCTGGCGCCGCTGCTCGAGCGCGCCTCGGCACTCGTCACCTTCAACGGCGGCGGCTTCGATCTTCCGCTTTTGGAGACGCGCTTCGTGCTCGGCCGTCGCCGCTGGCCGGCGTTCCTGCCGCACCTCGATCTCCTCCGTCCAGCCCGCCGCGTGTGGACCGCCTGTTACGACGACTGCCGTCTGGCCACGCTCGAGCGTGCGGTATTGGGACTGACGCGCGAGGTTGATGTCCCCGGCGGGCTGATTCCGACGCTCTATTTCGACTGGCTGCGCCTGCGTCGCGCCTCGCCGCTCGCGCGCGTGTTCGCGCACAACCGCGACGACGTCCTCTCCCTCGCGGCGCTGCTCAGCTGGTTCGGCCAGGCGCTCGGCGACGCGCCGACGCTCTCTGCGGGGGAATGGGCCGGTCTCGCGCGACTCTGGGAGGACGTCGATCGGGAGCGCGCGTTGTTGTGTTATCGGACCGCGCTCGAGCGCGGCCTCGACGGTGAGCACGGGCACGTCGTGCGCTTGCGCCTCGCGTGGTGGGAAAAACGCGCCGCGCGCTGGGACGCGGCGTGCGCACTCTGGGAGATCGCGGCCCGTCAGGCTGCCTTCGATCCGCGCCCCTGGGAAGAGCTCGCGAAGTTCCACGAGCACCGGCGCCGCGACTTCGCGGCTGCGCACTCCGTCGTCAGCACGGCGCTCGACCGGGCGCGCGCCTCGGGCGTGCCGACTCGCGTCGTCGATGCC
>OEKU01000740.1_pt2 | contig 11209 bp, 7 predicted proteins | sample 1503311 | NCBI WGS metagenome assembly OEKU01 (sample SAMEA104379587, study PRJEB20068) | metagenome | biome: 1000743; feature: 77; material: 1998 | place: USA | collected 2012 | depth 25 m | reverse complement strand
GGGCATCGTCGGTCGGTATGATAAAATCCAGCTCGTTCCATTCGGTGAGTTCGTGCCGTTTTCGGGAGTGATCGGTTTCGTCCGGGGCTGGGCGGAGTTCATTTCCGAGCTGGAGCCCGGCACCCGGACCGTTGTGTTCCCGGGCCCGCCAGCCCCGTACGGCGTGGTGATCTGTTACGAGGGCATCTTCCCCGATCTGGTCCGTGATTTCGTGAGGAACGGCGCGCGGCTGATGGTGAACATGACGAATGACGCATGGTTCGGCCGCACCAGCGGCCCTGAGCAGCATCTGAGCATGTACCCCTTTCGCGCCGTCGAGCACCGCGTCTCCGTGGTGCGCGCGGCGAATACCGGAGTGTCCGCGTTCATCACGCCCTCCGGGCGCATCGTGCGTCGCATGAATCTCTACGAGCGCGGACTTCTCACCGAGAGCGTGCCTCTGCGCGTCGGCAAGACGCTGTTCACGCGTCTCGGTGACTGGCCTGGGCTGCTCGCGCTCGCCGCCTCGGCGGCCGCGCTCGCGCTGACGCGCCGCGCGTCTCGCGTCCCGGAGAGCGCCTGATGCTGGGTGAAGTGAAGCGCGACGTCGGTGAGCTGACCCGTCGAGTCGACGAGCTCCGGGGGCATCTTTGACCTGCCGGCGAAGGAACAGCGGCTCGCGGGCATCGACACGGAGATGGCCGCGCCCAGCTTCTGGGAGGACAACCGCCGCGCGCAGGAGCTGATCCGCGAGCGGACCGAGCTGGCTCGCACGGTCGCCCGCACGACCGAGCTCGCCACGCAGGCGTCGGATCTGAACGTCCTGCTCGAGCTCGCGACCGAGGCTGGAGACGATGGCTCGCTCGACGCCGAGATCGCCGAGGGCGTCGCGCGTCTCAAGAAGGAGCTCGACGAGTTCGAGCTGAAGATCATGCTGTCGGGGCCGCACGACAACAAGGCGGCCATCGTCTCCATCCATCCCGGCGCCGGCGGCACCGAGTCGCAGGACTGGGCGCAGATGCTCATGCGCATGTATCTGCGCTGGTGCGAGCGCGAAGGCTTCAAGGCCGAGGTCGTCGATCTGCTGCCCGGTGAAGAGGCGGGCATCAAGTCGGCCACCATCGAGGTGACCGGCGAGTACGCCTACGGGTACCTGAAGGGCGAGGCGGGCGTGCACCGTCTCGTGCGCATCTCGCCGTTCGATGCCTCGAGCCGTCGGCAAACGAGCTTTGCGTCGGTGGCCGTCACTCCCGAGGTCGACGACGTCGAAGTGACGATCCGCGAGGACGAGATCCGTGTCGATGTCTTCCGCGCGTCCGGCCCCGGCGGCCAGGGCGTCAATACCGCCGACTCGGCGGTGCGGATCACCCATCTGCCGACCGGCATCGTAGTGCAGTGCCAGAACGAGCGCTCGCAGCTGCGCAACCGCGACACCGCGCTCCGGATTCTGAAGGCGCGGCTGTTCGAGCTGGCGGAGAAGAAGCAGCGCGAGGAGCTCTCCGAGCTGACCGGGCAAAAGAAGGAGATCGCCTTCGGCAGCCAGATCCGCTCGTATACGTTCCACCCCTATCAGCTCATCAAGGATCACCGCAGCGGCCTCGAGATTGGCAACGTCGAGGCCGTCATGGACGGCGACCTGGATGCGCTCATCAAGGCCTACCTGATGTCCGGCCGGGGGAGCAAGACGTGAGCGAGCGCGACGAGAACGACCTCGTTCGTCAGCGGCGCGAGAAGCTCGATGCGCTGAGAGCGCGCGGCGTCGATCCATTCGGCGCGCGTTTTGCGGCCACGCAGTGGGCGGGGCCGCTCAGCGAGAAGCTCGAGAAGGCCGGCGACGACGAGCTGAAAACGTTCGGGCCCGTGAGCCTGGCCGGACGGCTGGTCGCCATGCGCGACCACGGCAAGACGGCCTTCGCGCATCTCATGGACCGGACCGGCCGCATCCAGCTCTACGCACGCGCCGATCAGCTCGCCGACGACTACGCGGCCTTCACGTCCCTCGACGTCGGCGATTTCATCGGCGTCACCGGCGAGATGTTCCGCACGCGTACGGGCCAGCTCACCGTCGCCGTGAAGAGCGTCACCTTCCTCGCCAAGTCACTGCGGCCGCTGCCGGAGAAGTGGCACGGTCTGAAAGACGTCGAGACGCGCTATCGCCAGCGGTACGTCGACCTCGTGGTCAACCCCGAGGCGCGCGAGATCTTCGTGCTGCGCAGCAGGATCATCCGCGCCCTCCGCGCGTTCCTCGACGCGCGCGGCTTTCTCGAGGTGGAGACGCCGATGATGCAGCCCATCCCGGGCGGCGCCATCGCGCGGCCGTTCAAGACGCACCACAACGCCCTGGACATGGAGTTGTATCTGAGAATCGCACCAGAGCTCTATCTCAAGCGGCTCGTCGTCGGTGGCTTCGAGCGCGTCTACGAGATCAACCGCAACTTCCGCAACGAGGGCGTGTCGACGCAGCACAACCCCGAGTTCACGATGCTGGAGTTCTACCAAGCCTACGCCGACTATCAGGATCTCATCGAGCTGACGGAGGAGCTCTTCACCGAGCTCGCGCAGTCGTTGCTCGGTCGGCTGAGCCTCACGTGGGGCGAGCACCAGATCGATCTGACGCGGCCCTGGCGGCGCCTGCCGTTCTTCCAGGGCCTTTCCGAGGCGCTCGGCATCACCGTCACGCCACGCAGCGACGTGGCCGCGGTGAAGCGTGCCGCCGCCGACAAGGGCATTCAGAGCACAGGCGGTGCGGCCTGGGTGCTGTGGAAGGACGTCTTCGAGGAGCTGGTCGAGCCGACGCTCGTGCAGCCGACATTCGTCACCGACTTTCCGATCGAGCTTTCGCCCCTGGCGAAGAAGAAGCGCGATGACCCGCTGCTGGTCGATCGCTTCGAGCTGTTCATCGGACGCCGTGAGCTCGCGAATGCCTACAGCGAGCTGAACGATCCCATCGATCAGCTCGCGCGCTTCCGCGAGCAGGCCGCGCTGCAGGCACGCGGCGACGACGAAGCCCACTGGCTCGACGAGGACTACGTGCGCGCGCTCGAGTACGGCATGCCGCCCGCTGCCGGCGAGGGGATCGGGATCGACCGGCTCGTGATGCTGTTCGCGGACCAGCCGTCGATCCGCGAGGTGATTCTGTTTCCGCACCTTCGCCCGGAGACGCCGTGAGCGGCGGACTGCCGGTCGAGCTGTTCCTCGGCCTGCGGTACCTGCGCTCGCGCGGTAGCCGCACGAACTTGTCGCTGTTCGTCTGGATCGGCGTCGGTGGCGTGTTCCTCGGGGTGGCCGCGCTGATCGTTGTGCTCGCCGTGATGACGGGGTTCCAGGACGGCATTCGAGATCGCATCATCTCCGCGAACCCTCATCTGCTCGTGTTCCAGAGCGGCAGCGCCGGGCTCGCGGACGCGGAGACGGTGGCCGGGCGGGTCAAGGCGGTGCCCGGTGTCCGCTCGGCCACGCCGTTCGTGCTGCAGCAGGCGCTCTTCACGAGCCCTGCCGGCGAGGCGCATGGCGGCCTCGTCAGAGGGGTCGACATCGGAGCGCCGGCGGTCCGCTCGGGGCTCGCTGCCCAGCTCCGCACCGGCAGCCTCGATCCGCTCGCCGGGGGCGAAGGAGCGATCCTGCTCGGCGTGGAGCTGGCGCGACTCCTTGGCGTCGTCCCCGGCGATCCGGTGACCGTCATCTCGCCGAAGGGCGCGTTGACCGCCGTCGGCATGGTCCCCAAGATGCGTCGGTACACGCTGGTCGGCACGATCGAGGCCGGCATGTACGAGTACGACGCATCGGTCGCGTACCTGAGCCTGCCGGCCGCGCAGGATTTCGCCGGTCTGAGCGGCGCGAGCGGTATCGAGGTGAAGCTCGATGACCCCTTCGACGCCAAGCGAGTTGGCCGCGCCGTGCTCACGCGCCTCGGCTATCCGTATTGGGTGCGCGACTGGATGGACATGAATCGCAATCTCTTCGCGGCCCTGCAGCTCGAGAAGCTCGCGCTGTTCGTGATCGTCACCATCATCGTCCTCGTGGCCGCCTTCGCCATCATCGGCCACCTCGTGCTGCTCGTGGCCGAGAAGCGGAAGGAGATCGGAATTCTGAAGGCCATCGGCGCCACCGCGCCGTCCATCACCGCCGTGTTCTTCTCGGTCGGCATGACCATCGGCGTCGTCGGGACCGTGGCCGGCAGCCTCGTCGGTCTGGCGATCATCTGGATCCAGAACACGTACAAGATCATCAAGCTCGCCGGCGACGTCTACCAGATCGACTACCTACCGATGAAGCTCTCTCCCGGCGACTTCTCGCTCATCATCAGCGCGACGCTGGTCCTTTCGTTCCTCGCCAGCGTGATCCCGGCGCGCCGTGCCGGCGCGCTGACGCCCGTGGATGTCCTGCGGTACGAATGATGTCGGAGCCGCTGCTCGTCGGCATCGATCTCGAGCGTGAGTACCGGACAGGCCCCGAGGTCGTGCGCGTGCTGCGCGGCGCGTCGGTCGAAGTGCGCGCGGGCGAAGTCGTGGCCCTCGTCGGCGCCTCCGGCGTCGGCAAGTCGACCCTGCTGCACCTGCTGGGCGCACTCGACCGTCCGACGGCGGGCCGCGTCCTGTTCCGCGGCGACGATCTCTTCGCGCGTGGTGAGGCGGCGCTCGCGCGGTACCGGCGCCAAGAAGTCGGCTTCATCTTTCAGTTCTACAACCTGCTCGGCGACCTGAGCGCGCTCGAGAACGCCATGATTCCGGCGCTGCTCCAGCGCCGTCCGCACGCCGAGGCGCGTGAGCGCGCGGCCGCCGCCCTGGCCGAGGTCGGACTCGGCGATCGGCTGCGTCATCGCCCGGGCGAGTTGTCGGGTGGCGAGCAACAGCGCGTTGCCGTCGCACGCGCGCTGATCAACGGGCCGAAGGTCATCCTCGCCGATGAGCCCACGGGCAATCTCGATCCGAAGACGAGCGCCGTCATCTACGACCTCTTTCTCCAGCTCCAGGGCGAGCGCGGCATCTCCTTCTTCGTCGCCACGCACAATCCCGACCTCGCGCGAAAGGCCGATCGCGGGTACCGGCTCGTCGATGGTCTGGCCAGGGAGATTGATCCTACCGATCGCTAATAAGAGGATGCGCCGGCCCGCCGAACATACGGCCTGTTGGCCGGGGATTCGCATGAGGTATGCTTCAGGTAAGCGCTCGTGAAGAAAAAGGCTAGCGAGCCTCTAGCGCGCAGGGCTATACTGAGTGCGAGTTCGGAATAACTAGGCGTCGACTAAGCGAAAACGAGTCACAAGACGGTCGGAAAGGGGTGGGGGACTCCAGTGTTTGAACGGTTCACCGAACGGGCGCGACGGGTCATCATCCTTGCTCGCGAAGAGGCAGGACGGTTCCGGCACGACTTCGTCGGTACGGAGCACGTGCTGCTGGGTCTCATCCGCGACGGGGAAGGCATCGCCACGGCGGTCCTGCAGCGCCTCGGGCTGCGTCTGGAGACGGTGAAGGCCGAGGTCGAGCGCGCGCTCGCCGGCTTTCCGAAGACGCTCACGTTCGGTGAGGTTCCGTTCACGCCACAGGCAAAGCGCGTGCTCGAGCTCTCCATCGAAGAGGCGCGGCAGCTCGGTCACAACTACATCGGCACGGAGCATCTGCTGCTCGGCCTGATGAAAGAGGGCCAGTCGATCGCCGCGAAGATTCTCGAGTCGCTCGGTGCGCGGCTGGACGAAGTTCGCCAGGAGACGCTGGCGCTCCTCGGCGATCAGTACTACCCCCGGCCGAAGAAGCGGTCGCAAACGCCCGTCCTCGACGAGTTCGCACGCGACCTCACCCAGCTCGCGCGCGAGACCAAGCTCGATCCGGTGATCGGTCGCGAGCAGGAAATCGAGCGCGTGATCCAGATCCTGGCGCGTCGGACCAAGAACAATCCGGTGCTGATCGGCGAGCCGGGCGTCGGCAAGACGGCCATCGTCGAAGGGCTCGCTCAGAAGATCATTTCGCACGATGTCCCCGATGTCCTCGCCAACAAGCGGCTGTTGCAGCTCGATCTCGGCGCGCTCGTCGCGGGCACCAAGTACCGGGGTCAGTTCGAGGAGCGGCTCAAGGCGGTCATGAAAGAGATTCGCCAATCTGAGAATGTCGTGCTCTTCCTCGACGAGCTGCATACGCTGATCGGGGCGGGCGCAGCCGAAGGCGCCATCGACGCGAGCAACATGCTGAAGCCGGCGCTCTCGCGCGGCGAGATCCAGACGATCGGCGCCACCACCCTCGACGAGTACCGCAAGTACATCGAGAAGGACGGCGCCCTCGAGCGCCGTTTCCAGCCCGTGATCGTGAAGGCGCCGTCGGTGCCGGAGGCGATCGAGATCATCCGTGGCCTGCGCCACAAGTACGAGGCGCACCACCGCGTGAAGATCACCGAGCAGGCGATCAGCGCGGCCGTCACTCTCGCGGATCGCTACATCACGGATCGCCAGCTCCCCGACAAGGCCATCGACGTGATCGACGAAGCGTCCTCGCGCACGCGCCTCATGGCCCTCACGCCGCCCGCCGAGCTCAAGGAGATCGAGAAGGAGCTCGAGCGCGTGATCCGTGAGAAGGACATGTACCTCGAGGCCCAGGAGTTCGAGAAGGCCGCGTCGCTTCGCGAGAAGGAGAAGATTCTCCGCGGTCGCGAAGAAGAGATGAAGCGGGACTGGGAGAAGAACAAGGGCAAGGGAACGCAGTCGGTGGGCGAGGAAGACATCGAGTTCATCGTCTCCCGCTGGACCGGCATCCCGCTCAGCAAGCTCGAGGAGAAGGAATCGGCCAAGCTCGCACGCATGGAGGAAGCGCTTCACGGCCGGATCATCGGTCAGGACGACGCGGTGAAAGCCGTGTCGCGCGCCATCCGCCGCTCGCGCGCCGGGCTCAAGGATGCGAAGCGCCCGGTGGGCTCGTTCATCTTCCTCGGCCCCACCGGCGTCGGCAAGACCGAGCTCGCGCGCACGCTGGCCGAGTACCTCTTCGGCGACGAGAACGCGCTGATCCGCGTCGACATGTCCGAGTACATGGAGAAGTTCTCCGTCTCGCGGCTGCTCGGCGCGCCGCCCGGCTACGTCGGCTACGAAGAGGGCGGGTTCCTCACGGAGAAGGTCCGCCGACGCCCGTACTCGGTGGTGCTCTTCGACGAGATCGAGAAGGCGCATCCCGACGTGTTCAACATGATGCTGCAGGTGCTCGACGACGGCCGCCTGACCGACTCGCTCGGTCACGTGGTGGACTTCAAGAACACCATCCTCATCATGACCTCGAACCTCGGCACCAGCCTCATCGGCAAGCGCATCACGCCCGGCTTCATGCAGGAGGGCGACGAGGCGACGTACGAGAAGATGAAGGACCGCGTGATGGAGGAGATGAAGCGGGCGTTCCGGCCGGAGTTCATCAACCGGATCGACGACATCATCGTCTTCCACGCGCTGTCGCTGCCGCACATCCAGCAGATCATTCGACTCATGATCGACAAGATCAACAAGCAGCTGACGGAGAAAGGTATCGAGCTCATCCTGACTCCGGCGGCCGAGGCGGCGCTGGTCGAGAAGGGCTACGACCCGCAGTACGGCGCGCGTCAGCTGCGGCGAACGATCCAGAAGCACATCGAGGACCCGCTGGCCGAGGCCATCGTTCGCGGACAGGTGCCCGAGAGCGCACGGATCGACGTGGACATCGCCGGAAACGACTTCGTGTTCCGGGAGGCCCGCTCGACCGACGCTCCGCTCGAGCTTGCTGAGCGCTAAGCTATCGCCGACGTCGCGAGCCTGAAGCGCGGTGACCACTCGGGGGCGGGTGCGTTCAACCGTCGTCGCCCTGCTCGCGGCTTGGCTGGCGATGCTCGGAATCACTGAGGCCCAACAGCCCCCCATCCTCGTCAAGGAGCTCACCGTCGAAGGCAATCGCCGCGTGCAGGAAGCGGTGATCCTCGGACGGGTCAAGACGACGCTGGGCGGCCCGTTCAATCCCTCACAGCTGTCCGAGGACGTGCGCTCGGTCTTCGCGCTCGGCTTCTTCGACGACGTTCAGGTGAAGGTCGACGACTTCGAGGGCGGCGTGAAGGTCAGCTTCATCGTGGCCGAGCGGCCGTTCGTCCGTGACGTCGACTTCGTCGGCAACAAGAAGGCCACCACCGCGGAGCTGCAGGACAAGATCGACCTCAAGCTGGGCACCGTCTACAATCCAGTGGACGTCCAGCACGCGCGCGAGCGGATGAAGGACTTCTACGAGGACGAGGGGTACTTCGAGGTCCAGATCACGCCGGACATCGAGAAGTTCGCCGACGGCGACGTGAAGGTGATCTTCAACATCAACGAAGGTCGCCAGATGAAGATCGATCGCATCATCATCCACGGCAACAAGGGACTCACCGACAAGCAGATCAAGGCGGCCATGGCCACCCAGGAGCGGCAGTACTACATCCTGCGCGGTACCGTCCAGCGCCAGCGGCTCGAGGACGACGTCGAGCGCATCCTCGGCCTCTACAACGATCACGGCTTCATTCACGCGCGCGTCGAGTCTCACGACGTCACCGTCGATCGCGAGAAGGCGCGGGTGGTGATCAACATCGTGGTGGTGGAGGGCGCGCAGCATCTGGTCGGCGCGGTCACCCTGACCGGCGTGACGCTGCTGCCGGAGAGTGAGGTGCGGCGTCAGGTCAAGCTCAAGGAAGGCGACGTCTTCTCGCGCGGGAAGCTGCGCGAATCGGCCAAGGCCATCGAGGAGCTCTACTCGAACCTCGGCCGCGCCTCCGTTGAGGTGAACCCGCGCATCGATCCGCAGCCGGACAATCGCATCGCGATCACCATCGAGATCGTCGAGGGGCCGACGGTCTACGTGGAGCGGATCAACATCGCCGGCAACGTCCGCAGCCAGGACAAGATCCTCCGCCGTGAGCTCCAGATGGCCGAGGGCGACATCTTCACCCTCCGCAAGCTCCAGCGCTCGCGGCAACGGCTCGTCAACCTCGGCTACTTCGAGAAGGTCGAGGTCACCACTGCGCCCGGTAGCGACAAGACGAAGATCCTCGTCAACGTAGACGTGACGGAACGACCGACGGGGGTCTTCAGCATCGGTGGCGGTTACTCGTCGCAGGACAGCCTGCTCGGCACCATCGACCTGTCGCAGAACAATTTCCTCGGTCGCGGCTGGCAGGCGGCCATCCGGCTGCGCGTCGGAGCCAATACGCAGCAGGGCGTCATCAGCTTCACCGAGCCGTGGCTCTTCGACCGACCGCTCGCGGCCGGCTTCGACCTGTTCAACGTCCGCCGGCAGTACGTCGAGTACGACTACGAGCAGCTCGGGGGAGCCGTTCGCGTCAGCCACCCGTTCGAGGAATACTGGCGGTGGAATCTGATGTATCGCCTGTCGCGCGACGAGATTTCGAACATCGAGGGCGAGCTCGATCGCGAGCTCGAGGACGAGCGCGGCGTGCGCGTCACCTCGGCCGTGCAAGGGGTCGTGTCGCGCGACAGCCGCGACAATCTCCAGGCCCCCACGCGAGGCGGCTCGCTCAGCCTGATCACCGAGGTGGCCGGCCTCGGCGGTGACTCGCGCTTCGTGAAGACGGTGGGTAGCGTGACGCAGTTCCAGCCGATCTGGTTCGATCACATCCTGTCCGGACGGCTCGAGGCGGGATACGGCTTCGGCTGGGGCGGCGAACGGCTGCCGCTCTTCGAGCGCTTCTATCTCGGCGGCTCGAACTCCGTCCGCTCCTTCAAGTCGCGTCAGATCTCGCCGAAGGACGACGCGGGCATCCGGATCGGCGGCACCACCGAGGTGCTCGGCAACGTGGAGTACATCGTGCCGCTCCCGTTCAACGTGCGCGCCGCGTTCTTCTTCGACGTCGGCAACGTCTATGGCTTCGGCACCAAGTTCGATCTCACCGACCTGCGCACCGCCGTCGGCGCCGGCCTTCGCTGGCTGTCACCCTTCGGGCCGATTCGCGTCGATTATGGGTTCAACCCTGATCCACGCCCGGGCGACAAGTCGGGCGCATTCAATTTTTCGGTCGGGTCGCCATTTTGAGGAGGATGGGAATGAAGTCAGCGCTCCAGGCAGTCCTCGTCTCGACGGTCATCGTGGCCACGGCCGTGAGCGGCGGTGCGCAATCGACGACACCTCCGGCGCCGACCGCCACCACCACCGCGGCGGCGCCGATCAAGATCGGCTACATCGACGTGCAGCGCGTGCTGGCGCGCTCGGCGGCCGGCGTGGCCGCCCGCGAGCAGCTCGAGAAGGAGCGTGCGGGAATCCAGAAGGAGATGGACGGTCGGCGGCAAGAGCTCGAGAAGCTTCGTGACGAGATCGAGAAGAAGGGGCCGCTGATGACGGCCGATGCCCGCCGCGAGAAGCAGGAGCAGTTCGAGCGCAAGCGCCGGGACGCCGCGCGCGCCGCCGACGACTTCCAGAAGGAGCTCGAGAAGCGCGAGGCAACGCTGCTGCAGAAGGTGCTGCAGGAAATGGGCGGCGTCATCGAGCGGGTCGGCAAGGAAAAGAGCTACTACATGATCGTCGAGAAGCGGAACGCGGGTGTGCTCTACGCGACGACCGATGCCGACCTCACCGACGAGGTCATCCGGGCCTATGATCGTGAGGCCGGGAACAAGAAGAAGTAGAGCGGATGAGCGGCCGCGACGGATTCACGCTCGGCGAGCTCGCCACCGCCCTCGGCGCGACGCTCGAGGGCGACCCGCGTCGCGTGGTGACCGGGGTGGCGCCGCTCGAGACCGCCGGGCCGGATCAGGTCTCGTTCCTGACCCACGCCCGCTACGAGGATGCCGCGAAGGCGTCGCGAGCGGGCGCATTCATCGCCGGCTCGGGTGCGGCCGGCCTGCCGGCGCCGGTCCTCCGCGTCCGCGTGCCCCAGCAGGCGCTGGTGGATGTCCTCAATCTCTTCCATCCGCCGGCCGCCCTCGTACCCGGCGTGCACCGTACGGCCGTGGTGGCTGTCGACGCCGCGATCGATGCGACCGCCTCCGTCGACGCACTGGCGGTGGTCGAGACCGGCGCGCGGATCGGTCCACGGGTGCGCGTGAGGCCGCTCGTGTACATCGGGGCCGGCGTGGAGATCGGTGAGGACTCCACGATCGGCGCGCACGTCGCGCTGCTCTCGGGCGTGCGGCTCGGCCGGCGCGTGATCGTGCATCCGGGCGCGGTGCTCGGCGCCGACGGCTTCGGCTTCGCCTTCGACGGCGCGCAGCATCGCAAGATTCCGCAGACGGGCGGCGTGGTCG
>OEKU01000524.1_pt1 | contig 11245 bp, 12 predicted proteins | sample 1503311 | NCBI WGS metagenome assembly OEKU01 (sample SAMEA104379587, study PRJEB20068) | metagenome | biome: 1000743; feature: 77; material: 1998 | place: USA | collected 2012 | depth 25 m | reverse complement strand
CGCCGGTCGCGCCGAATACGTACTTGCCGCGGGCGATATCGTCGGCCGAGCCCTGCGCGCCCGCGCTGCCGACGCTCGACGCCACGACAGCGACGATAGCGCACAGCAGCAGCATCGACCGCCGCGCACAGCGCTTCATAATTGCCAGCAACCGCTCAGGCGCCTCGAGGGTTCCCGCCCACGGAAGAATCCGCGGGCAGTCGCGCCTCCATGACGAGGGCATCCTCGCCGGTGTCGTAGTAATAGCCGCGACGACGCCCCGTCACCCGGAACCCGAAGGATTCGTACAGGCCGATCGCCTCGCGATTGCTCGGGCGGACCTCCAGCACGATGAGCCGCAGATCGCGCGCCCGCGCCTCGCTCAGGACACCGCCGAGCAGCGCCCGGGCGATGCCCTGACGCCGGCGGTGCGGGTGGACGGCCACGTTCGTGATATGGATCTCGTCCGCGATCTCCCAGACGCAGAGATAGCCGATGATCCTGCCGGCCTCGCGCATCACGCGGCAGCGCGCGACACGATTCTGCTGGATCTCGTAGAGGAAGGCGCCGCGCGACCAGGGCATCGAGAACGACGCGCGCTCGATGGCGAGGACCTCGTCGAGGTCCTCCGGCCGCATCGGCTCAACGGATGGCGGCGACACGGCGTCGAAGCTCCGCCTCGGACGGGCGCAGGTAGAACGGGGTCAACTCGGCCGCGCCGAGGCTCTCGCCGAGCGCGAGACGGGCGCGACCGAGCACGGCCACACACGCCGGTGAGGGCACGCGGCGTGGCGCGGGAAGCCGCCGGGCGTGCACGGAGGAAACCGTGTCGGCTCCGTCGCCAATGAGCAGCGTCGGCTCCCCCAGGCGGGCGGCAAGATCAGCGGGCGTGATGGCCAGATAATCCGACTCGCGCGCGAAACCCTCCCCGTCCCAGCGATAGCGCGCCGCATAGACTTCGTCGCGTCGGGCCTGCAGCACGGGATACACGGGTAGCGATGTCCACGGGACGGCGGCGGCCATCGCGTCGAGCGTCGGTACCGCCGCCACCGGGATGCCGAGCGCCAGGGCCAGACCCTTCACCGTGCTGAGGCCGACGCGCAGGCCGGTGAACGAGCCAGGGCCGACGGCGACGGCCAGGCCGTGCAGGTCCGTCGGCGCCCAGCCGGCATCGGTCATCACGGTATCGATTGCGCCCAGCAGTCGCTCGGAGTGCGTGACGCTCACATCGAGCAGATACTCCGCCACCAGACGCTCGCCGTCCACCAGCGCCACGCCTCCAGCGCGCGTCGAAGTCTCCACCGCCAGCAGCCGCATACGGCGGGAGTCTAGCACGCGGCCTCAGACCGTTCGGCCGGCCAAGCCTGCGATATAATGCGCCGGGAGGTACCGATGAGCGCCGCCCCTCCGAAGAAAGATCCGGCCGCCGTCGAAGCCGAGGTCCGTGAAAAGATTCATCTCGAGATTCTCAAGCGGACGGGCGCCTACCACGCCAACGACCACGTCCTCCTGCCGTCGGGGCAGCACACGACGGAGTACATTGAAAAGACCCTCGTCACGACGGAGCCCTCGTTCACCGAGGGCCTCGGGGCGGTCATCGCCAAGCACTTCGCGCAATGGCCGGTCGACGTGGTGCTGTCGACAGGACCCGGCGCGCTGATCCTGTCGCATTGCGTGGCGCGAGCGCATCCGTCGCGGCCGATCGTCGTCTACGGTGCGAAGGGGTTGTCGGGCGGCAAGCGGAAGGTGAGCCTGCCCGTGGAGTTCCACCGCTTGCTGCGTCCGGGAACGAAGGTCCTCCTGGTCGAGGATCTCGTCTCCACCGGGACCACGCTCAACCTGCTCATCGAGCTCGTCGAGCAGCTCGGGGCGCACATCGTCGGCGTCGGCTGTCTCTGGCGTCGGACGTCGGTCGACCTGAACGGGCGGCCTGTCTTCAGCCTGGTAAGCAGAGACTTCCCCACTTACAGTCCGGACGAATGCCCCCTCTGTCGCAAGGGAGTTCCGTTGAACGAGGAGTTCGTTCGGCGTCGTACGCATCGTAAGTCCTCGTCGGTGCAGGAGCCGAAAGCCTCCTAACCGCTCGGCACTGTTATTGCTCTCTGTGCAGACGTCGGCGGTGACGCCGATTACAGGGAGGCATACCGGCCATGCGGATTGCAGTGCTCGCCGCTCTCGCCCTGGCAGCCACCGTCATTGCCCCGGTCGCCGCGTTCGCCGAGCCCGTCGCTGTGCGCTTCACCGAAGGTATCGGCCGCGGCTTCCCGGTGCTGCGCGACGCGAGCGGCGAGAGGATCGCCCAGGGCGATCTCATCCAGGTCGCGCACGGCGACCGCGTCGAGAACCGGCTGACGTTCCGGTTCCGGGACGGATCGCTCTACGACGAGAGCGTGGTGTACTCGCAGCGCGACGTGTTCACGCTCCTGTCATACCGGCTCGTGCAGCGCGGTCCGTCGTTCCCCGAGACGATGGAAGCCACCGTCGACCGCGAGAGCGGACGCTTCATGGTGCGCTACAAAGGCGACGATGACGCTCCCGAGGAAGTCATCAAGGGCAAGTTCGAGATGCCGGACGACGCCTACAACGGTCTGCTCAGCACGCTGATGAAGAATCTTCCGACCGGTACGTCAGCGACGGTGCAGATCATCGCGTTCACGCCGAAGCCGCGGCTGGTGAAGATGCTTCTCATGCCCGCGAGCAGCGACACCGTGATGATGAGCGAGACGGCCGTGCCGTCAACGCGATTCCTGGTGAAGCCGCAGCTCGGCCTCTTCGCCTCGCTGCTCGTCGCCGACATCCCCGACATCAAGATCTGGGTCTCCGGCGGCGAGGCCCCGGCGTTCCTCCGCTTCGAGGGTCCCCTCTACTTCATGGGCCCGATCTGGAGAATCGACTGGAGCTAGCTTTAGAGAGACAGAGCGGCGAGAGATAGCCGGGCGACGACAAACAGCCAGCAACAGCCGGTCGACGCGTGAATAGAGAAAGGCCCCGGGGTTCCCCGGGGCCTTTCGAACGTTGGGGGTCGTAGGGGCCCTTCGAGGCCCCCTATCGATTAGGTCGCAACCACCTTGTCCATCTCCCAGAGACCTTCGGCTGCTCCCGCGGTCTTGTACGCGCTGCGGATCGAATCGAGGTTCCTCGTGATCAGCAGGCCGATCTTCGCAAACGGCTCGAACACCGGACCCTGGCCGGCCACGAGCGGGAACCCGACTTTCGGCAGCTGGCCCAGGCGCGCGTGGATGGACTCCGTTACGGCGGAGAGGCTCGCGTAGAACTCCTCGCGACCCTGCTCAGCACGCTTGACGATCGGCGTGATGAGGCAGTCGACCGTCTGACGCGCCGCCGCGCTGGCGTTTTCCATCGCGGCCTCCGCCATCGGCACCACTGTCACGCCGAGCTCGCCGAGGAAGCGCTGCAGCAGCTGCCCGATCTTCTCCTGTAGCAGCAGCGCCGGCACGCCGACCGTGCGCACGGACTGTCCGGCCAGCCCCTTCACGTCGTCGTAGAGCTGGCTGCGGAGCCAGTCCACGTATTCCTTGTTCTCTTCGTCCTTCCACCACTCGCGCAGCATCTTCTTGCCCCAGTAGCGGATCGTCGCGTAGTAGATGTCGCGCTTGCCGAGCTTCTGGAAGATTCCGCTCCACGAGTAGAACTTCTCCATGGCCTTGATGGCGCCCATCTGGAGCTCATAGGGGCTCATGCGCCGAGGCTGGTGGACGACGTGATGGCCGTCGTAGAACGACCAGTTGCGATTGATGACGTACTTGTCGCCCTTGTCGTAGAGCGTGTCCCAGTCCGGTGATCCCGGAATCGGCGTCAGGATCATGAACTGGATGGAGTCGATGTCGTGCTTGCGCGCGAAGGCAGCGGTCGCGTCGAGCGTCTCCACGTCGTCCTCGTCCGAGCCGACGACGAACATCCCGTGGATCCGGATCTTGTGGGCGTGGAATCGCTCGATGGAGCGCTCGATCTTGGCCAGGTCCTGCTTCTTCTGGAAGAGCTTCAGCGTCCGCGGGTTGATCGACTCGAAGCCGACGTAGACGTTGAAGCAGTTCGAGTCGCGCATCAGCTCCAAGAGCTCCGGGTCGTCGACCGTCTCCGTGCGGACCTGCGCACCCCACTGCGGCGTGAGATCGCGCTCGATCATCCCGCGCAAGAGCTCCTTCACGCGCTTCTTGTTCGCGGTGAAGATGTCGTCGGCGAAGAACGTGTACATGTTGCCGCGATGGCTCTCGAGCTCCTGCAGCACGCGGTCGATCGAGTGCGTGCGGAACGCGTGGCCATACATGCCGGGCACCGAGCAGAACGTGCAAGAGAACGGGCAGCCGCGCGAGGTGGCCACCGAGATGACGCCGCCCGGCTTCCAGCCCTCGATCAGCCGGTAGTCGGGGATCGGATTGACGTCGAGGTTCGGGATCTTCGGGCGCTCGGGATTGTGGACCAGCGTGCCGTCGGCCGTCCGATAGGTCAGGTTCTGGATCTTGTCGAAGCCCTCGCCGCGCTGGATGGCGTCGACGAGCTCCTGGAACGCGAACTCGCCTTCTCCGCGGACGATGAAGTCCGCATGCTGCATGCCTTCCTCGGGCAAGAAGCTCGTGTGGGTGCCGCCCATCACGGCCAGCGCGCCCGCTTCACGGACCTTGTCGGCGAGCCGGTACGACTGGGGCGCCGTCGAGGTGATGGCCGAGATCGCCACCAGATCGGCGGACAGAACCTCCTTCATGTCGAGATCCTGGATGTCCTCGATGTAGACCCGGACGTCGTAGCCCTTGGCTCGCATGATCGTTCCGAGAAGCACGGAGCCCAGCCGCGGAATGCACACGCGACTGTAGACGTGGAGGTGCGTGGACTTGGGCTCCACGAAGACCAGTTTCTTGAGGGCGCGCTTCATCCCGAAGTCTCCTCAGCGGTCCGATCGGGGTTTAAGGGGGAAGGCAAAAGGTGCCCAAAACCGTACATTGGGGGCCGGCAGAAGTCAACGATGACGGTGTGTCGTCGGCCGATATATTGAGCCGGAGCGCGCCCCCGCCCCTACAGGTGGTCCGGTCACGCCGATGGCCGTCGGGCCGAACGGCGTACGGTACCCTTTGACGGTGTCCGATCGGCGCTCCTATCTCGTGCTCCTCGCCGTCGTCGTGCTCTGGGCCGGGAATTTCCCACTGGGCAAGCTCGCGTTGTCCGAGGTCGGGCCGCTGTTCATCGTCGGTGGCCGCACGCTGCTGGCCGCGCCCTTCCTGTTCGGGCTCGCGCGTCTCTGGGCTCCGCTCGAGCGCCCGCTCGCTCGCCGCGACTACGTGGCGTTCACCGTTCTGGGGCTCACCGGGCTCGTGCTCAACACCACGACCTGGTACTGGGGCCTCAAGTGGACGACCGCGCTCAACGCCGGCATCCTCGGCGCCGCCTCGCCGATCTTCGTCGCCCTCGGGGCCGCTCTTCTGCTCGGTGAGCATCTTCGCCCGCGTACGTGGGCCGGGATCGTGCTCACGGTCGCGGCGGTGATCGTGACGGTGGCGAAGGGGTCGCTGGCGGTGCTGCTCGACCTCGACGTGAACCGCGGCGACGTGATCATCCTGCTCTCGCAGACGGCATGGGTCGCCTACTCGCTCTACAGCCGCGCCGCCGCGTCGACGCTGCCTCCGGTGTGGGTGATGGCCGGCGCCAACGCGGTCGGCGCGATCGTGCTCGTACCGCTGTCCCTCATCGTCGACGGCGCGTGGCCGTCGCCGACGGCGGCGCCGACGGGCTGGGGTGTGGTCGTTTACGGCGCGCTACCCATCACGATCGCGCACCTCTGGTACTACCAGGTAATTCGCCGTCTCGGCCCCGCGCGCACGGCGGCCTTCATGAACCTCATGCCGTTCGTGGTCATCGCACTGTCGTGGGCACTGGTCGGCGAGGCGGTGCACGCCTACCACGTGGTCGGCGCCGCGCTCGTGATCGCCGGCGTGGTGCTCACCACGCGGCGCTGAGCTACTTCGTCTTCGTCAGGGCCTTGGCCTTGAGCGCGATGGTCGGCTTGCCCTTGTCGTCCTTGAGCAGGCCCTTCACCTCGTCCATGAACTGGTTGATGTCCTTGAACTGGCGGTACACGGACGCGAAGCGCACGTAGGCGACCTGATCGAGCTTCTGCAGATGCTCCATCACGAGATCACCGAGCTCCGTCGACGGAATCTCCTTGTCCGCGCGCTCGTGCAGCTTGAGCTCGATCTCCGACACCACGTCGTCGACGGCCTGCACGCCGACGGAGCGCTTCTCGCACGACTTCAAGATCGAGCCGCGGAGCTTCTGCCGGTCGAACGGCTCCCGGCGGCCGTCACGCTTCACGACGTGCGGCAGCACGTCCTCGATGTATTCGTAGGTCGTGTAGCGCCGGTGGCACTTCAGACACTCCCGGCGGCGACGGATGAACTCGCCCTCGCGACCGACGCGCGAGTCCACGACGCGATCCTCGGTGTGCCCGCAGAACGGACATTTCATCGACGATCCCTCACTTGGTTCGCTCCGGGTAGAGCGGGAAGCGGGCAGTCAGCGCCTGCACCTCCCCGCGCACCGCCGCTTCGGTGCCGGCGTCGCCGAGCTTGCCCAGCACTCGATCGATCAATCGCGCGATCTCCTTCATCTCCGGCTCCTTCATGCCGCGCGTGGTGAGGGCCGGAGTGCCGATACGGATGCCGCTCGTGACCATCGGGCTCTTCGTCTCGAAGGGAATCGTGTTCTTGTTCACGGTGATCCAGGCGCGATCGAGCGCCTCCTGCGCGTCCTTGCCCGTGACGCCGCGCGGGGACAAATCGACCAGCATGAGATGCGTGTCGGTGCCGCCGCTCACGAGGCGCAGGCCGCGCGCCATGAGCGCCTCCGCCAGCGCCTTGGCATTCTTCACGATCTGCTGCTGATAGGCGCGCCACGCCGGCGTGAGCGCCTCGCGGAACGCCACCGCCTTGCCGGCGATCACGTGCATGAGCGGACCGCCCTGCACGCCCGGCATCACCGTCCGGTCCAGCGCCTGCGCGTGCGCCGCGCGGCAGAGCACCATACCGCCGCGCGGGCCGCGCAGCGTCTTGTGCGTCGTCGTCGTCACGAAGTCGGCGATGCCCACCGGCGACGGATGAAGGCCGGCCGCGACGAGCCCGGCGGGATGGGCGATGTCGGCCATCAGCGCGGCGCCGACTTCGCGCGCGATGTCGCCGAATGGCGCGAAGTCGATGGCGCGCGGGAACGCCGACCCACCGGCGATGATGAGCTTCGGGCGATGCTGCCGCGCGAGGTCACGCACCTGGTCCATGTCGATCCGCTCGGTGTCCTTCCGCACGCCGTACGGAACGATCGAGTAGAACTTGCCGGAGTAGTTCATCGGGCTGCCGGCGGTCAGATGGCCGCCGTGCGCGAGATTCGGCCCGAGCACGGTATCGCCCGGCTTCAGCAGCGTGAAGTACACGGCCATGTTCGCCTGCGCCCCGGAGTGCGGCTGGACGTTGGCGTGCTCGGCGCCGAACAGCTCCTTGGCGCGCGCGATGGCGAGCTCCTCCACCACGTCGACGACCTCGCAGCCGCCGTAGTAGCGCTTGCCGGGATACCCTTCCGCGTACTTGTTGGTGAGGATTGAGCCGACGGCCTCGAGCACGGCCTCGGAGACGAAGTTCTCCGAAGCGATCAGCTCGAGATTTCGATGCTGTCGGCGGGCTTCATCGCGTAGCGCGGTGGCGACCTCGGGGTCGATATCGGCGAGCCGGTGAACCATACGACGCACCATACCGATTGTGGCTAGCATCGTCAAGTTGTGCCATATGTTGATGGGGAGCCCGATAGGCTCCCTATCCCAGCAACGCTCGCCACGCCCCGGCAAACCGGTAACGCGCCTCGCTCCCGACGCGCCTCATACGACGGCCGCGGCGCGCGGGAACTGAAAGCTTTCGACGGTGGCGCCGTCGGCGCCGGCGGCGACGAGGCGCTCGAGCGGCAGGCCCCCCTCGGCGGCGGCGATCTCGACGGCGCTGGCGCGGGTCGACGGATGCACCGGCGTGAAGAGCGTGCAGCAGTCGGCGTCGGGCTCGATGGAGATCTCGAACGTCCCCAGCCGCTGCGCTTGAGCCGTGATCTCGAGCTTGTCCATCCCGATCAGCGGCCGGAGGACCGGCAGCGTGGCGGCCTCGTCGATGCGCGCGATGTTGTCGAGTGTCTGCGACGCGACCTGACCAAGGCTCTCGCCGGTCACCAGCGCGAGCGCGCCGTGGCGCCGCGCGAGCGCCTCCCCGATCCGGAGCATGAGCCGGCGGTAGACGACGACACGCAGCGGCGGTGGCACGGTCAGGACGACCTCGCGCTGGATCTCGCCGAACGGCACGAGGTGCAGGCGCGAGGCGTATTGCCACGCGGTGAGACGCTCCACGAGGGCGCGCGCCTTTTCCTGCGACGTCGGCGGCAGGTACGGAACGCTGTGGAAGTGGACGAAGAGAACGCGACAGCCGCGCTTCATCATCCGCCAGGCGGCCACCGGAGAATCGATACCACCCGACAGCAGCGCCGCCACCGTCCCGCTCGCGCCCACGGGCAGCCCACCGGGTCCTTCCACCCGGTCCAGCGAGATGAACGTCTCGCCGGGCAAGACCTCGACGCGGATGTCCTGCGCGGCGTGCTCGAGGTCGACGCGCGTCGGCACGCGCTCCAGCACGAAAGCGCCGAGCGCGCGGTTCAGCTCGACGCTCGTCAGCGGATACGTCTTGAAGGCGCGGCGCGCGCTGATGCGAAAGCTCGGAAAGCTGCGGCCCTCGAGCAAGCGGGCGAGCACGGCCTTCATCGCGTCGAGCGTGGACGGCGCGCGGTAGGCGAGCGTCGCGCTCGCCACACCGAACACGCGGGTCACGCGGTCGCGCACGGCCTCGGGGGCCGGGCTCTGCTCGAGATCGATGACGATCCGCCCCGACAGTTGCTGCACCGGCGCCGGGCCGACGTCGGCCAGCGCGCTCGCGAGATTGCGGCGCAGGTGACGCAGGAACAGCGGCCGGTTGCCGCGCTTCAGGCTGATCTCGTGGTAATGCACCACGAGAACGGGGCGCAGCCGCACCATCAGCCGATCTCCGCGGCGAGCGCCCGCGCCCGCGCCAGCTCCGCCGGTGTGTTGACGTTCATGAAGGCGACCTCGGGAGCGCGATGACGGGCGACGCCGGCGGCGTCGAGCTCCACGACGTGCACGTCGGGGAAGAAGCCGACGATCTTCAGCGCGCCGGCGCGAAGCCGCGTTTCCATCGGCCCGAGACAGCGCTTGCCGTACACCGCGTGCATCGTCTCGAGCTGGTCGCCGGTGCGCGGAATGACGACGTCACCCTCCCCCGCCCGCTCCACCACCAACCGCACGATGGCCGGATGGAGAAACGGCATGTCGCACGCCACCGTGAAGGCGGCCTCACCGCCGGCCGCACGGAGGCCGGTATAGATGCCGCCGAGCGCGCCGCCGTCGGGAAACGCATCGGCCACCATCGGCAATCCGAGGAATGCGTAGCGCTCGGGCGTGTTGGTGACGACGAGCAGGTCGTCGAGCACGCTGCCGACGGCATCGACGACGCGCTCGATGATGCGCTTGCCGCCGAGCTCGAGCAGCGCCTTCGGCTCACCGCCCATGCGCGTGCTGCGTCCGCCCGCCTGGATCACGCCGGTCACTCTCACACGAGCACCGCGCCCTGCCGCAGCACCCGAGGCGGATCCACGGTGACGTCGAGCACGGTCGACGGCGCGCCGCCCGGCGTTGGACCGGCGTCGAGCAGGAGCTCGATGCGCCCGTCGAGGTGCGCCAGCACGTCGTCCGCGGTGACCGGCGGCGCGCCGCCCGTCGGATTCGCACTCGGCGCCGTGACCGGCTCGCCGAGCACGCGCACGAGGGCCCGCGCCACGGGATGCGCCGAGACGCGCACGCCGACGGTGCCCGTGCCGGCGGTGATCTCGGTCGGCACGGCGCCACTCGCGCGCAGCACGAGGCTGAGCGGGCCGGGCCAGTGGCGCTCCATGAGCGCGGCCGCCGGCGGCGGAATCACCGGCGCGACCGACGTCACCATGGCGCGCGAGTCGACGAGGAGGAGCAGGGGCATCGAGGACGGCCGTCCCTTCACCGTGAAGACACGCCGCGCGGCGGCGGCGTCGAGGCCGGCGGCGCCGAGGCCGTAGAACGTCTCGGTCGGAAAGGCGACGAGGCCGCCTGCGCGCAGCACCTGGGCGGCCTCGCGGATGACGCCGAGATCGGGCGCCGCCGCGTCGACCCGCACCACCCGCGTCGGCGGCACCGCCCCGTCCGTCAGCCGCGCGACTTCAGCTTGTCGGCCACTCGCCGCGCGCGCTCCTCGACTTCACCGGCGAGCTTCTGGCGATACGCGGCCAGCCGCTTGCGCAAGGCCGCGTCGCCGATGGACAGAATCTGCGCGGCGAGGATGCCGGCATTGGCGGCGCCCCAGGCGCCGATGGCAACGGTGGCGACCGGCACGCCCTTCGGCATCTGCACGATCGACAGCAGCGCGTCCATCCCGCCGAGCGGCGTGGCGGCGATGGGCACGCCGATGACGGGCAGCGACGTCGAGGCGGCGAGCACGCCCGGCAGGGCGGCGGCGCCGCCGGCGGCGCCGATGAGCACGCCGAGACCGCGCGCCTCCGCCGTCGACGCGTACTCCTCGGTCTTGCGCGGCGTGCGATGCGCCGAGGCCACCACGACTTCGCTGCCGACCTCGAGCGCGTCGAGTACCTTCACGGCGTCGAGCATGACGTCGAGGTCGGAGTCGCTGCCGAGGACGATGCCCACGCGGATCGGATTGGTCACGACGCTCTCCTAGGCGGCCACCGCGCGGCGGCGGCCGATGTCCCTTCGAAAATGCATACCGTCGAACTTGATGCGCGCGACCGCCTCGTACGCGGTATCGACCGCCTGCGGCACGTCGTCGCCGACGGCGGTGACACCGAGAACGCGTCCGCCTGCCGTCACGAGTCGTCCGTCACGGCGCATGGTACCCGCATGGAATACGCGGACGCCGGCGATCGCCTCGGCGTCCTCGATGCCGCTGATCGGAATGCCGGTGGCGTACTGGCCGGGATAGCCGCCGGACGCGACGGTCACGCACACGGCGGCGCGCCGCGCGGCGGCAACCGCTGCCGGCACGGCGCCGCCGGCCACGCCTGCGAGCAACGGTAAGAGGTCGGCCTCCATCGGCGCGAGGATTGCCTGACACTCCGGATCGCCGAACCGGCAGTTGAACTCGACGATCTTCGGGCCGGCGCCGGTCAGCATCAG
>OEKU01000884.1_pt1 | contig 11262 bp, 12 predicted proteins | sample 1503311 | NCBI WGS metagenome assembly OEKU01 (sample SAMEA104379587, study PRJEB20068) | metagenome | biome: 1000743; feature: 77; material: 1998 | place: USA | collected 2012 | depth 25 m | reverse complement strand
CCTACAACCGCTGGCTCGCCGAGTTCTGCCGCACGGATCCGAAGCGGCTCTATCCCATCGCGCACATCTCGCTGCTCGATCCCGACGGCGCGGTGGCGGAAACGGTGCGCGCGCGGCGTGATGGGTGCGTCGGCATCTTTCTGTCGCCGGATCTGGCCGCCCGCGGCGGCCGGCACTTCGACGATCCGGTGTTCGCGCGCTTCTGGGAGACGGCGCAGGAGCTCGAGATGCCGATCGCGTTTCACGTGGTCGTGCGCGATCGCCAGTGGTTCCGCCAGTGGCAGCGGCGTGATCCCTCCGATGCGCTCTTCAGCATCGCGTTCCTCGCCATCGACGTCATGGCGGCCTTCACGCAGATGCTCGCGGCCGGCATGTTCGAGCGCTATCCCCGTCTGCGGTGCGCGGTGCTCGAGGCCGGCTCGAACTGGATCGCCGCCTGGCTCGATCGGCTCGATCACAAGTATCGCGTCATGAAGCACCAGACGCCGATCCGGATGGAGCCGAGCGCGTACTTCTATCGCCAGTGCCTCATCTCTGCGGATCCCGACGAATCGGTCACCGCGCAGATGGTCGAGCATCTGGGCGCCGATTATTTCATCTGGGCCTCCGACTATCCGCACATCGACGCGTCGTTCGGCGTCGTCCGCGGGCTCGAGCAGCACCTGGCCACGCTGCCGGACGACGCGCGACGGAAAGTGCTCGGCCTGAATGCGCGGCGCTTCTACCGCCTGAGCTGATCGTCCGGCGCGTTATCCTATAGGCACGCAGCAGCGAGCACCTTTGCGGGAGGTACACCATGTTTGGATTCATGATCGGCGCGCTCCTCGGCAGCGCCGCCGCCTACGTGTGGCACGACAAGATCCGCAGCTATCTCGACACGCAGCTGCCCACCATCCGGGATCGCGCGGCCGAGCAGATCGGCACGTTCGGCGCGCGCGCCGGCGAAGCGCTGGACCAGGCGAAAACGCGCATCGACTCTACGGTGCGGACGAGCCAGCAGCGCCTGCGTAGCACACGGGGCGGCGGCCGCTCGGGTCCGTCGACCGGCGCGCCGTTCTCGTCGGGCGACTGAGCGGACGGTGGGCGCGCGTCAGCGGTCGCGAAGTGCGCGGTGAACCAGCTGCACGCAGACCGAGCCCTCGCCGACCGCCGACGCCACGCGCTTGACGCTGCCGGATCGCACGTCGCCGACGGCGAAGACGCCGGGCGCGCTCGTCTCGAGCAGCTCCGGTCGTCGTCCGACCGGCCAGCGGGCTTCGTCGAGGTCCTCGGGCGAGAGCTCGGCGCCGGTCTTGATGAAGCCCTTGTCGTCCAGCGCCACGCACCCCTTCAGCCAGGCGGTGATAGGGTCCGCGCCCGTCATCAAGAAGAGGTGACGAATCGGCCGCGTCTCCGTCTTCCCCGTATCGAGCTGCCGCCAGCGAACCTGCTCGAGACGCGTCGTCCCCTCGAGGGCCTCGATCTGCGTACGGACGCGCAGCACCACGTTCCGGCTGTCGTCGATCCGCTGGATGAGGTAGCGCGACATGCTCTCGGCGAGGCCCGGCCCGCGGACCAGCACGTTGACGCTCGCGCAGCTTTGCGCCAGGAAGACCGCGGCTTGGCCGGCGGAATTGCCGCCACCGACGATCGCGATGTCTTCGTCCCGGCAGAGCTGTGCCTCGACGTGCGTGGCGCTGTACATCACGCCGGCGCCCTCGAACCGTCGTAGCTCCGGCAGATCCGGCTTGCGGTAGCGCGCGCCGGTGGCGATGACCACTGTGCGCGCGCGCACCGCGTCCCCGTCCGCCACGCGGACGGTGTACGGGCGGGACGTGCAATCGAGGGCGACGACCGTCCGGCCGATAGCGACCTCTGCGCCGAATTTTTCCGCCTGCGTGAGCGCACGGCCGGCCAGATCGAGCCCGGAGATGCCGGTCGGGAATCCCAGGTAGTTCTCGATGCGCGAGCTCGAGCCTGCCTGACCGCCCGGCGCGGCGTCCTCGAGGACGAGGACGTCGAGCCCTTCCGACGCGGCGTAGACGGCCGCCGCCAGGCCCGCCGGCCCCGCCCCCACGACGACGAGATCGCGCGTCGCGGTGGCGTCGAATGTCTGGCTGAGGCCGAGACCGGCCGCGAGCGCCTCGATCGTCGGGTTCCGGAAAACCTGCCCGCTCTCGCACACGACGACGGGAATCTCCTCGACGCCGACGTGAAATCGATCGAGCAAGGCCTGCACGTCGGGCGCGCTCTCGAGCTCCTGGTACGTGAACGGCTGGCCGTTGCGGCTGAGGAACTCACGGATCCGCAGCGTGCTGGCGGAGTGGCGCGAGCCGAGAACCAGGAGACCGCTGCCCGCCTGCCCGATCAGCGCCACGCGGCGCCGGATGAAGGCGCGCATGATGATCTCGCTGAGCTCGAAGTCGCGCTGCACCACTGCGCGGAGATGGTCCCGATTCACCACCACGATGGAGCCGTCGACGAGCGCGCGCCCGCGGACGAGATTACGGCGCGCGGACAGCATGTTGATCTCGCCCGTGAACTCCCCGGGCCCGTGAACGACGATGCGCTGCTCGTGGCCGTCGACGGGCCGGACGATCTCGATCCGGCCATCCAGCACGAGAAAAAAGCTCGTGTGCTGCTCGCCGATGTCGAACAGGATCTCGCCCGCCCGCACGGCCCGGCGCTCGCCGATGCCCGAGATCCGGGAAATCTGCGCCGCGCTCAGCCGGGGAAACATCTGCTGCCAGCGCTCGCTGTCGGGCTCGGTCATCGGCGTCGCTTACGATACACCCGGACGATGGCCGCGCTACGCGAACACGAACCCCGTGTAGCCGGCGGCAGCGGCTTCGTCGCACTTCTCGCGGTAGCGCGGGGCGCCGCCGGCGTAGACGATGAAGGTGCGCTTGTCCTTGCCGGCCACGTTGCGGTTGATGCCCATCATCCACGAATCGACGCGGGTGAATAGCATGCGGCGGCCGGTATCGTGCACATGCTCGAGCCACTCGCGCTCCGCCTCGAGGGTCGGCTCGACGCGCGTGTAGCCGCGATCGCGCATGTGGGCCAGGAGCGCGGTCACCCAGTCCACGTTCTGTTCGATGCAGCGGGGGATGTTGCAGAACGTGGCAGCGTTGTGCGGGCCGACCAGGGTGAAGAGATTCGGAAACCCGGCCATCTGCAGCCCGAGATACGTGCGCGGTCCGTCCGCCCACTTCTCGCGCAGCGTTCGGCCATCACGGCCGCGGATGTCGATGCGATCGAATGCTCCGGTGACCGCGTCGAAGCCCGTCGCGTAGATGATCATGTCGACGGCGTGCTCGGCATCGCTCGTCTTCACGCCGGCGGGCGTGATGCGCTCGATCGGCGTCTCGCGCAGATCGACCAGGCGCACGTTCGGCTGGTTGTACACCTCGTAGTAGCCGCTCTCGAGCGGGACGCGGCGGGTGCCGAAGCCGTGGTTGGTCGGCGTCAGCTTCTCGGCCAGCACGGGATCCTTCACCCGCGCGCGGATCTTCCGCCGCATGAACTCGGTGATCGTCGCGTTGGCGTCTTCGTTGACGAGCACATCGCGGAAGTTGCCCATCCAGATGCCGAAGCCGGGCTCGCGGTAGAGCTTCTCGAAGAACGCCTCACGCTCCTCGGCGCTCACCTCGAGCGCCTTACGCGGATCGGCATCGTGGATGAAGCAGCCGAAGGATTCGCGGCAACGCGCGAAGGTCTCGGGATACGTGGCTTTGATGCGCGCCTGGGTGGCGGCGTCGATCGGGCTGTTGTGAAGCGGCGCACACCAGTTCGGCGTGCGCTGGAACACCGTGAGATGGCCAACGGTCTTCGCGATCTCGGTGATCGCCTGCACCGCGGTGGCGCCGGTGCCGATCACGGCGACGCGCTTGCCGGCAAAGCGCACGGGCTCGTGGGGCCACATGCCGGTGTGGTACGCCTCGCCGCGGAACGTCTCGACGCCCGGGATAATCGGCATGGTCGGAGCCGACAGCGGGCCGATCGCCGTGATGAGGAATCGCGCGCGGGCGCGGCGGCCATCCGTGCTGACGATCTCCCAGCCACCGTGCGCAGCGTCGTAGGCCGCCGACGCGATCCGGCAGCCGAACTCGATGTCACGCCGCAGGTCGAGCTTGTCCGCCACGAAGTTGCAGTAGCGCAGCGTCTCCGGCTGAGCCGCGAAATGCTCGCTCCACTCCCACTCGCGGAGGATCTCGTCCGAGAAGGAGTAGCCGTAGGTCCACGACTCGGAGTCGAAGCGGGCGCCCGGGTAGCGGTTCCAGTACCACGTGCCGCCCACACCCTGGCCGGCCTCGAAGACGCGCGCGCGCAGGCCGAGCCCACGCAGGCGGTGCAGCTGATACATGCCCGAGATGCCGGCCCCGATGACGAGAACGTCGTAGTCCGCGGTCACGCAATGGCTCGGCGATTGCGCCGCCCGATAGACTGCAGGGAGAGGTGGGTATGCGAGCTGATCTCGTCGTCGGCGGAAAATTTCCCGATTTCGAGCTGCCGGACCATCGCCGTCGCGCCGTGCGGCTGTCGGTGCTGGCCAACGGCTATCCCCTGATCCTCAGCTTCTATCGCGGCTACTGGTGACCGAAGTGCGCGGTGCAGGTCAGGCACCTCACGAGTATGCAGGACGAGCTGGCAGTGAACTACTGCCAGCTCGCCGTGGCCAGCACCGACCCGCCCGACGTCACGGCGGCGTTTCGCAGCGGGCTCGGCGCCACCTTCACCTTCCTCAGCGATCACGATCGACGCGCCATCCGGGACCTCGACATCGTCGAGCAGACCACGCCCGGCTTCGAGCATGGTCTGGTCGCGCTGCCGTACACCTTCTCGCTCCATCCGGACCTGACCATCCACCGTGTCTATAACGGCTGGTGGTTTGTCGGGCGCCCGACGCTCGAGGAGCTGCGGCAGGACTTGCGCGCGATCATGCAGAAGTGCCGCCGCGACTACGAGTACGCGCCGCCGCCTCGCTAGGGCTTGACGATGTCGACGCCGATCAGCGTGACCTTGGCGCCGGTCTTGTTCTCGGCCCAATGCACGACGTCCCGCGATTCCGTCAGAACGTCGCCCGGGTGGTACTGCTTGACGTACCCGCCCTCGCGCATCTCTGTCAGCGTGCCTTCCTTTATATAGGCGATCGCGGGGCGCTCCTTGTGGCTATGGATGCCAGCGACCGCCCCCGGCCCGAACGTGATCTCACGCGTCCGGAGCTGCAATCCGGGGATGTCGGGGCCGAGGTCGACCGTCGTCAGGACCTTGAAGTCCACCCCCTTGTTGTCCTTGGGCGGCGTCTGCTGCCCAACGGCGGCACCGATACCAATACCGACGACGAGCATGATGACGGGAAGCACGAGCCATCGCACCGCTGCTGTCTTCATGTCACCCTCCCGCGCACGGTGAGCTGCGTATGCGCGCGGAAAGGAAACGCCCGAACCGCGTCGTTGTCAACGCGGCCGGGCGGGCTCGCTAGCGGGTCTTGATCCGGAACTCGGCGCGGCGGTTCTGCGTCCGGCACTCTTCCGTGGTCGAGGTGCAGACGGGACGCTCGCGACCGAAGCTGGTGGTGGAGATGCGATCGGCGGGGATGCCGGACGCGGCCAGCAGCTCACTCACCGACTTCGCGCGCCGCTCGCCCAGCGCGACGTTGTACTCGTCGGTGCCTCGCTCGTCGCAGTGACCCTCGATCAGGACGACCGTATCGGCGTGGTCCTTCAACCACGCGGCGTGCGCCGTCAGCGTGTCGACGGCGTCCTTGCGAAGGTCCGCCTTGTCGAAGTCGAAGTGAATCGGCGTCAGCTCGGCCGCGTCCGCGAAGCCTTCCTGCCGTTTCGGGGAATCCTTCGGCTCCGGCGCAACCGCGACGGCGCTCGGCGGCTCGGCCTTCGGCGTCTCCGCCATCGCGGCTTGCGGCGGCGCCGGGGTGCCTTCGGTCACGCGACTCAACACGAAGGCGACTGGAGGGTGGCTGCCCCGAACGAGGCCGTACAGGCGCGTCCCATCCGGGGTCCGCTTCAGATCCGCGGTGAAGAGCTGGCCGCCGGCGTCATGCCGGAGCGTGACCTTGTCACCGGAGATGTCGGCGCGCACCTTCACGCCTCCAAGGCCGGCCCAGCGGATGTCGACCGGCACCGATTCCGCGGCGCCCGCGCCATCCACGACGATCCGGCCGTACGCCACGTCGCCCCGCTGGACGAGGTCGAGGATGACCCCGTCTTCGCGATAGGACATGAGCAAGCCGGCTCCCGTCCACTTGCCGGTCCATCGACCGCTCAGGTCGCTGCTACCGGAGTCGCTGTCGGCCCGTGGGTGGGCCGTGGAGCAGCCGGCGAGAAGGACGGCGAGCAGGACGAGGATGAGGTTCGTCATAGCCTAAAGTTTGACACGCGACGCGCTCCAGGCCGAGAAATCAGACGGAGGGGCGCGTCTCGCTCGGCGACCCGTGGGGGGGCCCGGCCCTGTCAGCCTCAGGGTCGCTCGCGCTCGAGTTGCTGGTCGCGATACGACGCGGGATCTTCGACGGGTTCGAGATGCGTGTCCACGGTGACGGTGCCGACTCGCTCACCGATCCGTCGCTCGATCTCCTCCAGCAGATCGTGGCCCTGCTGCACCGTCCAGTGACCGGGAACGAGGACGTGCAGCGACGCAAAGCGCCGCGCTCCGGCGCGCCGGGTGCGCACCGCGTGGAACGCGATCCCGCGCGTACGGTACTCCGCCAGGACCCGCTCGAGGACGGCCTGCTCTTCTTTCGGCCACGCAGCATCCATCAACCCGAGGATCGAGTCCCTCAGCAGCCTCCACCCGATCAGCACGATGTTCACGGCGACCCCGAGCGCAATCACCGGGTCGAGGACGAGCCAGCCGGTGAGCGCGACGAGCGCTACGCCGACGACCACGGCGGCCGATGTCCAGACGTCGGTGAGCAGGTGCTGGGCGTCGGCCTCGAGGGCGATGGACCGGTAGGTCCGCCCGGCGCGGAGGAGCACGCGCGCGACGCCGTAGTTCACGGCGGAGGCGACGATCGTGAGCGCGACCCCGATGCCCGGGTGCTCGAGCGGTCGGGGATGAAGCAACCGCAGGGTCGCGGCGTACGCGATCCCAGCCGCCGCAACCACGACCAGCACGCCCTCGAGGCCACTGGCAAAGTACTCGGCCTTGCTGTGACCGTAGGCGTGGCCTTCGTCGGCCGGCCGCCTGGCGATGCGCAGCATCGACAGCAGCATCAGCGCCGCGCCCACATTGACGAGCGACTCGAGCGCATCCGACAGAATGCCGACCGAGCTCGTCAGCGCCCAGGCGCCGGTTTTGAGCGCGAGCGTAGTCAGGGAGGCGGCGATCGACAGCCAGGCATAGCGCGTGAGCATCGCTACGGTATCGGGTGTCGAGAGCTGGTCGTATCCGGGATGGCCCCCTCGACGAGGCCGTCTCGGAGGATCTTCACGGCGGAGGCGCCGAACAGCGAGGCGATGATGAGACCGATCGCGACGTCCGGCCAGGCCGAGCCCGTGAGTGCCACCCCTGCCGCCGCCAGCAGCACGCCGCCGTTGGCGACGACGTCATTGCGCGAGCACAACCACGCCGAGCCCATGTTGACGTCGTCGTCCTTGTGACGCCACAGCAGCCACAAGCAAACGATGTTCGCCGCGAGGGCGATGACGCCGACAGCGCTCATCACGTCCGCGGCCGGCGTCACGCCGCGCAGGATCTTCATCGCGACTTCGGTCAGTACACCGACACCGAACATGGCCATAATGGCGCCTTTGAGGACGGCCGCGCGCGCCTGCCAGCGTCGCCCCCGAGCGACGACGTAGAGGCTGAAGCCGTAGACGATTGCGTCGCCCAGCATGTCGACGGAGTCCGCGAGCAGCGCTGTCGAATGGGCGAGCAGTCCGGCCCAGAGCTCAGCGGCAAACATCACCGCGTTGATGCAGAGGACGACGACGAGGACGCGCCGTTGACGCTCGGGGATCGCGCGAATCTCGCAGCACTCGTGCATAACGACGATCTTGCCACGGTCGCCCGGGCGGCGCCGCCTCGAGCTAGGCGCGCTTGAGATCGCCGCTGCGCTTTGGCTTCAACAGAAGCACCTCCGCCATCCCGAGAAACCGCGGGATGTCGAGCGGCTTCTCCAAGTACGCGTCGAAGGCGAACGCGACGTCCCGCTGCCTGAGAAAGTCGCGCGGATATCCCGTCACCGCGATGGCGGGAATGTCCGCGTGCTCGTCGTCCTGACTACGCAGCCACCGCATGAATTCGACGCCCGTCTCGCGCGGCATCTGGAAGTCGCACACCACCAGCTGTGGCGTCGCGATCCGCAAATGCGCTCGCGCGTGAGCGGTGGACCACGCCGTCAGGACGCGCGCCCCGCAGAACTGAAGGACCTGGCTGACGAAGTCCAGGCTGTCTTGATGGTCGTCGACGACGAGGATCGTGCTGCCCGTGAAGTCGGGAGAGCCGAAGCGGTTGTTGAAGGTCGGGAACATCAAGCAAGTACAGGACCAGCAGGCGCGTGTCGACGGTACGTAGGTTTACTGATGCCCAGGACGGCGGTGGGTAAATCTCTACCCTCTAAAACAGGCCTCCCCGGACCTTTTCCCAATGCGGCTGTCGAAGGCTACACCCTCGATGCGACAAAGGCTGCCTCGAATCGGCGCGCCGGTTGGGACAATGACGCGTGCGGATCTTCGACCGGAAATTCGGCGCGGACTTTGTCTCCGGCGTCCCGTCCGAGCCCGGCGTCTATCGCTTGTACGACGCGGCCGGCGCCGTGATCTACGTCGGCAAGGCCCGCAACCTCCGGCGGCGCCTGGCCCAGTACCGGGCCACCGGTCGGACGAAGAAGGATCGCAAACGGCGCGCGCTGGTGCGATCGGCCAACCGTATCGACTGGCAGGTGTGCGCCTCGGAGCTGGAGGCGTCGCTCACCGAGGTCGAGCTGATCCAGACGCTGCGCCCGAAACGCAATATCGCGGCGGCATTTTCGTTCCTCTATCCGTTCATCGGCATCCACGTCGACGGCGGGGACACGCGCTTCTGCCTCACGACGTCGCCAGAGGCCTTCGCGGCCTTCGACGTCCATGGGGCCTTCCGCTCGCGCGCGATTACCGGCGAGGCATTTTTCGCGCTCATGCGCCTGCTGCGATTCGTCGCCCATCCGACAGCCCGGCGTCGGCGCGACCGGCAGAGCGGGCCGCGGCACTCCCACGTCTATACGTTTCGTCGGTTTCCGCGCGACTGGCCAGAGCTGTGGAGGGTTCTACTGCGTGGTGTGTCACGTGCGGCCCTCGAGGAGCTGTCCCTTCGCCTGCTGGACCACGCCGCGGCACGCGCCCGTGGCGGCGAGGTCGAGGCCGACCTGCGGGCCCTGGACCGCTTTTTCGACGCCGAGGCCTCGACGCTCGCCGAGGCGATCGCAGCGACGGGCTACGTCGGCTATCCCGTGCCCCAGCGAGATCGTGACGCGCTCTTCCTGCGGTACCGCGACGGTCGGTGTACAGCCGAGGAGGCGCCGCCGGGCCGAAAGGAGAGCGCGTCGGCCGGCGACGCCTCTTGCTTACCGTCGCGCTAGGACCGCGACGGTATCGCGAAGCTCAGGACGTCAGCGTTTCTTCGACGCCGTCGTGCTCGGAGTCACTTCCTTCGCGATCATCTCCTTGCCTTGCTTCACGTAGCCGACCCGCACTTCCTGGCCGGTCTGTATGTTGCCAAGCACGGCCGGGTCGTCGACGCGGAACGTCATCTCCTTGTGTCGCAGCCCGCCCGTTTTCACCGTCAACATCTTCGCGTTCTGATCGACCGACACTACTTCGCCCTTGGCATGCGAGAGGCTTTTGTCGGCCTTGGCGGCCTTGTCCTGGCCCGCGAACGTCGGGCTCGCGACCATCCCGGCCGCCAGGAACACGCTCAACACGATTGCGATTGTCTTCAACATCGTCTCTTGCCTCCTGCGCCGGGCTACCGCCGGCAAGATACGGCTAGCGAGACCCGGGCCAACGAGCTTTCCCCGTCTTTGAAAAAATTTACAGCCGCGTGATCGCTGCTTCGTTTTCTTGACACAGCGATGGCCTTCGCGATGTCATGGGCCATGCCCGACTCGAGCGCTTTCCTGAAAGGTCGACAGCCGTGTCTCGCGTTCCAGCAGGACAAGTTGAACCGACCGAGGAGCTGTCCGAGTTGTGAGCGCATCGTGCAGTGGTGTCGAAGCTGCCTGCGGACGCACCACGCCGGGGGCTGGGAGACGTGCCCCGGGCCGCGTCAGAAAGCGCTCTAGTCTCAGAATCCCCGACTCCTCCTGCCGAGCGGTGCCCGTGGCTCTACGTGGCGGAATGCGGCGGCGACGAGAGATGCGGGGGCGACCAGCAGTGTGGCGGCGCCACCAGACGGGCTATGGTCACGGTGAACTCGCCGGGATCGACCGGTTTTGGGCACGTGCATCGTGTAGCCGGCGCTCATGGCGAGATTGCGATCCTTTGTCCGGGCGTATGCCGTCAGCGCGACGGCCGGCGTGCGGCCTCCGGCATCGGCATCGAGCGCCCGCACGCGGCGAATGAACGCATATCCGTCCTCGCCTGGCGTCTCGATATCTGCAACGATCACGTAGTGGACCCGCATACCGCCGGGAATTTTACCCGCGGACTCGGGTCTCTGGCGGTCGCGCCACGAACAAGCCCGGGCGTCGGCGCTGCCAGAATTCAGTGGTGTTTCGAGATGACGTGAGGGATGTTACGAGGTCGATATGCGAGGCAGTGTCCGTCCGGGCGCCCGAGGAGCCGATGGCGACGCTGGGTGACCCTCAGGTGTTCGGCTTCGCCGTCATCGCAGCGGTGCTGACCGTCACGCCGGGCGCGGACACGATGCTGGTCATCCGAAACGTCATTGCGCGCGGACGCGGCGCCGGAATCATGACGACGCTCGGCATCTGTACCGGGGTCTTCATGCATGCCGCACTCTCCGCGGTCGGACTATCCGTCATCCTTCTCCGATCGGCCACGGTGTTCGAAGCCGTGAAGCTCGCCGGTGCGGCGTACCTCGTTTACCTGGGTGCGCAATCGATCCGAGCGGGGATGGCAAGGCCGGAGCGCAACGGCCGGGCCGAGCGACCGCGGGGACGATTGGAGTGGAGACCACACTCCGCTCTGGAGGGATTTGTCACCAACATTTTGAATCCGAAGGTGGCGATCTTCTATATCGCGTTGCTTCCGCAGTTCATCCATCCCGAAGATTCGGTGCTGGCGAAGGCATTGCTCCTGGCGGGGATTCACTGGCTCGAGG
>OEKU01000368.1_pt1 | contig 11289 bp, 9 predicted proteins | sample 1503311 | NCBI WGS metagenome assembly OEKU01 (sample SAMEA104379587, study PRJEB20068) | metagenome | biome: 1000743; feature: 77; material: 1998 | place: USA | collected 2012 | depth 25 m | reverse complement strand
CGCCGCGGCCGTGGCCGGCGCCGCCAAGCGCCACGAGGCGGAGTACTACATCCCGCACCTGGCGCACGCGACGATGGAGGCACCGGCCGCCGCCGCGCGTATCGTCGACGGCAAGTGCGAGGTCTGGGGACCGTTCCAGTCACCGCAGGCGACGCGTGATCTCGTGGCCAAGCGGCTCGGCATGTCGGCCGATGACGTCACCGTGCACGTCACGCTGCTCGGCGGCGGCTTCGGACGCAAGTCGAAGCCGGACTACGGCATCGAGGCGGCCATTCTTTCGAAGGCCGTCGACGGCAAGCCCGTGAAGGTCACGTGGACGCGCGAAGACGACCTGCACAACTCGTACTACCACACGGTGTCGGTGGAGCATCTCGAGGCCGGCGTCGACGCGCAGGGCAAGCCGGTCGCGTGGCTGCACCGTAGCGTGGCGCCCACGATCCTGTCCACGTTCGATCCGACGGCCAAGAACCAGTTTGCGATCGAGCTGGGCATGGGCGTCGCGAACGTACCGTTCGCGATTCCAAACGTCCGCATCGAGAACCCCGAGGCGGTTGCGCACACGCGGATCGGCTGGTTCAGATCGGTCTCGAACATCCCGCATGCCTTCGCGGTGCAGTCGTTCGTCGGGGAGCTGGCGGCCGCCGCCGGGCGGGATCCGAAGGACTACTTGCTCGAGGTCATCGGGCCGGCGCGTCAGGTGAGCCCGGTAGCCCTCAAGGATGAGTGGAACCACGGTGAGTCGCCCGAGCGCTATCCGGTCGACACCGGTCGGCTGCGGCGTGTGGTCGAGGTGGTGGCGCGCGAGGCCGGCTGGGGCCGCAAGCTACCGAAGGGCCACGGGCTCGGCATCGCCGCGCATTACAGCTTCGTCAGCTACGTCGCCGCGGTGGTGGAGGTCGCCGTGGACGACAAGGGTGGCATCACCATCCCGCGCGTGGACATGGCGGTCGACTGTGGCGCCACCGTGAACCCGGATCGCGTGCGCGCGCAGATGGAGGGCGCGTGCATCATGGGGCTCGGGATCGCCACGCTCGGCGAGATCAGCTACAAGAACGGACGCGTGGAGCAGGACAACTTCAACGGCTATCAGGTCACGCGGATGAACCAGACACCGAAGCAGATCCGTGTGCACATCGTGCCGGGCGACTACGCGAAGCCGATGGGCGGCGTGGGTGAACCAGGCGTGCCGCCGATTCCACCCGCGCTCTGTAACGCGATCTTCGCGGCCACGGGCAAGCGGATCCGCCAGCTGCCCATCCGCGATCAGTTGAAGGCGTAACCCGGAGCGGCGCGCGAAGCTCGTACGGAGGCGGTGACGATGCCGTACGAGTTTCGCGCGCTGTTCACCCCGATTCGGGTCGGCAGCCTCACGCTGAAGAACCGCATCTACTCCTCGGCGCATGCCGAGGCGATGGCGGACAACGGCCGACCCACCGAACGGCTGCGGCGCTATCACGAGGCGAAGGCGCGCGGCGGCTGTGCGCTGACGATGTTTGGCGGGTCGTCGAGCGTGCACCCGTCGTCGCCGGCGGCCGCGTGGAAGCAGATCGCCAACCACGACGACTCCGTCATCCCGGGGTACCGCGCCATCGCCGACGCCGTGCACGAGCACGGCTGTCTCGTGTTCACGCAGCTCACGCATCTCGGCCGGCGTGCGCAATCCGATCCCGAGACGGCGGGAGTGCTGCTGGCGCCCTCACAGATTCCCGAGCGTGTGCACCGTGAGGTGCCGCACGCGCTCGAGCCCGAGCAGATCGCCGAGCTGGTGCGTGCCTTCGGCGAGGCCGCGCGTCGCTGCCGCGACGGCGGCCTGGACGGCCTCGAGCTGTCGATGGCGCACAACCATCTCATCGACCAGTTCTGGTCGCCGCGGTTCAACGCGCGCGCCGACGAGTACGGCGGCAGTCTCGACAATCGCATGCGCTTCGGCTTCGAGGTCCTCGCGGAAATTCGCCGCCGCGTCGGACGCGAGTTCGTCGTCGGCGCCCGCATTTCGGGCGACGAGTTCACGCCGGGTGGCCTCGGCGCCCTCGACATGGCCACCATTGCGCAGCGGCTGGCCGCCTCCGGCCTGATCGACTTTTTGTCGATCATCGGCGGCGGAACGCATACGTACTCGCTTCAGGCGGCGGCGGTGCCGAACATGAGCTGGGCGCGGGCGGTCTTCGTGCCGCTGGCCGCCGCCATCAAAAATGCGGCGCCGGACGTGGCGATCCTCCACGCGAGCCGGATCGTCGACCCGGTGCAGGCGGATGGCATCGTGGCCGCCGGCCACGTCGACGTGGTCGGCATGACGCGCGCATTGATCGCCGATCCCGACCTGCCACGGAAGGCGCGTGAGGGCCGGCTCGACGACATCCGCGCGTGCGTGGGTGCGAATGAAGGCTGCATCGACCGGATCTACCAGGGCAAGCCGGTGACCTGCGTGCAGAATCCGGCCGCCGGTCGCGAGGCCGAGCTCGGTGACGTGGCGCCGGCGGCGACGACACGCAAGGTGCTGATCGTCGGCGGCGGTGTCGCCGGCCTGGAGGCCGCGCGTGTGGCCGCCCTGCGCGGGCATCGGGTGCTGCTGCTCGAAAAATCGGCGGAGCTCGGGGGACAGCTCCTGCTCGCGACCCGCGCGCCCGCGCGGGCCGAGTATGCCGGCATCGTGCGCTTTCTCGCGCGGCAGATCGCGAAGCTCGCCGTCGAAGTGCGGCTCGGCGTCGAGGCCACGGAGGCGCTGGTCCTCGCCGAGCACCCCGACGCCGTCGTCATCGCCACCGGATCGCACCCGCACGTGCCGCCCGTTCCCGGCATCGACGGCAAGCACGTCGTCACCGACCGTGACGTGCTCGCAGGCGCGGCCGAGCTCGGCTCGCGGGTCGTCGTCATCGACGACGTGCACACCGAGCAGGCACTGTCGACGGCCGAGCTGCTACTCGATCACGCGCGCCACGTCGAGATCGTCTCACCGCTGTTCTACGTCGGGCAGGACATCGGCGTGACGTCGATCGCCCCACTCTATGCGCGACTCTACGCCAAGGGCGCGGTGCTCACGCCGTGCAGCGAGCTGCGTGCCGTCGAGGGGTCCACCGTGATCATCGCGAACGTGTTCACCGGCGCCGAGCGGCGCATCGAAGCCATCGACAGCGTCGTGCTCGCGACCGGCAGCCGGTCGACGGACATGCTCTACCGCGCGCTGAAGGGGCACGTGCCCGTGCTGCACGCGGCCGGCGACTGCGTCGCGCCGCGCGGCGTCCATCAGGCGATCCTCGACGGCACGCGGGTCGCGCGCGCAATCTGAGCAGCGCTGCTGACGGCGGAGGTCACATGAAGTTCGACGTGCGAGTGTGCTCGTCGGTGGAAGAGCTGCGGGCGGCGGTCGCGCCGATCTGGCAGTACTTCGGCCTCTCCGTACCGAGCGACGAGCAGTTCGATCGCATTGGCCGGCTGCTGGCTCCCGGGCGCATGGAGGCCGCGTGGGAGCATGGGCAGGTGGTCGGCGGCGCCGGGGCCTTCCCGTTCACGCTCACCATTCCGGGCGCGCGCATTCCCGCGGCCGGCGTCACGCTGGTCGCCGTCCTCCCCACGCACCGACGTCGGGGCATCCTGACCGCGCTGATGCGCGCTCAGCTCGACGCGTGCCGCCGCCGCGGCGAGGCCGTCGCGTACCTCTGGGCGTCGGAGGACACGATCTACGGGCGTTTCGGCTACGGCATGGCGTCGCTCACCGCGGAGATCGACATCGCGCGCGAGCGCTCGGCATTCTATCGACAGCGCGAGACCTCCGGCGAGCCGCGCCTCGTCCCGGTCGCGGACGCCGAGCGCCTCGTGGCGCCGATCTACGAGCGGGTCGCCGCCGACACGCCCGGTATGTTTGCGCGCAGTCCCGAGTGGTGGCGAGCGCGCGCGCTGGCCGATCCGCCCTGGCGGCGGCGTGGCGGCGGTGAGATGCAGTGTGTGGTCGTGGAGTCGGGGGCGACGCCGAGGGCGTATGCCTTGTATCGATTGAATGTCGGATTCGATCGTGGCGTGCAGACGGGCGCCGTCGAAGTGCTCGAGGCCGTCGCCGATTCACCGGAGACCACGCGCACGCTGTGGCGGTTCTTGCTCGACATCGACTGGATGGCGCGCATTCGCGCCAGCCTGCTCTCCGTCGATCATCCGCTGCTCCTGCTCGCGGCCGAGCCGCGTCGCCTGCGCATGAACGTCCGCGACGGAGTCTGGCTGCGACTGGTCGACGTCGGAGCGGCGCTCGCTCGCCGGGCCTATGCCAGCGACGACGCGCTGATCGTCGACGTCAGCGACGCGCTCTGTGCGTGGAACGACGGGCGATGGCGCATCGGCCCGGGCGGGGCGACGCGCTCCAGCGAGCCACGCGACCTGGCGTGCGACGTCTCCGCGCTCGGATGCGTCTATCTCGGCGGCTTCACGTGGGCGCAGCTGGCGCAGGCCGGACGCGTCGAGGAATCGCGGCCTGGTGCGCTGCGTCGCGCGGACGCGCTGTTCCGGACGGACCGCGCACCCTGGTGCGCGGAGATCTTCTAGCCCGCGTGACGCGGCGGGCGGGCATCGCGATGTCCCGTCCGCCGCGTCGTTCGGGTTACGGAGCCTGATCCGTGCTGGTGATGGTGGGACTCGAGTCGGCCCATGGGGCCATCGTCCCGCTCACGGCCACGAATGCCAGGAGAACGGCGAGTGCGATCCGCTTCATGACCTCACCTCCATCCGCCTATTGAGACGTCGTCCCCCCGGCGCGCGTTTCCATCGCGGCCGAATTCGTTGGCGAGGGTGAGCCTGGCCGTTTCGTGCGCAGGTGAACCCGGGCCATCGCGCGTAGAATCACGAGGCATGGAGCAGCAGCCCACCGAGCGCAGGCTCGCGGCCATCCTGAGCGCGGACGTCGAAGGGTACAGCCGCCTCATGAGCGATGACGAGGCAGCGACCGTCCGGACCATCACCGAGTACCGCGACGTCATCACCGGCTCCATCGCGCACCACGGCGGCCGCGTGGTCGACGCCCTCGGTGACAACGTGCTGGCCGAGTTTTCGAGCGTCGTGAGCGCCGTGGAGTGCGCGGTCGACGTGCAGCGAGCGCTGCGCTCGCGCAACACCGGGCTGCCGCCGACGCGGCAGATGCGCTTTCGCATCGGCATCAACCTGGGCGACGTCATCGTCGACGGCACTCGTGTCTATGGGGACGGCGTCAATATCGCCGCCCGCCTCGAAGGTCTGGCCGAAGGCGGCGGCATCTGCCTCTCGGGCACCGCCTACGATCAGATCGAAGGCAAGCTGCCCTACGCAATCGATTTTCGCGGCGAGCAGACGGTGAAGAACATCGCCCGCCCGGTGCGCGTCTATCGGCTGCGCCCGGAGACGCGGGGCACCGGCGCGCCGCCGACGCGAGGGCGGAGCGCAAGGCGGTGGTCGAGATACGCCGCCGGCGGGCTGGCGGTCGCCGCGCTCTTCGTGGTGGCTGGCCGGTTTGGCTCGCGCTTCCTTGGCACGCCGGAGTCGGCCGGACTGCCGCTGCCCGCCAAGCCGTCGGTCGCGGTGCTGCCCTTCGCGAACCTGAGCCAGGACCCGACGCAAGATTACTTCAGTGACGGCGTCACCGAGGATCTCATCACCGGGCTGTCGAAAGTCTCCGGGCTCTTCGTCATCGCACGGAACTCGGTCTTCACCTACAAGGGACGGCCGGTGAAGATCAGCGACGTCGGTCGAGAGCTCGGGGTGCGCTACGTGGTCGAGGGCGGCGTGCAGCGCGCGGGCAATCGTGTACGCATCACCGCGCAGCTGGTGGACGCGACGACCGGCTACCACATCTGGGCCGAACGGTACGATCGCGAGGTCAACGACATCTTCGCCGTGCAGGACGACGTGACGCGACAGATCGTTCGCGCGATGGCCGTGAGGCTCACCGCGGCGGAGCAGACGCGAATGGGGCGGGCGCCGACGGGCGTGCTCGAGGCCTATGACCTCGTGCTTCGGGGAAACGACGAGCGCAAGCGGACCACGCGCGAGAGCAACGAGGAATCACGGCGCCTGCTCGTGAAGGCGCTCGACCTCGACCCCGAATACGCGGCGGCCTACACGGGGCTCGGCTGGTCACACCTCCAGAGCTGGCAGTTCCTCTGGAGCACCGACCGGCAGACGCTCGATCGGGCGGGCGAGTTGGCCGAGCGTGCCATCAGCCTCGATCCGATGTACGCGAACGCCTATCACCTGCTCGGTCAGGTTCTGCTCTGGCGGAAGGAGCACGAGCGCGCGCTCGCGCAGATCGCGCGGGCGATCGAGCTCGCGCCGAACGACGCCGACGGCTTCGATACGCTGGCGGAAATCCACGACTGGTCGGGGGCGCCGGAGCAGGCGATCGGGAACGTCCGGCATGCCATGCGGCTCAACCCGCATTACCCGTTCTTCTATCTGTGGCCGCTCGGCCACGCGTACTACCTGCTCCAGCGGCGGCAGGAGGCGCTCGACACCTTCGCCAAGATCATCGAGCTGAATCCGAACTTCCTTCCCGCGCACGCCTTCCGCGCTGTCCTGCTCGGTGAGCTCGGCCGCGACAAGGACGCCCACGATGCGTGGCACAAGGCGCGTCAGCTCAGCCCCACGGTGACGCTGGCGAACCTCCGCGAGCGCATGCCCTACAAGCGCGCGTCGGACCTGGAGCGATTCCTCGCCAGCGCGCATCGCGCCGGCATGGACTGACGCCGCGGCGCGGTGACCGCCCCGCACGGAGCGTCCGCCCGCCTATATATAAGGATGCGGTCGGGGCGCGAACACAGGTAGGTGGTCAGCTACGTACCCCCCTCCGAAGCGTGGGGAACGTTAGGCTTGACAGACGTTCGAGATTAGGTGAGCCTAACTGAGCCGGCCGTCACCGGCCGCACAACCTCGAGCTTCGGAGTGCTGGCATGATCGTGTGTCTCTGTCGTGGCGTGTCGGAAGCGGCGTTACAGCACCTTATCGACGCGGGCGCGACGAGTCTCCGTCAGATCGGTGAAGCGTGCGGCGCCGGAACCGACTGTGGCGCCTGCTGTCCGCTGGTGCAGGAGCTCCTCGCCTGCACCCACCAGGCGGCCCGATGAAGGGGCACGATCAGGTGGTCGCCGCCCTCAACGACATCCTCACTTCCGAGCTGACTGCCATCAATCAGTACTTCATTCATGCCCGGATGTGTGAGAACTGGGGCTACGAGCGCCTCTGGAAGAAGCTGCGCGAGGAGTCCATCGGCGAGATGCGGGATGCCGACCAGCTCATCGCGCGCATCCTCTATCTCGAAGGTGTCCCGAATCTACAGAAGCTCGGCAAGGTCAGCGTCGGCGAGTCGGTGAGGGAGCAGCTGAAGCTGGACCTCGAGGTCGAGAAGTCTGCGATCAAACGACTGAACGACGCGATCGAGCTCTGTCGTGGGCTCGGCGACCACGGGAGTCGCGATCTCCTCGAGGAGATCCTGACCGGCGAGGAACGGCACGCGAACTGGCTCGAGGCGCAGCTGGCGCTCGTGGCGCAGGTCGGCGAAGCGAACTATCTCGCGCAGCAAATCAAGGAGGACGGGTGAGACACTGGACGCTCATGATGTTGATCGCGGTGCTCGGGCTGGCGATCACGACGGGCGCGTCGGCGCAGGACAAGCCCGCAGAGATCCCGGTGACGATCGAGAACAATCGGTTTTCGCCGGCCGAGATCAAGGTCCCCGCCGGCAAACCGTTCGTCCTGGTGGTCACGAACAAGGATGCGAAGCCCGAGGAGTTCGAGAGCAAGGAGCTCCGCATCGAAAAGGTCATCCCCGCCGGCAAGACGGCCAACATCCGCGTGCGCGCGCTGAAGCCGGGAAGCTATCCGTTCTTCGGCGAGTTCAATCCCAAGACGGCGCAGGGGCGGATCATCGCCGAATAGCATGGGTGCCACCTTCGTCGTCGTCCTGCGTGAGGGCTTCGAAGCGGCGTTGCTGGTGGGGATCGTCTACGCATACCTGACGAAGATCGGCCACCCGGAAAGTTATCGCTACGTCACCATCGGCGGCGCGCTCGCCCTCGGCGCCTCGATCTTGATGGGCGTCGGCGTGAGCGTCGCCAGCGGCCCGCTCGCCGATTTCGGCCCCGACGTCATTGCCGTCGGCGTGATCTTCGTCGCCGTCGCGCTCCTCACGTGGCACGGCTGGTGGATGGGACGCCACGCGCGCGAGCTTCGCGGCGAGGTGCAGCGGCGGATCGACGAAGCGCACGCGCAGCAGCGACTGTGGATGGTCGGCCTCATCGCGTTCACGGGCGTCTTTCGCGAGGGCGCGGAGACCGTGCTCTTCCTGTGGGGCCTGCTGACACAGCTCGAGGAATCGTCGGGCTGGCTGCCGCTGCTGGGAGCGACGGCCGGGCTCGCAGGCGCGGCCATTCTCGGCTGGGTGGTGTTCCAGGGAGGACGACGGCTCAGCATCCAGGGATTCTTCGCGGCGACGTCCGTGCTGCTGCTGTTTCTTGCCGGCGGTCTCGTGGCTTCTGGCGTGGGCCGTCTCCAGGGACTCGGGGTCCTGCCGGCGGGCGATCCGCTCTGGGACACCTCGTGGCTGCTCGACGACCACAGCGTCGTCGGCAGTCTGCTGGCGGGACTCGTCGGCTATCGCGCGCGACCGTCGGCGTTCGAAGTGACCGGCTATCTCCTGTACGTCGTCGCCGCCGGCACGCTGTTCTTTCCCACGCTCGTGCGCCGAAGAGTTCGCAGCGCGTCGGAGATGGTCGAGCCCGCGGCGAACAGGCAACTCTGAGCGCGCCGCGTTGGATCACGCGCTCGATCCCGCGACGTCGCCGCCCCCGGTGGTGCGGACCGAGGAGCTGTTCGGTTCCCGCCGCGAGCTGATCATCAAGCACCGAGACGAGGAGTACCGCCTCCGCATCACCAAAGCCGGCAAGCTGATTCTCACCAAATAGCCAGCGAGCACCGGGCGCGCGCGCCGTGCCAGCCAGCCAACAACTTTGACGCTGGAGGACCGCCGATGACGCGCGTCGCGCAATCGCTCTTGTTGCTTGCCCTCGTGATGCCGGTCGTTCCGGCCTTCGCGGAGGACGACCAGAACATCGCGTACTTCTATCCGCTCCGCACCCGCCGTCCCGTCATCGAGCGTGAGCTCGAGTTGCGTGTCGAGCACGAGAAGGGTGGGGAGGGACGCGCCACCGAGGTGGCGGCCGCGATCGAGCTACCGATCCTCCCGCGCTGGCAGGTGGAGGTCGAAGTGCCGCTCGTCTTCCTCGATCCGCGCGACGGCGCGTCGATGGCAGGATTCGGCGACGTCACCGTCGAGAGCAAGGTGCTCGTGTGGCGATCGCTCGAGCAGCTCGCCGCGCTGGCGGTCGGCGTCGAGGGGCGGTTCCCGTCGGGATCGGAGCGGCGTGGGCTGGGCGGCGAGGCCGCTGTCGAGCCGTTCGCGGCCTTCGGCATCGCCCTCGGGGATTTCGATGTGCTGACGTCGGTTGCCTATGAGTTCAACGTCAACGCCAATGTCAAAGGGCCGAACGAGCAGGAGCTCGGCGCGTCGGCCGCTCTCGGCTGGCGGCTCCACCGACTCTTCACGCCGCTCGTGGAGCTCGCCACGGTGACGCGAACGCGCGGCGACAACGAGGATGGTCTCCGCCACCGGACTCAGGTCTACGTGATCCCCGGGTTCAACGTGCGGCCGCTGCCGGGGACGACGCTGCGACTCGGCCTCGAGCTGCCGCTGACCGATGCGCGCACGCACGACTATGCAATCCTCGGCGGCCTGGTGAAGGAGTTCTGAGAACCGCCGAGTGGGAAAAAGTTTTCACACTGCGTCTCAGTCGATTTTGCATGCGAGAAAAACGCCCGTTAGACTGCGACTGCACGCATGGAAGCGTCGCCAGCCTGGGGCGAGTTAGAGGACTTCTTCGAGAACGGATCGATCCCGATGCACTGGGTCGGCGCCGACGGGACGATCCTGCGCGCCAACCGCGCCGAGCTGGAGCTCCTCGGCTACGAGCGGGGCGAATACGTCGGGCGTCCCATTGCCGACTTTCACGTCGACGCAGCCGCGATAGCGGACATCCTGCTGCGGCTGGGGCGCAACGAGATCATCCGCGACTACGAAGCGCGCCTGCGGTGCAGAGACGGCTCCGTCAAGCACGTGCTCATCGACTCGAGCGTGTTGTGGCAGAACGGGCGGTTCGTGCACACGCGCTGCTTCACCCGGGACATCACGCGGCGCCGGGTCGGCGAGCAAGCGCTGTCGGCCGCGATACAGCGACTGGAAGCCCTCTACCACCTCGCCGATCGCGTCGGGCGCGCGAAGGATCTGGCGAGCGTGTGTGAGGCGGCGGTGACGTCGATCATGGCCGTCGGCGCCACCCGGGCGAGCGTCCTCCTCTTCGACGCGACGGGCGTCATGCGCTTCCAGGCGTGGCGGAACCTCTCGGACGGCTATCGCGCGGCCGTAGACGGTCACTCGCCGTGGTCGCCAGACACCACGGCCCCCGCCGCGATCATGGTCGACGACGTCGCCGCGGACACGACGCTCGGTCCGCTGCGTGACGTCGTGCTCGGTGAGGGCATCCGCGCCCTTGCCTTCGTCCCGCTCGTGAGCCACGGACAGCTCCTCGGAAAGTTCATGGTGTACTACGACGCGCCCCACGTCTGGAGCGCGGAGGAAATGCGCCTGGCCGCCGGCATCGCGCAACACGTCGCCTTCGGCGTCGCCCGTGTCCGGTCCGATGCGGCCATCGAGGACCTTCTCGTGCGCGAGCAGGCCGCGCGGCGCGAAGCCGACGCAGCGCGTGTCGAATCCGAAGACCGTCGCGTGATCGCCGAGGAGCTCGCCCGCCTCGCGCGGGCGCTGAACGAGACGCTCGACGTCACGGCGGTGGCCGAGCGCATCGTGGACGCCGCGCTCGGTCTCTTTCGCGCGCGGGCGTCTGGATTGCGGCTGGCCGCCCCCGATGGCTCGCTCGTCGGCATCGCCTTCGGTGGCGCCATGAAGGATCTGTTTTCGGTCGGGCATACGATCCCGGGCGGGCCGGCCTCGGTCTCGGGCCTCGCCATGCTGCACGAGGAAGCGGTGTGGTCCGACGATACGTTCAGCGATCCGCGCCTCGTGCTGGCCGATGACATCCGGCAGCGCATGCGCCAGGCTGGCGACGCGAGCGTGCTCGCGGCGCCGCTGCGCAACAAGGGCACGATGCTCGGCGCGCTCACGATCGCCGATCGCCCGGGGCGGCGCTTCTCCAAGGCCGAGGCGGACATTCTGCAGGCGTTCGCGGACCAGGCCGTGCTTGCCATCGAGAACGCGCGGCTCTACGA
>OEKU01000251.1_pt3 | contig 11296 bp, 10 predicted proteins | sample 1503311 | NCBI WGS metagenome assembly OEKU01 (sample SAMEA104379587, study PRJEB20068) | metagenome | biome: 1000743; feature: 77; material: 1998 | place: USA | collected 2012 | depth 25 m | reverse complement strand
CCGCCGATGATTCCGTCGCGCAGAAAGCACACGAGCACCACGAACACCACGCCGAGCACGAGCTTCCACGTCGCGCCGAGCCCAAGCGGGCCCTGCAGGAAATCCTGGAGGAACAGCCAGAGCGCCGCGCCCGCGAGCGGCCCGAACAACATCCCGCGCCCGCCGATGGCCGTCTGGATCACGAGCTGCCCCGACGTTTCGAACGTGAAGGCCTCCGGAGGCATGAATGCCTGGAGCACGCCGAGGAGGCCGCCGGCCAGTCCGGCGTACGCGGCCGCGATGACGAAGGCGGCGAGCTTGTAGCCGTGGACGTTGTGACCGACGGCCGCCGTGCGCAGCGGGTTCTCCCGGATCCCGCGGAGCACCACGCCCACCGGCGAGCGCACGATGCGCAGGGCGATCACGATGCCGACGAAGTAGCAGAACGCGAGGAACGGATAGAGCGCCCAGCCGGTGGTGAAGTGCAGCGTGGTGAAGCCGAGATACAGGCTCGGCGTCGGCACTCCCGGCAGGCCGTTTTCCCCACCGGTCCATTCCGCGAGCGGGTTGAACTCGACGAAATAGAACACCTCGGCGATCGCGACCGTGATCATCGCGAAGTAGATGCCGGTGCGGCGTAGCGCCACCAGGCCGACCAGATAGCCGACCACTGCCGCGGCCACCATGCCGATCAGGAGGGCCGTGACGACGTGCGGAAACCCGGCGCGCGTCAAGAGATACGCGGCCACGAAGCCGCCGGTCCCATACAACGCCGACTGACCGAACGACAAGAGGCCGGTGTACCCAAAGAGAATGTCGAAGCCGATCCCGAACAGTCCCCACACGAGGATGCGGTTCACCGTGTTCGGCGCGGCGCCGAGCCAGGGCAGGACGAACGGCGCGGCGATGAGCGCGGCGGCCGTGAGCGCAGCGACCAGCAGGGGGCGCCGCGGGCTGTCGATACGATCGCTCATCGACGTGATCCCGAGGCACGGCCCGGCTCAGCCGGGCCGTGTCCGAGCGTTGGGGGTTTGGGGGCCATTTCGGGGCCCCCAAGACGATCAAGGCCGCTCATTCGCGGCCGTGGGCGCCGAGCAGCCCGCGCGGTCGCATCACGAGCACGAGCGTCATGGCGGCGAAGAGCATCACGTAGGCGTAGCCGGGGTTCACCATCGAGGTCAGGCTGATGATCTCGCCCGCGATGAGACCGCCGAGCACGGCGCCCGGGAACGAGCCCACTCCGCCGATCACGACGACGACGAAGGTCTGCACCAGGATCGCCTCGCCGACCTCCGGAGTGAGTGACACGATCGGGGCGTTCACGATGCCGGCGAACCCGGCGGCCATGGCGCCGATACCGAAGACGATCATGAAGACACGATCGACGTTGATGCCGAGGCAATCGACCATCACCGCGTCCTCGATGCCCGCGCGCACGATCATGCCGAGGCGAGTCCGGTAGAGCACGAGGAAGAGGACGAGCAGCGCCACGGCGACGATACCGACCACGGCCAGCCGGTACGTCGGGTACAGCATGAAACCGAGCGGCGTGATGCCCGCCAGCGCGCCGGGCGGGGTGATCGTCTTGGAGTCGCTCGAGAACAGCCAGCGCACGGCCTCGACGAAGACGATGGCGAGGCCGAAGGTGACGAGAAGCTGGTCCTCGTGCGGGCGCGCATAGAAATGGCGCACGATGACGCGCTCCATCACGATGCCCACGACCAGCAGGGCCAGGGTCCCCGCGAGCACGGCGACGACGAACGACCCGCTCGCCTCATAGGCGGCGAACCCCGCATACCCGCCGAGCATGAACATCGCGCCGTGCGCGAGGTTGAGCACTCCGAGCGTGCCGTAGATGATCGTGAGCCCGGAGGCGATGAGCGCGAGAAGCGCGCCCAGCGCCAGGCCGTTGAAGAGCTGTGAAACGAAGTTGGGCCAGGTGATCACCGGCGGCGGCGTCCTCCGCTCATGTGTAGTCGCCGAGCTTGCAGCCGAACTCGTCCGGCTTCTGCATGAGCGGCGCCCCCGGCACGACTTCGGTCACCTCCCAGAAGTCCTCTTTGTTCCGCATCTGCTTGGGCGCCTTGCCGCGTACGATGACCACCGGCCGCACGAGCTGGTGGTCCTCCTTGCGGAAGTAGACCTCGCCCACCATGGAGTTGAGCTTGCGCCCGGCCTCGTACGACTTGATGACGTCCGGCGGATAGAAGGTGCCGGCGTGCTCCACCGCATCCGCCCACATGGCAAACGACGCGTAGGCGTTCTCGGCGCCCCATTCCGGGTAGTAACCGTACTTCTTGCGGAACGCATCGACGAACATCTTGGCCAGCGGGTACTTGTCCTCCAGCGTCCACCAGAAGTCGGTGGCGGCGTAGACCCCCTCGGCCAGGTCCGCGCCGATGTTCTTGGCAAGGAAGGGAATCTGATAGGGAATCACCAGCTTCATCTTCGGGATGACGCCGAACTGCTTTGCCTGCTGCGTCGAAAGCACCGCGTCGCGGCCCCAGTTCACGTTCAGCAGCACCTCGGCGCCGGAGTTGGCGATGTTGGTGAGGTACGAGCTGTAATCCGTGGCCCCGAGCGGCGAGACCTGGTTCGTCACCATCGTCCAGCCGCCGTGCTCCTTCAGGTAGTCGCTCGTCGACTTCGTCACGGTGTGGCCGTAGGTGTAGTCGGGCGTCATGAAGGCCATTTTCTTGTTCTTGCCGTAGGCCTTCAGCAGAACGGGCCCGATCGCGTTGGCGGCCGTCTCGCCGTAGAAGTTCTGGCGGAAGCCGTAGCGCACGCAGTCCTTGCCGGTGGTGTCGTTCGAGCCGGAGATGCCGGTGACGTAGAGCACCTTCTCGCGCTGCGCGAGCTTGTTCATGGCCACCGCGACCGCGCTCGAGGTAGAGCCCGTCATCAGGATGACCTTGTCCTCGGTGATGAAGCGCTGCTGCGCCTGCACGGCGTCATTGGGCTTCGCGGCGGAGTCGGCGACGACGATTTTGAGCTCCTTGCCGAGCACGCCCTTCTTCGTCTTCGGCGAGATCTCGCGGACGAGAGGATGGCCGCTGTTGATGTGCTCGACCGCGAGCTGCCAGCCTTTCAGCTCGTCCTCCCCCTGCTCCGCGTACGTCCCGGTGCGCGGCACCGCGATGCCGATGGTGACCGTGTTGCCCTGAATACCGGCCGGATACGTGCCAATGGGCGGGCGGTCCTCGGCGGCCGCCCGTCGCGGCAGGCCGGGCAGTGCGAGGCTCCCGGCCAGGAGCACGCTGTTACGTATGAACTGCCGGCGCGAGTCGCGCTGGAGCGCTGACGTGTGGTCGCGCATGATGTCCTCCTCGATGGCGGAATATGTCGACACTCGATATATTGTGGACGATAGTACCTGATTTTCCGCGGCGTACAACTCGCCGGCGGAGGGAACGGTGCGGCTCAAGAAGGCGGAACTGCGCTACCACCTCACCACCCAGCACTACGCGCAGCTGGCGGCGTGGCGCCGCGCCCTGCGCACGTTCCTGCGCTTCAGCGAGCGCGCCGCGGCGGAGGTCGGTCTTGGCGCGCAGCAGTATCAGGCGATGCTCGTGGTGCGCGGCTGGACGGAAGCGCGACCGTTGACGATCGGCGATCTCGCCGGGCAGCTCTACGTCAAGCACAACACCGCGGTCAGCCTCGTCGACCGGCTGGTGGAGCAAGGCCTCGTGACGCGGGCGATCTCGAGCGCCGACCGCCGCAAGGTGGAGCTCGCGCTGACCCCGCGCGGCCGCACGATCCTCGCGAGGCTCGCCGCGCTGCACCGGCGCGAGCTGCAGCGCCTCGGGCCGGTCTTCAAGCGGTTCTTCGCCGAGCTGTCACTCTAGGCGTCCATCTCCGTCGCCGGTTGACGACAGGAGCCCGGTTTCGACACGCGTCGCAACCGGGCTCTGCCGCCTGAACGCGATCAGCTCACTGCAGTACTCCGGCGTCGCGGAGCAGGTCCTGCACTCGATAGGATCCGCCCTCCGGCACGTAACCTCTGCGAATGTACGAAGTGCTGTCGGCGGCGAGCAACCCGCCGATCACCTCCGCCACGATGCGGCTTCCAACGGGACCGAGCTTGGCCCCGTTGTGCGCGATCTTCGACTCGGCGAGGATGTAGAGCCAGAGCGGCGCCTCGCCCTTGTATGGGCCCGTGACGTCGTCGGTGAGACCAGCCACGCCCATGTTTGGAATCTGAACGGCGATCTCGCTGTTCTTCAGAGGCGTCAGACGTAGACGCTTGGCGACCGCCTGACCACTGGGCAGCCCGTACTCGCGCGCTCGCTGGATGTTGCGCTTTGCGAGAATGGCCGTGCCACTTCCCTCCGCGCCCGGGATCGGCAGGTTGAAGAGGCCACTCGACAGAAGCGTGTCGATCTTGCGACTGATGTTGATCGGTCCGGTCGGTCCCGTCGGCGTCACGCCGTCGACATTGATGAAGTTTGGCCAGAAGATGACATGGTCAGCCGTGATCGGCCGTCCGCCACGCAGGTCGTCCACGTCGGGGGGATTGAATCGAGGATTGAACACCTGAACGAAGGCTTGCGACGGCGGCGGGTTCTGAAGAATCTTATACGCCCCGCGCACCTGGGAGTGGCCGAAGCGGTACGCGCCGACGGAGAACTCCACGGGCATGTCGGCGGTCGCGGCACTGCCGGGATCATAGTAGCGATTGTGGATCTGCACGATGTGATCCTGGTTTTTATTCGCCCGGAACACGTCGTCGTACACGTCGGAATCGAGCACCTCGGGCAGGAACTCGTGGACGACGATCCACTGGTGCCGCCATTCCATCAGCTGCCGAGCGTCAGCGAACGAGAGCCCCTGATCGATCAATTTGTTGTGGGCGCGCAGGAACGCGACGTGGATCTGCGCGATGATTTGATTCTCATCGTTGCGGGGGTCTCCGATGATCGCGACGCCGTTCTGCGTGCGCGGCAGATCGCGCCCATTGACTTTCAGATGCTTGCCGTCCGCCTCGTAGAGCGCGGGGTTGGGGTTCTTCCGAGTTCCGTACACGCTGTCGAGGTTGAGGCGCTGATCGCGGTCGTTGGGGATCGTGGAGGGGTCCACCGTATCCGCTGGCAGCGGAAGACTGTCGAGCGTCATATCGTGATCGAGAAATTGACCGAAGTACGTGAAGAACGCCGGGACATTGTCCGGATTGTTCTCGGACGCATTTCCTGCGTCGAACATGGGCCCGTCGGCACCAGAGGTCGTCTTCGCTGCGGTGAGCGCGTCGAGCGTTGCATCATCGGGTGCGTTGTAGGGCGGAGGATCGGGAAACAGCCGGCCGAACGTTTGCTGCGGCGCTGCGCCGGCGGAGAACGCGAGCAGTGCAGTCGCGATACTCGCCAGCACGAGGCGAATCGAAATCCGAGCGACGTTCATAAATCTCCTCTCAAAGCGATCCGGGGTTAAGTACTGCGAAGGAGCGGACGGGCGACGCAGAGCAGCAGATGACGTGCCAGTCGGAAATGCAGCGGAAAATGCGAGTGCGCGGCGGACGAGCGTCATCGAACCGACGGACGGTGTCGACGATCGACCACTTCGAGAAAAATCCCGATCATGAGAGATGTTCGTCGCGCTCTTCGCAACTTTGAGAACGTCCCGATCATGGCGGAATGCAGATGGGATTGAGGCGTGCCTATCGAACTCCGAGGATCAGTTTCTCCCGCGTGTTGAACGTCGATGCCCGGGATATCGAGCGGACACTCTTCGCCGTATCCCGCGAGTATCAAACGGGCCGACTGTACCGGGTGGCTCGAATCTGGCCCTCGGCTCCCTGCTAGCGCCACCGGATCGGTTTCACGAACCGCGCATTGCGGTGTCTTAAGGACAAATGAGCGCGCACCGAGATCGGTGGGTCGTGCTCGCTGTTTCGACTGCGGTCAATGCTCTCGCCTGGGGTGCGCGCGGCAGCTTTGCGCTGTTCTACGTCGCGATGCTCGAGCAATTTCCCTGGGGCCGCGGCGCGACGGCTCTTGGTTACTCGCTGAGCTGGCTTTGTTTCGTCGTCTTTGCACCGGTGGCGGGTTGGTTGCATGATCGCTGCGGCGCGCGCGCCATCGTCGCGCTCGGCGGCTTGCTGCTCGCTGGGGCGCTCGCTCTGACCGCGCGCGTCACATCACTTGTTGAGTACTACCTCTGCTTTGGCGTTCTCGGCGCCGCTGGCACGGCTTGCATTCTCATCCCGTCGACGACGATCGTGTCGCGCTCGTTTGTCCGGGCCCGCGGCACCGCGATGGGCGTGCTGAGCGCGGCGACCCCGGGTGGTGCCGTCGCGTTCTATCCAGTGAACGCCTGGCTCATCGCGACACTGGGTTGGCGCAGCGCCTTCGTCGGCTTCGCGTGCATCGTGGGTGTGATTACCGTATCGCTCGCGTTGCTCTACCGCGGCGCGCGGACGGACAGCGGACACACGCTCGACGGCACGACGCGCTCCGCTCCCGAGTCGGTCGGCGGGATCTGGACGCTCCGGCGCGCGCTGGGAAGCATCCGCCTGTGGGCCGCGTTTGCGATGACGGGGTTCGGAGTCGTTGGATATCAGATCATGGCGACTCACCAGGTCGCTCACGCGGTGGATCGCGGCTTCCGGCAAGCCGACGTCGTATGGCTCTTCACGTTCGGCGCGACGAGCATGATGGCCGGCAATCTGCTTGGCGGCTGGCTCTCGGATCGGTTCGGTCGCGGATGGGTATTCGCCGCCGGATCGATCGTCGCCATGGGCGGAATCGGCTGCCTCGCCTTGCTGAACGGCCCGGAAGACTGGCCGCTCCTCGTCGTGTATACGGCGTCCGGCTTCGGCTTCGGGATGCGCATTGCTCAGCTTGCCGCGATTCCGGCCGACGCCTTCGCCGGGCCGCATCTGGGCGCGATTCTCGGCGTCATTCAGGCCGGCGGCGGCCTCGGCGGCGCGATCGGCCCGTTCCTCGGTGGGTGGCTGTTCGACGTCACCGGAAATTACCGGATCGCATTCACCGCGGCCGCTCTCGCCGTGGGCGGATCGGCCGTCGCCGCGTGGGTGGCGGCTGCCCGCAACGCCTCAGCACATCGGAGGAAAGCGCTAGAACCCGCCGCGTGAGCGGCGTGAAGTGCTACAGTGCCGGCCTTGACGCGCTACACGCTGCTCTCCTGGAGCACCATCGCCGCCATTCTGATCGCCTGGTGGGCGGCAACCACAATGGGACTCGGCACGCGCTTCGCGCTTCCCTCGCCCGGCGACCTGGTGCGCGAGGCGGGCATCCTCGCGGCGCAAGGCTATGCGCAGCAGCCGCTCAGCACCCACGTGCTGGCGAGTCTGAAGCGCACGCTCATCGGGCTCGGGGCCGGGCTCGCGGTCGGCATCCCGCTCGGTCTCTGGATGGGCATGAGCCGCACGCTGTTCGCGATCCTCGCGCCGGTGTTCTCGTTCCTGCGTCCGATCCCGCCCATCGCGTTCATTCCGCTGATGATTCTCTACTTCGGAATTGGTGAGTTCTCGAAGGTGTTCCTGATCTTCATGGCCGCGCTCTCGTACGTCCTGATCCACGCCATCGCTGGCGTTCGCAGCGTACCCCACGATCTGGTCAGCGCCGCGAGGAATCTCGGGCTCACGCGAGGCAAGCTCTTCCGGCATGTCGTCTTTCCCGCCGCCCTTCCGCACATCATGACTGGCGTGAAGACGGCGACGGCGATCTCGTGGGCGATCGTCGTTGCGGCCGAGCTGATCGCCGCGCAGGCGGGTCTCGGCTTCATGGTCATGGACGCGACGACGTTCTTTCGCGTGCCCGACGTCTACATCGGGATCCTGATCATCGGCCTGATCGGCGTGACGCTGGAATTCGTCACGCGCGCCATCGAGCGCTCGCTGCTGCACTGGCAGGGACGATGACGGCCGCCATCACGCTGCGAGACGTCGGCAAGGTCTTCGCGCCGTCCGCACGCGGCCAGTCGCCGTTCGCTGCGCTCGAGCACGTCGACCTGGCCGTCGAGGCGCGCGAGATCGTGGCCGTCGTGGGACCGTCGGGCTGCGGCAAGACCACGATTCTCAAGCTCCTGGCCGGGTTCGATGTCCCGACCGCGGGCAGCGTGATGGTGAACGACCGGCCCATCGATCCGCCGGGACCCGACCGCGCGCTGGTGTTCCAGTCACCGGCGCTGTTCGACTGGCTCACGGTCGTGGACAACGTGACCTTTGGGCCGCGTCACCGCGGCGAGCCAAAGGCCGACTACCTCGCGCTCGCAGGCGAGCTGATCGGCGCCGTCGGGCTCGCCGGATGGGAGCGCCACTACCCGTATCAGCTCTCCGGCGGCATGCGACAGCGGGTTCAGCTCGCGCGCGCGCTCATCAACCGCCCCGCCGTGCTGTTGATGGACGAGCCGTTCGGAGCGCTCGACGCCCAGACGCGCAACCGAATGCAGGAGCTGCTCCTTCGCATCTGGGCCGCGTATCATCCCACCGTGCTGATCGTGACCCACGACGTCGAGGAAGCCCTGCTTCTCGCACACCGCGTGTACGTCATGACGCGCGCGCCCGGGCACATCAAGAGCGCGGTCAGCGTTCCGTTCGGCCATCCGCGCGGCGTCGACCTCGTCGGCACGGCGGAGTTCGCGGCGCTCAAGTACTCGATCCTCAAATCGCTCTGGGAGGAAAACGCATGAGGCGCATCGTCGCCTTCGTCTTCGTGCTCGCGCTCGTGGCCGGGGTCTCCGCTGAGGCGATCGCGCAGGCGCCGATCAAGATCCGCTTCGCGTGGCAGCCGTACAACGCGGTGCTCTTCTATACCGCACGCGACCTGAAGCTGTTCGAGAAGGCCGGACTCGATGCCGAACTGGTGAAGTTCACCGCGGGGCCGCCGCAGTTCGCCGCCTACCGGAGCGAAAGCATCGACGCCGGCCTCTTCGGCACCGCCGGCTACGTCGTCGGGCTCGCCCAGGGTCTCGACTTGAAGAACTTCTACATCCAGATCGTGTCCGCCTACGCCGACGGCCTCGTGGTGCGGCCCGACAGCGGCATCACGTCGCTCAAGGACCTCAAGGGCAAGAAGATCGCCTACCTGCGTGGAACGAGCGCGCACATCGGCCTCGTCACCGCCGCGAGCAAGGCGGGCCTGGCTCCGACTGACATCCAGATGATCACCATGGACATCACCAACATGGTCCCCGCGTTCTCCGCCAAGGACATCGACGGCGCCTACGCGTGGGAGCCGTGGATCTCGAAGATGGAGGCGGTCGGAGGCAAGGTCGTCACGCGCACCGCCGACCTCGGCCTCAACACCTCCGATCACTGGGTCGTGCGCGAGAAGTGGGCGAAGGCGAACCCGGAAGGCATGCGCCGCCTCGTCCGCGTCGTTGATCTCGCGTACGAGGCGTTCAAGCGCGATCCCACCACCGCGATTCGCGCCACCGCCGAGAACCTCGGCGTCAGCGAGCAGGTGGCGAAGCACATCGTGGAGATCAACCCGACGCTTTCGCTCCAGCAGAACGTCGATCCGACGGCTCGTCTGTCCCTCACGCCGGGCGCCGGCAACGCCGGCGCCGCCGGGATGATCCAGCAGGTTGCCGACTTCCTGCACGGGCAGGACATCATCAAGGCCAAGGTCGATGCGAAAACCGCCGTGGACGGCACGTGGATCGCCGAGTACCTCAAGGCGCGGCGGTAAGCGCCGATCTCCGCTAGGCTTGCCGCTGTGCTCTCTGCGTCGACCTCGTCGGCCGGCGCAGACCCCATAACGCGATCACGCAAGCCGCCACCATCGCGAAGGCGAGAGAGATCAGCCCCGCATCGATCAGGTTCTCCTGCCACGCCTGGCCTTTGAAACCGGCGCCGGCGATCGGCGTCCTTCGGCTCGTCCCGAGAATGGCCGCGAGGATCGTGGTGAACCAGTTCGCGTATGCGCCATAGATAGCGAGCCAGAACAGGAAGAGACGTGGCCGCGCCGATAAGACAAACCGCTCCCAGATCAGCCCGAGCACCAGGAGGAACAAGCCGTTCATGACACCCTCGAGATGGGCGGACAGGCCCATTCTCGGGTTCGTCAGGACGGGGACGGCGAAGCCGGTGACAAGCCCGACGAGGAATAGAAAAACACCGTGCCACAACAGGCGGTGACGGTACTCAGACGTTTCCAATTTGCTGGCTCCTTCCGCGATTCGCCTTAGCGCGCTGCGCTCGATGACCGTCTAGAGACCGAGGAGTGTGACGCACTTCGATTGTTCGCGCGAATCCGAAACACTGCCGCGTGCTACACTCGCCGCTCGCACGCGCGGTGCGCGCGCGCCGAGGTCTCTCGCGCATGGCATGGGTCACGGGCTGCTACCTGGCGTACCTGGTTCTCCCGATCGTTCTGCTCGTCCTCGGCTCGGTCGGCGAGATCTGGCTCAACACGCTGCTCCCGCACGGTCTCACGGCTCGCTGGTATTTCGACGTCTGGTCCGACGGAAGCTTCCGTCGCGCGTTCGTCGTGAGCTTGGAAGTCGCGGCGGCAACGTGCCTTGTAACGGCACTGCTCGGCCTGCCGCTCGCGTATGCGATCTACCGCGCCGCCTCGCGCGGTGTCCGCATGGCGGCGCGGCTCCTTGCCCTGTTACCGATCGCGGTGCCGCCGCTCGTCCTCGGCTTCGGCTTCGTGCTGGTCTTCAGCAGCGACGTGCTGCCGTACCTCGGCAGTCTGTGGGTCCTCATCGCAGGACATGTGGTGCTGACGCTTCCTTATATAGTGCAGACGCTGGTCTCGGACATGCGGCATCTGCGGCTCGGCATCCTACTGCAGGCAGCGGAGTCGCTCGGGGCTTCAGGACCGCGGCGGTTCCTCGACATCGTCGTGCCGTCGCTCCGGCACAGTCTCGGCACCGGGCTCGTGACGGTCGCGGCCCTATCGATCGGCGAGTTCCAGCTCTCGAATCTCGTGGCGGGATTCCTGACGCGGCCGTACCCGGTGGTGCTGCTGCAGGCGTTTTATGGAGCCACGGGCTTCGCGTGTGCGGCCACCACGATTTTGCTGTCCCTGGCGCTGCTCGGCTCGGTCACCGGCTCCCTCACCGCGCGGGGAACGGTCTCGGCGTGACGGCCTCCACGCTGGCGCTCGAGAACGTCGCGTTTGCGTACCCGGGTTCCGCGTTTCGCATCGACGCGCTCGATCTTTCCGTCGCGCCTGGCGAACTCGTCGCGGTGATCGGGGCCAGCGGCTCCGGCAAGTCCACCGTGCTCAAGCTCGCGGCCGGATTCCTGGCGCCGGCGCGCGGACGTATCGTGATCGACGGCGCTGATGTCACGCAGGCGCCGCCCCGGATGCGCGAGCTCGGGGTGGTGTTCCAGGCGTATGCGCTGTTC
>OEKU01000044.1_pt1 | contig 11436 bp, 8 predicted proteins | sample 1503311 | NCBI WGS metagenome assembly OEKU01 (sample SAMEA104379587, study PRJEB20068) | metagenome | biome: 1000743; feature: 77; material: 1998 | place: USA | collected 2012 | depth 25 m | reverse complement strand
TGGCTCCTCATGAGCGCCCCGGCGCTCGCCGCGACCTTCGTCTACGTCTCGAATGCCGAGGACGGCGAGATCGGGATGTACACGCTCAACGCCGATGGCTCGCTCCTTCCCGGCCAGCGCTTCAAGGCCGAGAAGATCGTGATGCCGATGACCGTCAGCCCGGACAAGCGCTTTCTCATCGCGGGCGTCCGCTCCAAGCCGTTCTCGGCCTACACGTACAGCATCGATTCGGGCAGCGGCGCGCTGAAGCTCGTCGGCACCGGGCCGCTCGCCGAAAGCTTCCCGTACATCTCGCTCGATCGCACCGGACGCTATCTTCTCGGTGCCTCGTACGGCGCGAATCTCGTGAGCGTCAATCCAGTCGGCGTCGACGGACGCGTCGGCGCGCCGGCGCAAACGATCCCGACCGCGCGCAACGCCCACGCCATTCGCGCCGACAACACGAACCGCTTCGTCTTCGTGCCGCACCTCGGCACCGATCAGGTCTTCCAGTTCCTGTTCGACGACAAGACCGGTCGGCTCGCCGCGAACACGCCGCCCGTACTGCAGCTGAAGGCCGGAACCGGTCCGCGCCACCTCATCGTCTCGTCCGACAATCGGTTCGTGTACCTCTTGAACGAGCTCACGGCGACGGTCACGACGCTCAGCCTCGACGACAAGACCGGATGGCTCACGGAAGTGAGCTCGGCGTCCGCGCTCCCGCCGGACAGCAAGCTCGTCCCCGGGGCTCCCCGCGGCGCGGTCGGCGCCGGCGGCGCCCCGCCGCGGGACACCAGCAACGACATCTGGGCGTCGGACCTGCATCTCACGCCGAACGGAAAGTTTCTGTACGCGGCCGAGCGCACCAGCAGCACGCTCGGCGCGTTCAGCGTCGATGGGGCGACCGGCAAGCTGACCTATCTGGGCAGCACGCCCACCGAAAAACAACCGCGGGGCTTCGCCATCGATCGCACGGGCCGGTTCATGATCGTCTCGGGCGAGAAGTCGGACACCATCTCGGCGTACGCGATCGATCCCTCGACTGGCGCGCTGAGAGAGATCGGCAAGTATCCGACGGGCAAGGGCTCGAACTGGGTGGAGATCGTCAGCTTCGACTAGTCATCGAGCGCGTGCGTAGATGACTTGCCCTCGGCGGAGTGTCGAGCGAACCCGCGCCAGCGCGCCGATGTCGGCAGCCGGGTCGCCGTCGACCACGACGATATCGGCGTCGAGCCCCGGCGCGAGCCGTCCCGTACGCGCGGTCGCGCCGAACCGCGCGGCCGGCGCCGTCGTGAGTGAAGTCAGGATCTGGGCGTAGCTGAGCCCCGCCGCCGCCATGTACGCGTACTCGTCGGTTGTGTCGTACTCGGTCATATAACCGACGTCGGTACCGAAGAGCACCTGGCCGCCCAGCTCCGCGAACGCGCGGAGCTGCGCCTGGGCGATTCCGAGCACGATCTGCACGATATTATCTGGCAGTCCCGCTCGGCGAAGCTCGTACGGAAACAGCTTGAGCGTCGGGACGAGCGACATTCCGCGTTCGCGCATCATGCCGGGCAGTGCGCGATCCCACGGCCGGCGGTCGAGCTCGGTGGGAAACGTGTGCGCGAGAACGTCGACGCCGCCCTCGATGGCGGCACGCGCGCCGGCGCTGTTCGACGGGTGAGCGAAGACGAGCTTGGCGCGGCGGTGGGCGGCGTCGGTCGCCGCTCGCACCAGCTCCACCGGCATCACCACGATGGAGTCCCGCTGCGCGAACGAGCCGGTGAAGAGCTTGATGAGGTCCGCGCCGCGCTCGAGCTGCGCGTCGACGAGCTGGGCCGTGCTGGCCGCATCCGTCAGCTCGGGCAACCGCGCCGGCAGGATGTAGTAAGGACTCCCGCCGATGGGGACGAAGCCCGCGCCAGCGGTCAGGATCGACGGTCCGGGGACTTCGCCGCTCTCGATGCGACGGCGCAGCGCCAGCGTGTCGTCGATGTACGAGCTCAAGTCGATGGCGTGGACGACGCCATGCGAGGTCAACATCGCGCGGACTCCATCGGCGAGCTGCTGGGCGGGCGCGGTGGCCGACTGCCTGAAGGCCGGCGCGATGAAGTGGACGTGACTGTTCCAGAAGCCGGCCAGCACAGTGCCGCCGGCGCAGTCGATGACCGTGGATCCCGGGGGCACCGCGACGTCGGCGCGGCGACCGACGGCGGTGATCCGTCCCGCGGTGACGAGCACCACACCATCCGGAATGACCGCGCTGTCGGGTGACGGGTGCACGCGTCCGCCGACGAGCGCGACGACATTCGTGGCCGTCTGACGCACCGTTTCGCCCGTCATCCCGCACGCTGCCGTGAGGATTGCGACGAAGAGCCCGACGATGATCCGCGTGACGAACGTCCTCGCCCTCAGTTCTTCAGCGCCCGCGCGGCCGCCAGGATCTCCTCCGGCGACGGGAACTTACCGACGCCGGCCACGCCCTCGTTCAGGCACTCGATGTTCGCCCAGCGGACGATGCCGTCGCGGTCGATGAGGAATTGCCCCTTGACCTGCGGGAACTGGCGCTCCTTGTCCGTGGTATCCGTCGGGTTCTCCACGTAGCCGTCGGCCTTCGCGAGCATCGCGGCCACCTCCAGCACGGGACGCGGCTCCGGCAGCTCGCCGTGGGGATTGATTCGCGTCGTCTCCACCGCTTTGATGAACTCTGGCGTCACCGCCGGCTTCGGGATTCCATAGGCGCGATGGGTCGTCAGCTCGGGATCGGACGCGAGCCGAATTTTCGTCGGACGGAACTTGAAGTACAGTTTGGCATTCTCCGGTGTCGTGGCCACGACGGCGAGCGTGTCGACGCCGACGGCCTTCAGCTGGCTTTCGGTCGCGCTCATCTGCGCGATGGAGCGCCGGCAGAACGGGCACCACAGGCCGACGAAGAGCGCCAGGAACAGCGGCGCGCGCCCGCGGTAGTCGGCCAGCGAGATCGTCCTGGAGTCGTCGATGGCGGGCAGCGTGAAATCCGGCGCGCGCTCTCCGGGCGCGACCGGTGGGCGAGTCTCGATCATCGTCATGCAACACTCCTTTTCTCGGGATTCAGCACAGGAACGGAAGCACCATCAGCGCGTCGGGCTCGACGCCGGCGCGCGTGCACACCTCCTGGGCCTTCGTCAGATATAGCTCTGCCATGGGCTGGTTACCGCTGTCCAGATGCAAGGTGGCGAGCCCGTCGTAGCACGGAAACAACAGCTGCGGCTCGCCGACCGCCTCGGCCAGGGCCAGCGCCTCCTCGTACATCGCGAACGCCTCGCGATGCTCGCCGTGGCACTGGTGGATCTGGCCGAGCACGATGAGCGGCACGGCGAGGTGATCGAGCAGGCCGAGACGGCGGTCGAGGTCGATCGCCGTCTGCGCGGCCTCGACGCCCTCGGCCTCGCACCGATCGGTGAGCGCACAGTACGCGACCGCGAGGTTCGCGTAGAGCCGCGACTGGAAGCCGAGGTCGCCGACCTTCTTCGCTGTGTCGAGCCCGCGCAAGCACGTCTCGATGCTCCGGCGCGGGTCGAGCGAGCTGTAGAGGACGCCGAGGTTCGTGTAGCCGCGGCAGGCCGCCGGCAGCAGGCCGTGCGCCTCCGCCAGCCCGATGCTGCGCTCGATCTGCTCGACCGCCTCGACCAGCCGGCCGGTGCGCGCCAGGGCGACCCCGTGCGTGTTGTATGCCTGCGCGCGCAGCGCGGCTGCCTCCGTGCCGTCGGCGTCCCGCGCGGCCTCGGCCAGCGCCCGCTCGGCCCATTCGATGGCGTGGGCGTTGTCCCCGGCGCGGAACGCCAGTCGACCCATCTCCTGGAAGAGGTGCGCGCGCTCGATGGCGTCGCCACCGTCGCCGAGGACCTCGAGGCCGTTCGCAAAACACACCGCGGCGCGCTCGCGCTCGCCCGCGTCCCAGTGGAGGTTGCCGAGCTTGCGGTGCAGGCGCGCGGCGGCCGGATGGTCGCCGCCGAGCTGCGCCGTCTTCAGCACCGCTTCGTACTGCGCGAGCGCGTCCGCGCGCCGTCCCGTCAGCGCCAGGAGATCGGCCAGCTGCTCGCGCGCACGGCGGACCTCCGTCTCACCACCATCGCCATACGTGGCGAGCGTCTCCAGCGCGCGCTCGAAGTGGCGGATCGCGTCGTCGTTGGCGTAGACCGCGCGCGCGCGGTCGCCGGCGGCGATCGTGTAGCGCGCGCCGCGCAGCTTGTCGCCGCTGAGGCTCCAGTGGTGCGCGAGCGTCTCCAGGTCGCTCAGGCGCTCGGGACGCGGTCCCACCGCCGCCTCGAGCGCGCGACCGATGGCCCCGTGCATCTCCGTCCGCCGGGCGACGAGCAGGTTCCGGTAGACCACCTCGCGCACCAGGCCGTGGGTGAAGCGATAGCGGCCGCCTCCGGGCCGGCGCTCGATCGCCTGGAGCACGTCGGCCTCGACGAGCGCGTCGAGGGCCTCGGCCACCGTGCTGGACGCGCTCGAGGCGGCGCGCAGCAGCGGCTCGTCGAACGTCTGGCCGAGCACGGCCGCCTCCTGCAGGACGCGCCGCGCGTCGGCCGGCAGCCGGTCGACACGGGAAAGCAGCAGACCGTGCAGCGACGGCGGCACCTCGACGTCCGCGCATCCTGTCGAGCACGTCCAGCCATCCGCCTGGCGCACCAGCACGCCGCGCGCAACGAGGTTGCGGACGATCTCCTCGACGAAGAGTGGGTTACCGCCGGCGCGCGTGGCGATGAAGTCTTGCAGCGGCGCCAGCACCGCGGGGGCGCCGCTGAAGACGGCCGACACGAGCTCGCGCGTCTCCGCCGCGGACAGCGGTGACAGCCGGATCACCGACTGCGCTGCCCGCGTGACCTGCGGCGGTCGTGCCTCGGGCCGGTGCGAGAGGAGCACCATCAGTGGCCGGTCCGCGAGCTGATCCACCACCTGCCGCATCAGGTCCAACGACGCGCTGTCCGCCCAGTGCGCGTCTTCGATCACGAGGAGCACCGGCACGTGCTGAAGCCGCCACTCGATCAGCGCGCGCCCCGCGAGGAGGATCTGACGGCGCAGCTGCTCGGGATCCAGGTCCGGCACGACCTCGCCCTCGAGCCCGAGGACATAGGCGAGGACCGGCGCCACCGCCTCCGCATCGTCCTCGCGGGCGCCGAGACCGCGGAGGACCTCGCGCAGCTTGTGGCGGGCCACGTCGAGCGAGTCGCCGGGCTCGATGCGGTACGCCTCGCGGAACAGCGCACCGAACACGCCATACGTCGGCTCGCCGAGGGACGAGCACGCGGCGTATCGCACCGCCACGTTGGCGAGTCGGCCATCCGCATCGAGCCGCGCCATCAGCTCGGCGAGCAGTCGTGACTTGCCGATACCGGCCTCGCCGACCACGCTGACGACCTGGGCGCGTCCACGCCGCATGCGGTCGAACGCCGCCAGCAACTGCTCGAGCTCATCGTGATGACCGACGAACGGCGAGGACAGGCCGAGGGCGGCGAGGCCGCGCGCGGAGCCGCCTTCCGCGGCGGCGCCGATCAGCCGGTGAACCCGGATGGGCTCTGCCTTGCCGCGCAGCGTGAGCTCTCCGGCCGGCTCGAACGCGAAGCGGTGTCGCGCCAGCGCCTGCGTCGCCTCGGACACGAGAATCGCTCCGGCCTCGGCCGCGGAGAGCAGACGCGCCGTCGTGTTGACCGTGTCGCCCGTCACCGCATACGCGGCGCCCGCCGCGCCGCCGAGGTGGCCGGCGACCACGGGCCCGGTGTGGATGCCGACGTGCAGCTGCACGGGGCGGCCGAAGCACGGCTCCCACTCGAGGCTCAGCTCGCCGCTCCGCGCGAGCATATCCAGGGCGGCGTGGCACGCGCGCTCCGGATCGTCCTCGTGCGCAACGGGCGCGCCGAAGACGGCGAGCACGGCATCGCCGACGAACTTCTCGACGAATCCGTCGTAGCGCGCGACGGCGGCGTTGAGCGCCTCGAAGAGGCGGTTCTGGAAGGCGCGCACGTCCTCGGGATCCAGTCGCTCGGCGATCGACGTGAAGCCGGAGAGGTCGGCGAAGAGCACCGTCACGTGACGCCGGTCGGCCTCTCGGCCCGCTTCGGAGCGGTCAACCGCAGGCGTCCGAGCGGGAGGCTGAACGCCGGGCGCGGCGGCGGGCGGCATGACGCGCGGCGTTCCGCAGTGCGGGCAAAACGCAAAGTCCGGCTCGCATGCGCGGCCGCAGGCGGCGCACGACGCGGGCAGCCGGGTGCCGCAGCGCGGACAGAACGCGAAGCCGGGCGCAGCCTCGTAGGCGCAGCCGGAGCAGGTCGCCATCGCTCGATTCTCTCACCGCGTCCTTCATTTGGGCGCTTCGCGTCGGTCACGCGCTTTCGTTCGCTTACCGGGCAGACGCGAGCACGATCGGGCCGATGGGCGCCAGCACACCACTCACCGGCTCGACGCTGACGGCGAATCCGTCGCGTCCGAGGCGCCGCTTTGGTCAGCGCCGTCAGGCGCCGGAGTCTTTCAGGGCCTTCAAGACATCGTCCGCGTCCAGCAGGTCCAGCGGATTCGCCTGCACCCGCACGTAGCGCACCACGCCGGTCTTGTCGAGGATGAAGTAGGCCCGCTTGGCGTAACGGTAGATTGGGCTCGTTTCGTCCGTCACCATGACGTCCCAGGCGGGCAGCATCTGGCGCCGGAAATCCGACAGAAGGGTGTGCTTGATCCCGTTGTTTTTCGCGAATACCTCCAGGGTCGCTGCGTGGTCCGCGCTGACGCCCACCACCTGGGCGCCCGCAGCTTCGAACTTGGCGAGGCTCGCCTCGAAGCTGCTGATCTCCTTCGTTCAGACCGCGCTGAAGGCCTGAATGATGGTGTAGACGACGACGGGCCCCTTGCCGAGCAAGTCGGCGAGCTTCACTGGCTTGTTGCCGGGGCCGGTCAAGGTGAAGTCGGGCGCTTTCTGACCCACCTCGAGGGCGGCGGCCGGCGCGACGCAAACAGCGGTCAGCACGGCGGTGAGGATAGCCAGTTCCAGACGATGTCGCATCGTGCACTCCTTTCGTGCCATCACTGGATGATCTGTTCGGCCCGCTGCAGAATGTCGTTGGGAATCGTCAGCCCGAGATGGCGCGCCGCCTTGATGTTGACGGCGAGCTCGATCTTCGTGGCCACTTCCACCGGCAAGTCCCGAGGCCTGGCACCCCGGATGATCCTATCGACCAGCCGCGCGGCCTGTGCGCCCTGCGGAAGCATGTCCGCGCCGTAGGCGGCGAGGCCGCCCGCTTGCACCCAGTAGGTGCTGGCGAAAACGGCGGGGATTCGATTGCCGAGCTGGAGATCGAGGATGATGCTCGGGATGTCGAGGCTCGTGCTTTCCGGGGCCAGGAGGCCGTCCCCCGGTTGGACGCCACGAAGGTGCGCGACCAGCTCTGCGGGCGTACGAACGGGTCGGTCGAGCAGATCGACCCGTAGTCGCGAGGCCACCTCGGCGGCCACACGGGCGGCGGAGCGCGACGAGATGTCGTCGGCATGGTAGACCGCCCACACTCGGCGTACTCCGGGCACCAGAGCCTTCAGAGTCTCGAGCCGCTTGGGAACGAGATCGTTGAGCATCCCTGACACACCGGTCACATTGCCTCCGGGATGACTGATCGAGGCCACGAGCCCGGCGGCAACGGGGTCACCGACGCCCATGAAGACGATAGGGATGGTACCGCTCGCGCGCTTGGCGGCCAGCGCCAGGTCCTCGTTGAACGCACAGATCACGTCGATGCCGTCCTTGACCAGCTCCGTCGCTTCGGCCATGGCGGCCTCGGACTTCCCGCGGGTGAAGCGGATCTTGTACACGACGTGCCGGCCCTCCTCGCGGCCGAGGGCTTTGAGACCGGCCTTGAGACCCTCCACGGGAGGAATGATCGGGAAGAACGCGCCGTGCAGCACACCGACACGGAACGGATGGGGTGCCGGTGGCTGGCCGAGCGTGAGCGCAGGTGCGCCGGCGCAGAGCAGTACCACTGCAATCGTAAGCGTCACGTGGACGCGTCGCCCGCACACCCAGATCAGTTCTTCACCTGCCGCAGCGCCGGCAGCAGCTCGTCGCTCATGAGCCGCATGCTCGCCAGCGCGTGCGCGAGCGGCATGCCGAGCCAGTGCGTGCGGAAGAAGAGAAAGTTTGCGCCGACGGTCTCCCAGCACGGGCGGAGCTGCTCGTAGCATTCCTCCGGGCTGCCCAGCACGAAGCGGTCGCGCAGGAGCTCCTCGAACGGTTGGCGGAACGTGTCACCGTCGGGCAGCACCGCGTCCTGGCCCCACGACGCGTAGGCGCGGTACTTCGCGCCGAGATATGGTCCAGCGAGCTCCAGCGCCGTCCGCCGATCCTTCGCGCAGTAGATCTCCTTGATGAGCGGCCGCACGCGCGGCACCGGCTTTCCCAGTCGCGCGAGCTCATCGCGGTACACGCCCATCTGCCGCGCGATGCTGGCCATGGTCGCGTGCGGGTTCACGAACCACGTATCGCCGAGGCGAGCCGCGCGGCGTACCGCGGCGTCGCTGTTGGCCGCGAACCAGACCGGCGGGTGCGGCTTCTGGACGGGTCGGCATGTCAGCGTCACGTTCGCGAGCTTGCAGACGTCGGTCTCGACGCTCACCTTGTCCTCGATCCAGAGCCGCTTGACGATCTCCAGGCACTCCTCGAATCGCCGCAGGCGCTGCCCCTTCGGGACGTTGAAGGCATCGAACTCGACCTCACGATAGCCCAGCCCCACGCCGAAGACGAAGTTGCCGCGCCAGATCACGTCGAGCGAAGCGATGCACTCGGCCACCTCGACCGGGTTGTGGAGATTGATGAGCAGCACGCCGGCCACGCCGGTCATCTCCCCCGCTTCGGCCGCCAGGCGCGCGAGGAACGGAATGAGCTGGAGCTGGCTCATCCCTTCACTCAGGTAGTGCTGCCCGGTGCCGACCGCGTCCCAGCCGCGATCGCGCGCCAGACGTGTCATCGCGAACTGCTCGTCGAGCGCTGAGACCATGTCGGTGCCGAGCGGGTTCTGGTTGGTGACGAAGATGCCGACCTTCATTCTTCTCTCCTGGTACGCGAACGAGGAGCTCTGGTAGCGAGTCAGGGAAGCGCTGACGATGCCGTCCCGTTGAAAAGCGTCAACGCCTTGGACCACGCCTGCACGCCGATCAGATAGCCGACCTCCTGCGCGATGGTGTTGTCGTCGGCGAAGTGGATCCCGCCATAGAGCCGTGACAATCCAGCTTCGTTCGCAGCGTCACTGAACGTCGCGTAAGAAAACGTCGTCGGCTCGAGAGGAATACCCGGCTCTACCCGACCGAAGTTCGCGGGAAGGACAATCGAGAACCCGAAGTCGTCGCTGCCCGTGAACAGGGAGAGGACGGTGGCGCTCGAACGCGAGAACACCGCATGGCCGGAGAAATAGCCGGGAAACGGCGGCGTCAGGTTGTTCCCCGGGTTATAGGGCGACCACTTTTCGCCGGGGATGGCCTCGATCGGCCGTCCCGGGCCGCCCCACGCAACGATCGTCTGCCCCTGCTTCGCGAAGCGCACCGCTGTGATCGGCCGGACGCCGTCGAACTTTCGCTTGATGTGCCAGGCCACGACGCCCGCGTCGAACGACGCGTTGTGCATCGCGAAGAACATCTTGGCGTCCTCGTCCACCGTGTGGTTGTCACGCTGCGAGACGAATTGCGCGAATAGTCCCCAGTGTCCTGGCGGAAGCTCGGACGAGGGTCCGTCCGCCCAGTACTCGACGATGAGCTTGGTCCGAGTGTCCAGGCTCCGGCTGAACGCAATGATGTCGCTCACGTCGTTCTGATACTGTCCGGAATTTTTCAAAAAATCTGGGGGCGGGATCGTGAGCAAGTCATCGAACTGGCTCGCCGACGTCAGCGCGAAGGGCGTGACGCGGCCCCAGTGCGGGGCGACGAAGACTTGAATGCCCGGACACGTCTCTTCGGTCCCGCTCTGCGAGTCGAGGCAGGCCTGACCGTTGTTGAAGATCAACGGCTGCCAGCGATCGGGATCCAGGATGTCCTGGCGCTCGCAGACGTCGACCGTCGGGTTGCAATACCCCATCAGCGGATTACCGGGTACGTACGGCGTATAACCATCCGCCACGTAGTCGGAATACGCCCCTGTCTGGTCGGGGTTCGTGGACGTCTGTCCATAGACGGAAGCTGCGCATGGCTGCGGCGAAGGCGTCGACCCCGGACACGGCGCCGGTGGGAGGTTTCCGTACTGGTTGGAGCCGTCGTTGCGGCGGGCATCGATGACCGCCTGGGCGGCGATGCTGCCAACGCCGGCGGCAGTGCGGGGATTTGCCTTTCGGCACTGGTCATCCGTCTTGCACGTCTCGGCCAGCTTGTAGCCAAGGCTCACGAGCATGTCGTCGAGCCGCACGCTCGGCTGAGCCAGAGCCGGCGGCAAAGAGCCGTCGGGATACAGGTTGCGCAGGCAGCGATGGGCCGCAAAGCTGATCGCCTTGGCCTTGTTCGCGTCGGTCCGCTCGTCAACAGGTCGTCGCCGGCTACCCGAGAGATCGGTGGTGCCGACGGCGCGATCGTCGTACGCGGCCCACGCGTCGTACATGCACGTGTGCGCGATCGCCAGGGCCCGCGCGACGATCGGCGGCCCGTTCCGCAATGATCTGCTGAAGCGCACCTCGGCCAGAGCCGCAGCGTTCCAGTCGCTCACGACGGTTGCCGTTGCCGAGGTCGCGCACACGAGGGCGGTCACAAGAGTTGCAATGGTAATCGCCGCAAATCGCATAGGTCCTTCCATTCCAGCTTTCGACGCGCTAAGTCGGGATGCTGCGCTCGCCACCGCTTGCTTGTCAATCCGTCACCCTTGTGAAGCGTTGACGGTTGGCAGCCTCGAGCGCTTGCGCCCGCCGGCAGTCATCAGTCCGCTCGCCGTACCGGCAGCTGCGATTCCGATCACCGCGCTGCTGCCGTAGCTCGCCGCCCCACCTTGACTTTTTCAGCACCGCTTCATAGATTCAGCGCCACTTTCCCATGGCCCTTGCCGCCGTCGGTCCGCGCATCCGCAGCCTGCGTCTCCAGCGCCGGCTCACACTGAAGGCCGTCGCCGACAAGGCCGGCATCACGCCGAGCGCGCTGAGTCAGATCGAGCGCGATCACTCCAATCCGACGCTTGGCACGCTCAAGGCCATCGCGAGCACGCTGGGGACGACGATCGGGCATCTCTTCCCGTCGACGGCAGCGTCCGATAGGCTCGTCGTCCGCGCCACGGCACGCAAGCGCCTGTCGCCGCGCCGGGGCATCACCTACGAGCTGCTGACGCCCGATCTGTCGGGCCAGATCGAGTTCATCGTGAGCGTGTATGCACCGGGCGCGAGCACCGGCGACGAGGCGTTTGCGTATCCCGGCGAGCAATGCGGCGTGGTGCTGGCGGGCGTGGCGGAGATCACGCTCTACGAGACGGTGCACCGCCTGCGCGCGGGC
>OEKU01000137.1_pt2 | contig 11445 bp, 10 predicted proteins | sample 1503311 | NCBI WGS metagenome assembly OEKU01 (sample SAMEA104379587, study PRJEB20068) | metagenome | biome: 1000743; feature: 77; material: 1998 | place: USA | collected 2012 | depth 25 m | reverse complement strand
GCCGCCTTCGCCGAGAACTGGCGCGACGCCACCGGCCTCATCCTGGGCGGCGACGCCTACTTTCCGGCCCTCGAGCCGCGCGGGAACCTCACCGTCCAGGCGATCAAGAGCTCGCCGGCGAGCGGTGCGGCCGCCGCCTACACGCTGTTCCTGCTCGCCATCGAGTCCTCGCGCTCGTCGATCCTCATCACGAATCCGTACTTCGTCCCGGACGGCGCCCTCACCAACGCGGTGGTGCGGGCGGTGAAGCGGGGCGTCGACGTGTCGATCATCACCGCGGGCAACGCGGACACGAACCTCGACCGCCTCGTGCGGCAGGCGAGCCAGGCGCACTTCGGCCGTGTGCTCGAGGCCGGCGCGAAGATCTACGAGTACGATCCCGCGCTGCTGCACGCCAAGACGATCGTCGTCGACGGTCAGTGGGTCAGCATCGGCAGCGCCAACCTCGACAATCGTTCGTTCGCGCTCAACAACGAGCTGAATCTCGCGTTCCTCGACAAGGGCCTGGCGGCGCGGATGACGGAGATCTTCCGCGACGATCTGAAGCTCACGAAGCAGGTGACCTATGAGGACTGGCAGCGCCACGGCTGGCGCAACTTCTTCTACCTGCCGCTGATCCCGCTGCGCGACCAGCTGTAGACCAGACGTGATAGCCTCGCGGGCGTCACATCACACACCCGGGAGGCGCCGATGAGCGGAGAAGGTTGGAACCGACGCGACATCTTGAAGGTCATCCCTGCGGCAGCGCTGATCGCCCATGCGCGTCCGGCCACGGCGGAGTCGGTGAAGTGGTCGGCGGGCAGCGAGAAGCCGAAGCTCAAGGCGCCGGCGAATGCGTGCGACTGCCACCACCACGTCTACAACGCGCGGTTTCCGGTCGATCCCAAGGCCACGCTGCGACCGGCGGACGCGCTGGTGGACGATTATCGCGCGCTCCAGAAGCGCATCGGGACGACACGCAACGTGCTCGTGCAGCCGTCGACGTACGGCACCGACAACCGGTGTCATCTCGAAGCGCTGGCCGCCTTCGGGCCGACCGCCCGCATGGTCGCCGTCGTCGACGACACCGTGTCGACCGAGGAGCTCAAGCGGATGCACGGTCTCGGGGTGCGCGGCATCCGGTTCAACCTCGCCCAGGCCGGCGCCACCACGCCGGAGATGATGGAGCCGCTCTCCAAGCGCATCAACGACCTCGGCTGGCACATCCAGATCAACGCGCCGCCCGCGAAGATCATGGAAGTGATGCCGATCCTCGAGCGCGTGTCGTCGCCGATCGTGTTCGATCATCTCGCGCACATCCCGCAGCCCGAGGGCGTGAACCACCCGCTCTTCGCCAAGGTCCGCGCGCTGATGGACAAGGGGCGCACGTGGGTGAAGCTCTCGGGCGCCTACGCCGATACGAAGGTCGGGCCGCCGACCTATGCGGACACGAGCGCGGTGGCGCGCGCCTACGCGACGGCGGCGCCGGAGCGCTGCGTGTGGGGCAGCGATTGGCCGCACCCCACCGAGCATCAGAAGCAGCTACCGGACGATGCCGTGCTGTTCGACCTGCTCAGCGACTGGGTGCCCGATGAGAAGACCCGGCATCGCGTGCTCGTGGAAAACCCGGCAACGCTGTACGACTTCCCGAAGGGCGGCTGAGCCGGCCGCTGCGCCGTATATATATGGATAGCGGAAGTCGGTGCCCCAATGGCACCGACTTCCCCGATCACGGACGTGATTCCGATACTTCCTCGTAGATGAGCCACTGGCCCGTCGGCGATGGCCCCACCAGCAAGCTGATCGGCGACGCGTAGTTCTTCAGCTCCGAAAATCGCGACGCGCGGATCCGTACGCGCGCGCCTTAGGGGACGTAGCGCACGTGGGAGAACGTGTTGCGATCCCCGCGCGCCTTCGCGAGAGGCATGGCCTCGCGGATCAGCGTCTTGTAACGCGGCGCCGGCATCGTGAGCTCGAGCACCTGCCCCGTCGGATAGGTGCGCTTGTTCCTGATGACGGCATCGTCGGAGTAGAGATCGGCGAGCCGAGCGTCGTAGGCGTGCCCGAGCGCGACGCACGCACGCCGGCCTCGAGAACCATCGAGTCGCCATGTGTCGACGATAGCGCTCCGACGGGCATGCCGCCAAATGTAGCGGCCTCGGCGCGCGCGGCACCAAGCGATAGTCTGTCCGCCTCGGACGGGGCGCGGAACTTGATCGGGAACGGCGTCAGCCTCTATACTGCCGGCTCCGGCGAAGCATGCGGCCGGAGGGGCTGATTCTCGGTCCGATTGGAACAGTCGGTGCTATGGAGGTGACGCCGATGTGGAAGCGGGAAGAGACGCCACGCTCTCCGTCGACTCCGGCCAATGTGGTGACCCAACCATTGATGGCGACTGGTGGAATTGGTGAGACATCAGGAGGGGAACAACGGCCTATGAAACAAGAGTCGGTCAGCATCGGGAAGAGCATCGTGATCAAGGGCGAGGTGACCGGCAGCGAAGATCTCACGATCGAAGGTCAGGTCGAGGGCAAGATCGAGCTGCGCGAGCACATTCTTTCCATCGGGCCGACGGGTCGTGTCCAGGCGCACATCTCCGCCAAGGCGATCGTCGTGCACGGACAGGTCACCGGCAATCTGACCGCTGCCGAGAAGGTCGACATCCGCGAGAACGGCGCGGTCGACGGCGACATCACCGCGCCACGGGTGGCGATCGCCGACGGCGCCAAGTTTCGGGGCAGCGTCGACATGCGCCACGACTCCGCGTCGCTGACGGACCGGTCGAGCAAAGGCCGCAAGGTCGAGACGCTGACGCCGATCTCCACGAACGGCGAGCCAGCCAACGTCTGACGTCCTCGTAGCCAGCCGGGGCCTCTCGGGGTTCTTGTCGCTGGTGTGCTCGCGTCCGATGGCCGAGGTCCTGGATCTGGGCCCGGCCATCGGTCCGAACATCGCGTTCCTGGGCGAGCGGATCGACTGCCGGATCCACGTGAAGGATCTGTACGCCGATCTCGAGCGTCATGCCCGCGCTGAAGCGCTCGACCGATTCCCGGAGTTCGTCGCGACGGCCCTGGGCGAGTACGGTGCCGAGAGCGTGGACGCCGTGCTGTGCTGGGACATCTTCGATTACCTCGCCGCGCCGGCGGCCGATGTGCTGGCCCCAAGGCTGATACAGGCCCTCCGACCGGGCGGTGCGCTGCTCGCGCTGTTCGGCGGCGGCCGTACCAGTGAGCCAAGCTATACCCGATACGTCATCGAGGACGAAGGCCATCTGCGCTACCGGGTCGCGCCGGCCGCCTGCGGCCGCCAGCGATTGCTGCAGAATCGCGACATCCTCGCGTTGTTCACCGGCCTCACCCTCTTCGATTCGGTCCTGCTGAAGTCCGGCGTTCGGGAAGTCGTCTTCCGCAAGCCCGAGGAGCTTTGAACGTCCCGCCAACAGCGGTATAGATCTTCGGATGGATTGAATCCCCATGCGTGGTGGGCGATGCTGCTTCCCAGCCAGTCTCGGGCGCCAGCCCAGTCTCTTTGCCGTGCCGCGACGCACGGAAAGGAATGCCACCCGCGATGACAACGGCGACTGTCCGCACATACGAGTACCGCGGCCACTTCATCGAGGTGAATGCGTTCAACACGGGTCGATGGCACGGAGAAGCCACCATCTGCGGACCGCTGACCGACGCGAAACCGCACGTCGAGGTCATCCGGTCGCATGCCAGCCCGGGATTGGCGGAACGGGCGGCTCGCGAATGGGCGCGACGGTGGATCGATCTCCGATCGTGACGACGTCGTCCGCGCCGGCGCGTCAGGGGAGGCGGGCGTGAGTACGGTCAGCGCACCCGCGTGCGACTACTACGAGGTGCTGCAGGTCAGTCGCAAGGCTCACCCTTTGATCATCGCGAAAGCGTATCGCCTGCTCGTCGCGTTCTATCATCCCGACAAGCCGGAGAGCGGCGACAAGGAGCAGTTCCTCAGAATCGTCGAAGCGTACGGCGTGTTGAGCGATCCCGTCCGGCGCACGATGTACGATCGTCAAATGATCGGAGCCGTGCCGCCCGACGGCGGTGAAGCAGGTGAGGACCCGCTCGCCCGGCTCGTCCATCCTGGTGCGACGATCGAGAACGAGGGCGAGTTGCGCGACGGTCTGCTGCAGGCCCTGTATACGATTCGCCGAAATCAGCCCGGGAATCCCGGGCTCTCGCTGATGACCCTCGCCGAGCTGCTGGGCTGTTCGACCGAATCCATGCAGTTCGCGCTCTGGTATCTGCGCGGCAAGAAACTGATCGAGCTGGTCGATGACGGAAATTTCGCGATCACCGTCCTCGGCGTCGACTCCGTCGAGGCCCGACCCGAGAATGGTCATGGGCGCAAGCGGCTGCCGCTACAATCGGTCAGGCGGATCGCGCCCGCATCCGAAGCGGCGGCCACCGTCGACGACTAGCGCATCACGTTGTAGAGCCGGGCGCAGTTGTCCCAGAGGATCTTCGCCTTCGACTTCCCGCTCACGCCCTCGAGGTGCACGAACTCCTCGATCGCCTTCGGAAACAGTCCATCCGAGTGCGGGTAGTCCGTCGAGACGACGATGTTGTCGTCGCCGATCGCCTCGATGACCTGACGCAGCGGCTTCTCGTCGGCGTCGGTGGCGATGAAGCACTGCCGGAAGAAGTACTGGCTCGGCAGCTGTGAGATCTGGATCTCGGAGCCCGGCCCGAACTTTTCCCACGCCTCGTCGAGGCGCCACAGGTACCACGGCAGCCAGCCGCACGTGCCCTCGAGGAACGCACAGCGCAGGCGCGGGTGTCGTTCCAGCACGCCGCCGGCGGCCATGCTGCCGAACGCCATCATCAGCTCGATCGGATTGCGACCGGCCACGCCGATCACGCGGCCGTTCGGCGTGTCGAGATAGCGCCGCGCGATGTCGTCGCGCAGCGACGACTGCCCCGTCGGGTGGAAGCCGAGCGGCACGCCGAGCTCCTCGATGGCCGCCCACAGCGGCTCCATTGCGGGGTCGTGGACGTGACGGCCATTGATCGGATTCGGATTGCCCACGACGGCCACGGCCCCGAGCTCGCGCACGGCGCGTCGCGCCTCGGCGATGGCGCCAGGCACGTCGTGGAAGGCAACCTGGGCGGCGAACTTCAGCCGCGCCGGGTCGTGCTGGCAGTAGTCGTGCGTCCAGTTGTTGTGGGCGCGCGCGAGGGCGGTCGCCAGCGCGGGCTCGAGCTCGTCGTGCATGAGCACCTGGCGGCCGCGCGTGCCGTAGAGAATGGCCACGTCGATGCCCTCGATGTCCATGGCGGCCACGTGTGACTCCGCGTCGTAGCCGCGCTCGGACGCGATGGCGTAGTGCGGCGAGCGCTCGAACGCGCGGCGGTGGAGATCTTTGCCCACCCGCGCGGTGCGCGCGCGCTTCGACATCTCGGCGATCTCGAGCTCGCCGATCTTGATGACGGGTTGATTCGGCGCGTTGTCCCGGCCGCGCAGGAACCGCGGCGCGAGCTTCTTGAACGGCTCCTCGAGATAGCGGTCCCAGAGCCCGTCGGGCTCCATCGTGTGCAGATCGGAGTCCATGACCTTGAAGCCGTTCTTCATCCGACGAGCCTCCCGCGCTCAGCGCGCCTCGATGTACTCGCGGAGATACCGATTCTCGTACTCGGCGGCGTCGAGCCGCGCCTTGACGAGGTCGCCGATCGAGATCATCCCGGCCACGCGGCCGCCCTCCATGACGGGCAGGTGGCGCACCCGGTTCTTGGTGACGATGCCCATCGCATAGTCGATGTCGTCGTCCGGGACGCAGACGATGAGCTCGCGCGTCATCACGTCGGCGATGCGGATCGCGCCGAGCGCGGCGCCGCGGTCGCGGCAGACACGCAGCACGTCGCGCTCGCTGATGATCCCGGCCACGGCACCGTCGCCGGCGCGCACGAGCAGGGCGCCGATGCCGTGCTCGACCAGCAGGCCGACCGCGTCGAGAATGCTGCGCTCGGGTCCGATCGTGTGGACGTGCTCACCCTTGACGGCGAGAATCTCGCGGATCTTCATGAAACCACCTCCCGGCGCGCCGCCTCCAGCTTCTTCACGAGCCGGGGATGCGCCACCAGCCGATACGCGTCCGCGACGAGCTCGGCAACCAGCTTCCAGTTCGGCTTCGTATCGAGCACCACGCCGACCCAGCCGCGGGGGCCGACGTACGGCGGCCGGAAGTAGCGCTTCGGATCGCGCCACACCAGCGTCTCCTGCGCGCCGAGCGGGGCCGGCAGCCACACCGACACGTGGGCGGCGCCGTGGTGATGGTTGTCGAGCATGGCGAACATCTTGCCTTTGCCCGCAAACCAGCTCGGCTCGCCGTGCGACGTCTTCTCGACGGCCTCGGGCAGCGCCATGCAGATCGCGCGCAGCCGCGCCAGCGGATCGTCGTTACGGCCGCCGCTTGCGCCCCGCATAAATTTCCTGCATCTCCTTCTCGCCCCACGCCACCGCCTGGTCGAGCGACATCTTGCCCGTCGCGTACTGCGCGAACATGTCGGGGATGATGTAGAGGTCCCACACCTGCTGCGACGCGGCCGTGGTCGGGCCCGGCCAGGACGGCGGCACCGTCACTTTGGCCACCTCTGGGATGAAGCGGTACTGCTTGTCGCTCTTGTAGACCGCGTGCTTGGTGAGGTTGTTGAGGAACGGCATGTTGAAGCCGTGGCCGGCCGTCACCCACTTGTCGAGGTTGTCGGGCTGCATGTGGTAGCGCAGGAAGTCCTTCGCGAGATCCACGTTCTTCGAAAAGTTCCAGATGCCGACGCAGAAGAAGCCGGTGGTCGCCTTGCGATCGGCCGGGCCCTTCGGCGTGTGGATGTGGTCGATCACGTCGGAGATCTGGCGCTCGGTGCCCGGCAAGAGGACCTTGTCGCGCTTGGCGGACTCGTACGCGCTGATCGGATTGTGGATCGCGATGCACTTACCGGCGTTGAGGCAGCGGTTGTTGCTCGCGTCGTCCCAGGCGAGGACCTCGGGGTCCATCGCCTCCGTGTAGAGACGCTTGACGAACTCCATGGCCGCCCGCGTCTCCTTCGAGTTGATCGTGATCGTCTTGCCATCCTTGCCCACGTACGAGCCGCCATAGCTCCAGAGAATCGACAGCATCGTGGTGTTGGCATCGGCGCTGTGGCCGAGCGCGGTGCCGAACGGATGGCCGATGGCCTTGCCCTTCTTGCCGATGCGCAGCCAGTCTTCCCACGTGTCGGGCGACTTCTCGCCGATCTTCTCCAGCAGATCGGTGCGCACGGCCATCGGGAAGGGCGGCTGCCACCACGGCAGGAGCTTCCACTTGCCGCGGACCAGATAGTCGTCGGAGTTGAGCCAGCCGCCGTTCTTCGGCCCGATGTCGGCGGCGAGGTCGTTCAGATCGGCCAGGTAGTCGTAGTAGAGCTCGGCGTCGCCGAGGCCGGGGCCGAGCGCGGTGAGGTCGTGACCGGAGCGCGCCTGCACCTCGGCCGCCTTCTTCGCCTGCAGCTGCAGATGCGCAATGATGTCCAGGCGCGTCTTCACCTTGTTCTTCGCGCCCCATTCCTCGAACTGGCGCTTCAGCTCCTTGTCCGTCTCGGGGACGAAGCTCGCGACGGTGAGGAACGTCAGCTCACGGGTCTGGGCGATGGCGGGCGCGTGCGCGAGGGCCACCGCACCGCCGGCCGTCACGCGCAAAAAATGTCGTCGACTCACCTGGGACATGACGTTCCTCCTTACTTGACGGCTCCCGCCGTCAGCCCCGAGACGTAGTAATCGAGGAAGAACACGTAGGCGATGACGATGGGCAGCGAGCCGACGGTGGCGCCGGCCATGAGGCCTCCCCAGTAATAGATGTCGCCGCGAATCAGCTCGGAGAAGACGCCGACGGTCATCGTCTTGAGCTCCGCCGGCGAGACGAACACGAGCGCGTAGAGGAACTCGTTCCACGAGAGCGTGAAGGCGAAGAGCGCGCTGCAGATCACGCCGGGCACCGCCACCGGAAGCAGGATGCGGAGCAGCGACTGCACGCGGTTGCAGCCGTCGAGCATGGCGCACTCCTCGATCTCCTTCGGCACCGTGCGGAAGTAGCCGAGCAGGAGCCAGGTGCAGAACGGAACGAGGAACGTCGGATAGGTGAGCACCAGGGCCCAGAGGCTGTCGGAGAGCCCGAGCCGATTTACCACCGTGCTGAGCGGCAGGAACAGCAGCGACGGCGGCACCAGGTAGGTGACGAAGATGGCCACACCGAACGAGTCGCCGCCGAGGAAGCGCAGCCGCGCCAGCGGATACGCCGCGAGGATGCCGATGACGACCGAGATCACCGTGGCCGCGATGCTCACGAGCAGGCTGTTCACGAACCAGGACCAGAAGAGCGTGTCCTGCGACAGGAGCTGATAGTGGCCGAGGGTGACGCCGCGCTTGATCCAGAACGGTACCGAGTTCACGTCGTAGAGCTCGGCGTTCTTCTTCAGCGAGGTGACGGCCATGAAGTACAGAGGGAAGATCGCGAAGAGGATGAAGGGCACGAGCGGCATGTACAGCGTGAAGATCGGGCGGATCCGTTTACTCATACATGGCCGCGCGGCGCGCCAGTCGCAGCTGCACGAACACCACGCCCAGGAGGATCGGGAACAGGAAGAGCGACACGGCGGCGCCCTGACCGATCTCGCCGCTCTGCAGACCGAGCGCGAAGGAATAGGTCGCAAAGAGGTGCGTCATGTTGATGGGGCCGCCCTTGGTCAGCACGTAGACGATGTTGAAGTCGGCGAGCGTGAAGATCGCGGAGAAGAGGATCACCACCGCCAGCACGGGCTTGAGGAGCGGCACCGTGATGTGCCAGAACCGGCCGATCGGGCCGGCACCGTCCGATTCCGCGGCCTCGTACATCTCCTTGGGAATGGCCACGAGGCCGGCCAAGAGCGTGATGGCGAAGAACGGCAGCCCGCGCCATGTGTTGACGAGGATCACCGTGAACATCGCCAGGTACGGATCCGGCAGCCACGGGATGTCGCGGTTGACGAGGTGCAGGCTCTTGAGCGTCCAGTTCACCACGCTGTACATCGGCTCGAACATCCACCACCAGACCAGCGTGCTGAGCGCCGTCGGCACGATGAATGGCAGCAACACGGCGCCGCGGATGAGCCGCTTGAAGCGCGCCAGCCGGAAGAGCAGCAGCGCCAGCACCATCCCCAGCACCGTCTTCGCCGTCAGCGCGGCCGCCGTGAAGACGATCGAGTTCTGGAGCGTTTGAATGAAGATCCCGCTGCGCAGCAGCCGGACGAAGTTGTCGAGGCCGATGAAGCTGCCCGTCTCGCCGACGCGCGCGTCGCTCAGACTGAACCAGAGCGACAGCACGAACGGGTAGGCGACCAGGAAGAGCAGCAGGAAGAACGCGGGGCCGATGAAGGCGTAGGCGACCGACGTGTCACCGAGGAATGTCTCGGACAGCCGACCGGCCTTGATCTCGCCGGGCGCGGCGAGCTTCGCCACATCCCCGTTCGCCGTCTTGAGCTGCATGCTGCGCTCCTTCCGGACGACGCGGAGCGCCGTCGGAGCGACGCAGAATAGGGGCTCAAAGCTAGGTCCGCACCGTGCGCAAGTCAAGGCGGTATCCGGGCTGAAATTGGACATCGTCGGGATGTTCCCGATACGGTACTTGTAGCGATGTCCGCGGCACGATCGATGTCGGGGTCTCGCGGGTGAGCGTCACTGACCGCGTCGCCGTGGTGGCCGTGCACGGCATCGCCGATCAGCGAGCCGGCCAGACGGTGCGCGAGCTCGCCCGGCTCTTGTGCCACGGCGGAGCGGAGGAGCCGCGCTACGTGCACGGCGAGCTGCACGAAGTGCTGGTGCCCGTCGCGAAGCTCCAGCCCGGGGGCGTCGCCTCGCCCCACACGACGCCGGCCGAACGGGAAACCGAGACGTCGCGGCAGCGCCCGGGGACGCCCAGCGGCTTCTATCAGGCCCAGCGATCGACGCCGGCACCGCGCGATCTCGGCCTGGCGCTGAACGATTACCTGCTCGGTCGTCTGAGACTTCCGGAGCGCGAGACGCTCTACGAGTCCACGCGCATCGCGCTTCGCCGGCGCGCGAACGATCGGCCGGTCGATATCTTCGAGCTCTACTGGGCCGATTTGTCGCGGCTCGGCACCGGCGGCTGGCGTGCGCTGTCCGCGCTCTACCAGCTCTTCTTCCACCTCGGCACGCTCGCGGCGGATGTCGTCGACCACGTCTCGCTCAGCGTCGGCGGTGGCACGCCCTGGCGTTTGCTGCAGGGCATGCACGCCTGGCTCGCCTGGTTGATGAAGGGGCCGGGAGCGCTGGTGCAGTTGTCGATGCTGTTGCTCGTGCTCTTCGGTCTCATGGGCCTGGTGTCGCCCGAGCAGCTCGGGCGCGTGCTCGCGGCGTTGTTCGCGGCGGGTGCCCTGGGGATGGTCGCGGTGGGCGCGCTCGTCTGGCTGCGCGGACGCTCGCCGGTGTGGCGATCGACGGCGCTGCTGCTGCTCGCCGCCGCCGTCGTGTGCGCGACGGCCGTCGTGGAGGCATTGAGCGCGGACCCCGGAGTGCCGGCGATGTACTTCGCGGGCAGCGCGGTGGTGATCGCGGCGGTGGGCATCTGGGCCGTCGAGCGTTACGCGCGGATCACGCACGGCGTTCGCGTCTTGGGCCACGTGCTCGTGGCCGGAACCGTCATCGAGCTGTGCGTTGCCGGTCGGGCGCTGGTGCCGAACGTCAGCACGCAGGCCGAATGGATGCTGACCGCCGCTCTCAACGTGGGCGAATGGCTGCTCGCCGCGCTCCTGCTCGTCTGGGCAGCCTACGCGGTCGTCCAGACGACCGCGCTCGTGCTCGGCTGGTGGCTGGGGCGCGGCGTCGACGCGGCGGCCAGGCAGTCGCTCGATACCTCGCGGCTCGCCGTCGTCGGCTCCACAGCGCTCTTCGCCGTGCTGAGCCTGGTGCTGTGGTCGATGATCGGCTACGTCTTCGGCAACCGCTTGACGGCATTCTATTACCTGCCCGTCCTCTTCGGCAGCGGCTACCGCACGGGCAACATCTTCATCGACGACCGCATCCGCACCGTGGGCGCGTTCTTCACTCCGATGGTGCTGGCGTTCACGGTGCTCGCTTCGGCCACGTTCGTCGTGCTGATGCCCTCGTTGCTCGAGGAAGTCCGGCCGTCGAAAAACATCGACGCGCAGGGCGCCCGGCGCGAAGCCGTCGTGTGGACCGAACGGCTCGGCCGATGGCTCGACGGCGGGCTCTCGTGGCTGAACGGGACGTTCACGGCCATCGTGACGCCCGGCGCGTTGATCGGCGGTGTGCTGTATCTGGCGTTCGTCTGGCGGCAGGTTGTGGCCTTGTTCGGCGGCGGCCAGGGGAGCTGGCTCGGCGGAGGTCTCGACTACCTGGAGGGAGAGACGCTCGTCGCCGTGGGCAAGTGGCTCGTGGGCGGTGCCGTGACGCTGGCGG
>OEKU01000702.1_pt2 | contig 11854 bp, 15 predicted proteins | sample 1503311 | NCBI WGS metagenome assembly OEKU01 (sample SAMEA104379587, study PRJEB20068) | metagenome | biome: 1000743; feature: 77; material: 1998 | place: USA | collected 2012 | depth 25 m | reverse complement strand
GTCGTACGACGTGAACGCATTGCTCGTCCCGCCGAGCCCCTCCAGGAGCGCGTCGATGGAGCCCGGCGGCCGCGTCGGCGTGCCCTTGAACAGCATGTGCTCGAGGTAGTGGGAGAGCCCGAGCTCCGCCGGCGACTCGTCGCGTCCGCCCGCGCGCACCCAGAGCTGCAGCGCGACGACATCGCTGGCGCGATGCTCCTGGACGATGAGCACGACTCCGTTCGGCAGGACCTGGCGCACGGGCTGCACGGCCATCATCGTGGGCGCAGGACCGATGGAGACACATCCGGCGAGCAGCAGCGCGGGCAGGAGCGCGAGCAGGAGCAAAGCGGTCGAGCGCATGCCCGGGGAGCTTACCAAATCCCGGCGACGTCGCGCGAACCGTCGGGCCGCGTCCCACCCCCGGATGCCCAGCAGGACGGCGAGGATCGTCGCGTAGACCCAGGGGTCGATCCGCACCTTCTTGGCTAGCCAGATGAAATGCAGGCATCCGAGCACCGCCGCGACGTACGCCAGGCGATGCAAACGGCGCCAGTTGCGTCCGCCGAGCCGCTTGATCATCCCCGTCGTCGACGTCGCCGCCAGGGGCACCAGCAGAGTCCACGCCAGCATGCCAACGGTGATGTACGGCCGCTTGAGGATGTCGCCGCCCATCTCGCGCCAGTCGAAGAAGTGGTCGAGCACCAGCCACACGCCGAGGTGCAGGCAGACGTAAAAGAAGGCAAAGAGCCCGAGCAGCCGCCTGAGCGTCATCTGCCAGCCGATGCCGAACACCAGGCGCAGCGGCGTCAGCGCGAGGCTGGCCAGCAAGAGCCGCAGCGCCGTCTGGCCGAGCTCGTTGGTGATGTAGCTGATCGGGTTGGCCGTGAGATCGTCCGTCCAGAACCGGTAGAGCAGCGCCGCCAGCGGCGACAGCGCGACGACCCAGACGACGACCTTCAGCGCGACACGCGCGCGGGAGCCCACCGCGCTAATAGAACTTCTTCAGGTCCATCCCCGTGTACAGCGACGCGACCTGGTCGTAGCCGTTGAACATCAGCGTCTTGCGCCGGCGAAACTCGCCGATGCGCCGCTCGGTGGCCTGGCTCCAGCGCGGGTGATCGACGGTGGGGTTCACGTTGGAGTAGAAGCCGTACTCGTTCGCGGCCGCCTTGTTCCACGCGGTCTTCGGCTCCTCCTCCGTCAGGCGCACGCGGACGATCGACTTGGCGCTCTTGAACCCGTACTTCCACGGCACCACCACGCGCACCGGCGCGCCGTTCTGATTCGGCAGCATCTTGCCGTACATGCCGACCGTGAGCAGCGTCAGCGGATGCATCGCCTCGTCGAGCCGCAGCCCCTCCGTGTACGGCCAGTCGAGCCCGCCGCCGAAGCCGAAGAGCCCTGGCTTCTGCGCGGGAAACTGCTCGGGGTCCTTCAGCGTGACGAACTCCACGTACTTCGCCTTGCTCGTCGGCTCCGCCCGCTTGAGCACCGCGGACAGCGAGTAGCCGATCCACGGGATGACCATCGACCAGCCCTCGACGCACCGGAGCGCGTACACGCGCTCCTCGAGCGGCGCGAGCTTCAGGATGTCGTCGATGTCCAGGCGCTGCGGCTTGGCCACGAGCCCGTCCACGACGACCGACCACGGTCGCGGTCTGAGGGTCGCCGCGTGCGCGACCGGGTCGCCCTTGTCGGTGCCGAACTCGTAGAAGTTGTTGTACGTGGTCGCGCTCTCGTACTTGGTCGGCGGATCGGCCTGCTTGTAGGCCGGGTTTGGCGCTGCCTTCAGCGGCCCCGGCTCCGGCGGCGGCGCGGCGTCGGCAGTCGTCGTCGACGCGCCGAGCGCGAGCGCGCCGATGCCGACCATGAACGCGCGGCGGTTCATGTAAATGGCCTCGGGCGTGATATCGGAATAGCGCAGCTTCATCTCTCCCCCTTCAAGAGCGCACGAATCATGGCCTCAGTCTCATCGTACGCGCCCTCGCCGAAGTGTCGATAGCGCACCACACCCTGCCGATCGACCAGCCACGTCGTCGGCCAGTACCGCCCGTCCCAGCGCTTCCAGATGGCGAAGTCGTTGTCCTGCACCACCGGATAGCGGACGCCGAGCTCCTGGGTGGCCTTTACGACGCGCTCGTACGGCTTCTCCCAGAGAAACTCGGGCGAATGCACGCCCACGATCGTCAGCCCGGCCTCGCGGTACTTCTCGTCCCATCCACGCAACTGCGGGATGACGTTCTTGCAGTTGATTCACCCGTAGGTCCAGAACTCCACGAGGACGACCCGACCGCGGAGGCCGGCCATGGTCAGCGGCCCGGTGTTGATCCAACGCTCCCCGCTGATTTCGGGCGCGGGCCGGCCGAGGCGCACCTCGGCACCGGCAACCGGCGCCACGAGCAGCAAGGCCATCGCGGCACTGATGAGCAGGCGCATCGCTAGCATTGAGACACGAGAATAGCAGCGAGAGGTGCTGAGACGTAGCGCCGGCCTCCAGCGGGGCGGGCGCCGGCGCGGCCAGCCGATGTTAACGCCGTGAGGACCTTAGACGGGCACCTGGAGCGCCGGGCGGACCGTTGTCCTCGTCTCGCGCGATCTCAATCGTATGGCCAAGCCGATCATCGTGAGGAGGGCCGCCATCCAGAACACCTTGCCGATGTAGTCATGGAGCGGGCCCGTCGCTACATGCGGGCCAAGGGCATGAGCACCCACGGCGATGGCCGCCACGCGCATCGCATTCGCTGCCATCACGACCGGGATGGAAAGCATGATCAGCAGTGCTTGCGCCGAGCCGCTCGGCAAGACCAGTCGCGCAAACGCCGCGACGAGCACGAGCAGCACGAGCGCGAATCGCAGCCCGGCGCACGCCTCGGCGACCTGCAGGGTGATCGCGGGAAGGCGCAAGAACACCCCATCCTGCTCGACAGGAATCTGTAAGACTTCGCCCACGGCCGCCGCGAACGCGGCGACGACGTGCTGGATTCCTGGTGCGATCGCCGCGATGGCGCTCACCGGCGGCGGGACACTCAACAACAGGAACACCAGCACGAACGCCGAGCGCCGCAGGCCGCGTGGCCCATGAAGCCACCAGATGAACCCCGCCAGGGTGCCCACCAGCGACAGCGCCTGCGACAATATGCTGCCGGTCGCATAACCGAACGCGAGGAGTCCCAGAGCGGCGGCGACGACGACCGGGCCGCCGATTCCACCGTCACCGGTCAGCTCCCGAAACCGGTGCCGGTCGATCCATAACAGAAAGGCGGCCAACACCGGCACCAACACGATGTGTCGGGCATAGAAATCGGTTGCCGATGTCTGCACGATCGTCGCGCCGAATGGCGCGTAGGCCACGAGACCGATCGCGGCCGCCACCGCACGCCGGCCGTAGCTCATGTTCGGCCGACAGTCACCTACCGACGACGACGGATGTACCACCCCGCGGCGGCGAGGGCCGTAAGGGCGGATCCCGCCGCATACAGCGTCGACGGCTCGGGCACGGACGCCGTGCCGCCGCTGTATGAGCTCGAGCTCGAGATTCCGTCACTGCTGCCGCCGGTGTGTCGGCGTCCCCCTCCCGCCATCGCGTACACGTCGGCGGCGGTCACGGCCAGCGCACCAAGAACGACAGCTGCCATGATGGTCGATCGCATAAATGCCTCCTCACGAAATCAATATGCCGGGAGAGCTCCCGGTCCAGCTATGCGCGGAATGTAAATCCGTGCACGACGGCCGTCCATATCCTGAACGCTATATTCGGAAAGTTATATGCCGGACGATACGCTCGGCCGCTCATCGCACATCGCGACCCGCCCGTAGGCGTCGTCGACACGGACGACATCGTCCAGATCGTTCGTCGAAACCTCCAGGACTTCGCAGTCCTCGTCGAGGGCGACCATCCGATGCCGTCGGCCGGCCGGGATGTGATGGGCCTGGCCCGCAGACAGGTGGTGCTCACGCAGAACGCCGTTGTCGTCCTCCAGGATCAGCAGCATGCGGCCGGAATAGAGAAACATCGTCTCGTGCTTGCGCTCGTGATATTGCAGCGAGAGCTTGTGACCCCGGTTGATGTGCAGCACCTTTCCGGCGTACTGGGCCGTCTGCGCCCACAGCAGCTCATAGCCCCATGGCTTGTCGATCTTCTTCACCGCCTGCATGAAGGGCCTCCTCTCGGTCGACACGGTGGAAGCGTCGATCATGCCATGGCCCGATCGGCGGCGGACGAGCGACCATGACGATTTCGACGCGACTTGCACGCGTCGACCGATCGGTTCGTGGAAGCTCCTACCGCAGGAATTGCGCGGTAGGACGCAGCTTGCGCGGTACGGCGCGAGCGTGCCGGCGACTACAGATTCGTCTTGACGATGTGCTGCACGGCCGAGTCGATGCAGTTACGGATCGCACGCCGGCGGTCATCGCGCTGCCGTCGACGCTGGTCGCGTTGAGGACGCGGCGACGCTCACACGACCTCGTCGGTGCGGGACGTGGCCTCGCCGAACCGACCCATGGAGTACGCGGGCAGCCCCGCGTACACCTCGTGCAGCCGCCGGTCGATTTCTTGATTGGCGAGGGCGAAGAGGCTTCGGCCCGCCCGATCGCCCTCGACGAGGAACGGGCCGAGGCGCTCGACCTCGAGCACCCAAAGCGCCTGAGCGATGCCGAGCTCGCGGAGCCAGTGGACCTCGCGCACGCGCCGGATGCCCTGCCCGTAGGCGGCACCCATCCCGTAGCCGACGGTGGTGAGATAGACCGCGCCATGCGGAACGAACCACTCGCGATAGGCGAGCTCGGTCAGCCCGGCCTTGCCGACGATGACCCGGGCGCCGGAGCGCTCGAACCAGCGGCTCATCGACTTGCCGAAGCGAAACGATGCCGTCGCCGTCACTGCCTCGACGGCATAGCTGCCGTCCGGGCGCACCGCCGCCGCCGGCGAGCAGTGAAAATTGACGTTCGTGGCCGACGTGACGGACGCCGGCAGCGGCACGCCCTCATCGACCACCTTTCGGTAGACGCCCTCGCGCGCCGTGTAGAGGACGCCGGAGAGATAGACGACGTCGCCCAGCTCGAGCGACGCGATGGCGTCATCGCTCACCGGCGTGGTGAGCTGAACTTCGCGCATGCGGATGTCGTCGAGCCTCACTCAATCCCCTCGCGACGGTAGTAATCGGTGAACCACTGCGGATCGGCGCGGAACTCCACCCGCCCGTCCGCGTCGATGCGCGCGGTCGCTCGCCGCGACGACAGACAGAAGGCGTGGATGCCGACCGGCATGCCGCCGGTGTGGGAGTACGCGACCTCGACGTGCGTGGCGACGACGAGCGAGGTGCCGGCGAAGCCCATCGCACCGATGCCGACGTAGTTGCCGAGCCGCGTCAGCTCGTCCTCGAGCGCGGCGACGGTCGGATCCGGATGCCGGCTGCCGACGGTGCGCAGGCACGCGGCCTCCTTGCCCAGGCGCACACAGGTGTCCTTGGCGCCGCCGATGCCGACGCCCATGATGGCCGGCTGGCAGGCGAGACCGCGCTTGCCGAATTGCACGAGCGTGTCGATGAAGAAACGCTTGATGCCGCCCACGCCATCCGCCGGGAAGAGCATGCGATAGTCGCTGCCGAAGAGGCCGCCCTTGTGCACCGTGGTCACGTCGATCCAGTCGGCGTCGGGCTCGAAGGCGTACGTCACCTCCGGCGCGTGGGCGCCCACGTTGTTGTTGTGGTCGACTCGCGTCAGCGGATGCACGCGGTTCGGTCGAAGCGGGATCGACGCGGTGGCGTCCGCGGTGGCGCGCCGAAGCGCCCGCTCGAGGCCCACGAAGCCGCCGTCCACCCTCGCCTCGTTGCCCGCGCGCACGTAGTAGCGCGGCAGGCCGGTGTCGGCGCACATCGGACGGCGCTCCGCCGTCGCGATGTCCCAGTTGCGTTCCATCTCGGTCAGGACGAAGCGGGCGATGCGGTTTTGCTCGCGCTCGCGGGCGGCGGCCACGCCGGCCCGATAGTCGGCCGGGATGTCGATGGCGGCCCGCGCCATCAGCTCGCGCGCGGTGTCCTCGATGAGCTTGGCCGGGATCACGCCGTCACGCCTCGGCCTCAGGGCCGCCGGAAGGCGCGCCCGATGTAATCCATGAATCGCGCTTCGAGCTCGGCGACGACCGCCTCGCCGACGTCACGCGCGGTGCCCGGCCGGTCGCCGCCCGGGAGCTTCTGCCACTGCTCGAGGTAGGCGTCGGAGCCCTCCAGGCCCTGCTGCATGGCCACGGAGTCGATGAGGGCCTGGAAGCGCTCGCTGAGCTGGAGCGTCACCTGTCCGCCCTCGTCGGTCGCCTCGACGGCGGCGGGGATCTCCTGCCAGGCCACGATCTCCCAGCGCGCCACCGTCAGACGCCGCCCATGAACTGCGCGAGGAGCGCGACACGGTCGCCGGCCTTGAGCGGCGAGTCGAGCGTGTGGTCGATGCCGAGCACGGCGTCGTTGACGAGGATCTCGATGTGCTCGCCCAGGTTGCCGGCATGCCAGAGCGCGGCGTCGAGCTCCGGAAAGCGCGAGCTCAGCGATTTCAAGATCGAGCGAACGGTGGACGAGGGCGAAACCGGCTCCTCGAACACGCGGCGCGTGGCCCCGTCGCCGCCGATGAACCGGGTCGGCCAGCCGACGATCTCCACGGAAACCGCCGGCGGCGCGATGTCAGCGCTCGCTACGCCGCGGCCGCGCGTCCTTCGCGTCCCTGCTGTCCTTCTCGTCGAGGAACGCGCCCTTGGTGCGCAGCCGCTTGGCGAGCTCGTCGTAGGACGAGGTGCGAATGATGCGATCGAACTGCGAGCGATAGTTGCCGACGAGGCTGATGTTCTCGATCACGATGTCGTAGATCTGCCAGCGGCCGGTGCGGTTGATCATGCGCGCTTCGACCGGCACCTCGGTCCCCTGCTTCGTGATGACCTTGCCGCGCACGATCGCGTGGTCGCCGTCGAGCTTCTCGTCGGTGAAGCGCAGCTTTTCGCCGCCGAAGAGGTCGATCTTGTTGATGTACGTCCGCTCGAGCAGGTCCGCGAAGAGCTGGACGAACTCCTCGCGCTCCTGCGGCGAGCGTTGCTGCCAGTGCGGCCCGAGCGCGCGCCGCGCGGTCTCCTGCACGTCGAAGATGTCGATGGCGATCTTGCGGACGGCGGCGCGGCGCTCCGCCCTGCGGTCTTCGGCCTTCAGGCCGGGGTCCTCGAGGACCTTGACCACGGCGTCGGTGTAGTCGCGAACCGTGTCGGTCGGTACGCCGGCGGCGGCGTAGGATGCGCCGCCGAACACCAGCGCGGCGGCCACGGCTGCGAGGGCGAGCGTCTGCCTCATGTGCTCACTCCTTCTCCTCAGGAAGTATACCGTGCGCAGGGCGGACCGGTTCCGGTGCCGGAGACGACGACCGCGCGCGCTTATCGGACGACGGTCTTGAGGTGGGCGAGGACTTCCTGCTCGAACTGATCGAGGCTCTGGCCGAACGTCTCGCGGAAGTTCGCGTGACGGTCCTGCCGGCGCTCGAACGAGCGGAAGTAGGTCACGACGCGATCGAACCCGTCGCGAGCGATCAGGTAATCGGCCATGAGGAAGGCAAGCTGGTACGTCGGGAGCGAGCCTTCCTTCAGGTGGCGCACGGTGAACCCGCGCGGGTTGCCGAGCGTCTCGAGGTCGAGCCGCGCGGCCACCAGCGCCGCGTGGTTGCGGATTCCCGCGGTGGCCAGGGCACGCCGCGTGGCGAGCGTGTCGAGCGACAGGCGCTCGAGCGCCATGAAGGCGACGTACTCCGCCATGCCCTCGGCGAGCCACTGCTCGGCGCGGCCCTCGCCGCCCGCCATCTCGATCTGCGAGACGTGCGCGAGCTCGTGCGCGATCAAACGCAGCCACTCGCGGCCGCGCGCCTGGCCGGCGTCGTCGTTCAGCAGCAGCTGACGCCGCTTGCCGATGCCGACGGCGAACTCGCTGAGCTCCGCCGCGCGCACCGGCGTGACCTGCGCGTCCTGGATGAGGCCTTGCTCGAAGACCTGACGGCCGGAATAGACGTAGACGGTGAAGCTCGGCGGCATCGGCAGCCCGAGATCGCGGACGAGGATCGCCGAGAGCCCGCGCACGGCGCGCTCGTGACTGGTGAGCAGGCTGGCATCACGGGGCGCAACGAGATTGCCGGAGTCGAGTTGAAACGGAAGGACGACGCGACCGCTGCCACAGCCAGCCACCACCACCAGCCCGGCCAGCAATGCAAAGCCGATCAGGCGCTGGGAAATCCGTTTCATACTTGCGCGGCATTTTCACACGCGAGCGCGCGAATTCAGAAGAAAATTTCAACACTTCCAGTGTGAAACTTACAACCACGACGAGAGGCGGGCCCCGAATGGCCCCCACACCCCGACGTTCGGAAGCGGCGCCGCCGAATCAAGCCGCCTGGCGACGGGCGGCGTCGGTCTCCACGAGCTGCGTCAGCCGGAGGGCGTTGCGAATGGCCGCGGCGCGACCGTCGTTGTTGAAATACACGAAGACGTCCTTGCCCTCGGCCGCCCAGCTCCGCACGTGGACCGCATCCTGGCGCAGCATCCGCTCGGAGTAGGAGCCACCGTAGCGCCGGCGCGTGCCGTGCCGACGGACGTAGACGAAATCGGCCGTGATCGGGCCGCTGACCGGCTGCTCCTTCCAGTCGTGCAGGCACAGCGCGACGTTGGCGCCGGCCAGCCGCACGAAGACGGGCTCGACGAGCCACGAGGCGTGGCGCACCTCGAGGACGGCCCTCCGGATTCTCCGCCGCGCGAGCGCAGCGAGGAATCCGTCGAGCCGCTCGAGATTCAGGTGGAACCGCTCCGGCAGCTGGAACAGGATCGGCCCGCGGAGGTCGCCAAGCCCCTTCGCGCGCTGCATGAACAGCGTGAGCGGTGGCCCCGGCTCGCGCAGCCGCTTGATGTGCGTGAGGAACCGGCTGGCCTTGACGGCGAAGACGAACTCCGCGGGAACGGCGCGCCCCCAGGCGCGAAACGTCGCCGCGCGCGGCAGCCGATAGAACGGGCTGTTCAGCTCCACCGTCGGAAAGCGCGCCGCGTAGAACGGCAGCCATTCTCGCGCCGGCACGTCGCGCGGGTAGAATCGGCGGCGCCAGTCGCGGTAGACGTAGCCGCTCGTGCCGATGAGCACCCGACCCGGCTGCATGATCCAGAATGATACTCTCCACAGCCTGAGGAGGGCCGCATGGCGACCATATCCGGAGCGGATCTGTACGAGCGCCGGCGCGTGCCGGTGCTCGACAGCCACATGGCGTACGTGGAGGTCGGCGTCGGCGCACCGATCGTGTTCCTGCACGGCAATCCCACCTCCTCCTATCTGTGGCGCAACGTCATTCCGCATCTCGAGGCCTCGGGGCGCTGTCTCGCCCCCGACCTGATCGGCATGGGCCGCTCGGGTAAGGCGGCCGGCGGCAGCTATCGGCTGGCCGATCACGCGCGGTATCTCGACGCCTGGTTCGAGGCGCTCGGCGTGACCGACGCCACGCTGGTCGTGCACGACTGGGGCTCGGCGCTCGGCTTCGACTGGGCGCGCCGCCATCCCGATCGCGTGCGCGCGCTCGTCTACATGGAGGCGATCGTGCAGCCGCTCACGTGGGACGACTGGCCGGAGCCCGCGCGAAAGATTTTTCAAGGACTGCGCTCGAGCGCGGGCGAGGAGCTGATCCTCGAGAAGAACGTGTTCGTCGAGCGCATCCTTCCGAACAGCGTGCTGCGAAAGCTCACGCCCGAGGAGATGGACCGCTACCGCGCGCCGTTCCGGCAGCCCGGCGAGTCCCGGCGACCCACGCTCACCTGGCCGCGCGAGATTCCCATCGACGGCGAGCCGGCCGACGTCGTCGCGCTCGTCGAGGCCTATGGCGCCTGGCACAGCAAGAGCCTGGTGCCCAAGCTCTTCGTCAATGCCGAGCCCGGCTCGATTCTCGTCGGACGACAGCGCGACTTCTGTCGGCGCTGGCAGCACCAGCAGGAAGTGACCGTGCGCGGCAGCCACTTCATCCAGGAGGATTCGCCGGTCGAGATCGGGCGCGCCATCGCGGCCTTTCTCCGCCGCCTCCGCTGATCCGTGCGGACCTACATCGCACGACGGCTGCTGCTGTTCGTGCCGACGCTCCTCGGCGCCTCGCTGCTCATCTTCGTCCTCATGCGCCTGGTGCCCGGCGACATCGCCGAGATCCTCGTCTACCAGACTGGCTCGGAGTCGAGCGCGGTGCAAAAACGCCAGATCGAGCAGATCCGCCGCGAGCTCGGCCTCGACCGGCCGGTGCTCACGCAGTACCTCTCCTGGCTCGCGGGCACGCTGCGCGGCGACTTCGGCTATTCCTACAGCCAGCGCCGGCCCGTGAGCGAGATCCTTGCCGAGCGCTTTCCGCGCTCGATGGAGCTGGCCGCCGTCACGCTCCTGCTGGCCGCGCTGTGGTCGATTCCCCTCGGCGTCGTGTCGGCGGTACGGCAGAACACGTGGCTCGACTATCTCGTGCGCGTGCTGAGCATCAGCGGGCTCAGCCTGCCGATCTTCTTCACCGGCGTGCTCATCCTCTATCTCCTCGTGCGCGTGTTTCGCTGGCTGCCGCCGCTCGAGTACGTCTCGCTGACGGAGGCGCCGGCCGAGAACCTCAAGCAGCTCATCTGGCCCGCGCTGGCGCAGGCGTACTACATCAGCGCGCCGATCATGCGGCTCACGCGCTCGCAGATGCTCGAGGTGATCCGTCAGGACTTCGTGCGCACCGCGCGTGCCAAGGGCCTCGGCGAGCGCGTGGTCATGTATCGCCACGCGCTCTCGAACTCGCTCCTGCCGGTCGTGACGTTCATCGGCTGGTGGGGCGGGCGGCTGCTGGGCGGCGTCGTGATCATGGAGATCATCTTCGCCGTGCCGGGCATGGGTCTGGCACTCGTGCAGGCGGTGTCGTATCGCGACTATCCGACGGTGCAGGCCATCATCTTCGTCATGGCGCTGATCTTCCTCGCCGTGAACCTCGCGGTCGACCTGCTCTATGGGTGGCTCGATCCGCGGATCCGGTTCGCGTGACGTCGACGGCTGCGGGCGGGCTCGCGCGCTTCGCGCGCCGGCAGCCGCTCGGCGCCGCCGGCGCTCTCATCGTCATCGCGCTCGTGGCCGTGGCCGTCTTCGCGCCGCAGCTCGCTCCGCACGGGCCGAAGGAGACCGGCTTCGCGCCGTACCTGCCGCCGAGTGCCGCCTTCCCCATGGGCACCGACCAGATCGGGCGCGATGTCCTGAGCCGCGTCGTGTGGGGCGCGCGACTGTCGCTCTACGTCGGGCTCACGTCGGTGCTGATCGGCGTCACGCTCGGCGCCGCATGGGGCGTCCTGACCGCCTACGTCGGCGGCGCCTCCGACTCCGGAAGCCAGCGCGTCGTCGATTCGCTGATGGCGCTGCCGCCGATCATCCTGGCGCTCGCGCTCATGGCCGCCCTCGGACAATCCGTCAACAACGTCGTGCTCGCGCTCCTTCTGCTGCTGGTGCCCACCGCCGCGCGCACGGTGCGCTCGGTGGCGCTCGGCGTGAAAGAGTTTCCGTTCGTGGAGGCGGCCATGGCCGCCGGCTGCTCGCACACGCGGGTGATCGTCCGCCACATCTTGCCCAACTGCCTGGCCACGTATATCGTCCTCGTCACCACGAACGTGTCGTATGCGATCGTGGTCGAAGCGTCGCTCAGCTTCATCGGCGCCGGCGCGCCGCCGGACGAGCCGTCGTGGGGCGGGATGCTGACGGCGGGCACTCAGGCGATCGAAACCGCGCCGTGGCTGGTGTTCTTCCCCGGCGTGGCCATCAGCCTCGCCGTATTCGGACTGAACCTTTTCGGTGACGCGATTCGCGATCTGGCCGATCCGCGA
>OEKU01000094.1_pt1 | contig 11972 bp, 12 predicted proteins | sample 1503311 | NCBI WGS metagenome assembly OEKU01 (sample SAMEA104379587, study PRJEB20068) | metagenome | biome: 1000743; feature: 77; material: 1998 | place: USA | collected 2012 | depth 25 m | reverse complement strand
CGCGGCCGTCGAGCTGCTCGGCCAGCTGCACGATGGGACGTCGGCCGGCGTCGCCGCGATAGACGAGCGCGGCGATCGGCGCCGGATGGGTGAACGTGCCGTTGACGATGTCGCGGTCGCTCGCCGCCGGCGTCAGCGACGTCGCGTGCGTGTGCGGCCGCCACCAGTCGCTGCCGTGCACGAGCGGAACGCCGGAGCGCACGAATAGCACGCGCCCTTCGGGAAGCCGCCCGAGCGCCGTCCAGAAGTCGAGCAGGCGGAGCCCGCGCTCGACGCTGCGCAGTGTCGGCCACGCCGCAGCATTCGCGCGAAGGGCAAGCGTGCCGCCGCGGAGCGACAGCAGCGCGAGCACGAGGACGCCGCCGGCGGCGATGAGCGGCGTCGGCACGGCCGGCGGCAAACGCTGCGCCAGGCGCGCAAAGCTCACAGACGCCGCGATGATCAGCGCCATCCAGGCGCCGTCGACCACGCGGTCGGCGGGCAGGAAGCGAAACCCGAGTGGCTGGAGCGCGAACCGATCGAAAAGCGTCATGGCGATCGTCGCCGGCAGCCACCAGAGCGCGACCCGTTCGCTCGGAAAGACGGAAACGCCGCGAAGCAGCCCGGCGGCCGCCAGCCCGAGGAGCACGAGCGGCAGCGGTCGTGCGACGTCGCCGAGCGTCAGCGTTCCCCACGCGAGCGCGCGGGTGTCGGCCAGTCGCGCCAGCAGCGGCAGCGTCCAGAACGCGGTGACCGCCGCGGTCGATGCGAGGGCGACGAGCGCCTGCCGCGCGCGTGCGCGGCGTGGCGCGCGCCAGGCGGCCGCGAGGAGCACGAGGAGGACCGCGGATGGCACCTGCGCGGGATGCAGCAGGACGATGGCAGCGACGACGAACGGGACGCCGGCGGGCATCGGACGCTCGCCGTCGATCCACGGCGCCAGCGCCCAGAGCAGGAGCGGGAGCAGCCCCCACGCCAGGCGTGCGCCGATCATGCCGATATGCACGCCGCCCTCTACACCGCTCGCGACGCCGGCCGTCAGCGTCAACGCGAGCAGCCCACCGGGCAGCGCGAGCCAGCCTTTGCCGACGAGTCGCGCGACGACGAGATACGTCGTGACGCCGGGCAGCAGGTAGGTGAGCCACAGCACGCTGACATAGGCGGTCTCGAGGGAGAGCACACCGCGAGTCGGCCACGCGATCAGCGCGCCGAGATACGCGGCGCCCGGCGGATAGAACTGCAGCTCCGGATAGCCCGCCCACCATCCGCGGTTCCACGCCCACGGCGCCGGCCCATTCGTGACGACGTGCCAGAGGCGATAGAGCTGACCCGGATGATCGTCGAACCCAAGCATCGAGCCGCCGAACGTGTTGACAGCGAACACGACGCCGAAGCCGAGCAGGAGCATGAGTGGCGGCATCCGGCCCACGGTTCCGGCATGATACGGGGAAAACCGCTTGAAGTTTCTCGGAAATCTGCTTTAGTACCTCAAATGTCTTGCTGTCGGTGCAGTACATTACGGGGCTCAATTCCCCGACCGATGGAGACGCGATGACGCCCCATGCGCCGTACGACAAGCGGTCCGTCGCGATCGAGCCGACGCTGTCGGCGTTCGACCACGCGCTGGCGAATCTCAAATCGCAGACGAGCTGAAAGGAGACGCCGATGCCGACGGTTCGAATTCCGACCCCGCTGCGCCAGACGACGAAGGGCAACGCCGAGGTGAAGGTCGCCGGCAACACCGTCGACGACGCGGTGGCCGAGCTCGAGCGCCAGTTCCCCGGCCTCAAGGAGCGCCTCGTCGACGAGACCGGCGAGCTGCGCCGGTTCATCAACATCTACGTGAACGAGGAAGACATCCGGTTCCTTCAGGGTCGGAAGACGGCACTGAAGGAGACGGATATCGTGTCCATCGTGCCCGCCATCGCGGGAGGCCGCTGAGCGCGGTCGCCGTCATGGTGATCTCCGAGCGCGTGCAAGGTTTCACCGAGTCGGTCATCCGGGAGATGACGCGCGTGGTGGCGCAGCTCGGCGGCGTGAACCTCGCGCAGGGGATGCCGAACTTCCCGCCGCCGCCGGAGCTCGTCGCGGCGGCTCATCGCGCGATCGACGGCGACTTCCACCAGTATGCGATCACGTGGGGTGCGGCGAACCTGCGCGCGGCCATCGCCGACAAGTACGGCTCCTTCTACGGGATGGACGTCGATCCCGAGCGACACGTGACCGTGTGCTGTGGCTCGACGGAGACGATGCTGTCGACGCTGCTCGCCGTGCTGAATCCGGGCGACGAGGTTGTCATCTTCGAGCCGTTCTACGAGAACTATGGTCCGGGCTGCATCATCTCCGGAGCCAAGCCCGTGTTCGTGCCGCTCGAGCCCCCGGACTTTGCGTTCGATCCCGATCGGCTGCGCCGGGCGGTGTCGCCACGGACGAAAGCGATCGTCTTCAACAGTCCCAACAATCCCTCGGGCAAGGTCTTCGATCGCGCCGAGCTGCAGACGATCGCCGACGTGTGTCTCGAGCACGGGCTCCTGGCCATCACCGACGAGATCTACGAGCACATCGTCTACGACGGCCTCGGCCACACGCCGATCGCCACGCTGCCGGGGATGGCGGAGCGAACGATCACGATCTCCGGCATCTCGAAGTCGTACTCGGTGACCGGTTGGCGCGTCGGCTACGCGGTGGCTCCGGAGGCGATCAGCGTCGGCATTCGTCGCGCGCACGACTTCGTGACCGTCGGCGCGCCGGCACCGCTGCAAGAGGCGGCCGTCACCGCGCTGCGGCTGCCGGCCGAGTACTACGTCCGCCTCCGCGAGGCGTACCAGGCGCGGCGCGATCTGCTCTGGGGCTACGTGGAGCGCGCGGGGTTCGTCGCCTGGAAACCGAAGGGCGCGTACTACATCTTGACCGACGTGACGCGCTTCATGAAGGCGGCCGGCATCCGGGACGATTACGCATTCGCGATGTACCTCATCAAGGAGGTCGGCGTCGCCACCGTCCCCGGCTCGTCCTTCTACGCGCACACCGAGCTCGGCCGGACGAAGATCCGATTCTGCTTCCCGAAGACCGACGACATGCTCCGGGAGGCGGGAGAGCGGCTGCAAAAGCTTCGCGCGCTTGTCTGAGCGTGCTCGCGGAGCCGCCTACGCCATCTGGCGGGCGGCGCTCGCCGCCGGAGACGTCGCCCCGCTGGTGAGCCGCGTGCTGCGGCGCGACGGCGATCGCATTCTCGTCGGTGACCGCGTCTGCCCGCCTCGCGTCCGCGTGTACGGCTGCGGCAAAGCCGGTGGCGCCATGGCGCTCGCGGTGGAGAACGTCCTCGAGGATCGCATCACCGACGGGCTCGTCGTGGTCAAGGACGGCTACACGGCGCCGGCGCGCCGCATCCGGCTCGCGGAAGCCGGCCATCCCGTGCCCGACGCCCGCGGCGAAGCGGCTGCGGTCGAGATGGTGGAGCGGGTGAAGGCCGCGGGCGCGGACGAGCTCGTGCTGTTTCTGGTGTCCGGCGGCGGTTCGGCACTGACGCCGGCGCCGGCGCCGCCGGTGACGCTCGCCGAGAAGCAGGAGACCACGCGGCTCTTGCTCGGCGCCGGCGCGACCATCAACGAGCTCAACGCCGTCCGCAAGCACCTCTCGCTGCTGAAGGGTGGCCAGTTCGCGCGCGCGGCGGCTCCCGCCACGGTGCTCTCGCTGATCCTCTCGGACGTCGTCGGCGATCCGCTGGACGTCATCGCCTCGGGGCCGACGGCGCCCGATCGCAGCACGTTCGCGGAGGCGCTGGCCGTGCTCGAGCGCAAAGGCGTGGCCGCCCGCGTGCCGGCCGCGGTGCGCGAGCGACTCGGCGCGGGCGCCGCCGGGCGCATCGACGAGACGCCGAAGCCGGGTGACCGGCTCTTCGAGCGCGTGAGCAATGTCGTGATCGGCAACAACGCGCTCGTCGTCGATGCCGCGGCGGCCGAAGCACGACGCCTCGGGTATCGCGCCGAGCTGTTGACGCGAAACCTCGAGGGCGAGGCGCGACAGGTGGCGCGTCAGCTCGTCGCGCGCGCGCGCGCGCTGCCACCCGGCACGTGTCTGATCGCCGGCGGCGAGACGACGGTGACGGTGCAGGGCCGGGGCCGCGGCGGTCGCTGCCAGGAGCTCGCGCTTGCCGCCGCGATCGATCTGCGAGCGGAGGACGCGCTCGTCGTGCTCGCGGCCGGTACCGACGGCACCGATGGACCAACGGATGCCGCGGGCGCGATCGTCGACGAATCGACCGTCGCGCGCGGTGAGCGCGCCGGGCGACCGGCGCGCGCCGCGCTCGACGACAACGATGCGTACACGTTTCTGTCGGCCGCCGGCGATCTCGTGCGATCGGGTCCGACCAACACCAACTTGCTAGATCTTTACCTGGTGTTGAAGAGTTGATGCTGAACGAATGGGCGAAGCGCACTAAGTGATCGGAATGTCGATGGCGCGCGCCACTTCCTCACACGGTTATCCACCGGCCGCCCACGGCGATTGTGGATTTTCGATTACGTTTTTGCGATTGGTGCGCGCGATCGACGTGGATATCCCGCGTGTTATTCTTCCTCCGATGTCCGCGCAAAACCTCGTCGGAATGCTTCCGTCCCAGCTCCAGGACCTGGCGGTCGGGCTCGGCGCCTCGCCGTACCGCGGCCGCCAGCTGGCGACGTGGCTCTATAGGAAGGGTGTGACGAAGGTCGAGGAGATGTCCGATCTCCCGAGGGACTTCCGGACCGCGGTTGCCGAGCGCGCGCGGGCGGCGCTGCCGGAGCTCGAGCGCGCCACGCCGTCGCAGGATGGCAGCCAGAAGCTCGTGTTCCGTCTCGAGGACGGCGCGCGCGTGAGCGCGGTGGTGATGCCGGACGACGGTCGCGTCACGCTCTGCCTCAGCACCCAGGTCGGCTGCGGCTACGCCTGCGCGTTCTGTCTGACGGGCACGATGGGTCTCACGCGCAACCTGAGCGCCTCCGAGATCGTCGGTCAGCTTCTCGTCGCCAACGCACTGCTGCGCGAGGGCGAGCGCGTGACCCACATCGTCTTCATGGGCATGGGCGAGCCGCTGGCGAACTACACCGCCCTGGTGCAATCACTGCGCATTCTCACCGATGCGAAGCTCGGCCTCGGCTACTCGCCGCGGCGACTGACCGTCTCCACGGTCGGTCTGGTGAGCGGCATCGAGAAGCTCGCGCGTGAGGACCTGAAGGTCAACCTCGCCATCTCCCTGCACGCCGCCTCGGACGACGTGCGGTCCCGGCTCATGCCCGTGAACCGCGCGTGGAATCTCGAAGCCCTCATCCGCGCGGTGCGGGCGTATCCGCTGGCGCCGCGGCAGCACGTGTTCTTCGAGTATGTGATGCTCGACGGCGTCAATGACGCGCCGGAGGAGGCGCAGCGGCTGGTGCGGCTGCTGCGCGGCGTTCGGGCCAAGGTCAACCTGATCCCGTTCAACGACTGGGAGGGCTCGACGTTCCGGCGACCACCGCTGGCGCGGATCCTCGCGTTCCAGTCGATCTTGCTCGAGGCCGGCGTGACGACCACGGTGCGCTGGAGCAAGGGCGAGGACATCGGCGCCGCGTGCGGACAGCTCAAGGAGCCGGCAGTCGCGTGAAGCGCCGCGTCGCGCTCGCGACCCTCGGCTGTCGGCTCAACCAGGTCGACACGCAGCACATCCAGGCGGGGCTCGAGGCGCGCGGATTCGAGGCGGTGCCGCTCGGCGGCCCCGCCGACGTGGTCATCATCAACACGTGCACGGTCACCGCGCGCGCGGAGTTCTCCGATCGTCAGGCGATTCGCCGCGCGCGACGCGCCAATCCCGGCGCGCGCGTGGTGGTCACGGGGTGCTGGGCACAGACGAGCCCCGACGAGGTCGCGCGCGTCGGCGGCGTCGATCTCGTGGTCGGTAACGCCGACAAGCACCGGCTGCCGGAGCTCGTCGAGACGCTGCTTGCCACGCCGGGCGCGCCGCCGCGCATCGCCGTCGGCGACCTCGGCGGCGCGCGGCTCACGCCGAGTGATGGGCTTGCGCGCGCCGGCGCCCGCTCGCGCGCGTTCGTGAAGATCCAGGACGGCTGCCAGCACCGTTGCGCTTTCTGCATCGTGCCGTTTGCGCGTGGCGCCAGCCGCAGCCTGCCGCCGGCCGCCGTGGTCGAGGAGGTGCGGCGGTTGGTCGCTCTCGGCCATCCGGAGGTCGTGCTCACGGGGATCGATCTCGGCCACTACGGCGCCGACCTGATGCCTCGGACGAGCCTCGCCGAGCTCGTGCGCTCGCTCACGGCGATCGACGGCCTACGGTGGCTCCGCCTGTCGTCGCTGCTGCCCGCGTATTTCAGCCGCGAGCTGCTCGACGCGCTCGGGCAGTCGCCGATCGTCGCGCCGCACTTTCACGTTCCGCTTCAGAGCGGTAGCGATCGCGTGCTGCGCGCGATGCGCCGTCCCTACACGGTGGCCATGTACCGCCGGGTGGTCGAGCGACTCACCGCCGCGTTCCCGGTGCTCGGGCTCGGCGCCGACATCCTCGTCGGCTTTCCCGGTGAGACCGAGGACGACTTCGCGGCGACCGTCGCGCTCGTCGAGGCGCTACCGTTCACCTACCTGCACGTGTTCCCGTACTCGGCGCGGCGCGGGACGGAGGCGGCCGGCCGCCCGGGCCGCGTCGACGCCGCCACGCTGTCCCGCCGCGCCGCCGTCGTGCGCGCGGTCGGGGACGCAAAGGCCGCTGCCTTTCGACGCTCGCTCGCGGGCCGCGTCGAGGAGGTGCTCGTGCTCGAGCGACGCGCGCGCCCGAGCGGTGAGCTCGTGGGGTTGACGGGCCACTATGCGGAGGTACGCTTCGCGGGCCCGGATGCGCTGACGCGGCGTCTGGTGCGGGTCCGGATCACCGACGACAGCGGTGCGGCGCTGCGCGGGCGGCTCGAGGCGGAGAGAGCGGCGTGAGCGACGGCGCCATCGGTATCATCGGCGGCAGCGGGCTCTACGAGCTCGAGGGGATGAGCGAGGTGCGCTGGCGCCGCGTGCGCACGCCGTTCGGCGATCCCTCGGACGAATTCTGCACGGGCCTGCTCGACGATCGGCGCGTCATCTTCCTGCCGCGCCACGGTCGTGGCCATCGCCTCACCCCGACCGAGCTGAACTTCCGCGCCAACATCTGGGGCTTGAAGTCGCTCGGTGCGGAATGGGTCATCTCCGTGTCGGCCGTCGGCAGCATGAAGGAGGACATCCGCCCGCTCGATCTCGTCGTGCCCGATCAGTTCTTCGACCTGACCAGGCGGCGCGTCGGATCGTTCTTTGGCGACGGCATCGTCGCCCACGTCGGCATGGCCGAGCCCGTGTGCGGCCAGCTGGCCGGCGTGCTCGACAAGGCCGCGCGCGCGACCGGCGCCACTGTCCACCGCGGTGGCACCTACATCTGCATCGAAGGCCCGCAGTTCTCGACCAAGGCCGAGTCGCGGATCTACCGCAGCTGGGGCGTCGACGTGATCGGCATGACGAACATGCCGGAGGCCAAGCTCGCGCGAGAGGCGGAGCTTTGCTACGCGACGCTGGCGCTGGCGACGGATTACGACGTCTGGCACGAAAGCCACGACGCCGTCACCGTCGAGGCGGTGATCGCCAATCTTCTGAAGAACGTGGCAACCGCAAAGGACGTCTTGCGCCGCGTGATTCCGGCCATCGCGGGTCCGCGCACGTGCGAGTGCCCGAGCCTGCTGAAGAACGCCGTGATCACGAGTCCGGCCGCCTTTCCGCTCGCCACCCGTCGGCGGCTCGACCTGCTCCTCGGCAAGTACTTCCCGCTGAACGGCAAGACGACGAGAACGAAGCGTGGCTGAGCTCGACGTGCTCGCCGTGGGCAACGCACTCGTCGATGTGCTGAGTCACGCGGACGACGGGTTCCTGCGTCGCCACGGCCTGGTGAAGGGGACGATGCAGCTCGTCGACGAGCCGCGCGCGCGCGATCTCTATGCGGCGATGGGGCCCGGCATCGAGGTGTCCGGCGGCTCGGCGGCCAACACCGTGGTCGGCGTGGCTTCGTTTGGCGGGCGCGCGCAGTACGTCGGCAAGGTACGCGACGATCAGCTCGGCGACGTCTTCAGCCATGATCTGCGCGCGGTCGGCGTCGCCTATGCAACAGCGCCGGCCACGGCGGGACCGTCCACGGGGCGATGCCTGATCGTGGTGACTCCGGACGCGCAGCGCACGATGAGCACGTACCTCGGCGCCTCGAGCGGGCTCGGACCCGTCGACATCGACAAGCAGGCGATCGAGGGCGCGCGCATCGTCTATCTCGAAGGCTATTTGTTCGATCCGCCGGAGGCGCAGGACGCGTTCCGGACCGCGGCCAACATCGCGCACGCCGCAGGCCGCAAGGTGGCGTTGACGCTGTCGGACCCGTTCTGCGTGGACCGTCATCGCGAGGCCTTTCGTGAGCTGGTGGAGCGCCACGTCGACATCCTGTTCGCCAACGAGGCCGAGATCCGCGCGCTCTATGAAATGTCGGACTTCGACGGGGCGGCGGCGCGTGTGCGCGGACACTGCGAGGTGGCCGCGCTCACGCGGAGCGAGCACGGCTCGGTCGTCGTCGCCGGCGACCGCGTGCATGTCGTGGCGGCCGAGCCGCTTGATGCGGTGGTCGACACGACCGGGGCCGGCGACCTGTACGCGGCGGGCTTCATGGTGGGGCTGAGTCGTGGTCTGCCGCTGCCGACGTGTGGGCGGCTCGGCGCGCTGGCCGCGGCCGAGGTGATTTCGCACGTCGGCGCGCGGCCGATGCGCTCGCTGGCCGACCTGGCGGCGCCCGTCCTGCGATGATTGCCAGCGCCGCACTCGACGCGAAGTACACGCGGCTCCTCGACACGCTGCGCGCGCTCGAGAGCGTGGTGGTCGCGTTCTCGGGCGGCGTGGATTCCACATTGCTCGCACGCGCCGCGAAGGACGCGCTCGGCGATCGCGCGGTGCTCGTGACCGCTGATTCAGAAACCTACCCGGCGGGCGAGCTGGCCGAGGCGCAGGAGCTGGCGGCGCTGATCGGTCTGCGCCACGTGGTCGTGCGCACCGAGGAGCTCACGAATCCGGAATACGCGAAGAACGACGCGAGCCGGTGCTTCTTCTGCAAGGAGGAGCTGTTCGCGCGCCTGCAGCCGATCGCCCAGCGCGAGGGCTGCCGCGCCCTCGTCTACGGCGCCAACGTCGATGACCTCGGCGACCACCGGCCCGGCATGCAGTCGGCTCGACAGCGCGGCGTGCAGGCGCCGATGATCGACGCCGGCCTGACGAAGGCGGAGATCCGCGACCTGTCGCGTGCTCTCGGCCTGCCGACGTGGGACAAGCCATCGTTCGCGTGTCTGTCGTCGCGCTTCCAGTACGGCGACCGCATCACCGCGGCCAAGCTCCGGCAGATCGACGCGGCCGAAGCCTTCCTGAAGGACCTCGGCTTTCGCCAGTTTCGCGTCCGCCACCACGATCGTCTCGCACGCATCGAGCTCGCCCACGAGGAGCTGGGCCGGATGTGGGAAGACGATCGCCACGCGAGGATCGTCACTCGCTTCCGCGAGCTCGGCTACGTCTACGTGACCGTCGACCTCGCCGGCTTCCAATCGGGCTCCGCCAATCTATTGTTGAAGCTGCGAGCGAATGGATAGAGATAAACTGCGCGAATTATTGGACGATGTTGCTGCCGGGCGGCTGCCCGTCGGCGACGCCTTCGAGCGCCTGCGCCGGCTGCCCTATGATGACCTCGGCTTCGCCAAGGTCGACCTCCACCGCGCGCTGCGCGCGGGCGGTGCGGAGGCCGTCTTCTGTCCCGGCAAGACCCCCGAACAGGTGGTGGCCATCCTGCGCGCGCTCGTCCGCGAGCACGTCAACGTGCTCGCCACTCGTGCCGACGCGGAGGTCGCGGCGGCCGTCGCTGCCTCCGGCCTGCCGCACGTGCATCACCCGTTGGCCCGATTGATCGTGGCGCGGCCCGAGCCGCGCGAGGGCGTCGGCCTCATCGCCGTGGCGGCGGCCGGCACCGCCGATCTGCCGGTGGCCGAAGAGGCGGCGCTGGTGGCCGAGGCGCTCGGCAATCGCGTGGAGCGCGTCAACGACTGCGGCGTGGCCGGGTTGCACCGGATGCTGGCGCATCGCGACCTGTTCGCCGAGGCGAATGCGATCGTTGCGGTCGCCGGGATGGAGGGCGCGCTGCCGAGCGTGCTGGCCGGCATCGTCGACCGGCCGGTGATCGCAGTGCCGACGAGCGTCGGGTACGGCACGTCGCTGAACGGCCTCGCTGCGCTGCTGACGATGCTGAACTCGTGCGCGCCCGGCGTCTCGGTGGTGAACATCGACAACGGTTACGGCGCCGCGCACCAGGCCTCGCAGATCAACCACCTCGTCGCCAAGATCCGCTAGCCCCGCGTGAAGATCGCGTACTTCGACTGTCCGAGCGGGGCGGCGGGCGACATGATCATGGGCGCGCTCGTCGACGCCGGTGTGCCGTTCGAGTCGTTGCGCGCCGAGCTCCGGAAGCTCGCGCTGCCGGGCTGGGATCTCGTGCGCGCCGAGGTGAAGAAGGGGGCGTTTCGTGCGACCAAGGTGGACGTCGAGATCGACCGCGCCGTCCATCGCCACCACCGTTCGCTGGCGGACATCCAGGCGATCCTCGACGCCAGCCCGCTCGCGGCCGGCGTCCGCGAGCGCGCGGCCCGGATCTTCGGCCGTCTGGCCGAGGCGGAGGCGCGCGTGCACGGCACGTCGCGCGAGGCCGTGCACTTCCACGAGGTCGGCGCCGTCGACGCCATTGTCGATGTCACGGGCGGCGTGCTGGCGCTCACGATGCTCGACATCGATGCGGTGTACGTCTCGGCGCTGCCGCTCGGCGGCGGCTTCGTCGACACCGCCCACGGTCGCATGCCCGTACCCGGCCCCGGCACGGCCGAGCTGCTGCGTGGCTTTCCGATCGTCGACACCGGCGTGCGCGCGGAGCTGGTGACGCCGACGGGCGCGGCCATCCTGACCACGCTGGGCCAGCCGGCGCTCCGGCTGCCGTCGATGATCGTGAGCGCGGTCGGCTACGGCGCAGGAACGATGGACCTGCCCGGCACGCCGAACGTGCTCCGCTGCTTCGTCGGGGACGCCGTGGGTGACGCCAAGGCGGAGACGATCGTGCAGCTCGAGACGACGATCGACGACATGTCGCCGCAGCTCTACGAGCCGCTGATGGATCGCCTGTTCGAGGCCGGTGCCGTCGACGTCTTTCTGACCCCGGTGGTCATGAAGCGCAGCCGCCCGGGCACCGTCCTCACCGCGCTGTGTCCGCGCGATCGGCTAGAGGACATCTCGCGCCTGCTGTTCGAGGAGTCCTCGACCATCGGCGTGCGCTTCTCCGAATGGCAGCGGACGATCCTCGCCCGAGAAATGGTGACGCTGCCGACCACGTACGGGACGATCCAGTTCAAAGTGTCCCGCCTCGAAGGCCGCGTGGTCACCGTCACACCGGAGTTCGCCGACGTCGCGCGCATCGCCCGGGAGAAGGCGCTGCCCGTTCGCGAAGTCCTCGATCAGGCGCGCGCCGAGGGGCGCCGCCTGTTGCAGTAAGCCCCGTTCGCGGGCGTTGACACAGTAGGAACGAGGACTTACAGTCTGTCGCGCCCGGTGTTCCGGCACCTTCCTCAAATCGCCGAACCCTGGAGGATCAGCCGTGAAACTCCCAGTCAAGATGACCATCAACGGACAGAGCCACAGTGACGAGGTCGAGCCGCGTCTTCTCCTCGTGCACTACATTCGCGAGAACGCCGGTCTCACCGGCACGCACGTCGGTTGCGACACGAGTCAGTGCGGTGCCTGCACGATCCTCATCAACGGGCAGGCGGTGAAGTCGTGCACGCTGTTCGCCGTGCAGGCCGACGGCGCGAACATCACGACCATCGAAGGCCTCGCCAAGAACGGCGACCTCCATCCGATCCAGCAGGGGTTCTGGGAGAAGCACGGGCTGCAGTGCGGCTTCT